>Ga0316204_10000396_pt1 | contig 167779 bp, 151 predicted proteins | sample 6monrhotite_MG_2_FD_205661 | JGI IMG/M metagenome (GOLD analysis project Ga0316204, IMG submission 205661) | Microbial mat bacterial communities from mineral coupon in-situ incubated in ocean water Damariscotta River, Maine, United States -... | ecosystem: Environmental > Aquatic > Marine >... | reverse complement strand
GGCTTGAATTTCAATATGGAGGTTTCAGGCTATGATGCGTGGTTTTTGGTTTACAGACGAGCAATTTTCACTGATTAAGCCGTATTTTCCGTTTCGGGCGGCGGGTCGACGGCGCGAAGATGATCGGCGCATTATCAGTGGCATTATTCATGTTCTTCAATCGGGATGTCGTTGGCGCGATTGCCCGGCTGAATATGGCCCCCCGACAACGATATACAATCGCTATAATCGCTGGTCTCAGAAAGGGATTTGGCAATATATGTTTGCTGAATTAACGGCGGTTTTATCGGAAAGTCCTGAGCAGATTTTCCTCGATGCCTCTCATATCAAAGTCCACCGATGCGCAGGGGGCGGAAAAGGGGGGCTCTTGCTCAGGCCATTGGCCGCACAAAAGGAGGCGCCGCAACACCAAAGTTCACGCCATAAGTGGTGAGCAATGTCGCCCGCTTGCCTTCTATTTAACACCGGGTCAGACGGCGGATATTACGGGTACCGTTATGCTTGGTGCAAAGCTTCCCCAATCTCGATATTTACTTGCGGACAAAACCTATGATGCAGATCATTGGAGACATTTTTTGATATCGCGAAATATCATTCCGGTTATTCCAAACAAGTCCAAGCGCAAGAAACCACACCCATTCAACAGGGCTCGATATAAAGGGCGTAACGTCATCGAACGCAGTTTGGATGCATCAAAGATTTTCACCGCGCAGCGACCCGATACGACAAAAATGCCGATAACTTTCTGGCCGCTTTATGCCTAGCCGCTCTCATATGTTGTTGGATTTGAATGAGTCTGGACCCTAGGTGCCTAGGCGTTAAACCGTGGGTTCAGGCCCGTGTTTTGTTGGGGCTTGGTGTCGATGCCTGTGGCGCGCGCGTAGGGTGTGTGCACATGGGCGGCAGGGGGGTGAAATTGTGCGCGAGCCAGTGCTTCGAATGATTGATTGAGGTCGGCCTTTTAAGCTTGCATATTCAAAGCTGACGCATGCTTGTAAAATTTAGATTACTATAAAAACCTTAAATTTTTTTAATTGAGCCGTGAATGGCGGCTGAATATCTAAGTGAGCGTATAAAGTTAAATTAAAATTCATATTTATTATTGAAGAATTATAAGAAATAATAATTGATCTTATAATCTTTACGTGTAATTAAAACTGTGCGCTGACTTCGTGGGGAAGGCTTCTTGAAAGGCGAAATAAATTAATCCGCTAGTTCCATGACGGCGACAAAAAAACCATCCGTATCGTGGCTGTAGGGTGTTAGGCGAAGGTAGGGCATTTCGTTCATTTCCGGGCATTCCGCTTTTTTAATGGTTTCGGTCCAGACTGTTTGAATGGGAATAATTTTAAAGTTTGGGTGAGTTCCCAAGAACGCCGAAATTCGGTCTTCATTTTCTTCCCGAAGCAAGGAACACGTTGCATAAATCAAACGCCCGCCAACTTTGAGCAGTGGAGCAGCCTTTTCAAGAACGGAATCTTGCATATGCTTAAGTTCGCTTAAGCGGCCTTGGGTCAGCCGTTTCTTTTGTTCAGGATGACGACGCCACGTGCCTGAACCGGAACATGGGGCATCGACAAGTATCCGATCAAATGAGCTTTGTTGGCCTTCAAAACATTGGCCCTCGGCATCAATGATAACTTTTTCTATTTTATCAGACAGCTTGGCTCGTCTGAAACGGTGATCCATGCGGTCGAGCCTAGTTCCATCAATATCAGACGCGACCAATCGACTGTTAGAATGACCATCTGTAAGCCCCATTCGGTCGGCAAGGGCCAACGTTTTGCCGCCAGCACCCGCGCAATAATCAAGAATGTTCATGCCCGCCTTGGCCCCAACCAAAAGACTTAAAATTTGCGAGCCTTCGTCTTGGACTTCGACAAATCCTTTTTTAAAAGCAGGTGTTCTGGCGATGTCGGTATGGGCTTGAAGCGTCAGACCCAAAGGCGATAAATCTGTGAGGTACGACTTAATGCCTGATTTAGCGAGAGATTTTTGCGCTTGGTCTCGAGACACACGGCCTAATGCTACGCGTAAATCCATTGGGGCTGGGGTGTTCATGGCAAACATTTCTGCCATAAAAGTGCCACCATAAACGGGTTTTAAGGTGTTAAATAACCATTCCGGCAATTCGACTTGAACATGACCGGGTTGCGCTGGGTCATCTAAATGCCTTTCGGCAAGGGCCACTGCAATGATTTCTTCTTTGTCATTCAAAGGCTGAGGGCCATGCGTGGACCCATCGAAATGATCCTGTGCGTTTGAGCCTTCCAAAGTGACATCGGTCAGCACACGTAATCGTGCGGATTTTTCGGTGCTTGAGGCGATTTCGTTCAAATGCCAATCCAGACGACCGATGCGCCGCAAACATCCATAGACCCGTTCACGAATGGCGCGACGATCTTTAGATCCGACAAACCGTCTAGCCTGGAACCAAGCACGCACAATATCATCCGCCGGGCGACGTTCGTCCGTGATTTTGCTCAACAAATATATAGCGGCTTCGGTACGCGCAGCTGGCGTCATAACGGAACATCTTTCTTTCAACAGCGAACCCAAAGGATCGAAACCAGAGTATTAAAAAACCTAGCGTTCAGTACGGTAATTAGGAGCTTCGCGGGTGATCGTAACGTCATGAACGTGGCTTTCGCGCAGTCCGGCTCCCGTAATGCGGCGGAATTTAGCGTTAGTTTGCAAATCTGTTATGGTCGCCGCCCCAGTATAGCCCATGGACGCGCGTAAACCGCCAATCATTTGATGAACGATAGTACCAACCGGACCTTTGTAAGGCACGCGGCCTTCAACGCCTTCGGGGACCAATTTAAGATTATCAACATCGGCTTGGAAATACCGGTCTGCAGACCCCTTGGCCATGGCCCCCATGGACCCCATGCCACGATAAGATTTATAAGAACGCCCTTGATATAAAAAGACTTCACCAGGGCTTTCTTCGGTTCCAGCAAACATGGACCCCATCATCACGGAACTTGCTCCCGCCGCGATGGCTTTGGCAATGTCGCCTGAATATTTAATGCCGCCATCGGCTATAAGCGGTGTGTTGGTTTTTTGACAGGCTGCAGCCGTTTCCATAATGGCCGATAACTGAGGCACACCAACCCCTGCGACCATACGGGTTGTACAAATGGTGCCCGGCCCAATGCCAACTTTGACCGCATCGGCGCCCGCCTTGATTAAAGCTTCGGCGGCTTCGGGTGTGGCAATATTTCCCGCAACTATTTGTACATCTGGGTTATTCGTTTTAATAATTCTGACGGTTTCGCCGACGCCACGAGAATGGCCGTGCGCGGTGTCGATCACTAATAAATCGACGCCAGCACCGATCAAAGATTCGGCACGTAAAATACCCGCGTCCCCAACGGATGTCGCTGCGGCTACGCGTAATTGACCTTTGCTGTCTTTACAAGCATCGGGGTTTTCTTGGTCTTTAACAATGTCGTTGACGGTGATCAAACCAATGCATCGGTATTGTTCATCAACGACAATCAGCTTTTCAATACGGTGTTGGTGCAACAAACGCATGGCTTGAGTCCGGTCAACACCTCCCTTAACGGTGACCACTTCTTTGGTCATCAATTCGCCTACTTTTTGCGATGGATCTTGGGCAAAACGTACATCTCGGTTGGTGATAATTCCGACCACTTTACCTGAATTTTCCTCGATCACGGGAATGCCTGAAAAACCGTACTTTTCTTTGATAGCCATAACTTCAGATAATGAAGCGTCTGGTGATATTGTCACCGGGTCGGCAACCATACCGGCCTCAAACTTTTTGACTTTTCGAACTTCGCTAGCTTGTTCCTCAATGGATAAATTTTTGTGAATGACGCCCATGCCGCCCATGCGGGCCAAGGTAATCGCCATTTGGCTTTCGGTCACAGTGTCCATGGCTGCTGACAACAACGGAATGCCCAAATTAATGGTGTTCGTTAACCGTGTGCGGGTGTCCGTTTGTGCGGGTAAAACGTTGGATTGTGCCGGGGTTAACAGCACATCGTCAAACGTTAAAGCTTCTTTGATTTCCATGCTTCCTCCGGGGTTAGGATTTGGCGCGTAATCATACACATTCACCTGCAATTGCCAAGGCGTGTTTAGCGTCTTTATTTAAATAGATGGTTTGCGTATTGAACCCATGGCTCTAGATGGGTATATCTAGGGGTGGTTTTTAACACTTTGAAATTAAAATAGGTTTTATCAATGACACGAATTAGCAAGTTTTTGGCGATCATGTTGATCACAATAACATCTTCACTTTCAATGGCTTATGGATCAGAAACTCCTCAAGTTAAAATTACAGATACCAAAATAGGCAACGGTAAGTTCGCCGAATTAGGAAAACGTGTTTCGGTCCATTACACGGGTTGGACCATGGACGGTAAGCAATTCGATAGCAGCCGAACCACCAATTCGCCCTTTGAATTTACCCTTGGCACACGCGAAGTGATCAAAGGCTGGGACATTGGTATCCAAGGTATGCGTGAAGGCGGAAAACGTGAATTGATGATTCCTTCTGAATTGGCCTATGGCAAACAGGGACACCCCGCAGGCATCGCCCCGAATTCTGATTTAAAATTCGAGGTCGAGCTTTTAGCGGTCAACCAAATTAAATTCACCAAAATTAACAATGCTGAACTAACAGATCTGTTGGCACGTGGCGTCCCGGTTATTGATATTCGACGCCCCGCAGAAATCAAGGCTGTTGGCATGATAAAAGGGTCTCACAACATTCCTGCCTTTGAGAAAAACCAAGGTTTTATCAGAACTTTTTTTCCCAACTTGAAAAAGGTCGTGCAGAAAAACGATGAATTTATCATGATTTGTTCAAATGGTCGGCGCGCTGTGTATTTGACCGAAATCATGGCAAATCGTAAAGGATTTACCAAAATGCATGCCGTGAAAAAAGGCATAAATTCTTGGATAAAAAGCGGCGGTGCCGTTGAAAAACCATAAGTAAAGGAAAAAAAATGCCCCGTTTTTTGAAAATATTTGCCGTTGTTTTGTTGTCTTTTGCACCGTTGGCGTCTAGTGCCCTAGCGTATGATCTGCACGGTGTGGATGTCACGGATATGAAAATTGGTCGCGGTAAAGAGGCATCGCGTTTTTCCGACGTCAAAGTTCACTACACCGGGTGGACCATGGACGGCAAAAAATTTGATTCCAGCGTAGACCGCAATGATCCGTTTAAATTTAAAGTAGGTGCAGGCGAAGTCATAAAAGGTTGGGATATCGGCGTTGTGGGCATGCGAGCCGGGGGTAAACGTGAATTGATCATACCCCCGAAATTAGCGTATGGCGCGGATGGAGCCGGGGGTGTTATCCCTCCAAACGCCACGTTAAAATTCCAAGTAGAATTGTTATCTGTTTCTGGCCCGCATTTCACCAACATCGACACTCGCAAATTAAAACGGTTAATGGCACGGGGCGTTACGGTTGTTGATATTCGCACCCCAGAAGAATGGCAATCAACAGGTGTGATCAAGGGGGCGAAATTGATTATGTCTTTTGATCGACAACACCGTTTGCAGTCTGATTTCTTACGAAAATTTCAAGCCGTTGCCGGACAACATGATGAAGTGGCCGTGATTTGTCGTTCGGGAGCCCGGTCATCGCGGATTGCCAATGCTCTGACGGACAACAAGGGGTATACAAAAATATACAATGTACAAGGCGGGATGAACCAATGGATTTTTGACGGTGGTGCGGTGGTGAAACCCTAAGTTTCAAGCCTTCCTAAGGTCCGCCCCTTAAACCCCGTGGCGACCACGTACATTTCTGCAGAATCTTGACGCGAAGCCGGCGGCTTTGCATGACGGACGACCTTGAAATCCGTTTTCATGGCATTCAGCAAATCGCCTTCGGTCCCGCCCTGAAGAACCTTAGCAACAAAAGCCCCATCTGTGGCCAGAACCTCACGGGCAAACTGAAGGGCTGTTTCGCATAACCCCATAATGCGCAAGTGGTCGGTGGGCGTGTGCCCGGTGGCTTTGGCGGCCATGTCGCTGATGACCAAATCCGCCTCACCGCCCAAGGCGGCTTTCAAATTATCGGGAGCATCGCTGTCCATGAAATCTTGTAGCAAAAAGGTGACATCGGGTAGCGGTTCCATGGCTTGTATATCCAAAGCGACAACCTTGCCAGCCTTACCATTTTTGCCTTTCAGAACGATTTCTGCCGCGACTTGCGACCAACCTCCGGGGGTGGCCCCCAAGTCAACGACACGCGCGCCCGATTTTAAAAAATGAAATTTTCCATCAAGTTCTAGCAGCTTAAAGGCCGCCCGAGAGCGATACCCTTGGCGACCGGCCTCAATCACATAAGGGTCGTTTAATTGCCGTTCTAGCCACAATTTTGAGGATATTTTTCGGCCTCGGGCGGTTTTCACCTTGGTGTGTTTCATGCGCACCGTTGGACCGGTGGCGGCTCTTTGTTTGCGGGTTTTGTAACCTGGCGGCGCTTTGGTCATGGGTGTTGCCCTGATCCTTCATGCTGTGAACGTTGAATGTGAATGCCGTCAAGCGCCATAAGGCTCAACAAAATGCCTTCGCGAATGCCCCGGTCTGCGATTTTTAACGAACCCACGGGCCAACGACGGCACACGGCTTCTAAAATACCACATCCAGCCATAATAAGATCGCTTCGCTTAGGCCCGATGCATGGGTTTTGCGTGCGTTCATCGGCGCTCAATCCCCCTAAATGGTCCATGACTTCACGGATGTGTTCAAAATCAAGCTGTAAACCATCAACGCGAGAACGGTCGTAATGGTCTAATTTTATATGAATGGCGCCCAGAGTTGTGACCGTACCCGAAGTGCCCAACATTTGCACTTGGCCTTCTATCACGGCTTTGCCAATGCCATGCTTTTGATCAAATGCTGTTAATCCACCATCAATGATATTGATGATTTCATCAAAGGATTCACCATAATTGGTGCGGCCCAAAAAGCCTTCGGTCAAAGTCACCACGCCATGAGGCAAAGAAATAACATCAATTGTTTTGGGGTGTAACGGATCACGGCTATCAATCCAAATGATTTCCGTACTGCCGCCGCCAATATCAAAAACCAAAGCAAAGGGTTGATTTTGATGCAACAATGGCGAACATCCAGCCAACGTTAAGCTGGCTTCTTCTTGAGCAGTGATGGTTTCTAAGTCTAATTCGGCTTCGTTTTTCACCCGGTGCAAAAATTCAGACCCATTTTCTGCCCGGCGACAGGCTTCGGTGGCAATGGACCGAACGCGGTGAACGCCAATACTGTTCATTTTTGCATTGCAAATTTTCAAAGCATTCAAGGTTCTTTTAATGGCATCTTCGTGCAAACGGCCCTCGGCGGCAACGCCTTGGCCTAAACGGGTGATGCGGGAAAAACTGTCAACCACGCGAAAACCACCGCCATAAGGCCGTGCAATCAACATTCGGCAATTGTTGGTGCCCAGATCAATGGCGGCGTACGCTCGTGGCGGTGCCTTTAAAGGCGAATGTTCGGCGTTATTCATGTTGTGTCCCTGTTACGATCAAGGTCTCGCTTGAACGCACCATACGAAATCGCGCAGACAAAAGCTAGTGTTACCGCAAAAGGGTTGATATAATTAAGCATTCAAGAAGGGAGCCCGTCCGGTGTCATTTATCCCCGAAAACATGTCGATCTTGGGCTTGACCAATCACGAAATGGTTGGCAATGCCATGGGTCTGGTTTTTCGAACATTGGGTTTTGGCAAGGTTGAAATTTCTTCGACCGACGAAGTTTGTTTCTTTGGCGGGCAAATACAACCCAAATTTATTTGGTTTGCCCCAGATTGGTTGCATTTAAGAAAAATAGTGAATTGGGCCTGAAATGCTCGTGTTCAAACCGGAAAAATTGTCATTACACCTTAACGGTTGTTTTAAAAAAAAGAACCCTCGGTAGCGTTGTTATGGCCAAGGAAAAAGGCTTGATGGCGTGGATCATTTGAAATGAACAAATTGCACGATGCTTGAAAACACAAAAGCTCTTGCCGCCGAAAAATTAGTTTGTGATTTTGTTGGTGGTGCGGTTGGACATCGCTATCGCTTTGGCGGCGGTCGCGGTCAAGCAATAGCCAAGGCGGTCGGCTTCAAAGGCACTTCCATTCCTACGATTGTTGATGCTACAGCGGGGCTTGGAAGCGATGCGTTTTTATTAGCCTCGTTGGGGGCTAATGTGACCTTGATTGAGCGCTCTCCTCATATGCATCACGTGTTGCAGTGCGGGCTTAGGCGTGGGCTTGAAGCCGGCGGCGATGTGGCTTCGGTGATTAGCCGAATGACATTGGTTTTGGGCGATGCCAAGGACGTTTTATTGACCCTTTCGCCAGATGTTGTGGTGGTTGATCCGATGCACCCGCCGCGCAAAAAGTCGGCATTGGTCAAGGGCGAAATGCGGCTTATTCGCGAAATTGTAGGCACAGACCCTGATGCTTATGAATTGATGCGGGTGGCCTTAAAAGTGGCTCAAAATCGAGTGGTTTTAAAATGGCCGCAAAAATCTGATCCGATGGAAAATATTAGACCTTGTTCGCACCAGATTGTTGGTAAAACCACCAGATATGATGTTTTCATGACTCATTTATGAAGCGAAAATATTTAAGGGCTAGCGTGCCTTAAAAACAGACATATATCTATATGATCGGAAACAAAACATAGGCGCCTAAATGGAACCCCAACGCATCACCTTGCAAACGTCTTCAAGCCATAACAGTCATAAAGCTTCAAACAGGTCCGCAACGTATGGATTTGATGATCTTTCCCACAGCTTAAATGAAATGGCCAAAAACCCTATGACGTGGCCACGGTTGACGTATGGATTGTACGCCATTGCTTCGGTCACGGGTATTCCCATGTTGATTGGGTTGATTTTTGCTTATGTGGTGAAACGCGATGCTCCTGAATGGCTCGACAGCCATTACCAGTTTTTGATCCGCACTTTTTGGTACGGTATGGTGTTGATTGCCATGGGCGTTGTGACGTGGATTTTTGCCGTGGGCATGTTCATGTTGTGGGCGTTACCCGTTTGGTATGTCGCGCGGATTGTGCGAGGATGGATGTTATTGGAAAATCAAAAGCCCATCTCTGATCCACAAAGCTGGTTGTTTGGATAAGAGCTGGATATAACAGGTTCATCCTCTTTTCTGGAAAATGTTTTTAAGGGATGAATTGGGGGACGAGGGGATACATGACAGCCGTCGAGCATACTGTCGCTGAATTTCAGATGTGGGTTACGTTCGCCATCATTATTGGGGCCTTTTCGCTGTATGCGGTGGAAAAGGTCGCGATAGAGGTGACGTCATTGGGCGTGCTGTGCGTGCTGATGATGTTCTTTTATTTTTTCCCGGTCCTTGATGTAAATGGCGGGAACGTATTGTCGCCTGAAACCTTGTTGTCGGGGTTTTCTAATCCGGCTTTGATTACGGTTTTAGCTTTGCTGGTGATCGGTCAAGGTATGGTGCGTACCGGGGTTTTAGATACGGCTGCGCGGTTCATTTTAAACAGTTGCGGCCCCCGTTCATGGGTGTCTATTCTCGCCGTTTTGCTAACTGTGATCATTGTCAGCGGGTTTTTGAATAATATCCCCGTGGTGGTGATTTTTATTCCCATTATGCAGGCGTTGGCGGAACGCTTTGATCTGCCACCTTCTAAATTGATGATGCCATTAAGCTTTGCCGCGATTTTGGGCGGCATGACAACGTTGATCGGTTCAGGTTCCAACTTGTTGGTGAATTCGGCGTTGATCAGCATGCAAGTCACCCCCTTTAGCTTTTTTGATTTTACAATACCGGGTTTGGTGTTGGCGGCTACTGGGCTGGCTTATTTGTTGATTGTAGGCCCTATGATATTGCCTCGGCGCGAAGGCATGGCGGAAACGCTCGCTGGAAATCGAGCTGATGGAAAACAATACATTGCCCAAGTGACTATCGGTGCAACGTCTCATTTGTTGGGTAAAAAAGCCGTAGGCGGTATTTTCCCAGCCCTAGGTCCCATGACATTGCGAATGGTGCAACGGGGTGAAACCGCCATATTGCCCCCGTTTGAAGATTACCAAGCCGAACGGGGTGATATATTGGTGATTGCCGCCACACGCAAAGAAATCGCTTTAGCTCTTTCACGCGATGCCCAAGGTTTATACCCAGACGTTGAAGAAACCAGCGCAGGGGCCGTTCCGGTCACGGCGGGCGGTCAAGAAGCCAGCGAAGAAGAAAGCGAAGGCAGTGACGGCATGCCTTGGCACGGTGGCGAAAGGGTGTTGGCTGAAGCCATGATTCCACCGGCTTCGCGAATCATTGGGCAAACGTTAACTTTGGCTGGGTTCCGTTTCAAAACCCGCTGTATTGTATTGGGCGTGCAACGGCGTTCGCGAATGATGCGGGCTCGGTTGACCGACATCCGCTTGCAAGCGGGAGACGTGTTGTTGGTCCAAGGTTCGCCAGATGACGTTCAAGCCTTGCGCGGGAACCAAGATATTTTATTGATAGAATGGTCGGCGGCAGAGCTTCCTGCCCACCATTACGCGAAACCAGCGGCGGTGGTTTTGTTGAGTGTTGTGCTGGCTGCGGCCACTGGATTGATGCCCATTGTCATTGCTGGATTGACCGGAGCGGCGGCTATGGTCGGGCTAGAAGTGTTGAACATTCGCCAAGCTTTTCGCGCCGTGGACACCAAAGTTTTGACGATGATTCCGGCAGCCTTGGCGATGGGGTCAGCCATGCATGCAACGGGCGGAGCCCATTTTATAGCCAACGGAGTCATGGGTTTGTTTGACGGGGCTGGGCCATGGGCAGTATTGTCAATGTTTTTCATAACCTTGGTGGTGTTGACAAACGTTATCAGTTCCCAAGCTTTGGCTGTCCTGTTCACACCCATTGCGGTGGACTTAGCCGTTAGCTTGCACGCCCCCGTCGAAGCCTTTGCCATAGCCGTTGTCTTTGCCGCGAATTGTTCCTTTGCCTCTCCTATCGGTTATCAGACCAATTTGTTGGTGATGGCACCGGGGCATTATAAATTTGTTGATTTTGCCCGCGCGGGTATCCCGTTAATTGTTATCGTTTGGGTGGCCTTTAGCATTTTCATGCCGTGGTATTACGGATTTTAAAGCACAGCTTGTCATGTTTTGAACACAATTTAAGGCTTTAATGCGATCATCAAATGATACCGAATCTTTCCCCCCCCCTTGAAAAAGTGTCATTTGAATAAAGTGATTTTTCACTTTATGCTTTGAACTGCACTGACCTAACTTGGCCGGGCTTTACTGTCCCGGCCTTTTTTTGTGTGATATCTAAGAAAGCTTACGCCCTTGACTTGTCATTTTCGGCGGATCGTTTAAGGTCCTGCCCTCTTTGGTCAGTTAAAGAAAAGAACCACATGAATCGATTCCATGGCAAAGGCTTGATCTGCGTCCGCAGCGAACACATGGTGTTCCGGGGCCTCAACTTTGACTTAAGCGCTGGCGACGCGTTGATTTTGGTCGGTCCCAATGGGTCCGGGAAGTCATCATTGTTGCGCATGATGGCGGGATTGCTAAAGCCGTTTGATGGCGAATTGCTGTGGAATGGAGAAAATGCTTTGGATGATTTTGATCAACATGGTGCGAACTTGCATTATGTGGGACATCATGATGCGGTGAAGCCGGTCCTTAGCGCATTTGAAAATATTAAGTTTTGGGCTAATCTTCGCGGTGCCGGGGATGCAGGCATTGCCGATGCCTTGACCGTTTTAGATATCAAACATTTATATGATACGCCGGGCCAGTTTTTGTCCGCCGGTCAAAAGCGCCGCGTTAATTTAGCCCGTGTGATTGCCGCGCCAGCTCCTTTGTGGTTGTTGGATGAACCCACCACGGCATTGGACAAAGACACCATTAAACGATTGGAATTAGCGATCCAGAAACATCGCGATAATGGGGGCATGGTGGTGTTATCGACCCATGCGGAAATTGAGATGGCGGGTGGCGAAATTTTGGATGTATCCCAGTTCGCGCCCAAACATAACGTTGATGAACAGTTGATGGTGTAGGGGCAAAATGAACTTATTTATGTCCTTGATCAAACGGGATCTCAATCTTGCCTTTCGCCAGGGCTTTGATTCTTTGATGGTGGTGGCGTTTTTCGTCATCGCTGTGGTGTTGTTTCCCCTCGGCGTTGGACCTGAACCCAACACCTTGGCCCGTATTGCTTCGGGCACGATTTGGGTTGCGGCTTTGTTGTCGTCCATGTTGTCTTTGGAACGGCTGTTTCAGACGGATTATGATGATGGATCACTGGAATTATTGGCGTTGTCACCCGTTGCCTTGGAAATTACCGTGTTGGCCAAAGTGATGGCGCATTGGTTGACTACGGGCTTGCCGTTGATCATCACCGCGCCGTTATTAGCGGTGTTGATGCAATTGCCTAACGAAGGTTACATGACTTTGATCCTTGCCCTTGTGCTGGGTACACCGGCTTTAAGCTTGATTGGTGCGGTTGGTGCGGCGTTGGTTTTGGGGTCTAGGCGTGGCGGTGTTTTGGTGTCGCTGTTGATTTTGCCGCTTTACATACCCATCTTAATTTTTGGTGTGTCGGCTGTGGATGCCGCCATTGGCGATCTGTCCACGCGCCCTCATTTGTTTATATTGGCGGGGTTGCTGGTCGGTGCGCTGGCATTGACACCGTGGGCATCGGCGGCGGCTTTGCGCCAAGCCTTGGAATAATTACAAATAAAGACCATATGTCCTTACTTTAGCCCCGATTGCGCCATTCTTTTATGCCCTAAAGCTCTAGCAAGGCGGAAGGAAAAAGTATAAAAGGCTCTTTGACTTTTAATCAACCAACCTTGAACAGGTTTTAAACTCACAGGATTCCCATGCACCGTTTCGCAAATCCCACTCGTTTTTTGAAAATAGCCACCGCTATCCAGCCTTGGGTCATGGCTGTTACCGTTATTTTAACAGCTGTTGGCTTGTACATGGCGTTGATCAGTTCGCCCGCAGATTATCAACAAGGCGAAAGCGTGCGCATCATGTATGTGCACGTGCCTGCGGCTTGGATGGGCATGTTTTGTTATGCTGCCTTGGCAATTGCCTCGGCGGTGGCCTTGATTTGGAAGCACCCACTGGCTGATGTTGCAGCAAAAGCTACGGCCCCCGTGGGTGCGGCTTTTACCTTTTTGTCACTTGTGACGGGGTCATTATGGGGCAAACCCATGTGGGGAACATGGTGGGTTTGGGATGCTCGGTTGACCTCGATGTTGATTTTGTTCTTTTTGTACATTGGCTACATGGCTCTGTTTGACGCTTTTGATGATCGTGCACGCGGCGCCAAGGCAGCGGCTATTTTGTCTTTGGTGGGAGCCGTAAACCTTCCCATCATTAAATTTTCGGTAAATTGGTGGAATACCCTGCATCAACCCGCCAGCGTTATCAAAATGGGTGGCCCGTCGATTGATGCTTCTATGTTGTGGCCATTATTTTTATTGGCGATTGCATTCAAGGGTTACTACATTTGGGTTTTATTGGTGCGGATGCGCCAAGAATTGACCGCGAACAAGGTCCGTATTTTGCGCGCCAAGCAAGCCCACGGCGGTTAAAGGAAAGTATTATGCAAGATTTTTTAAATATGGGTGGATATGGGGCTTTTGTGTGGCCATCTTATGCCATAACAGCCGTCGTTATGTTGGTTTTGCTGGTGGTATCTGTTCGCAGCCTAAAATCGACCGAAGCCACCTACAAACGTCTTCAAGCCGAACTTGGTCAAGAACAAGAAGAACAAAAAACGGAGTCTTAAAGTATGGCGATGAAGCGAAAACACAAACGCCTCACATTCGTGGTGATTGCAATGGCTTTGGTTGGTTTGGCCACGGGTTTGGTGTTGTATGCCTTGGGCGATGGAGTGTCTTTGTTCCACAGCCCAACGGATATTGTCCTTAAGCAACCGGGGCCGGACCAACGCATCCGTTTGGGTGGTTTGGTTGAAGAAGGTTCACTTCAACAAAAAGATGGGTCAGCGACGGTCCAATTTGTCGTCACCGATTTGGAAAATACCGTGCCCGTAACCTATGAAGGGTTGCTACCTGATTTATTTCGCGAAGGCCAAGGTATTGTCGCCGAAGGTCATGTTGTCGACGGTGTGTTTGTCGCCACCGAAGTTTTGGCAAAACACGATGAAAAATATATGCCGCCGGAAGTCGCAGATTCTTTGAAGAAATCTGGTAACTGGCGTGGCAATGAAGCCCAAAAACAAAAATCCTCAACAGGAGCACCACAATAATGATCGTAGAACTTGGACATTTTGCACTGATTTTAGGGCTTATGGTGGCATTGTTTCAAACGGTCGTACCGTTGATTGGCGCGCATCGAGGCGAACGTGTGTGGATGGAATTTGCGACACCTGCGGCGGTGACTCAAGCGGTCTTGGCGGTGCTCTCTTTTGCGGCATTGACCTATGCTCACGTTGTGTCGGATTTTTCCGTATTAAACGTGGTGATGAATTCTCATACCGATAAGCCGATGTTGTATAAAGTGGCCGGGGTGTGGGGTAATCACGAAGGTTCAATGATGTTGTGGGTCTTGATCCTCGCCATTTACGGTTTGGCCGTGGCGGGGTTTGGGCGCAATTTACCGCCGCGATTGAAGGCGCGTGTGTTGGGCATTCAAGCTTTGATAGCATTGGGTTTTTATCTATTTATTTTGTTCACTTCGAACCCTTTTGCGCGCGCGTTCCCAGCACCCATGAATGGGCGTGATTTGAACCCGTTATTACAAGACCCCGGCTTGGCGTTTCACCCGCCTCTTTTGTATTTGGGCTATGTTGGGTTTTCGATTGCCTTTTCGTTTGCCATTGCGGCACTGATCGAAGGCCGTGTTGATGCGGCTTGGGCGCGTTGGGTGCGGCCTTGGACCTTGGCGGCGTGGGGCTTTTTGACCTGTGGCATCGTGTTGGGTTCGTGGTGGGCCTATTACGAATTGGGTTGGGGCGGCTGGTGGTTTTGGGATCCGGTTGAAAATGCTTCGTTTATGCCATGGTTAGTCGGCACCGCTTTGTTGCATTCATCCATTGTTGTGGAAAAACGCAACACCCTAAAAGGCTGGACTATTTTTCTGTCCATCGTGGCGTTTTCCTTTTCGTTGTTGGGGACTTTTATCGTGCGTTCCGGGGTGTTGTCTTCGGTGCATTCATTTGCATCCGATCCGGCGCGTGGAGTGTTTATCTTAGGCCTGTTGCTGACAGTGGTTGGCGGTTCGTTTACTTTATTTGCCATCCGTGGACCTCAACTTAAATCCGGCGGTTTGTTCCAACCTGTGTCTCGCGAAGGCGCGTTGTTGTTGAATAATTTGCTGATGACAGTGGCAGCAGCAGCCATTCTATTGGGTACGTTATATCCTTTGTTTTTAGATGCTATTGGTGGCGGCAAAGTTTCTGTTGGCCCGCCATTTTTTAATGCCGTATTCGTTCCGTTAATGGTGCCTATGATTTTAGTCATGGTGTATGGACCTTTGATGTCTTGGAAACGGGGCGACATAAGCCGTGCGACCAGTCAATTGATTGTGGCCGCTATCACCACAGTCATTGTCGTGGTGGCCAATCACTTCTTGATCACACAGGCCAGTTTTCTTTCGGTCTTGGGGAGCGGTTTATCCGCATGGCTTGTGGTTGGAACATTGAGCGAAGTCGCGGTTCGTATTAAATTATTTAAGGCTCCTTTTGGCGAAAGTATGCGGCGTTTTTTCAATATCCAACGTTCAGCTTGGGGTATGACCTTGGCTCATACTGGGTTGGGTATTGCGGTGGCGGGAATGATTGGCTCCACGGTGTGGAAACAAGAAAGCATCCAAGTCATGCAAGTTGGAGAAACGGTGTCATTAGCGGGTTATGATTACACCTTTAAGGGCGTAAAAAGTGCCCAAGGTCCAAATTACACGGCGACCTCGGCGACCATCAATGTGGCCAAAAATGGTAAAGAGTTTACGATCATGCACCCTGAAAACCGTCAATATCCGGTGAAAGGTATGCCAACCACCGAAGCGGCCATTGAAACGACGTTTTTTGCTGACTTGTATGTGGCTTTGGGTAATCAAGACAGCAACAGCGGCGGCTATGTGGTGCGCATTTACCATAACCCGTTGGTGTTGTGGTTGTGGTTCGGTTCCATGATGTTAGTGTTGGGCTCTGTGATCAGTTTGACCGATCGCCGTCACCGTATTGGGGCGCCGACTAAATCTAGGGCGCAAAAAACCGATCCAATTGAACCGGCTAAATAAGAGAAAAATATTGATGAAAAAACTCACTTATTTCATTCCCTTAGCCGTTTTACTGGTCGTGGGTGGTTTTTCCATACTGCAATTGAAACAGGTTAGCGAAGGCAAGTCTATCCGTGATTTGCCTTCGGTTTTGATTAATCGCGAAGTCCCCGACTTTGACCTGCTGGCCTTGCAAGGGCATGACAAAGGTTGGGGGTCACAGGATTTATTGGGGCAAGTGACGATCGTTAATTTGTTCGGATCGTGGTGCATTGCGTGTTTATCTGAACACCCCTTCTTGATGCAATTAAAATCACAAAATTTGGTGCCCATTTATGGCATTGACTGGCGTGAAAAATCATTAGATGCGGGACCTCGGTGGTTAGCGAAATACGGAAACCCCTATACCAAAATTGGTACTGACCCGGATTCAAAAGTCGCCATTTCCTTTGGTGTGACCGGGGCGCCGGAAAGCTTTTTGGTCGATAAAAGAGGCGTCATTCGTTACAAGCAAATTGGTGCTATTACGCCAACGGTATGGAAAAAAACCTTGTGGCCATTAATATTGGAGCTGCGTAAACAATGAACATAAAAGCCCTTTCCGTTATTTTAGCTTTGGGCGTGTTGAGCCCAATGTTGGCGAACGCGGTGGAACCCAGCGAAGTTTTAAGTGATCCCGCGCTCGAAGCCCGCGCTCGCGAAGTCGGCAAGGGTTTACGATGTGTTGTGTGTCAAAACCAATCTATTGATGATTCTAATGCAGATCTTGCTGGCGACATGCGGCGTTTGGTACGTGACCGTATTTTAAAAGGCGATACCAATGAACAAGTAATGGCGTACATGGTTGACCGGTATGGTGACTTTGTGTTGCTTGACCCGCCATTCAAAGCATCAACTTATGTATTGTGGCTTGGCCCCGGATTGATTGCCGGGTTGGGGGTACTTTCGGTCGTGGTGTTTTATCGACGGCGTAGCCAAGATGTTGACGGGGAAGTATCCGCGCTTGAAAACAAGAATTCCCCAAAGACGAGCCCCCTAAACAATGAAGAACGCCAACGCCTAGAAAAATTAATGAAAGAGGACGACGCATGACCCAGCTTTGGATTGCCGCCGCCGTAATGACGCTTGTGGTTTTAGCGGCATTGTTGTTGCCGTTAATGAAACGTCGCAAAGACGATGACGGGCCTACGCGGTCTGATTTTGACCTTACGGTATACAAGGATCAATTGCTTGAAATCGAAAAAGATTTAGACCGGGGCGTTTTATCCCAAGACCAAGCCATGGCTGCACGCGTTGAGATTGAACGGCGCATGTTGGCAACCACTGAAGGCAATGAAGATGCCCCCGCCACGAACAAATCTGCTCCTGGGTGGTTAATTGCGGTGATTTTGGTGATGGTGCCTGTGGGCGCTGTGGCATTGTATTTGAACCTTGGGCAACCCAAGATGAAAGACCTTCCGTATGCCTCCCGTGATCAACAACAACCGCAAATGGCGGCGAAAGCCGACCGCCGCACGCAAATTGAAAAAATGATTGTGCAAATCGAACAACGTCTGAAAACCGAACCTAATAACCCGCGCAATTGGGCAATGTTAGGCCAAGCCAATCAAATGATTGGTAATTTCAAGGAATCAATTCAAGCCTATGAAAAATTGGTTGCGATGACAAAACGCAACCCCGATGCATTGATGGTGTTGGGCGAAGCCTTGTTCGTTGAAGCCGGCGAAGTGGTGACGCCTCGGGCTGTAAAGCTCTTTAAGGAAGCCAAAAAGGGTGCCCCAAGGAATCCTATGACATACTATTATTTAGGTATGGAACGGCAAATGGCTAATGACCCCCAAGGGGCATTAGATGAATTTTCAGGGTTGTTAACCATTTCCCCATCTGATGGGGAATGGGTGGCAACGATCCAGGCCCGCATGAAAGCCATCGCGCAATCTTCAGGACTTGATGTGCCCGTGGTGGAAATGTTGCCGCCGCTCAGCAAGCAAAAAGCTAAAATTCCAGCCCTCAGCCAAGATCAAATTGATGCCGCACAGGGCATGTCTGCGGGCGATCAGCAAACCATGATCCGCGCCATGGTGGCGCGCCTAGCCGATAAAATGAAAAAGAACCCCAACGATTTGCAAGGCTGGAAACGACTAGCCAATGCCTATGGCGTGTTGGGTGATCAGGCGAAACAAGCCGAGGCCGAAGCCCAAATCAAACGGCTTTCAGCTCAATGATCAGGGCAAAGGCTTAATTAACAAACTCGTTCTTGTGATAGCCTTGGATATATAGCGCTCCGCAAAGATTGGCGTGGTCAAGCCTTGCGTGGGCGGCTTGACGGGCGATGGGGTGGGCATGATAAGCGACACCGATCCCGGCTTTGGATAACATTGGTACATCGTTGGCCCCATCGCCAATGGTCATTGTGTCTGATAAGCTAAGGCCTTGTTGTTCGGCAATGTCCATCAACATTTCTAATTTCACGTCTTTGCTGACAATGGGAGGGATGACATTTCCGGTTAATTTACCATTCTTGATTTCCAATTGATTGCCCAATGACGTGTGAAAACCAACCTGTTCACGAATGCGGTCGGTGAAATATGAAAACCCACCTGAAATCAAAGCGGTGACAGCACCGTTTGCCCGCATGGTCTTGATCAGTGAGGGGGCGCCAGGGGACAGTTTGACGGCGCTCATGGTTTTGGCCAAGAAACTTTCATCTAAACCTTTTAACATTTGAACGCGGCTGTAAAGGGCCTCGGTGAAATCTAATTCGCCTCGCATGGCGCGCCCTGTAATGGCGGTGATTGCTTCTTTTAATCCGGCGAATTCAGCTAATTCGTCCAAGGTCTCACCTTGGACAATGGTGGAATCCATGTCGGCCACCAAAAGTTTTTTACGTCTTCGGTCTGATTTTTGCACAATCACATCAATGGATGCGTTTTGCAAAGCGTTGGAAACCGCGATATGGATATCATCCAAAGTATCGTGATCAAAGAAAATATCTAAGGCCTCGCCTTCAGACAACCAAACGGGGGGGTGGATTTGTATGCCCCGTAATTTCAGTGCCATGCGCACAGTCGAAATTGTGCTATCGTCCAAGACATCACAGCCCGGTTTTGCAATTAAGGTAAGAACTAAATCCATGTCAACACACGACCTTGAGCCAGAAAAAGACGATCAAGCGCATCTTGCCCTTATCATCGCCGGGCCGACCGCGTGTGGAAAGTCGGCCATGGCCATTGATGTGGCAAAACAATTTAACGGTACCGTGATAAACGCTGATTCCCAACAGGTCTACAAAGAATTACGAATAGTGTCAGCAAGACCATCCGTCAAAGACGAAAATACTGTACCGCACCGTTTGTTTGGTGTGTTGAATGGCGCGCAAGTATGTTCTGCTGGGCAATGGGTGGATATGGCGGTCGAACAGGTCAACCAAAGCTTGGACCAAGGCCGCTTGCCTATTTTGGTTGGCGGTACGGGTATGTATATCAAAAGCCTGACAGAAGGCTTGTCACCAATACCTGAAATTCCCGACCATGTGCGGCAAAGGGCGGTGGCGCGACGTGAAGAATTGGGAGCCGAAGAATTTTGGGACGAGGTCGCCCATCTTGACCCATCGGCGGCACAACGCTTGCCCGTCGGTGACAGCCAACGTTTGATACGGGCTTGGGAGGTCTCTATTTACACCAACAGGTCGTTTTCAAGCTGGTGGGATGAACCTGCCATAATGCCCTTGCCCAACGTACGTTTTGCCACCATCGCCATTAAACCACCCCGTGATCAGTTGTATGCCACCATTGATGCGCGGTTTGCGCAGATGGTGGAAAATGGGGCCATAGATGAAATCAAAGCCTTGGCAGACTTGAATTTAGCTGCAGACCTTCCTGTGATGAAAGCTTTGGGGGTTCCAGAGTTAATGTCATTTGTGCATGGGGAATGTACTTTGGATGACGCCATCACAAAAGCGCAAAAGCTCAGCCGCAACTACGCAAAACGTCAACTGACTTGGGTGCGTAACCAAATCAAAGGAGCTTATGAACTTGATGCGCAATATTCGAAAAGATTTAGTGATGAAATCTTTTCATTTATTCATCGGTTTTAGTTGACCGCACGAGCCTGAACGTCTAGTTTCGCTTCCCGTTGGGTCTGCCCTTTGGGGCGGCCTTGTTGCGTTATGGGTGACCTGGTTTTGATGAAAAACAATAGCCCTTTAAAATGACACTATGAAAAAAATTCAAGGGGCTTAAAAATGCCCCGCAATGCTCCAGAGGACGCTATGCCAAAAGATCAATTGAACGGTTCCGAAATTATCATCAAAGCCTTGCACGACCAAGGTGTTGAAGTGGTGTTTGGCTATCCGGGTGGGGCTGTGCTTCCGATCTATGACGAAATTTTCAAGCAAAATAAACTGCGCCATATTTTGGTGCGTCAAGAAGGTGGTGCCGTTCATGCCGCCGAAGGCTATGCTCGTTCTACCGGAAAAGTCGGCTGTGTATTGGTGACATCTGGTCCCGGGGCAACCAATGCGGTGACGGGGTTATTGGATGCGATGTTGGATTCCATTCCCTTGGTGTGTTTGTGTGGACAGGTCCCAACACATTTGATCGGCAATGATGCTTTTCAAGAAGCCGACACCACGGGCATTACCCGGCCTTGTACTAAACATAATTACTTGGTCAAAAAAATTGAAGATTTACCGCGTGTTTTGCATGAAGCCTTTTATGTGGCGAAAAGTGGACGCCCCGGTCCTGTGGTGGTTGATTTGCCAAAGGACATTTTGATGGCGATGGGTGATTACACGCCGCCAACCAAAATTAAACACAAAAGTTATAACCCACAAATCAAGGGTGATACGGCGGCGATCGAAGCGGCTGTTGAAATGTTGTCCAAAGCCAAAAAGCCGATTATTTATGCGGGGGGCGGGGTTATCAATTCTGGACCCGGTGCCGGCCAATTGTTGAAACAATTTACGCAAATTACGGGTTTTCCAATCACCTTGACATTGATGGGCTTGGGCGCGTACCCAGGGTCTGACAAACAATTTTTGGGCATGTTGGGCATGCACGGCACGTACGAAGCCAATTTAGCCATGCACGATTGTGACGTTATGTTGTGCGTGGGTGCCCGCTTTGATGATCGCATCACGGGGCGCCTAGATGCGTTTAGCCCTGATTCTAAAAAAATCCATATCGACATTGACTTAAGTTCGATCAACAAAAGCGTAGCCGTTGATTTGCCCATTGTTGGTGATGTCGGCCATGTCTTGGAAGCGATGTTGAAAATTTGGAAAACCAGACAAGCCAAGGTCGATCAAAAAGGTTTGGACCAGTGGTGGAAACAAATTGAAAACTGGCGTGGCAAAGAATGCTTGGCCTATAAACAAGATGCCAAGGTGATCAAACCGCAATATGCCATTGATCGTTTGAATGCTTTGACCAAAGACCGAAAAGACGTGTTTGTGACAACCGAAGTCGGTCAACACCAAATGTGGGCGGCACAATACATGAAATTTGAAAGCCCGAACCATTGGATGACGTCCGGGGGTTTGGGGACTATGGGATATGGCTTGCCGGCTGCGATGGGAGTCCAAGTGGCACACCCTGATGCCTTGGTTATTGATATTGCGGGCGAAGCCTCAACCTTGATGAATATCCAAGAATTAAGCACCATCGCTCAATACAAATTACCTGTGAAGGTTTTTATTTTGAACAATCAATACATGGGCATGGTACGCCAATGGCAAGAACTATTGCATGGAAGTCGCTATTCTGAAAGCCATATGGATGGTATGCCCGATTACATTAAATTGGCGGAAAGCTTTGGACTTAAGGGCATGCGTGTCACGAACCCGGCTGATCTTGATGAAGCCATAAAAGAAATGATGGCTACGGATAATTCGGTTATTTTAGACATTGCTGTGGCTCCGGAAGAAAACTGTTTCCCGATGATTCCATCCGGGGCGGCCCATAATGAAATGATTTTCGGCACAGATGTGAAAACCGAAGACGCCATTGATCCCGATGGCATGGTCTTGGTTTAAGTCGAGCGAGAGAACAGACATGACAAACGGAATTTACGCGCAAAACCCTTACAACGAAGACGAAAACACGCACACTATTTCGGTTTTAGTTGATAACGAACCGGGGGTCTTAGCGCGTGTGGTTGGGTTGTTTTCTGGACGCGGTTATAACATTGAAAGTTTGACCGTTGCCGAAACACGCCACAGACAAGGCTTATCGCGGATCACCATCGTGACTTCGGGAACGGCGATGATCGTTGAACAAATCAAAGCTCAACTTGGACGTCTGGTCCCGGTTCACAGCATTTCTGACTTAACGTTGGATGGCCCGTCGGTAGAACGAGAATTGGCCTTAGTCAAGGTTGTAGGGACGGGTGAAAAACGTGTTGAATCTTTGCGGGTTGCCGATATTTTTCGGGCTCGAGCGGTGGATTCAACCAAGGAAAGTTTTGTGTTTGAAATTGTTGGCGATACCGGAAAATTGGACGCTTTTATTGAACTGATGAAGCCATTAGGCCTTGTGGACTTGTGCCGCACGGGTGTGGTGGCCATTGCCCGTGGACAAAAAGGTATGATCGGGCAAGACTGATTTTAAATGATTAAAGATTGTCCCCAAGGGACACAGACAAAAGGAAGACAGACCATGCGTGTCTATTATGATCGTGACGCAGATGTAAATCTGATTAAAGGCAAGAAAGTTGCCATCGTTGGCTACGGTTCCCAAGGCCATGCCCATACTTTAAATTTGCGCGATAGTGGCGCCAAGGACGTTTGCGTTGCGTTGCGGGAAGATTCTTCAAGCCGCAAAAAAGCCGAAGGCGAAGGCGTATCTTGCAAAACCGTTGCCGAAGCAGCAGCTTGGGCCGACGTCATCATGATGTTGACGCCGGATGAATTGCAGGCCGACATTTATTATGCAGACATTCACGACAATATTCGTGCCGGCGCGGCGTTGGCTTTTGCCCACGGTTTGAATATTCACTTTAATTTGATCGAACCGCGCAATGACATTGATGTGTTCATGATTGCCCCCAAAGGACCCGGTCACACGGTTCGAGGTGAATACCAAAAAGGCGGAGGCGTTCCTTGCTTGGTTGCGGTTCACCAAGATGCTTCTGGAAATGCTTTGGATGTTGCCTTGTCGTATGCGTCTGGCGTGGGCGGCGGACGTTCCGGCATCATTGAAACAACGTTCAAAGAAGAATGCGAAACCGATTTGTTTGGCGAACAAGTTGTTCTTTGTGGTGGTTTGATGGAATTGATCAAAAACGGTTTCGAAACTTTGGTCGAAGGTGGCTATGCCCCCGAAATGGCCTATTTTGAATGCCTGCACGAAGTTAAATTGATTGTTGATTTGATGTACGAAGGCGGCATGGCTAACATGCGTTATTCAATTTCGAATACGGCTGAATACGGTGATTATGTTACCGGCCCTCGGATCATCACATCCGATACCAAGGCTGAAATGAAGCGGGTTTTAGATGATATTCAATCGGGTCGCTTTACCCGTGATTGGATGTTGGAATGCAAAGCAGGTCAACCCAGCTTTAAGGCGACCCGTCGTCGCAACGCCGAACACGAAATCGAAGAAGTGGGTGAACGCCTGCGCGCGATGATGCCGTGGATTGGTTCTAATAAATTGGTCGACAAAGAAAAGAACTAAAACACGGTTCTTTAAGCTAAATTAAAAAGGCGGTGCCCATAGGCGCCGCCTTTTTTGTGTATGAACGGCCTAGTTTCCAGAACTAAACGCACCCCAGAATTCTGCCTTGGGTTCATCATGGTTGAATGTGGGCGTGTTGCAAGGTTTGCGCGCGGTTCAATAATCGTTGGTGCTTTGATTTAAAAGTATTGACGCCGGGGCCGAACACGGGGTTTAATAACGTCTATTGACGATTTTGGCTTATAAAAGTCAAAAAAAGAAGCAAAGGTTAATATTTATGACGGCCAAAGCCGCCAAATTAGAAATATTACACGAAGTGTCTGTTTGGACACTGGTGTCTTTGCTTGCCTTTACGTCGGCCTTATTGCCCCTTTTATTGCTAAACGGGAATCTCCTTCTTAGGCACCCCTGACACCTGCGGCTCATATGATGTTCGATGGTGTATAGGGGAAAATCGCCGCGCAATTGCGCGAACCTTAAGTATATTCCCGAAGGACTAAGACTATGATCAATCAAAATAAAAACCACGTTGTCATTTTTGACACCACCTTGCGCGATGGCGAACAATCGCCGGGTGCTTCCATGAATTTGGAAGAAAAATTGCGCATTGCCACCATGTTGGAACATATGGGCGTCGATGTCATCGAAGCGGGCTTTCCAATCGCTTCGCCGGGCGATTTTGAAGCCGTAAATGAAATTTCTAAAGTTGTTAAAAATTCAACCGTATGCGGTTTAGCGCGGGCGACAAAAGGCGACATTGAACGTTGCGGTGAAGCCATTAAGCCAGCGGACCGAAAACGTATTCATACCTTTATTTCCACCAGCCCTTTGCATATGAAATACAAATTACAAATGGAACCTGAAAAGGTTTTTGAAAAGGTCAAAGAAAGCGTCACCTTTGCGCGTAATTTTACCGATGATGTGGAATGGTCAGCCGAAGATGGGTCGCGTACCGAACGGGACTTTTTGGCCCGATGCGTCGAAGCCGCCATCGCTTCGGGGGCAAGCACTATTAACATTCCCGATACCGTTGGTTACGCGTTGCCCCACGAATTTTCAGACCTGATCAAATTTTTATTCAATACCGTTCCCAATATTGATAAAGCGATCATTTCCGTGCATTGCCACAATGATTTGGGCTTGGCTGTTGCAAATTCTTTGGCGGCGGTCAATGTCGGGGCCCGTCAAGTGGAATGCACCATTAATGGCTTGGGCGAACGCGCAGGAAATGCGGCGATGGAAGAAATCGTCATGGCTTTGCGCACGCGGGCTGATTTGATGCCGTATTCTAACGCTATTAAAACCGAAAACTTTATCAAAGCTTCCCGTATGGTATCGACCATAACTGGTTTTACGGTGCAACCGAACAAAGCCATTGTGGGCGCCAATGCCTTTGCCCATGAAAGCGGTATCCATCAAGATGGCATGCTGAAAAATGCAGAAACCTATGAAATCATGACGCCAGAATCCGTTGGCTTAACGGAATCCAAGCTGGTGATGGGTAAACATTCCGGGCGTCATGCATTTGTGGAAAAATTAAAAGATTTGGGCTACGAATTGGGCGACAATGCCGTCCAAGATGCTTTCAAACGTTTTAAAGATTTGGCCGACAAGAAAAAAGATGTGTTTGACGAAGACATCATAGCTTTGGTTGATGATCAAGTCTTGCGCAACAATGAAGATATTCGCTTGGAAAGCTTGGAAATTTTGTGTGGCACAGAACATCAACCGCCTCAAGCAACATTGGCGCTCAGCATTAATGGGGTTGTTTCCTCATGTGCGTCAACCGGGAGCGGCCCGGTGGATGCTGCCTTTAATGCGATCAAGGAATTGTTCCCGCATGAAGCCCGTCTGCAATTGTATCAAGTCCACGCTGTGACGGGGGGCACAGACGCCCAAGCTGAAGTCACGGTACGCTTGGAAGAAGATGGGCGCACCGTAAATGGGCAGGCTGCCGATACCGATACTATGGTGTCTAGCGTCAATGCTTACGTCAATGCTTTGAATAAACTTTTGGTTAAGCGCGAAAAAACTGCACCAAATGCGCTTTCTGCCTAGCATTTTGGGTGCCGGGTTGAGTATAAAGAGAGTGTTGGAGAGATTCTCCAACACTTTTTCTCGAAACCGCTTGGCAACAAGGGGTTTGTAAATGATTAAACAAACATGTACGTGGGGCTAAGCCAGTAATGCTTTCATCACTTTTCGGATTTCTTTCTGCTGATATGGCGATCGACCTCGGCACTGCAAATACGCTTGTCTATGTAAAAGGCAAAGGGATCGTCTTGAACGAACCATCGGTGGTTGCAATCACCGAGTTCAAGGGTAAAAAACAAGTCCTTGCCGTTGGCAACGAAGCCAAGCAAATGTTAGGTCGAACACCTGGCGATATTCATGCTATTCGCCCGTTGCGTGATGGCGTGATTGCTGATTTCGAAGTCGCCGAAGAAATGATTAAATATTTCATTCGCAAAGTTCATAACCGTCGAACCTTTGCCAGCCCCATGGTTGTGGTATGTGTTCCATCCGGTTCCACCGCCGTTGAACGCCGGGCTATTCAAGAAAGCGCGGAAAGTGCGGGCGCCCGCAAAGTGTTTTTGATCGAAGAACCCATGGCTGCCGCTATTGGTGCGGGGTTGCCTGTGACCGAACCCACGGGGTCAATGGTCGTGGATATTGGTGGTGGCACAACCGAAGTCGCGGTCTTGTCGTTGGGTGGCATCGTTTATGCCCGTTCTGTGCGTGTGGGTGGCGATAAAATGGATGAAGCTATTATTGCGTATATCCGTCGCAATCATAATTTGCTGGTGGGTGAAGCATCGGCTGCGCGGATTAAAGAAACCATTGGTTCCGCGTGCCCACCCGAAGAAGGCGAAGGGCGCACCATGGATATCAAGGGTCGCGATTTGATGAATGGCGTGCCCAAGGAAATTGTTATTTCTGAACGCCAAATTGCAGAAAGCTTAGCTGAACCCGTTGGCGCTATCATCGAAGCCGTTAAGGTTGCCTTAGAACACACAGCCCCAGAACTTGCCGCCGATATTGTCGACAAAGGGATTGTGCTTACGGGCGGCGGCGGCTTGCTTGGCAATATTGATCATGTGTTACGTCATGCCACAGGCTTGCCTGTATCCATTGCGGATGACCCATTATCATGCGTTGTGATGGGAACAGGCCGGGCCTTGGAAGAAATGAAAGTTTTGCGGAACGTTCTGACCACTATGTATTAAGGAATGATCGCAAAATCATCAAATGAACACCCGTGCGAATTTTCGTGCGGGTGTTGCCGTTTGAGGCACTTCCCCACTATATTTTAAAAGTGTTCCACACTATATTAACCAAAGACATGTATACTGCGCGCGCCAGATATTTTTGTAAAATGCTAAATCCGTTGAAAAAAAGGCGAAACGGGAAAGCTTACTATGAAGAATAGAAAACACCTAGGTCTGCACGGATTGACCCAACTGGGAACAGGGGGGGTAAATCGTTATGGCTATATCGGCTTGATGTTGGTTGCCTTTGCCTTAATGCTTTTGGGCAAGGCGGATGTGGTGGTCATGGAACGGGTGCGGGCGCATGTGATTGATGGGGTGTCGCCTATCTTAGACGTGTTATCGAGGCCCGTCGCCAGTATGGACCGAATCGTTGAAGAAATTACGGCCTTGCGTCATTTGCGCGACGAAAATGAAAAATTAAAAATTGAAAATCAAAATTTGTTGGAATGGCAATCGGCGGCGCGAAAGTTATCTAAACAAAATGATCAATTAAAATCACTGTTAAATTTCGCCCCCATGAATGACCCATATTTTGTCAGTGGGCGGATCATCGGGGATACGGGCGGCGCGTTTGTCCATTCTGTTTTGGTAAACGCAGGTAAACGCGAAGGCATCGCCAAAGGCCAAGCTGTGATTACAGGAAATGGTTTGGTGGGCAGAGTCCAAGGTGTTGGCGTGCGGTCTTCTCGGGTGTTGTTAATTTCAGATTTGAATTCACGCATCCCTGTTGTGGTAGAAGCCAGCCGCACCCGCGCCGTTCTAGCCGGAGACAATACCGATCACCCTAGACTTATTCATATGCCTCCGGGGGCAATTTTTGTTTCAGGGGATCGCATTGTGACGTCTGGGCACGGTGGGGCTTTCCCTGCGGGCATTCCGGTCGGGATGGTCAGCACAACCAAAGACGGAAATGTATTAGTCAAACCGTATGTACAACGGGAACGCTTGGAATATGTGCGTGTCGTGGACTATGGCTTGAAGGGTATCTTAGAAACAATGCCCTCGCAAAAACACTCAGGAAAGGCCAAATGAAGTCTAACTTTTGGCAACGCGTAGATGGAATTGTGCGCAGCACGACGCCGTTTTTCTTGACGCTGGTTTTAGTTGTTTTTGGGCAAGTTCCCTTGCACATACCAGGCTTTGCCGAAGTTGCTCCGATTTTGCCCTTGATGGCGGTGTATCACTGGACCATTTATCGCTCTGACTTGTTACCAGCCTCGGCGGTTTTTTTTGCAGGCCTTTTACAAGATGCATTATCGGGCATGCCCTTTGGTGTAAATGCAGCGGTATTTGTCAGCGTCCATATGGCGGTGATGAGCCAGAATATATTTTTTCAAGGCAAATCGTTTCTGATTATTTGGTTGGGATTTTCGATGGTTGCTTTTGGGGCTGTTGCCATGATTTGGGCGTTAAATTTTATCGTCTTTGCGGCAATGACACCAATCCAAGCTGCCATGGTGCAATATTTAGTCACGGTGGGTGTGTTTCCGGTATTGGCGTGGTTGTTGGTGCGTTGGCAACGATCAGTTTTGGCCCAAGTGTAAGGCGAGGCATTGAAATATGCATAGGGATTCAGAACGTCACAAACTTTTTTCCAGACGGGCCTTGATGTTGGGCGCCGGACAAGGGGCATTATTGTCAGCCTTGGTCGGGCGCATGTATTATTTGCAAGTGATTGAATCGGAACGTTATAAAACGCTGGCCGACGAAAATCGCATTAATTTCCGATTGCTACCACCGCCACGCGGGCCGATAACGGATCGCAAAGGGCGATCTATGGCGGATAACCAACAAAATTATCGTGTTGTGATCATTCCTGAACAAGCAGGAGATGTAGAACGCACTTTGAATATGTTATCTTTGATTATTCCGTTAAGCGCGGGGGAACGCCGACACATTCGCCGCGAAATGAAACGCAAACGGGCGTTCGTTCCGATCACAGTTCGTGAAAACTTAGAATGGTCTGAAGTTGCGCGTATAGAAGTCAACACCTCAGACTTGCCCGGTGTACTGATTGATGAAGGGCAAAGCCGCCATTATACTTATGGCCCTGAAACAGCACATGTTTTAGGCTATGTGGCATCGGTATCTGAAAAAGAACTTACGGGCGACCCCTTGCTAGAATTGCCCGGATTTCGCATTGGTAAGGCCGGAGTTGAACGAGTTTATGACTTAGCCCTGCGCGGTAAAGGAGGGTCTTCGCAAGTCGAAGTAAATGCCTTAGGTCGGATGATCCGGGAATTGGCCCGCCAAGAAGGGCAACCCGGTGTAGAGGTCAAGCTGACCATTGATTTAAACTTGCAACGCTATGTCATGGAACGATTGGGTGACCACAGCGCCGCCGTCGTGGTGATGGATGTCCATTCGGGTGAAGTCGTGTGTTTGGCGTCAACGCCATCTTTTGATCCTAATGCTTTTAATACGGGATTAAGCCAAGCCGAATGGGAATCATTGGTCAGCAATCCTAAGGCCCCGTTGACCGACAAAGCCATTGCCGGTCAATACGCACCGGGTTCGACTTTTAAAATGTCGGTGGCTTTGGCGGCCATGCAAAAAGGGGCAATTACGGCGGATACGCACGTTTTTTGCAACGGCAAAATTAGCCTTGGCAATTCGGAATTCCATTGCTGGAAGCGCAATGGCCACGGATCGGTCGATCTGCAGACAGCGTTGGAACAATCGTGCGATGTCTTTTTTTATGAAGCCGCCAAACGCACAGGCATTGAACGCATTTCGGCGATGGCTCGACGGTTGGGCTTTGGCGCTCCCCTAGGGCTTGATTTGCCCGGCGAAAAGCCAGGTTTGGTGCCCAGCAACGATTGGAAAAAAGCCGCGATCGGCTCGTCTTGGCAACTGGGCGAAACCTTGATAACAGGAATCGGTCAGGGCTATATTTTGGCAACACCGTTGCAATTGGCGGTGATGACAGCACGGATTGCCAATGGCGGAAATATGGTTAAACCGCGCTTGACCGTGGATCATGTGACGGAACAAGGCGTAACTCCCTTTGAAAACGTTCCAGACCAAACATTAGGTCTTTCGCCCGAACATTTAGCCCAAGTTCGAAGCGGAATGGAACGCGTGGTGAATTCACCTTACGGAACGGCACGTCGGTCAAAGATTTCAAAAAAAGATGGGCCAATGGCGGGAAAAACGGGAACCGTTCAAGTGCGCAGAATTTCCAAATCTGAACGCGAAACAGGCGTTGTTAAAAACAAAGATTTACCGTGGAAAGAACGCGATCACGCTATATTTGTGGGCTATGCGCCGTTGGGTAATCCCCGCTTTTCGGTTAGCGTCGTGGTTGAACACGGTGGTGGCGGTTCAAGCACAGCGGCGCCGATTGCTAAAGATGTCTTGAAGCAAGCCCAACGGATGATTCCCGCCAAGCCTTCGCCGAAGAATACGGAGACTTAGGATGCTACAGTCCAATGGATTTTTATCCCAACCTAAACTGAGCATCGGACAAAAGCTTATCCATTTTCATTGGCTGTTTGTCATTTTGTTAATACTGACCGCCAGCTTTGGTTTTATTATGTTATACAGCGCCGCCGGGGGAAATCTTGACCCATGGGCATCACGACAAATGGTGCGGTTCGGCATTGGTATTGTGGGTATGATTATCGTCGCAATGACCGATATTCGATTATGGTTACGTTATGCCTATGCGTTTTATTTGATCGTGTTGGTGTTATTGGTCGCTGTCGAAGTTGCCGGATTCGTCGGCATGGGCGCCCAACGTTGGATCAGCTTTGGTATATTTAATGTGCAGCCATCCGAATTGATGAAAGCGGCTTTGGTGCTGGCTTTGGCCCGATACTTTCACGGTGGTAGCATCGAAGACGTAGGTCGCCCGATGTATCTTTTGGTGCCAGCGATGATGGTGGGTGCGCCCGCGATTTTGATTTTGCGTCAGCCGGATTTAGGCACCACATTGATGTTGGGGCTGGCAAGTTTGTCCATGTTTTTTGCCGCAGGTGTGCGCATGTGGAAGTTTGTAGTGCTTGGCGTTTTGGGCTTGATTTCTGCTCCGGTGGCGTGGTTTACCTTGCTTAGGGATTATCAAAAGCAACGTATTTTAACGTTTTTAAACCCTGAAAGTGACACCTTGGGTTCGGGTTATCACATCATCCAATCTAAAATCGCGTTGGGATCGGGTGGCATGTTCGGCAAAGGCTTTATGATGGGTACGCAAAGCCATTTGAATTTTTTGCCGGAAAAACAAACAGATTTTATCTTTACCATGCTGGCCGAAGAATTGGGTTTGGTGGGCGGTCTTGTCTTGATTACGTTGTATACGTTGTTATTGGTGTATGGCTTGGCGATATCCATGTCTTCACGTAATCACTTTGGGCGTTTGGTTGGCATGGGCGTTACGGTAACGTTTTTTTTGTACATCTTTATCAATATCGCCATGGTTATGGGATTGATTCCTGTCGTCGGGGTGCCGTTACCCTTGGTTAGTTACGGCGGCACGGCGATGCTCACTATTTTGTTTGGGTTTGGATTATTGTTGAACGTGCATATCCACCGCGACCTGACCATAGGACGCCGCGACAGTGGCGATGAAATGTAGCGCGAAAATATCCTTGCGCTGATAGCAAGGGGGTTCTATATCAACACCACCCTAGGTCTATACTCCTTTGGGGCCGTTAGCTCAGTTGGTAGAGCGGGTGACTCTTAATCACTAGGTCGTAGGTTCGAACCCTACACGGCCCACCAATAAAATAAAGCCTTAGCCATAGACTGCTGAGGCGTTTTATTTCTTGCCAATTTCGATAAATTCATTCGATCAGCAATAATATAGGCTTTCGGCAATGTCTTCATGGCGGCTTAAATGCCATTTTTCATGCGCAAATATCAGTGCCATGCGGTATGAAATTGCCCGACAAGCTTTCGGCCTGTAATAAAAGTTTTAAGGAATCCCGCAAAACATCTTAAAATGTGCACTCGGGCCTTGACGGGTGGTGCAAAATTACGTACAAACCGCGCTCAAGGGCCGTTTTGTGCGGCCCTGCTGTTTTTTAATTTGAGGAGCCTTATCATGGCCCGTAAATGTGCATTGACTGGACGCGGTGTTTTAACTGGAAACAACGTGTCTCATGCCCACAATAAAACCCGCCGTCGTTTCTTGCCCAATTTGCAAGACATCTCTTTGATGAGTGATGCCCTCGGCCATCACGTGTCCTTGCGCGTTTGTGCCGCAACGGTCCGCACCGTTGAACATAATGGCGGCTTGGATGCCTACCTTTTGGGGACGAGCAATCGTAAACTTACGAGTGAAGCTCAAAAGCTAAAACGCCGGATTACACGCGCGCTTGCTAAAAAAGCCGCGTAACGTTCTGCTCAATTACATAGTTATTGAAGGCCCTCTGAACAGTGGGCCTTTTCTTATGCCCGCCCCCTTGAAACCGTTCAGCCTAGGCCTATTTCTGTGTAAAGACCTAAACATGGGAATTTGACGATGATGGGTTATATGCGTACCGCCGTAATGCTGGCCGTTCTGACAGCTTTGTTTGTCGGAGCCGGCTTTTTGTTGGCTGGTCAAGGCGGCATGATGATCGCCTTTGCGGTGGCCGTCATCATGAATGCCATGGCGTATTGGAATTCTGATAAAATGGTGTTGGGCATGTATGGCGCCCGGCGCGTTGATCGTTCTACGTACCCAGAATTTTATGATATTGTTTCAAGTCTTTCGCGCGCGGCTGATTTGCCCATGCCCAAAGTTTATGTCATGGATGAAGACCAACCCAATGCCTTTGCCACCGGTCGCAACCCCGAACATGCTACGGTGGCTGCAACCACGGGTTTGTTGCGATCTTTAAATTGTGATGAATTAGCCGGAGTCATGGCGCACGAATTGGCGCACGTTAAAAATCATGATACTTTGATCATGACGATCACGGCAACGATCGCTGGGGCATTATCCATGTTGGCGAACTTTGCGCTGTTTTTTGGGAATAACCGCAACAACCCTTTGGGCATTGTTGGCACAATTTTAGTGATGATTTTGGCCCCGATGGCAGCGATGATGGTCCAGATGGCGATATCGAGGGGCCGCGAATACGAAGCCGACCGCTTGGGTGCTGAAATTTGTGGGCAACCATTGTGGTTGGCCAAGGCCTTGGGTAAATTGGATCAAGCATCGAGCCGTATCGACAATGAGGCGGCAGAACAAAATCCAGCCACGGCGCATATGTTTATCGTCAACCCCTTGCATGCTCGTAAAATGGATAGTTTGTTTTCGACACACCCCAACATGGAAAATCGTATCGAAAGACTTAGGGAAATGGAGGATGTGATGGCTAAGGCTAAGCAACACCCGCATGATCCTCAACAGCCAACCAAGTCGAGTTCGGTGCCGCGTACGCGCTGAATAAAAATAAAACACAAAAAATATGGGCGCCAATTTGAACATGACGCCCATATTAATAGGCGATGATTGTCATCGTTACTTGTGCATGTTTTTATGCATTTGATCTGGGTTTGCTGGATGAATCATATCGGTTCCATGATCACCACCGGCATGGCCCATATGGCTTCCCATATTTTCCCCGTGTTTGGTCATATGGTCCATAGCCATGCCTGAATTCATGGCGCTTGGGGGCAATATTTTGACAGCTACTGTGGTTTCGCGACCGTTATCAAAGATTAACGTCAAGGGAAAGGTCGAGCCTTCTTTCAACGGCGCATGAAGCCCTATCAACATGACATGAAAACCGCCAGGTTGCAGCGCAACGCTATGCCCAGCCGGGATCATGATGCCACCTTTGACAAGGCGCATTTTCATCATGCCGTCTGCCATGATGTGTTGGTGTAATTCGACGCGTTTGGCGACATCGGATTTAACAGACAACAGGGTGTGTTCGTGATCATTATTGTTGTTCATGGTGAAATAAGCCGCGCCCGTTTTGGCCATTCCGGCACTGGCGCGAGCCCATGGTTGGCTAACATCAACGCTGCTGGCAATAGCTGTTGAAATCATAAGAGTGGTGGCGATGGTCGCTAGGGAAAGCAATTTGGTTATATTCATTGTAATATTTCCTTGTGAGGCGTGCTGGGCACGCAAATACAGTCATAAACGCACATGCACGGCTTCCCAATTTAAGGGAAACCGATCAGGCTTTGATTCAAATTAGAGGGTAGGCGATTAAACCAAAGGGGGGGCACGGGCGGTTTTTGGTGCAGCAGTCCATAGTCCAGCGACCCGTGCGCTTTCGACCGGCGTTACGCCTGCGTGAGGGAGGTAACGTGGCACAAACGCCATTTGAGGCGCTTTCGGGATTGGACCTTGGATACCGGGATGCACTTGGCATACCGGACAGTCCCATGGCATTTTCGGAACATGACCACCGTCCAATGGCTGTTCTTTAGTTTGTCCAAGGGACTGGGCACCATAAGCCGTACACACAACAAGGTAGAAACCCGGAATATCCTGGCCCTCGCGAGCCTGATCGTGTGATCCGGGTAAGGGAATTGCTGAACTTAAGGGGATTAAGGCTTGGAACAGCATGGCAAACAAAGCCAGTTGCGCAGCGCTTTCGCGGTTGCGTAACACATTCAATGCTTTTGTTATGCTTTTAATGATCAAGTTTACCCCGAGGCATTCCATATTCACTTACACGCATATAAGAACCGGGATTTTAAAAAAAGGCAAGACTTAAAGAGAAGAGATAGCTGACCGACGGTTTACCATCTCTTCTCTTTATGGTTTTTTTCAAAATGAATTATTGATTATGACATCGTCAAAAGCCAACTGTCCTCCTCGTGGGTGGGCCTCTTTTGTGGCCTTGCCTATGGCGACGAACATTGAAATGACATGATCTTTTGGAAGCTTTATGAACGTGGCAACTTGATTAAAGTCAAACCCGACCATAGGGCAAGAATCGTAGCCCATGGATTTAGCCGTTAACATAAGTGTTTGTGCGGCAATGCCCGTTGAACGAAATGCTTCATTGTGCTGAATGGCTTCTTTGTCGCGGTAATACCCGTCAATGGCGGGGGCCATGTGATCTTGAACACCTTGGTCTGCATTTTTCCAATACCGGCGAGGGTCTTTTTCCCAAGCTTTGACATCGGCGCACAAAATGACCAACAAAGAACAGTCGGTTACCTGGGCCTGATCCCACGCTGCTGTTCTTATTTTCTGTTTAAGGGATGGGTCTTTAACCACAACAAACCGCCAATTTTGAATGTTAAAGGCGGTGGGGGACAGTAAGGCCAGAGAAAACAATTCATGTTCCATATCGTCAGGAATGACATGATTGGGGTTAAACGATTTTACGGCTCGACGTTGTTTGATCGCATCTTTGGTTTTCATCGTAAGTTCCAATTTTAAATTGATAAAGAGATGGGATGTTATAGAATATATGCTGTTTATGTAAGTACGCACTATTTTGTTATGTAAGCACATAATGTATACTATCAATGTATAGAAAATAGGGAGGGCCTGATATGAGGTCAAAAAAGCCACCGTGTAATAGCGGCTGTCCCGTCGAGGCAGCCTTGGAGGCCATTGGCGGAAAATGGAAGGGCTTGATTCTTTATCATCTTAAAGACGACACCCGCCGTTTCAACGCGCTCAAACGGGAACTTCCCGGTATTACACAACGGATGTTGACCAAACAATTGCGGGAATTAGAAGACGAACAAATTGTTGATCGCAAGGTGTATGCCCAAGTACCGCCCAAGGTCGAATATTCCCTTTCCGAATTCGGTCAAACGTTGGTCCCGGTCATAAACGAACTTCAGGTGTGGGGGTATGCGTATTTGGGGCGTAAAAACACAAATAATCGTAATGCGTCGTAACGCTTAGCTTCGTTTTTGGCCAGTTGGTGTTTCATCAAACAAATCGGCAAGTTCCGTCATGATGGTGCCGCCCAAATCTTCGGCATCCAGCAACGTTACCGCGCGTTTGTAATAGCGGGTGACATCGTGGCCAATGCCAATGGCGATAAGTTCCACGTCTGATTTTGTTTCAATCCATTCGATCACATCGCGCAGGTGGCGTTCTAAGAAATGCCCAGGGTTGGTGGACAAGGTCGCATCGTCAACCGGGGCACCATCTGAAATCACCATCAAAATCCGGCGTTGTTCGGGCCGGGCCAGCAATCGATTGTGAGCCCACAGCAAGGCTTCGCCATCAATGTTTTCTTTTAAAATTCCTTCTTTCAGCATGAGCCCTAAATTTTTGCGAGCCCGCCGCCATGGAGCTTCGGCGCTTTTATAAATGATGTGGCGCAAATCATTTAACCGTCCGGGGTTTTCGGGCTTGCCACGTTCGACCCATTTCTCGCGAGATTTCCCGCCTTTCCACGTGCGTGTCGTGAACCCTAATATTTCCACTTTGACGCCGCACCTTTCAAGGGTTCTCGCCAAGATATCAGCACCCGTGGCGGCAATGGTGATGGGCCGTCCACGCATGGAACCGGAATTGTCGATCAGCAATGTGACCACGGCATCCCTGAAATCAGCATCTTTTTCTTCTTTGAATGAAAGCGGCATCATGGGGTCAGTGATGACGCGCGCAAGCCTGGCCACGTCTAACATCCCGTCTTCTAGATCAAATTCCCAAGAACGCGTTTGTTTGGCTAGCAATCGCCGTTGCAAGCGATTGGCAAGCTTGGACACCACGCCTTGTAATTTATCCAATTGGCGGTCTAGTTGTTCACGAAGTCGGTTTAATTCGGTCGCGTCACATAAATCTTCGGCCATAATGATTTCGTCGAATTCATTGGTATAGGCCATGTACGCTTTTGGCCGCACGGGTTCGTTGGTGGGCCAGTTGTCATCTGTATCCGAAGGCCCCGCCGGGCTTTCACCGTCCATCATGATATCAAAATCAGCCCCCTGGTCGCTGTCACCACCTTCACCTGCATCCGCAGATTGACCATCCGACCCGATCATGGAACTGGCATCCATTTCCCCGTTATGATCGTTGTCGTCATCGTCATCTTTCGGCGTTTGGTCTTGGCTTTGGGCGTCTTGGTCTGAGTTTTCATCAGATTCGGTATCGCTGGGAAGCTTGTTTAACAATTCCAAGGCATGCAATAAATTGCCCGTGACCTTGGCATATTGAGTTTGGTCATCAATGGATTTTGCCAATAATTCAAGGTGTCCAGGGGCGTGTTCATTCAACCAATCACGCCACAAATCGGCTAAGTCTTGGGCCGGGTCAGCAAGTTTTGTGTCGCCGAAATATTCGCGTGCCAGCAATGCCACGGCCAACGGCATTTGCGATAAGGTACGTTCTGTTATACCAACATAAGCCTCGGCATTATGGGCATGAACGGCGGCCAAGTTTTGCTTTGATCCGGGGTAAACGCGAACACCGACCGCTTCGACGCGGACTTGTTCCAAGGCATCATACAGCTTGCGCGCTTCGAACCCCGGCGGCATGTGGTGTTGATGTAAGGCGCGATCATGAAAGCCCATACGCAAAGCCGCGACATCGGCATTGCCCCGCAAGCGATCTATGCTTGTTTTGGTTGGGTTTACGTCGGGTTCAGGAAGTGTTACGGCCTGTTCTGATAAAGACGCCGTATCAAGCCCTCTGGCGAATTCAACGATGACATCAGGCTCTTCTGCGATGGCCCTGATTACGGCCTGTGTCGCGCGTTTCAACGTTTCATGAAGAGGTTCGGCTTGGTCCATCGTTGCATAGCCTCAAGCGGTTTGGGGTTGGGTTTTTGCAACTGAGCCGACCAGATCAACGCCGAAACAACGTTGGTAATATTCAGCAACCACGGGGCGTTCTAATTCGTCGCATTTGTTTAAAAAGCTCATGCGGAACGCGGTGCTAATATCGCCAAAAATCAAAGTATTTTCTGCCCACGTGAGAACCGTGCGGGGGCTCATCACAGTGGAAATATCGCCGTTAATAAAGCCAGCGCGGGTGAGATCAGCAACGCGTACCATCGCCGACACTTCTTCTTTACCTTTGGGGGTGTTGAAGGCGTTGACCTTGGAAAAAACAATGCGCATTTCATCATCATGAGGCAGATAATTAAGCGTTGTGACGATGTTCCAACGATCCATCTGGCCTTGGTTGATTTGTTGGGTGCCGTGGTACAGCCCGGTGGTGTCGCCCAAGCCAATGGTATTGGTGGTTGAAAAAAGCCTGAAATGGCTATGGGGTTGGATCACGCGGCTTTGGTCTAACAAGGTCAATTTACCTTCGACTTCAAGCACCCGTTGGATCACGAACATCACATCCGGGCGTCCGGCATCATATTCATCAAACACCATGGCGACGGGGTTTTGTAACGCCCATGGCAAAATGCCTTCCCTAAATTCGGTGATTTGCTTGCCGTCTTTTAAAACGATGGCATCTTTGCCGATCAGATCGATGCGCGAGACATGGCTGTCCAGATTGATGCGGATCAAAGGCCAATTCAGACGCGCAGCGACTTGTTCAATGTGGGTGGATTTGCCCGTCCCGTGATAGCCTTGGACCATGACCCGGCGATTGTGTTTGAAACCGGCCAAAATGGCTAACGTGGTTTCAAAATCAAATTGATACGCGAGATCAATTTCAGGAACATGTTGTTCGCCAATTGAAAATGCTGGAATTTCCATATCAACCTCAAGCCCAAATGTATCGCGGGCATCCAAGGTGATGTCGGGGGCATCTAAGGGAAATTTTACAGCGTTATTGTTTTGTGATTTGACCAAAGTCATGAGTTCAGTATTCCGTTTATTGAAAATAAGTGGGGAGAATTAACTTTCAAGATACTTTAGGATAACTTGATAGGCCTGTACGATTTGTTTAAACAGTTCTTCTGATTTTTTGCTGCCTTCGTTGGCATCAGGATGATGACGCCGGGCCATTTTTTTATAACGGGCTTTCACTTCATCAACGGTTACGGGGGGGGCTAAGTCCAAGGTGGAAAAGGCTTTGGCCTCAACCGTGTCGGGCTGAAAAATACGTTCGGCTTGGTGTTTGATCCGTGGATCAGACTCTTTGTTCAAGATGCCAAAATCATCGCGGATATTAGCCCCATCAGCAAAGGCCTTGGCTTTGGCGGCATCTGGTTTGGACCCTAATTTCCATGTTGGGCGTTGCCATACGGTATCGTTTTTGATGATGGCTTCGACGGCGGCATCATCTAAACCTTCAAAGTAATTCCATGCTTTGTTGTGTTCGCGAAGATGTAACGGGCAATACCAAACATATTCCGTTGCGTTGCGAGGCGATTTTGCTGTGCGAAATTCCCCATCATCGGCGCAACCCTGCCATTCGCATGCCTGGGTCCCCGGGGCACGTTTTTTGTGAATTTTGAACGGGCTTTCTAAGCCTTGTTTGCGAGCTTGACTTACCATGGCTTAAATATGGAGGCTCAAACGCGTTCTGGCAAGATGTCGTGTTCTTGAATCTGATGCTTGTTATTTTAGTATTCCCGCTTATGTTCGATTTACTTGCTTCTATCAATCATAAGGATTTTAAAATGCGCATTCGGAACGCTATGGAATCAAAGCTTCAACAAGCATTAACCCCCCAACGCTTGGAAATTATTGACAATTCGGCTCAACATGCGGGACACGCCGGGGCCAACCCCGAAGGGGAAAGTCATTTTGCCGTGGCGATTGTGTCTTCGGCTTTTGAAGGTTTGGGGCGGGTGGCGAGACAACGGCTCATCTATGATGCCTTGGCTGAAGAAATGAACGATCATATTCATGCCTTGGAAATCAAAGCGCTGACACCAGCCGAAGCAACCGATTGATTCTATGGGCTTTGTTTAGCCCATTCCTTGAATATGGTCTAATCCTTTTATAAATAATATAATAATATCAATGCGTTGTGGTTAGTCCATATGTGCAAGTTGTCAGCTACACTCTCAAGGTTCTAAGTTCATGCAAATAAGCCAAAATACTAGAATCGTTCTGGAGTACAGATATGTTAAAAAACATTCAAGGCAAATTGATTAGCCGCAACATAACCATTGATGGACATCGTACAAGTTTACGTCTTGAGGGGGATGCGTGGACCGCATTCGAAGAAATTTGTGTTCGCGAACAGAAGTCTATTCATGAAATGTGTAGCGAAATCGAACAAATGAGAACAGGACCCAGCCGAACAGCCGCCGTGCGGGCTTATATTTTGGCTTATTTTCGCGCCGCCGCTAGTTGTGAGGGGCATTCGCGGGCCGGACACGGATGCCTTGGCGATACAATCACTTGCGATCAAGCTCGTTTATACTTTAATTCAGAAGCAGTTTCTTTGGTCGGCGCCTAAGTTATCAGAGGCTCGCCGGGGCAAATGCAATTTCACAATGGTGGTCAATTTCTATATCCAAATTGCGAAGTGAAGCTTTTAATAAGTCTCGCATGGATACCATGGCAAGAATCCTGTGCTCAGAATCGACCACAGGCAAATGGCGGATGTTGCGTCCCAGCATTAATTCGATGGCGTCCAAGGCATTGTCTGTGGGCAGCAAGGTTTCCAGATTTTGCGTCATAATGTCACATAAATAAGTGGCTTGAGGGCTAAGCCCACAGGCTAAAACGCGGTGGGTCATATCGCGTTCTGAAACAATGCCAATTAATTTATTGTCTTCATCAACGATGGCCACGGCGGCAATTTTACGTTGGCTCATGGCTTGAACGGCATCGTGGATTGTCGCTGTTTTTTTCAACGAAACAACGTTCTGTTCGTTCACAATATGGGGAATGATTTGCATATCCATCAGGCGACCTACACTTTACAAGAGTTACTTACTCAAGTCCTTCGACCATATTATGATGATAAAAGTTTGCCGAAGTCACGCATATAAACGGTCATGTTCAGAGAAGTTCAGTTAAATGATCTATATTCGATTTTAGGCAAGCGGCAAGTCTGGGGCCGGTGGTGTAATGCGAATGGATTTAATTTGATGGTGATGGCGTTCCAAAATTTCAAATCTAAAATGGTAAAACATAAAAATTTGACCCGGTGCCGGAATGCGGCGGGATTCATGAAGCAACAATCCGGCAATAGTGGCGGCTTCTTCGTCGGGTAAATCCCAAGAAAATTGTCGGTTTAAATCACGAATTGTGACGTCCCCAAGAACGTCCAAAGAACCGTCGTTGTTAATCGTGACCCCAGTTACCTGAATATCGGTTTCATCCGCTATGTCCCCGACGATTTCTTCTAAAATGTCTTCTAAAGTTACGATGCCTTGCAAGGCACCATACTCGTCAACCACCAAAGCAAAATGTTCATGGCGATTGCGAAAGGCTTGTAATTGATCCAACAACAACGTTTGTTCAGGAATAAACCAAGGGTCGGCTGCGATGGTGGTAATATCAAGACCGTCCAAATTTACGGTCTTGCCGCCATGGGCGCGGACTTCACGCAACAAGGCTTTGGCGTGCAATATGCCCACCACATTATCGGGATCATCTCGCCACAAAGGAATTCTGGTGTATGCGCTTTCCAAAACCGCAGAAAGCGTATCTTGAATAGGCTGATTGGCATCCAAAGTGTCTAGGTCTTTGCGGTGGGTCATAATTTCCCCAACCTGAACATGCATCAAATCTAACACGCTTCTAAGCATCACAGATGAATCGCGTTCACCGCCCACGGCATCATTTGTGTGTAATTCAATGGCGCCACGCAATTCTTCCACAGGAGAATGCAAGGCATCAGAAGCATGGGGATCAACCCCGAACATTTTCAGCAAAATTCGGACGATAAAATTTATGGTTTTGACGAAAGGCAGTAACAAAATGACTAAAACATTGACCACGGGCGCCACCGCCAAGGCGGCTCGATTCGCATGCAAAATGGCATAGGTCTTTGGTAGAATTTCGGCAAATATTAAAACCAGCAATGTCATTGACACCGTGGCTATGGCGACACCGGCTTCCCCAAACATGGTCATCATCAAACTGGTGGCTAACGCTGATGCTAAAATGTTTACCAGATTGTTGCCTAGCAAAATCGCCCCGATGAGGCGCTCTTTTTTAAGTTGCAGGCGATTAAAAAGCCCGGCTTGGTCGTTGCCACTTTTTTCCAGTTGATGCATTAACGGACGAGACGCCGCCGTCAACGCCGTTTCCGAACCGGAAAAAAAGGCCGACAAAAGCAACAAAACAAAAATAGCAGCCGCGATGTAAATCATGATAGCCAACGTGTTAAAAGGTCGCGTAAATCATTTATGCTAACTTCACGGGTGATAAAGGCTTTGCCGATACTGCGCGTTAAAATAAACGTCAATTTCCCCCCTTCGACTTTTTTGTCTCGTCCCATGTGATCTAACAGCTTTTCTGGCGTCCAACCGTGGGTGTTAAGGCCGCTTAAATCGGTGGGCAATCCAACGTCTTGCATGTGTTTAATCGCGCGCGCCATATTTTGGCTGTCACATAGGCCCATTTGATGGGACAGATCGAACGCCATCGCCGTGCCAATGGCAACAGCTTCACCATGCAACAATGCATCTCCGTATCCTGTTTCGGCTTCCAAAGCATGCCCAAACGTATGACCAAGGTTTAACAGTGCGCGTTTGCCTTGTTCCAATTCGTCTTCGCCAACCACGCGGGCTTTGGCTTTGCAACTGGTGAGAATAGCCTGTTGACGTTTTTCTGTGTCGCCTTCGATCAACGCGTGGCCATGGATTTCCAGCCATTCAAAAAAGGCAACATCATCAATAAAGCCGTATTTCACAACTTCGGCGTAGCCTGCTAAAAGTTGCCGGCGGTCAAGGGTGTTTAAGGTATCTATATCGGCCAAAACCAATTTGGGCTGGTAAAAAGCGCCAACGAGGTTCTTGCCAAAGCGGGTGTTGATTCCTGTCTTTCCCCCGACCGAACTGTCCACTTGGCTAAGCACCGTGGTGGGGATTTGAATGAACGGCATGCCTCGCAAAGTTATGGCCGCAGTAAAGCCAACCAAATCGCCGACCACCCCGCCACCCAAGGCGATCAGCATGGTGGAACGTTCAACCTTTTTTTCCAAGATGTATTCACACAATTGTTCCAATTGAACAAAAGATTTGGATTGTTCTCCGGCAGGCAAGGTGATGGTATCAACGTGAATGTTAGATTCTTTAAGGCTAGCGCTTAAGCTTGGCAAATAATGGGGGGCCACGTTTTCGTCGGTAATGATAATGGCGCGGGCATTTTTAAGGTGCGGGGCGATGAACGCACCTGCCTGGGCGATAAGGTTTTGGCCCACAATAATGTCGTAGCTTCGATCGCCCAGATCAAGAGATAGAACGTTTTGGGGCATTGGGGGTGTGATCATTTGGTCGGTTCCGCGTGTTTTTTGAGGGCGAAGATGATTTTATCAAGGGTACTGTCTAATGTTTCATCGTCGGTGTCGATGATGATATGAGCTTTGCCGTAAATAGGATAACGTTCATCCATTAATTTTTTCAATGTTTCACGTGGATCATTTACTTTTAATAGGGGCCTGCCGCCACGCCTTGATGTTCGATTAACTAAGCTATCCAGCCCCGCGCTTAACCAAATGACGATACCGCGATCCAACGCGTTGTGGCGAATCTGTTCATTTATAAACGCTCCGCCGCCCGTCGCCAAAATCATGGGACCATGGTTGATGAGGCGGTCCATGACACGTTTTTCCAAAGCCCTAAACTCAACTTCCCCATAAATTTCAAAAATATCGCTGATGGAACAATCGGCGGCGGCTTCGATTTCTTCATCCGAATCGACAAAAGGCAGGCCAAAATGATCCGCCAGCGCACGCCCAACGGTACTTTTTCCAGCCCCCATCAAGCCAATCAGGATCAGTGGCCGATCTAGTTTTATGTTTAAAGGCAAGCATTTGTCCCCTTTTGACAAAATGTTTTCGTCTTTGGCTAAAGCCCCCTAGAAAGGAGAAGGATGAGCCTATACACTGGTGAACAATAGCCATAGTCGTAATCACAGGTTACAGAATCTATCACAAAGGTCTGGAACCGCAAGATAACCTGGAAGGTCTTTGCAAACTTATGCGCCGTATGTCCGTAATTCTTATTGTTTTAGTGTTGGTGGTAATTGTCGGCGGGGTCGGCGTTTTAGCCAAATGGGATATCCCAGCCCCCATCAGTCCCGTGGAAAAGGTTTTGCCCGATGAACGCTTCCCTCGTTAAGCATTCGTTTTCAGCGGCCATTTTTGGCATCACTTTGGGTTTGGCATTCCCGGTTTTAGCCCAACAAGGTCCGGTGAATTTAGCGCCACCAGTCAGGTTAGACGCGCACCCTAAACAACCAACATCCAAACCAGATGTTACCCGTCAAACGCCATCACCAAACGTAGGCGATGGGATTCCTGCGCATGTGCCGATTATGGGCGGGGCCGTACAAGCCGAAACGTTGGACGCCGTAAATCCAGACGTGGCGGGTGTATTGAATGACCAAACCGGGGGATTTGGTTCCGCCATGTGGTTGGATACATCGCGTTTGGTTATTGAAGACTTGCTTGCGAAAATTCCCGTCACCTCATCATCCCCGGTCATGCGTAAACTGATGCACCGTTTGTTGTTAACGGGGGCCGAAGTGCCCACAGGCGGTGTGCCCGGTTCATTGATTGCCTTGCGTGCCAAACAATTGTTGGCTATGGGTGATTTTAACGGTGTAAATGCGTTGCTGAAAGTGGTGCCGGGTTATGCGGCAAATCCTGAACTTTTGCGGATCGAAGTCGATTCACGGCTGTTAACAGGGGATGTCGCGCGTGCTTGTCAGGTTGCCAGTTCCTATATTGAAAATCAAAATACCGTGTATTGGCAAAAGGCTTTTATTTTTTGCCAAGCCCTAAACGGTCAAACCGAACAAGCCCAGCTTGGGATATCCTTGCTTCAAGAGCTTGGAGACCAAGACACGGTGTTTTTCACATTGGTTGAAGCTCTTTCCAATCCATCGGCTCCCCCCGTGATTGACCGCTTGCCGGACCCTAGTCCGTTGCATTTGGCTTTGGCTCGGGTGGCGCGGGCACAATTGCCAACGGATGTGATTTCATCAAATCGCCCGGCTATATTACGCGCCATAGCCATCAGCCCGAATGCTGCGCCGGAATTAAGACTCGAAGCCGCAGAACGTGCCGAAGTCGCTGGCGCTTTACCCGTTGATGCTTTGCGTCAGCTTTATGCCAGTATCGAATTCCCCAAAGAAAGCCTAAAAAGTCCCCTCAGCACGGCGGCGCAATTATCCGGCCCCATGAGCAGGGCCTTGTTGTATCGGGCTACATTATCGCAAACAGTTCCGGCTGCACAGGCCGAAGCCCTTGCCCAAGCCTTGAAACTGGCGCGCAATGGTGGTCGTTATGCATCCACCGCGCGCGCGTTCTTGCCGCAAATTACGCGCATAGAACCCAGCATTGAATTGGCCTGGTTTGCCCCCGAGGCGATCAGGGCTTTTTTAATAGCTAATCGACATGAAGCCGCGCGCGGCTGGTTTGAATTGTTAAAGGGAACCGCCGAACACGATGAAAATCTGGCGGCGGCATTATCGGCTTTGATGCCTGTGGCAAAACTTTCGGGTTTTGATCAAGCGCGTGCGTGGCCTATGGATCAACTGCCAAAATGGTGGGGCACGGTCAAAGACGGGGAAGGCGCGCGTGATAAAGCCGCAATTTTGGCAACGGTGTTTCAAGCCTTGGGTGAAAATATTCCCGATGAAATGTGGGCTAATTTGATATCAGGCCCCGCCTACAAAACGGTTTTAGCCCCACATCCGGCGCTTTGGTTCGTGTTGGATGGTGCGGCTAATCGTGGTCGCATTGGGGAAACGGTTTTGGCCAGTTTGGTGGTTTTGGGCGAAGGCGGCCCAGCTCGCGCAAGCCCCATGATATTACAACGCGTCATCAAAGCTTTGATGGCTGTTGGTCTTGAAGACGAAGCTCGCTTAATGGCGCTTGAAGCCGCCGTTGCGGCTGGATTATAAAGGTTTACGGTCATGGGGCGGCATCGCACGCATGTGGACCCACTGCCCCGCGAAGTCGATCTGTTTTTAGAAATGATGACGGCGGAACGGGGTGTGGCGTCCAACACGTTGGAAAGTTATAGCCGTGACTTGGCTGATTTTTCAGCTTTTGTTAAATCTAAAAATCGGGAAATTTTGCGCGCCGATACGGATCTTATCCGCGCGTATTTGAAACGGTTATCGACGCGCGGTATGGCCCCCAGAACAGCCGCACGTAGACTTTCTGCGTTGCGTCAATTCTTTCGTTTTTTGTTTGCCGAACGGTTGCGTGCGGACGATCCAACCTTGATCATCGACAGCCCCAAAGCCGGACTGTCTTTGCCAAAATATTTAAACGAACAAGAAGTCGACCAATTGTTGCAAGCGGCGGCCAAGTATTCTGGCGCCGAAGGCAAACGCTTGGTCGCTTTGATGGAAATTCTTTATGCCACGGGACTGCGGGTAACAGAATTGGTGGGGTTGCCAACATCAGCGCTTAGCCGCGATGGGCAAATGATTTTGGTGCGAGGCAAAGGGGGCAAAGAACGTATGGTGCCGTTAAACGAACCTGCCTTGGATGCCATTGTTGCGTATTTATCGGTGCGAGAAAAATTTATCCCCAAGGTACAAAAAGAAAAGGGGTCTATTTATTTATTTCCTTCGCGCAGCAAACAAGGTTATTTGACGCGCGCGAGATTTGCCCAAATCTTAAAAGAATTAGCAATTTTATCTAACGTAAAGCCAGCCCGTGTTTCGCCCCACGTTCTAAGGCATTCATTTGCTAGCCATTTGTTGGCTCATGGCGTGGATTTACGGGCTTTACAACAAATGTTGGGGCATTCTGATATCTCGACCACGCAAATTTATACCCATGTTTTAGACGAACGGTTAAAACGTTTGGTGCAAACCGCCCACCCACTTTCTGGGTTTTCGTGATTTAGACGTTTCATTGTGACCAATCTGTGTGTTAAATAGAGCCATGCATCACTATCTTGAATTTGAAAAATCCATAGCCGAACTTGAAGGCAAAATCGAAGAGCTTCGTCACCTTCCCGGCGGAGCCGAAGTCAATATTGTCGAAGAAGTCACCAAGCTTCAGGGCAAAGTTGATAAACAATTGCGTTCGACTTACGCCAAATTATCAGCATGGCAAAGGGCTCAGGTGGCACGCCACCCTGACCGCCCGCATGCGTTGGATTACATAGAGGCCTTAATTGAAGATTTTACCCCGCTAGCTGGGGACCGCTTGTTTGGTGAGGACGCCGCTTTGGTCGGGGGTCTTGGTCGTTTTCGCGGTCGTTCCGTCATGGTGCTGGGAATTGAAAAAGGTTCAGACACCGAAGCCCGCGTAAAACATAATTTTGGCATGGCTAAACCCGAAGGTTATCGCAAAGCTCAACGCTTGATGAAAATGGCTGATCATTTTGGATTGCCAGTGATTACGTTGGTGGATACATCCGGTGCGTTTCCCGGTGCAGATGCCGAAGCTCGCGGGCAAGCCGAAGCCATTGCCAGATCCATCGAAGTTAGCTTTCAAATTCGCGTGCCGTTCATTTCTATCATTATCGGTGAAGGTGGATCGGGTGGGGCTATTGCTTTGGCCTCTGCAAATGCCATTTTGATGTTGGAACATTCCATTTATTCGGTCATTTCGCCCGAAGGCTGTGCGTCAATTTTGTGGCGTGATGGGGCCATGAATCGGGAAGCCGCCGAGGCTTTACGTTTGACGGCGGGTGATTTGAACAAACTGGGCGTTGTTGATGCCATCATTTCGGAACCTTTGGGCGGAGCCCATCGTGACCCCAAAGCCACAATGCAGGCTGTGGCGGATGAAATCACGCATCAACTCGACGCCCTAAAGGATTTAGATGGTGGTCAATTAAAAGCTAAGCGCCGCCAAAAATTCTTGGACATGGGGAAGGTCGGCCTCGGTTGACCTGTGGCTGATAACGCGTTTATATCCTTAGGTTTTGCGGGTTGACTTCCTTAGGTTTCAGCCCAGAAATCTGGCAAAAACAAGATCATTATTGCTAAGAATTCCAAGCGACCTGCAATCATACCAACATCGATAACCCATTTCGCCGTATTGCTTAACGGTTCGAAATTTCCCGTTGGCCCAATGACCGTTCCCAAGCCCGGACCAACATTGGCGACTGCTGTCACGGCGGCGCTGATGCTGGTGGTGAAATCAAGCCCGGTCAAAGCCAGCGCAATGGTGATTAAACCGATCGCCGACATCATGATGAAAAAGAACAAATAGACACCGTCCAAGGCGTCGTCATTGACTTTTTTATTGCCCAAGCGCACGGCAAAAATTCCGTTTGGATAAGATAATGTAAGACCTTGTCTGAAGCTTCCTTTGACCATAGCCAAAAGACGAAAGGCTTTGAGCCCCCCCGCTGTTGAACCAGCACACCCCCCCAACATAGATAGAAAAAAGAATAATGTTGCGGCGCCAGCCCCCCAAGTTAAGTAATCGGCGCTGGCGTATCCCGTGGTTGATATGACCGACACGACGTTAAAAGCCGCCAAGCGGACGTTGTCTGAAAATGCACCGTTTGTATGCAGGCTTAAAAACAACACCGTGACGGCAATAAAGATTGCCGTATAGCTGAGAAACCCAAAAGTCTGGCTGTCTTGGGAAAAAGTCTTGGCATCAAATTGGTGCAGATAACGGATATACAGGCTGAATGGCAGGCTTCCAGCAAGCATAAAAACAACGGCGACCCATTGGATGGACGGTTGGGCAAAATGGCCAATGGATTGATCCGATGTAGAATAGCCACCCGTAGATAATGTGGTCATGGCGTGGATTACGGCTTCGAAACCGGTCATGCCAAATGCCCAATACAAGATCCCGCATATCAAGGTTAAAACAACATAAACAACAGTGATGCGCAAGCAGACATCAGCAATTCTGGGCATAAACTTGTCGTACTGGTCGGATGTTTCCATGCGATAAAGTTGCATGCCACCGATGCGCAAAAACGGAAACAACGTCACCGCCATAACAATAATTCCGATCCCGCCAACCCACTGTAAAAGTCCTCGCCACAATAATATGCCGGGAGGCATGCTATCTAGCCCTGACAAAACCGTTGAGCCGGTCGTGGTCAGGCCAGAAACAGATTCAAAAACCGCATCCGTGAACGATATGTTTAAGTCTGACATCCAAAACGGTAAGGCCCCAACCAATGACATGGACATCCAACTGCCAAGTGTCAGGAAATAACCTTCACGGCGTTCCATGCGAAATTCATGACCATTGAAGGTCAACATGAGTAAACCGCCGAAAAAAAGCGCGCTGAGGGAAGAAAAGGCAAAGGCATGCCAATCCCCGTCATGGCTATAGGCATCAACGATGGCCGGAATGACCAATAAAACGCCAAGCAAAACCATCAATATGCCGATGGCAAAGAGGACAACCCTGTTCATAAGTGCCAGTCCTTTGTCTGATGCGTTAGGCGTTTATCCACCTTTAAAAGGTGAGGTTATGCGAGTTTGCCATGGCATTGTTTGTATTTCTTACCCGATCCACAGGGGCACGTTTCATTGCGACCAACGCGGCCCCAAGTTCTTGGATCTTCTGTGTCGCGTTCAACGGGCGTGGGCGCACGTAACAATTGATTTGGCAATACGGCATCAGGGGTTGGTTGGGCAAGGCTAAGCGCTGGGTCTTCATGACCTTCATGAACTTCGCTTGGGCCTTCATCAAAACCGATACCTTCGGCGGGCACGGCTTGAAGTTCAATGTGAGCCAAGATCGTGGTGACCCGGTCGGTTATGTGATCAAGCAATTCTTGGAATTGCGTAAAGGCTTCTTTTTTGTATTCATTCAATGGGTCTTTTTGCGCATACGCGCGAAGACCAATGCCTTGGCGTAAGTGGTCAAGGGTTAACAAGTGGTCTTTCCACATTTGATCTAAAACCGAAAGATACAAGCTTTTTTCAACATCTCGCATAATTTCGGGACCGTATTTCGCGACTTTTTCAGCCGCTTTGCGGTCTGCGGCATCGATGATGCGGTTTTGGATTTCTTGGTCGGCGATGCCTTCTTCCCCAGCCCATTCCGGGATGGGCAGGTCCAGCCCAAATATACGTAAGGCTTCTTCGTGCAAGCCTTGTATGTTCCATTCATCAGCATAGCTTTTTGCCGGAATGGCTTTGGCGACCATTTCTTCAATCACATAATGACGCATGCCAACAATTTCATCGGCCAAGCTTTCGGCGGCCATTAATTCTTTGCGTTGTTCGTAAATGACTTTGCGTTGGTCGTTCATGACATCATCGAATTTCAGCAAGTTTTTGCGAATTTCAAAGTTGCGAGCTTCAACTTTTTGTTGTGCCTTTTCAAGGGCCTTGTTGATCCAAGGGTGAACGATGGCTTCGCCTTCTTCAAGGCCCAGTTTAACCAACATGGAATCAATACGTTCGGAACCGAAAATGCGCATTAAATCGTCTTCTAGGGACAAGAAAAATGCGCTGGCGCCCGGATCACCTTGGCGCCCGGTACGGCCTCGTAATTGGTTGTCAATGCGACGGCTTTCATGGCGTTCTGTGCCGACGATGAACAATCCCCCAGCGTCGAGGGCTATTTGTTTTTGTACGGCGATTTCAGCTTCAATTTTTTCGATCGCTGCCGCGCGTTTGGCATCATCCGTAATGTCGGCCAATTCCCGATGAATGCGAATTTCCAAGTTGCCGCCCAATTGAATGTCGGTGCCGCGTCCAGCCATGTTGGTGGCAATCGTGACAGCCCCCGGAAGCCCCGCATCGGCAACGATATAGGCTTCTTGTTCGTGGTGTCTGGCATTCAAAACATTATGAGTAATGCTTTTAGATTTCAAAAGTTCAGACAGATATTCAGATTTTTCAATGGATACTGTACCAACCAAAATAGGGCGGTTTTGTTTTTGACAGTCTTCGACTAAATCAACAATGGCATCGTATTTTTCTTTAGCCGTGCGATAAACAATGTCGTTTTGGTCGTTGCGGATGTTGGGACGGTTGGTGGGCATTTCCACCACTTCAAGGCCGTAAATTTCGGAAAATTCTCCGGCTTCGGTCATGGCCGTACCCGTCATTCCAGCGAGGGTGTTGTACAGCCGGAAATAGTTCTGATAGGTGATAGAAGCTAACGTTTGGTTTTCATTTTGAATGGTGACGTCTTCTTTGGCTTCTAGGGCTTGGTGTAATCCTTCGCCAAATCGGCGGCCTTCCATCATGCGTCCGGTGAATTCATCAATAAGGATCACTTTGTCATCCTGGATGATGTAATCAATGTCGCGTTGATGCATTTTGTGGGCGCGCAAGGCTTGGTTGATGTGTTGTAACAGACCAATATTGGCCAAGTCATACATGGTGCCTTCGTTCATCAAACCCGCGTCGCGTAGCAATTGTTCAGAATGTTCATTGCCTTCTTCGGTCAAAGTGATGGATTTTGATTTTTCATCGGCTTCATAATCTTCTTCGATCAAGCTGGGGATCAATTTGTTGATGGCGCGATACATCTCAGAAGAATCTTCGGCTTGACCAGAAATGATAAGTGGCGTGCGAGCCTCATCCACCAAGATTGAATCGACTTCATCGACAATGGCAAAATTGAATTCGCGTTGGACCATTTCTTCAAGGCTGAATTTCATGTTATCGCGCAGATAATCAAAGCCGAATTCGTTGTTGGTGCCATACGTGATATCAGAATGATAAGCTGCGCGGCGTTCTTCGTCGGACAACCCGTGAACAATGCAGGCCGTCGTCATGCCCAAAAATTCAAAAATTTCGCCCATCCAACCGGCATCGCGGGACGCTAAATAATCGTTCACGGTGACAACGTGTGCCCCTTTGCCTTCCAAAGCGTGAAGGTATACAGCCAGCGTTGAGGTCAAAGTTTTGCCTTCACCCGTTTTCATTTCGGCAATGGCACCCCGGTGCAAGACAATGGCTCCCATCACTTGCACATCGTAATGGCGTTGGCCTAAAACCCGTTTAGCCGCTTCGCGTACAGTGGCAAATGCATCGGGTAAAATATCGTCCAAGGTTTCGCCATTTGATAACCGTTCGCGCAATGCATCCGTGCGGGCCTTAAGGTCATCGTCCGATAAAGCTTCAAGCTCCGGCTCAAGGACATTAATGGAATCGACGATTTTATTAAGGCCCTTAACGTAACGTTCGTTTGCAGAACCGAAGAGTTTTTTGGCAATGGCGCCGAGCATGGGCTAAGGACCTTTAAAGCATAGGGTTTAAGAGCAAAGGGTCAGTGTCTATAGCACCTTTTCCCCCGTTGTGACAAAGAAGTAGAGCTGTGAAGGGCGTCTGTCAACGGATGCCCGCAAGGAATGTGAATTTTTCACACGAATTTGGCTAAATTTAGGCTTTTATTTAGAAATTTACGGTGATCTGAAGGCTGCCGTAACGGTCGGCTTTGTCTTGGGTTTTGAATTCTCGAGTTCTTTGCACCATATTCAAGCTTAGACGCAACGCTTTGACCCCCCAGACAGGCTTAACGGGGAAATGGCTGGTAAGCCCAAGACGTGTTTCAAAAACAAAAGGATTTTTCTTTACATCCAAGCTATTTCTAAAGGAATTACCATCTAAAAAAATGTCGCGGGCAACGCCACGGGCTTCAAATCCGGCAAAAGCTGACCATGTCCTGTCCTTCGGGGCTTTGTGGGGCAAGGCAAATGTCCCGTATACGGGGCCGAAATCTTCTCTAAGGTTTCCTCCAAGACGAAACGTGCCCCCCATCGCTAAAGCTGTTTTGACGTTACCTAAATGGGCCGTGGTGTGAAAAATAGCATCAGATTGCAACCAGTTGGTATCAAAAAGGGGGTGTTGACGGGTGCGTAATTTGATGATGCGGGTGGCCAAAATCCCAAGTTCATTGTGAATTTGCGAGCGCCAACCACGGGAGACAGATACATTGATTACGCGATGAACCGCATTTTGCAGTTGAGCAGCTTTCGAGTTGGGGCCGATCATGCCAACATCAAGCTCGAACGTGTCTTGGCGGTCATATCCTGTGTTCAAAGCTTGTGCGGCCGAGATATCTTTGATGTCGGTGCTTTGCGCCGTTAAACCTAGGTAAGTCCACCCCGCATAAGGGCGGTCTTTGGGGTTTGGAACGTATATATCCACGTTTTCAGGGGTATACATTTCTTGCCCCGCAACCCATCCGGTGCGTAAGTCTTCGACGGATTTAAATTGCATGGCTTCGGCCATGAATTGCGTGGTTTCCCTAAATTGGTTGCCGAAATCAGCATCCGATGTTGGGGTATAAGCGATCCGCATGCCGTTGGTGTAATGACGGTCGGTATCGACAATTTTATCATTGTCGATTTGTAACAATAAATCTCCGGCCTGGGCAGGTGATGCCAAGGCGCCAAAAAGGGTTGCAAAGCCCAAGGCAAAAAAAGGAAAATGAGATCGGCGCATAAGCATCCAGAAGAAACAGCATATGATTTCAAGTGAACACAGCATACGCGATTTCAAAAATTTACACAGCATAATTTCGATAAAAAATAAATGTTCATAAAGCCTGTGGCTTGCTATCCAACGTTACGATGTGCTTAATGCCAATAGAATACTAAAAACAAAAAGGTAAGAATTATGTTTGTAAGAAAAATAGCCTGTGCGCTAGGCATTTTTGTGGCGGCTCAATTGATCATTTCAGCCCAAGCCAAAGCCCAGATCATGGAAGATAAACCAAAAGCAAATGATCCCATTGCAGCGACCATAGATGGCAAGCCCATATATTTGTCTGAAGTCAATGAAGCACGCTCTTTGCTTCCGGCTCAATTCCAAGGCGCACCCATGGAAAGTATATATCCGATGTTGTTGGAATCTTTAATTGACGCCAAAATTTCAGGCTTTGCCGCAAAACGTTTGGGGTTTGATGAAACGCCTGAATACAAGCACCGTATGGAACGGGTGTCTGATCAATTGTTGCAACGGATTTTACTGTCGCGGCATTTGCAACAGAAAATCACTGACATCGCTGTACAAGAACGGTATCTTCAATTGGTTGAACGGGCCAAATCCCAGCATGAAATTCACGCTCGCCATGTTTTGCTGAAAACCAAGAAAGAAGCCCAAGACATCATTGCTAAACTTGACGATGGCGATGATTTTTCTGATTTAGCAAAAGAATTTTCGACCGGACCTACGGGAAAACGAGGGGGCGACCTTGGTTGGTTTGGCCCAGGGCAGATGGTGCCCCAGTTCGACTTTGCGCTAAAATCCATTGAAACCGGAACCTATTCAAAAAGCCCGGTAGAAACCCAATTTGGCTGGCACGTTATCAAGGTCGAAGACCGCCGTCCACAACCCATTCCCACATTGAAACAATCCCGCACCGGTATCATTAATGCTTTGTCGGCTCAATTGGGGCAAAAATTGATGCAACAATTGCGCAAAGATGTAAAAATTGAACAATCAACATATGTTGATGTCGTTAAGAAGAAAAAGAAACATGCCAAGGCCAAGACAAAGGCCAAAAAACCGTAAAATATACAGATCATAATTTTTGGACCCGTGCCATGACTCATAAAATTTCACCGCTTGCCCCCAAAGCTTTCCCTCAAATGAACGCTATTGGGGGGGTTCGTTTTGCCACCATTCAGGCTGGCCTTAAATATCAGGGACGCACGGACTTAATGTTAGCGGTATTTGACCAAGGCACCCAAGTGGCAGGTGTGTTCACCAAATCATTAACCGCTTCGGCGTCGGTTTTGAAATGCAGGGAATATTTGGGCGGCAAGGTGGCGCGGGCCTTGGTCGTTAATTCCGGCAATGCCAATGCCTTTACCGGTCAACGTGGGGAAGAAAGCGTTGACCATATTTTAACGGCGGCGGCTGGTGCCGTTGATTGTCGGGTGGAAGAGGTGTTTTCAGCTTCAACAGGTGTGATCGGTGAACCCTTGCCCTTTGATTTAGTGGTGAAAGCGATGCCGTCGTTGTATGACGACTTAGGCAAAACCGGATGGGAGGATGCGGCTCAGGCAATCATGACCACCGATACATACGCCAAGGGCTGTACCCGCACCGCCAGAATTGGCGGCATTGACGTCACCTTGAACGGCATCGCCAAAGGTTCGGGTATGATAGCCCCCGACATGGCGACCATGTTGTCGTATGTGGTGACCGATGCTGTGGTGCCGGCCAATATTTTGCAAAATCTTTTAAATGCGGGTGCGGATATCACTTTTAATGCCATCACGGTGGACAGCGACACATCCACCAGCGACACATTGATGGTGTTTGCCACGGGCACGGCTAAAAACCCAGCTCCATCTTCTGTGGATGATCCGATGCTAGCTGATTTCAAAATGGCCCTTGATGCCGTGCTTTTAGATTTGGCGCATCAAGTGGTCAAAGACGGTGAAGGAGCGACCAAGTTCATCGAAATCACCGTGACGGGGGCCGAAAGTGATGAGGCTGCTAAAACCATAGGCTTGTCGATTGCTAATTCTCCGCTTGTTAAAACGGCGATTGCCGGCGAAGACGCCAATTGGGGGCGCATCGTTATGGCGGTGGGCAAGGCTGGACAAGCTGCGAACCGGGACAAGCTGTGCATCAAAGTCGGTGGCGTTACCGTGGCTCATGGCGGTGTTCGGGCTGAATCTTATGACGAAAAACCGGTGGCACGTCATATGAAAGGTCAAAACATCGTGATCGAAGTCGATGTGGGAATCAACGATGGCAAGGCAACCGTATGGACGTGTGACTTAACCCATGGCTATATTTCGATCAATGCGGATTATCGTTCTTGAAGGCGGGTTGCCCCAACAGGTCGGTTATCCAAGCCGCCAATATGATGGCGATAGAAACGCCGCGTCTGCACCTTAGGCGACTTTCCGATCAAGACGTGGATGATTTGGTTGCGGCGTGCAACAACATTAATGTGGCCCGCTATACAGCGTTGTTGCCCCATCCATTCACCGCAAAGGATGCCAAAGAATTGATTAATGGCGCTAAAATTGATCACAGCGCCAACAGCCGTCATGTCTTCGCCCTGCAAACCCGCATTGGCGAACATTTTGCAGGGTGCATCGAAGTCAATATGGGTGATGACGCAGATACTTTTGGCTATTGGATTGCCGAACCTTTTTGGGGCCAAGGCTATGCCACCGAAGCGGCGCTGGCGCTGTCGAGATTTGCTTTCAAAACTGCAGATAAGCTTGAATTGTGCGCGGCGGTACATCCCGAAAATAAAGCATCCATGCGGGTGTTAGAAAAATCGGGCTTTGTTTACGACCGCATAGAAACGGGCTTGTCTGGTCGATGCAAAGACGTTGAAGCCAAGGTCTTTGTCTTAAAAGCCGCCGATTGGTTTAAACGCGAAGCCGCAAAACCAAACGTTTTGGTCGTTGCGGTGGCGTTGGTGGATGGTCAAGGCCGGGTGTTGATAGCGCAACGGCCAACGGGCAAGCCATTGGCAGGATTGTGGGAATTTCCCGGTGGTAAGGTGCATGAAAATGAAACCCCAGAACAAGCCTTAGTCCGGGAATTAGATGAAGAATTGGGCATAGAAGTCAAGGAAACGTGCATCAAACCGTTTGCCTTTGCCAGCCACGCTTACGAAGATTTTCATCTGATTATGCCACTATATGAATGCCGAACATGGTTGGGCAAAATTAAACCGCAAGAAGGTCAAGATTTTAAATGGATGCGTCCTGATCAATTACACACTTTGCCTATGCCGCCGGCTGATATTCCTTTGGTAGCGAAGATTGAAAAACGATTGTAAGCTGTGGTTATGAGCAAAAAAATAACAGCCAGTATTTTGGTCATTGGCAATGAAATTCTGTCGGGCCGTACCCAAGATGCTAATATCCATTATTTGGCGTACGAGCTTTCTGCCAAAGGCATCAATGTGGATGAAGTGCGCGTGATCCCCGATGTCGAACAAGAAATTATTGAGGCCGTTAATCATTGCCGGCAAAAATTTGATTACGTTTTTACCACGGGCGGCATTGGGGCTACTCACGACGATATTACGGCGGCCTCCATCGCCAAGGCTTTTGATGTGCCATTTGAATTGCATAGCAAGGCCAATCGTATTTTGCTTGACCATTATGGCGACAAGGCGAACGCAGCTCGTATGCGTATGGCGATGATGCCCAGGGGGGCTGAATTGATTGATAACCCGGTGTCTAAAGCGCCGGGCTTTAAAATGGATAACGTGTATGTTTTTGCCGGAGTACCGTTGATTGCGCGTGCCATGTTCGAAGGTGTGAAAAACAATCTTTTGGGGGGCGCGGTGACGCTTTCGCGCACGGTTTCTTCCTTAGATGTATCCGAAGGCGTGATCGGCGAAAATCTAAGGTTGGTCCAAGATCAACACCCGGATGTCGACATCGGCTCATACCCATTTTTAAAATTTGGCGGATTCGGCGTCAATTTAGTGGTACGCGGAGTGAACCAAGCTTTAATTGATGCGGTTTGTGAGGATATATGCGCCATGATCAAGCAAGCGGGCGGCACCGTGATTGATGGCGAAACCCAAGGCGAAGAGCTTAAATAAAGCGTTGGTTAAAGGTCTTTATACAATCAGTCATTCAGCCATTCGGGAAGCTTGTCCAAGGCGATAATATCTTCGACCGACATCCGTTCACGGATAACGCTATGAATGTTTCCATTGACCATAACCTCGGCAATCAATGGTCGCGTATTGTAGGTTGAAGCTTGGACCGCACCATAAGCACCCGAAGTTCGCATCACCAGCAAATCTCCGGCTTGAATAGGTGGAAGTTTACGATCCTTGGCAAAGGTGTCTCCGCTTTCACAAATGGGCCCGACCACGTCCACGGCTTTGCGGGGGGCATCAATTGGGGGTTGCGTTTCTGTGGTGATCAAATGATACGCGTTATACAACGTTGGTCGAATCAGGTCGTTCATCCCCGCATCTGTGATGACAAATGTTTTGGTTGGGCCTTCTTTGACAAAAATAACGCGCGTCACCAAAATACCGGAATTACCGGTAATCATACGGCCCGGTTCTAATACCACTTCGACACCAAGATGCCCCGTGGTTTCTCGGATCATTTGGGTATACGCTTCGGGCAGAGGGGCGTCGGCTTCGCCCTCTTCGCCATAGGGAATGCCCAGACCGCCCCCAAGGTCTAAAACGTTTACGCTTAAACCTTCGCTTCGCAATTGTTCGATCATAGCTGCAGCACGTTCATACGCTTCGCTAAACGGCGTTAAATCTTTTAATTGCGAACCGATATGCACCGCAATGCCTTGGATATTAAGGCCCGGCAGGGCGGTTGCTTTTTTGTAAACATCTACGACCTGTTCCCATTCAATGCCAAATTTATTTTCTTTGCGCCCAGTGGTGATTTTTTCATGAGTGCCGGCATCCACATCTGGATTGACGCGCAAGGCAATTGGCGCCACCACACCCAAACCTATAGCGATTTCATTAATGCGTTCCATTTCGGGTTCGGATTCGACATTAATTTGTTTAATGCCAGCAGACAAAGCCGCTTTGATTTCGTGATCAAGCTTGCCAACCCCGGAAAATACAATTTTATAAGGCTTTATACCCGCTTTTAAAGCCCGGGCCAGTTCGCCACCAGATACCACATCAGCCCCAGCCCCCAACCCCGCAAGCGTGCGGATAACGGCCTGATTGGAATTGGCTTTGATGGCATAACAAATCATTGCATCCATGCCTCGCAAAGCATCTGCGAACACGTTAAAATGGCGCGTCAACGTAGCCGAGGAATAAACATAACACGGGGTGCCATATTCATCTGCAATGTCGACCAATGCCACGTCTTCAGCATGCATTTTGCCGTTTTTGTAATTAAAAAAATCCATATCAAAGTGGCCTTAATTATTGGGGTATTGTTGGGGATATTTTGCATTTTCGGGGAATTCAGGCGCGCTTTTTCGGCCACAAGCCGTTAACGAGCCTGCGATCAAAAAGCCGATCAAGGCCATTTTCATCAATCGGATCATTTTATATACCTTTCCCGAGCATCTTGGACAGCCGTCAACACATTATCAGGAGCCGTACCGCCAAAACTTGTGCGGCTGTTCACAGAATTCGCAACACCAAGAACGGCAAGGACATCCTTATTTATTTTAGGTTCAACCGATTGCATGTCTTCAAGCAACAAATCTTCAAGACCTTTGCCTTGGTCTTCGGCCATTTTCACTAAAGCCCCGGTCACATGATGGGCATCGCGAAATGGCATGCCCAAAACCCGCACCAACCAATCGGCTAAATCTGTTGCCGTGGCAAAACCTTTGCCCGCATCGGCCTGCATTTTTTGGGTGTCATAGGTTGCAGATGCAAACATTCCGGTCATGGCGCTGACGCATAATTCCATCGTGTCCGAAGCGTCAAATACAGGTTCCTTGTCTTCTTGCATGTCTTTGCCATACGTCAACGGCAAGCCTTTCATCACGGTCAACAAACCCATCAAAGCCCCAAACACCCGCCCTGCTTTGCCCCGCACCAATTCTGCCGCGTCGGGATTGCGTTTTTGTGGCATGATTGAACTGCCCGTTGAAAAATCATCCGCTACCCGCATGAAACCAAATTGTTGCGATGTCCAAAGTACCATTTCTTCGGCCATCCGTGACAGGTGAACGCCCAAAATGGATAGAACGCTTAGATATTCTAAGGCAAAATCCCGATCCGAAACGCTGTCTAATGAATTTCGCGTTGGACCATCGAAACCAAGGGATGCTGCCGTTTGTTCCCGATCAATGGAGAAAGACGTGCCTGCCAAAGCCGCCGCCCCCAATGGGCATTCGTTCAACCGCTTGCGACAATCTTTGATTCGCGACCGATCCCGACCAATCATTTCCGTATAAGACAACAGATGGTGTCCCAAAGTCACAGGTTGAGCCGCTTGCAAATGGGTGAAGCCGGGCATCACTGATCCGGCGTGCTGTTCGGCTCGGTCAATCAAGACTTTTTGTAAGTCTTGCAACGCATCATCCAAGCCATCCAAAGCATCCCGAACCCACAATTTTACGTCTGTTGCAACTTGATCATTGCGTGACCGCGCGGTGTGTAACCGTCCTGCTGCATCGCCAATAATTTCTCTAAGCCTTGTTTCAACATTCATGTGAATGTCTTCAAGGCTCCGTGAAAAAGCGAACTTTCCGGCTTTAATTTCATTTTCAATTTGTTCCAAACCACCAAATATTGCTTCGCCATCGGTCTGGGAAATAATGTCAGTGCTGACCAACATTCGAGCATGAGCGCGAGAACCTCTAATGTCTTGAGCAAACAAACGTTGGTCAAAACCGATAGACGCGTTAATCTCTTCCATCACCGCTGATGGTCCGGCCGCAAATCGTCCGCCCCAGATCGTGCTGGTCGAACTTGCTTGATTAGACGCTTTCTTATTTGTATCGTTACTCATGATTTATGGACCTAAAATGAACCGAATGTATCTGCCTAAATTATCAAATAATCTAAAGCCGCATATGATGTTGTTCATCATAAGTGCCATTGTCGTTATATCATCGCCCCATGCAAGTGCCAAAGCCACTGATAATATATCTTTGCCAAAACAGATGGCGGGCAAGTTATTCATGGTGAAAACCGCCGAAGATGCCTTCGATACACCTTATTTTGATGCAACAAAAGCCCCCTTGACATTAAAAGGCCTAAAAGGACGAGGCACCGTGGTTAATTTTTGGGCTACTTGGTGTGTTCCGTGTGTTCGCGAGATGCCATCTTTGGACCGTTTAGCCGCTTCGCTTAAGGGTACTGGGGTTGATGTTCTTCCCATTTCCGAAGACCGCAAACCGTTAAAAGACATACCTGCTTTTATGGCGAAGCATGGCTTCAAAAATATGGGCCTTTTTTACGACATAAAAAGCAAATTATCGAGAAAGCTTGGCATTTACGGCTTGCCTTCAACTTTTTTGATCAATGCCGATGGCAAAAGTGTTGGTTTGGTCGTTGGAACTTTGGAATGGGACGATCCAGAAATCAAAGATTTTTTGGTTAAATCTTTAACAACGCACAGCCAACCCGTGAAGTAAAATGACGGAGATTTATTGTGGCAGTTGATGGGCTTTCTTCTGTTCAAGAAAACATACGCATTTCTACTTTCAATATGGAAAGTTTGGATGAACCGCCACGCGCACGGGTATCTCTTGAAAGCCGTATTTCGGCGTTGCGTCCGCAATTGACCCGGTTGCGGGCCGATATTTTGTGCCTTCAAGAAATCAACGGACAAATGAACGCAAGCGGTGATCGTCGAACATTAAGGGCCTTGGATACGCTTCTTAAGGACACCATTTACGAAAATTATCACCAAATTGTCACGCAAAGTCCTTCGGGGCGGGGTGTGCGAGATCGACATAATTTAGTGATTTTATCCCGTTTTCCATTTTGTGGTAGCGATGAAGTACATCATCATTTGATCGAACCTCCTCTTTTTCGGTGTTCAACATCTAACCCTGCCATGGACAAAGCCGAACCGGTCGTATGGGATCGCCCATTTCTTTTTGCTAATGTTGAATTGGATGACGGTCACGTTTTGGGGGTCTTAAACGTACACCTTCGGGCGCCTAGAGCGGCCTTCGTCTCGGGGCAAAAAAGCAATCCACACAATTGGAAATCTTTGAGCGGCTGGGCTGAGGGCTTTTTTTTAGCCACTGTCAAAGCGGCCGGACAAGCTTTGGAAGTACGTATTTTTTTAGAAAGATTGTTTGATTTAGATTCAAAAGCCTTGGTTTGTGTCATGGGCGACTTTAATTGCAATGATGGCGAAGCCCCTTTGCGCATCATTTGTGGTGACGAAGAAGATACCGGAAGCGGTGAATTCGCTTTTCGCATGTTGACCGCCGCCGAACGCAATATTCCCGAAAGCCAGCGGTATTCGGTTATCCATCGCGGGCAAGAATTTATGGTTGATCATGTTTTGTTATCCCAAAACTTAATGGGGTGGTTGCATCATGTCGAATGCCATAACGAAACCTTGCACGATGAAGTCGGAAGCCCAGCCGCGATCATTGAGGCCCCGCAATCCTATCATGCGCCTGTAGTGGCTGAACTGACGCCACCTTATAAACGCTAAATGTTAATAATATTGAAGGAATATAGGTAGATACATATAATAGAGAGCAATGCATGATTGCTAGCGGCCAGACTATTTTAAGGCTGTAAGCCTTAGGGATCGACAAACGAGGACATCATGGCCATCTTTGGATCAAACAGCAACAATTCATCTGGAACCGGTGCAACCGTGTTTTCAAAGCCCGTAGATCCGGGTTGGGCACACAATAGCAAGGGCGGGTTCCATTCTTTTTTAGAAATTGATCCTGAAGAATTAAACCTTAGCGGTGCCAGCGGTGTTTATTTAATATGGCATGCCGGGGTTCGGCCAGAATGGGTTTACGTTGATGAATCAAATGATCTTGCCAGCGATTTTCATGATGCGGGAACCAATACAGAAATCACCCACTTTGAAGGTAATGGTGGTTTATTTGTTTCGTGGGCGCCCGTCCGTCCGGAATATCGCAAAGGTGTGGTTAAATATATAGAGACTAACTTTATAACCTTGGTCAAAAGCGCCTGTGCATATACCAACGAAACAAAGTCTGTGCCCGTCTCGCCGCCCTTAACATCCCCCAAACGGCAAGGCCTTAATCCTTTGGGTAAATTGTAAAAAAACATATGGTCAAGCTGACAAAGATATACACCCGTACAGGGGATTTGGGGCAAAGCGGATTGGTGGGCGGTAACCGCCGCAGCAAGTCTGACCATCGGTTTTCAGCCATCGGCGACGTAGATGAAACAAATGCCGCCATCGGGCTTTCCTTAAGCCTTATTAAGGGTACAGATCCCCATCACGCCTTGTTGCAGGCTATCCAAAACGACCTATTTGATTTAGGCGCTGACCTTGCCACCCCTGAAGCCATCCCCGGAGCCTTGCGGATTGAAAGCCGCGCCGTTTCAAAGCTGGAAACAAACATAGATGAGCTCAGCCACGCGCTTGGCCCCTTAACCAGTTTTGTATTGCCCGGCGGCACCGAACAATCGGCCAGGTTGCATTTGGCGCGTTCCATTGCGCGGCGCAGCGAACGTACCATGGTGGCCCTAAACGAAATAGAACCCTTGAACCCAGAGGCTTTAAAATACATCAACCGTTTGTCAGATTTATTGTTTCAATTGGCACGTGCGTATAACGACGGTGGGGCATCAGATGTCTTGTGGCAACCTGGGAATCCTTGAGCCAACTAAATATTGCAGGATATCGTAAATGTCCTTAATTTAAGAGCTGATTCAATATAGAAAAGATACCCCATGAAAATTTTGGTCGCCATCAAGCGCGTTGTCGATTTTAACGTCAATATTCACATCAAACCCGATGGGTCTGGAATTGAAACTGACGGCGTCAAAATGTCCATGAACCCATTTGATGAAATCGCTGTTGAACAAGCCGTACAATTCAAAGAAAACGGGGAGGCCAATGAAATTGTCGTCACCAGTATCGGCTCTTTAAAATGTTCAGACACCCTGCGCACGGCTTTGGCTATGGGCGCGGATCGTGGGGTTCACGTTGAAACAAATTCACATCTTGAACCTTTGTGCATTGCCAAAACATTGCATGCCGTGGCCGTCCAAGAAATGCCCGATCTTATTTTGTTGGGCAAACAAGCTATTGATGATGATGCCAACCAAGTGCCGCAAATGTTATCAACACTGTTGCAATGGGGGCAGGGTACTTTTGTTTCCAAACTTGATATCATTGACGGAATGGCCAAAGTCGTACGCGAAATTGATGGCGGTTTACAAACCTTGCAGATTTCGTTGCCGTGCGTGATCAGCACGGATTTGCGATTGAATAAACCCCGCTTTGTGACCTTGCCCAATTTGATGAAGGCCAAGAAAAAACCAATTGAAACGGTAAGCCTTGAAAGCTTGGGCATTGACCCAACGCCCCGCTTGGATATTTTGACCACATCAGCCCCAGCCCCACGCCAAGCCGGACAGATCGTAAATTCCGTAGACGAGCTTGTTGATCGCCTTAGACACGAAGCAAAGGTGATTTGATGCGAACATTAGTTATTACCGAACACAACAACACTCAGCTTGATTTACAGACTCTTGGCGTTGTGAACTGCGCCGCTCAAATCGGTGCCGTTGATGTTTTGATTGTTGGAAGCCAATGCCAAGCGGTGGCGGACCATAGCGCAAAAATATCAGGCATCACGAACGTGTTGGTGTGTGATGATCCGTTGTATGCCAATCCTTTAGCCGAAACCTTAAGTGCGCTTTTGTATGAATTGGCGGATAATTACGATGCGGTGCTGGCCCCATCCACGACTTTTGGTAAAAATTTGATGCCACGCCTAGCCGTTTTATTAGACGTTCAACAAATTTCTGATGTCTGTGCTGTGATTGACCATCATACATTCAAACGGCCTATATACGCAGGCAACGCGATAGAAACGGTACGCAGCCGCGATGATAAATTAATCATCACCGTTCGCACCACCGCGTTTCAGGCGACACCGGTTGGCGAAACAAAAGAAGCCCCCATTCAAACCATCAAGGCCGTTCCCGTAACGACACCAACCACATTCGTTTGCGATGATCTAGACGCATCGGATCGCCCTGAATTAAGTTCGGCTTCGATTATTGTATCGGGAGGACGCGGGCTGGGTTGTGCCGAAAACTTTTCTTTGGTGCAAGCTTTAGCTGATCAATTGGGCGGAGCCGTTGGGGCATCACGTGCCGCCGTTGATGCGGGTTATATTTCCAACGACCATCAAGTGGGGCAAACCGGCAAAATCGTAGCCCCTAAATTATACATAGCGGTCGGCCTTTCCGGGGCTATTCAACATTTGGCAGGCATGAAGGATTCTCACATTATAGTCGCCATAAATTGTGACCCCGACGCCCCCATTTTCAAAGTCGCCGATTATGGTTTGGTTGCAGATTTATTTAAAGCCATACCAGAGCTTGCCCAAGCCCTTAAACAATGACAGCATAGCGATATATTTTTTTAAAGGGATGATGCCATGAAAGTTGAAGCAATAAAAAAAATTGGCGTAATCGGTGCCGGACAAATGGGCAGCGGAATTGCGCACATATGCTCTCTTGCGGGTTATGATGTATATGTCTTGGATATCAAGGCCGAGCAACTTCCTAAAATGTTTGCTGGCATAAAGGCCCACATGCAACGCCGTGTGACCAAGGGTAAAATATCTCAAGCCGACATGGACCAAGCCTTACCTCGAATTTCTTTTGGCACGGATATGGCGGCGTTAGAAGATAGTGATATTGTGATTGAGGCAGCCGCAGAAAATGAAGAAACCAAAAAATCTATTTTGCGTGCGTTGTGCCCCATACTTAAAAAAGAAGCCATCATAGCCACCAACACCTCGTCAATTTCAATCACTCGTTTGGCCGCTTGCACCGATCGTCCTGAAAAATTTGTCGGCATGCATTTTATGAACCCGGTGCCGGCAATGGAGCTGGTGGAAACTATTCGCGGTATTGCCACTGATCCCGAAACGTTTAGCACCATTACCGAACTTTCCAAAAAACTTGGCAAGTGTCCGGTGGCCGCCGAAGATTTTCCCGCTTTTATCATCAACCGTATTTTAATGCCCATGATTAACGAAGCCGTGTACACTTTGTACGAAGGCGTTGGAACGGTAGCGGGCATCGACAATGCTATCAAAATGGGTCTGCATCACCCCATGGGGCCACTGGAATTGGCAGATTTTATTGGATTGGATACCTTTTTGGCGGTGGTCAATGTTTTGCATGACGGTCTGGCCGACAGCAAATATCGTCCATGCCCTTTATTGGTAAAATATGTTGAAGCCGGATGGCTTGGCCGTAAAACCGGCAAAGGGTTTTACGATTATACAGGTGACGGTGATCCCGTCCCAACGCGCTAGCGACATAATTTAGTTACACAACTGCCCCACAAGATTCACAGCTCTGTCATTGAGCAGTAACGCACATCATTAAGACTTTTCCCAATTCAGCGAATCGGGAAAGGAAATCATTGTGCAACCGATCAAAGTTAATAATTTAGAGATTCGTCTTGCAAAAACAGAGCAAGACATAGAGGCTTCTCAATCTTTACGTTATCGGGTTTTTTACGAAGAAATGGGTGCGAAACCTTGTCCACGTATTTTGAAAACCTTATTGGATTTTGATCCTTATGATGAATTTTGTGATCATTTATTGGTCATTGATAGCGATCGCGGATCGTCGGGCAATCCTTGTGTGGTGGGGACGTATCGTTTGTTGCGTGGGTCAGTTGCTGACCAATATGCCGGATTTTATTCAGAAACAGAATTTGATCTGGGTAATTTGATTAACCGTTCTGGTGAAGTTCTGGAATTGGGCCGCAGTTGCATTGATGCCGAATATCGTTCGCGGGGAACCATGCAATTGTTATGGCGCGGGATTGCCAATTATGTTTTTGATTATTCGATTAAATACCTTTTCGGATGTGCTTCTATTCCCGGCATAAACCCTTATGAAATGAAATTACCATTATCGTACCTGCACCATTTCCATTTGGCGCCTAAACATTTACGTACCCGCGCCTTGGATGAACGTTATGTGGCGATGGACAAAATGGCTAAAGACACCATCAATGAAAGCCAAGCCTGGCGGGAACTGCCGCCGTTGTTACGAGGTTATTTACGATTGGGTGGCGTCATTGGGGAAGGGGCCGTTATTGATTACGATTTCAACACCGTTGATGTCAATATCATCGTCGAAACCGCTAATGTTACGAAGAAATACTTGGATCACTACAGCCGAGATACCCATGTTACGCCCCCTCAATCCAGACGGTCAACGCCTCAATACCCATCCAATGGTGTCGCCGCATGAATTTTTCAAAAGTGCGGGCTATCCGTAATGGGATCTTTTTTTTTATTTGGCTGGGGTTCTTGTTCGGGCCTTATGTGGTCCTACATATATTTAATTATCGGGGACGTCATGTGGTATCACGGCTTTTTTTCAAAGGCTGCCTTAAACTCACCGGGATTCGTTTGAACGTCCATGGCCGAGCCCACAGTGATACCGTTTTATTTGCCGCCAATCATGCCTCGTATTTGGATATTTTGATGTTAGGCGCCTTGTTAAGTGATAGCGTTTTTGTCGCCAAGGCAGAAGTCTCCCAATGGCCGGTTTTTGGGTTCTTAGCCCGTTTGGCTCGCACCATATTTATTCAAAGAACAGGGCTTAAAGCGCTCGAACAAACACGTGTTTTAGGGCGTCACATCAATCAAGGTGGGTCTTTAATCCTGTTTCCCGAAGGCACGTCAACGGATGGTTCGTACGTCAACTCTTTTAAAAGTTCTCTATTTGCCAGTCTTGAATTCACCCCGCACGAAGCTTGGGTGCAACCCGTTACTTTAGCCTATGCCCGTCATAAAAATGGTCTCCCACTAGCCCAAGGTTGTCGTGAGAATTTCACCTGGTTTGGCGAACAAACCTTGGCTCCTCATTTGTGGCGCGTGTTTGGATTACAAGGTTGCGAAGTCGATGTGGTCTTTCATGAACCATTGCACCGCAACCATTTTGATAATCGCAAGCATTTGGCGAATGCCTGTCATCAGGTCATTTGCGATACCCTGCGCATAAGCTTGGATCAATCGGGAAAACCCTATGAAGGCCATCGCGATTTTGCATTTTACAGAGCTGCTGAATAATTTAGGCACACCAAAATGTGTTGTGCTGTCTGGTGTTAGTCTTTGGCCCCGCGAATTTCGTCTTCGCTTTTGGCTTCGCCATAGTCCATTTCAACGCCAGCTTCATTGAACATACGCTCAGAAAATTTGCCTTTTTCATCCCAACGCGCTTGGAAATCTTCATCAGACACCGATGCTCGATCGACCACGACACGCTTGATACCAACTTGCAAAATAGCTCGGGCACAATCAGGGCATGGTACATGAGTGACATAAATGGTGTTTTTTAATAACGTCTGTCCGGTGCGTGTGGCGTTATATATCGCATTGCGTTCAGCGTGTTCGGTCCAATCATATTTATCGGGACGTTCGTGACGGTCTGCAGCATCGTCGTCAATGTCGCGAGGAAACCCATTATAGCCGTACGAGCTGGGTGTTTTGTCTTCAGCCACAATCACGGCCCCAACACGGGTCGAACGATCCTTGGACCATGAGCCTATTTCTCTGGCTAAACGAATAAAGCGGGCATCCCATTTCAACGACATAATTCATCCTTAATTAAAAAAGTGATGCCTAGATTACTAAGCACTGGGGACCTATCGTGCAAGTTAAACAAATAAGGCATGCAAAAAAATATTGTGATGAAAAAGTGTGATGACAATGATGGTAACGGTTGCTCGCAATGACGCACAAGTCCACGATAACCTTATCAGAATATATGCTCAACGCGCAAAATCATGAAACGTCGAAAGGCATACGGACAGCGCCATCGCATTTGAACCGAATATGCCTACGTTTGATTGTGCTTAATGCAACCTTGGGGTTTTAAGATTCTTGTTTTAGAGGCTGGATATTGTTCCAAAGCGGTCAGTGGCCGTATTGGGCGTGCGACCAAATCCCCACCGCAATTGGGGCACGTGTTGTTAAGTTTTTCTTCGGCACATGATGCACAAAATGTACATTCAAACGTGCATATGCGCGCAATTAGGCTATGGGGAGCCAAATCAACATCACAACATTCACAATTGGGTCTTAATTCAAGCATCGTCAATCTCTGCGTCCTGATGGATTTATACTTAAAATATTGACTTAATTTTAGACACAAACAATTATCATGAGATACAAAAAAAGCCCCAAAGTGATGTTCAAGTGCGATCTGAAACGATGAAAGCTTTGGGGGCTTGGGGGCGTATAGCCCTTATTTGCATAAAAACGTAATCAGGGCATGTCAGCGCGGATTTTTTCGCGGTAGCTTTCAATTGGCACCAATTTTCCGCGTTTTTCGGCATACCAAAATTGCCATCCATTACAGCTTGGAGCCTTTTGCACAAAAGCCCCTACTTGGTGGATAGACCCCTTGAAATCAGACGTGATCAAAGTGCCATCGGATCTGACCTTGGCCGAATAACGACGTCGTCCGTCATACAAAACATCGCCCGGATTCAAAAAGCCGCGTTCCACAACGGAACCAAAAGGCACGCGCGGCAAAGACCGTTTGCTTTCTGTGCGTAACAATTCTAGGTCGGCTTCGGGCTTGATTTTCGCAATTCGTTTGGTGGCAATTTCTGCATATTCGGCGCTTTCATCGCAACCGATCCAATTGCGGCCCAATTTTTTGGCCACGGCTCCGGTGGTGCCTGAACCAAAGAACGGGTCTAAAATAACATCGCCGGGCTGGCTGGAACTTAAAACCACACGGTACAGCAAGCTTTCTGGTTTTTGGGTCGGGTGGGCTTTTTGTCCTTCATCATTTTTAAGCCGTTCTTTGCCCGAACAGATGGGCAAAACCCAATCCGATCGCATTTGCAAATCGTCATTCAAGGCTTTCATGGCTTCATAATTAAAACGATAACGGGCGTCTTTGTCTTTGGCCACCCAAATCATGGTTTCATGAGCATTGGTAAAACGGCGTCCACGGAAATTTGGCATTGGGTTTGTTTTGCGCCAAATGATATCATTCAGCATCCAAAAGCCCAAATTTTGAAGCGTAGCCCCCACGCGAAATATGTTGTGATAGCTGCCGATCACCCACATGGTGCCGTCCGGTTTTAATATCCGGCGCGCGGCTTTTAACCAGCGTTTTGTGAAATCATCATAAGCTTCAAAGCTGTCGAATTGATCCCAATCATCATCAACGGCATCCACTTTGGAATTGTTGGGACGATGCAAATCGCCTTGCAATTGCAAGTTATAGGGCGGGTCGGCAAAAATCATATCGACCGAGCCTTCGGGAAGACTTTCCATGGTTTTGATGCAATCGCCCAAAACGACTTTATTCAATGGTAATTTCATGCTGTTCATGCCCGCACATTGGACGACACGGGATTCCCAGTCAAGAAAATAAATAGAATCAATGGCTTACAGAATGTGCTTAATGCTACATGTTGAGTCTCATGAATCCTCAGGGCTCAACATCTTGCGAATTGGCGCAAAACTTTTTCGGTGATGCGGGGTCACACCCAACCGTTTTAGCGCCTCTTGGTGTTGGGCCGTTCCGTATCCGGCGTTATTGGACCAACCATATCCGGGATGTAATTCGTTTAATTTTGCCATCATTTGATCGCGCGTAACTTTGGCTTTGATGGATGCTGCGGCAATGGATAAAGATCGTCCATCCCCTTTGACCAAAGTCCGTGCCGGGCATGGTAAATGGGGGGGGATTTTATTGCCGTCTATGAGGGCAAAATCGGGAACGGTTTTTAGATTTTTCACGGCGCGGTTCATTGCCAAAAAGGTGGCTTGTAAAATATTGACCTCATCAATCTCTTCGACGCTGGCGATGCCAATCGCCAACTGCACGCCCTTTGTTGTGCTCAAGCGCGCCAACAACATTTCTCGTTTTTCGGCCTTTAATTTTTTAGAATCGTCTAGGTCGTGGGCCAAGTCATCCGGCAACGTGGCAGCATCCAATATGGCCGCACCAGCCACCACAGGCCCCGCCCACGGACCGCGACCGGCTTCGTCCACACCACAAACGATGCCAAGATGTTCATTTTCAAATAAAAAATCAGGCACCTTGGTCGGTATCCTTTTGTACGGTTTGTTCAGACTTAGATTCTGTCGTTAGCTGTGCCAATCGGCTCTTCCGTTTAGCTTTAACGTGTTTGGTGGCTTCAATAAAGCGCCGGGCCAAGCTAGCCGTGCGACCGCTAGCCGCACTTAAGCCTTTCAGAGCCAGTTCCGTTTCCCGGCCCCATGCCATATTCCAAACTTCGCCGATGGTGCCCATACTATCAGAGGCCATGCCATGTAAACGGCGTGCGGTCAAAGTCCAAAAAGGACTTAACAACAAGCTCATCACCGTTACCGCCACCACTAAACGGGATGTTTCAGGTGGAATAACGCCAGACGCCACCCCAACGCCGGCCAACAAAAAGGAAAATTCACCAATTTGCGCCAACACAATGCCCGACACCACGGCCACCGGCCATGGTTGGCCAAGGGCTTTGATCACGCCCACATTCAACACGGTCTTAAAGACTGTCACCATGAACAAAATCAACAACACCGGGCCCAAATGATCCCAAATGTAATTCAAATCAATCAACAACCCGATCGACAAAAAAAACACCATCATTAATATGGATTGAATCGGTTTAACCTCGGCAAAGATGGTTTCTTTAAGGTTCGAGTTGCCGATCACCAAACCCGCGACGAACGCGCCATAGGCCGCACTTAACCCTAACAAACCCGAAAGGGCGGCGGCGCTGAAACAAAAAGCAATTGCCATCAAGGGGCCAAGCTCTTCACGTTTTTTCCCGCTAAGACGTGGCAACGGCAATTGCAATTTTCGGCCTCGGCTTAAATACCAAACCAAGCCTGCCAGCAACCCCACGGCCCCGGCAAGGCTGACCATTGTCATCCAATCAAAACCGCCACGTCCCATCACGCCCACGGTCAACATCATCGGCACCACCGCCATGTCTTGGGCAATTAAAACGCCAACCGCGATGCGTCCGCCTCGGGTTTTAAGCTCGCCTGCATCTTGTAAAATTTTAATCGCCACAGCGGTTGATGACATGGCAATAACAAACCCCATAAGCACTGCCATACCAATGGGCCACCCAAACATCTGGGACAGCACCCAAAACACCAATAACGAGGCCGCAATTTGTAAGCCGGCCACGGCAGCAGCCAATTTCCATATGCGTTTAAAAATGCGCAGACTTAATTCCATGCCGATGACAAACAACAGCAACAACACACCCAATTCCGCCAATACATTTATTTGCGCCACATCGTGTACCAAACCCAAAGCCGACGGCCCCAACAACACGCCCGCCACCATGTAACCTAAAATGGCGGGTTGTTTTAACCGTTCCATGCCCAAACCGCACAACAATGCCGCCACCACCACCAAGGCAATGCCCGTTAAATTTGAATGCCCAACGTGTTGGGCCATGTTTTGCGCGATTTCGGGTGAAGCTTGTTCCATTCCGTAAACCTAACAGCGAACGCGATTTAAAAACACACTCATCTTGCATGGTCTCTATAATTCCATGTTATGGTCTGAAAATGCTGACGATTATTATACCGACCTTAAATGCCGAGGCCACCTTGCCCCAGACTCTTGAAGTTTTGGGGGCGCATGATTTTAAGGTTTTGGATATCTTAATCGTGGACGGCGGATCAACCGATGAGACCCACGCCATTGCCACCCATCAGGGCGCCAAAGTGATTGCATGCGAACCCGGACGGGGGCGCCAATTGGCTTTGGGTGCGGACCAAACTAAGAGCGCTTGGATGCTTTTTTTACACGCCGATACCATCTTGCCAAAATCATGGAATGAAGACCTGCGCCGTTATACCGGCAACCCGACCAACAGCCAAAGCGCCGCGTATTTTCAGCTGGCTTTTGACGATTTATCTGGTGGAGCGAACCGCGTCGCCGCTCTTGCCAATTGGCGCGCCAAAGCATGGGGCCTGCCTTATGGTGATCAAGGTTTGTTAATACACCGAAATCTGTATGACGAAATTGGTGGTTATCGGGAAAGTTTAAAACTAATGGAAGACGTAGACATTGCCCAACGCCTAGGCCCCATGCGGTTAAAGGCGCTAAGGTCCTTTGCCACCACATCGGCGCAAAAATATCAACACGGCGGATGGTGGGCACGCCCCGCTCGCAATTTGTTGTGTTTAGCTTTGTTTTTAGCAGGTGCCCCTCAACGCTGGATCGAAACCATGTACAAATGATTTGTCCCAAACACCGACATTTGGTTTTAATGAGCAAGGCTTCTCGGCTGGGGCGGGTGAAAACGCGCCTGGCGCGCGAGGTCGGTTATGTGGTCGCGTGGATGTTCCACCGTCGAACGCTTTTTAATATTGCGCGAAAACTGCAAAGCCCAAAATGGACCTGTTGGTTGTCGGTAAGCCCCGCACGATCACGCAACAACACCCATCAATGGCCAAAATTCTGGACTTTAATACACCAAGGGTCCGGAGATCTGGGCGCGCGGATTTTAAAGCCGTTATGCGAATTACCGCCCGGTCCGATGGTCATCATCGGATCAGACATTCCGGGCATTCAAGCCAGTGATATTGATGCGGCATTCAAGGCCTTGCAAAAAAATGATTTTGTTTTTGGCCCTTGTCCAGACGGTGGGTTCTGGTTGATCGGGGCGCAGCGCAATGGGCGTATTCGTGATCCGTTTGGCGGGGTACGTTGGTCCACCGAACATGCCCTTAGAGATGTTCTGGCGCGGCTTCCCAAAAATGCTCGCGTGGCTATGATCAATGAATTATCGGACGTCGATTATGCTAAGGATTTATAGATGTTCTTTAAGGCGAGGCATCAATTCGACCATGTTGCAAGGCCGGGTCCGACTATCGAGCTGGTGAATTAAAATGTCATCCCATGCGTCCTTGCAGGCTCCGGGTGAGCCGGGTAAGGCAAATAAGTAAGTACCATTGGCAAGCCCTGCCATGGCGCGTGATTGTATGGTTGATGTCTTTATTTTCTGGTAACTGATCATGCGAAACACTTCGCCAAATCCAGGAATTTCTTTTTCGCACACTTGGCCAAAGGCTTCGGGCGTGACATCGCGCCCCGTCAAGCCTGTGCCGCCTGTGGTGATCACCACATCAATGGCTTCGTCTTTGATCCACGTTGTTAAGTGTTCGGCGATTTTATCCGCATCATCGGTGATAATTTTTCGATCACAAACTTGGTGTCCTGCGTCAACGATGCGAGTAACTAAGGTATCGCCAGATTTGTCATCATCAAAGGTGCGGGTGTCAGATATTGTGGCCACCGCAATGCGGATCGAAAGAAAAGCTCGTTCGCTTTTAATTGTCGACATTGATGGCTACCCGTTCAGCTTCTTGTCCTAATTTATGATAAGACGGCCACACGCCTGAAGCCACGGCATCCAAAGATGGTGTTTGCTGCCCCAATTGATTTCGGTAAACCCATAAATTGCTAAGGACCCGTTCAATAAAAATGCGGGTTTCGCGGCTGGGCAAGCTTTCAATGAAAAATAACGGGTCATCCATATGGTCGACTTTGCGGCGCCATTTGTTCAAATTGCCGGGGCCGCCATTCCACGCGGCCGCCATCAAAAATAAATCGCCCTTAATTTTTTTATCTTTCAATAAAATAGATATGTATTTTTGACCCAATTTCAAATTTAATTCGGGTTCGAAAAGTTTACTGCGCTTGTTCCAACGGAACGTGCGATCGCGGGCAACAAAGCTTGCGGTGCCGGGCATCAATTGCATCAAACCGCGTGCGCCGGCACCGGATTTAGCATTGGGATTGAAGCGCGATTCTTGGCGCACCAGCGCGTATATCAAAGCCCTGTCAATTTTAAACCCACCTTCGGGTTGCCACGACGGTAACGGATAAGCCGCGCCATCATAACCGCCGCCATTGGGATACAACATGGCGTCTAAACGAATGGCTAATTCCGCCATGCCAGCTTGGGCCGCAATGGTCAAAATACCTTGGGCCATTTCCGCAGGGGCTAACCTTGCCACTTGGCGCATTTCTTTTTCAGCGCGGGCATCTTCGCCAATTTGCAACAAAGCCAAGGCCCGGCGCCCGCCCGCGTTGGCTTGCAAAGCCCGAACGTCCTTGCCTTCCATAGACGGCAATTGCCAATTGAAAGCGATGTCGTGACCCAAAATTTTACTGGCCAGCATGCCATAAAAAGTACGAGAATTATTGGCCGCTTGTTCTAACAAAAGCGTAACTTTTTCAGGTTGGCGAGCCAATAAATAAGCGCGCGCTGCCCAAAAAGAACTGGCTGCATTTGTCCAAGGGGCACGATCGTACTTGGCCGCTTGTTCAAAATGAAACGCGGCTTTTTGCAAATTACCCAAACGCCAATGCGCCATCGCCGCCGTCCAATGGGAACTTGATAAAAATTTTCCAGATCGATTTGATGCTTGCTCTGCCCACTTTACAGCCCATTTGTCGCGGCCATCCATAAAATAGCCCTTGGCAAGGCGTGCTTTGGCCCAATCCATATTATAGGCATCAAACAATTTTTTAACTTCGGCTGTCGCTAACAGCCTTTTGACGGCAAGGGTATGGCCTTTGCGCAGATGGGAACGAATTTTAATTTTTAACCGCGCAACCCGGCGATGCTGACTTCGCGATAGACGTTTGCGAACGGGTTTTTCAAGCGCTGGCGCTTTGGCGGGGGCTTCATACAATGCGCGACCATATTTGGGGCGCGTTGGATATTTCCAATTTTTGGGCCTGCGGTGCAAGGCCAATTTATACAATTGTGGGGCATAATGAAGATCGTTGTATTGCGCCAGCCACGCTTTTAATTCTTTGTATTTAGAGCGATATTTTGTGGGGTGCAAATAACGTTGAGCCAGCACGTGCCCCATCAACAAACGATTATCCAATTTCGCAACAAGTTTGTCCGCTTTGCGCCAGGCACCATTTTTTTGTACCGCGAAAATCTGTTGATACAAGCCGACATCGCGAACAGACAAAACCGTTGGCAATTCGGCCCGTCCCACTTGCATCACTGGCAAGGACGCCAATTGTTGTTCATCTGCCCGAGCCTGCGGTGTCCAAAGACCCAAACAAACAAACAATAAAGACGCAATACGAAATGCAGTTTTCAAATACATATAGGCTCACAAATTCCGTTAATAAGGGAACAACGCTCAACGCGAGCTATATAATCCCTGAAAAGTGTTGATAAATCTTATACGTGATGTGCACCCAAGGCTCAAGTTGTGAGTTCTTTAAGCTTTTGTTGGATGTCTAATAAGTTCGCCCACGCTTGCCGTTTCATGCCCGGAGATGTTAACAAAAAATCGGGGTGGTACAACGCACACGCGGCAATGGGATGTGACATGCGGGGCGTTGCATAAGTATGCCAATGCCCGACTAATTTGGAAATATGACCTTGTTGGGCCAATAAAGAATGCGTCGTTGGGCCACCTAATGTCACTAACATTTTCGGGTCAACAATTTCCACCAAGCGTTCCACAAACGGTAGACATACAGAAATTTCGCCAGAATTAGCGCTACGTTTTCCGGGTGGACGCCAAAATACGGCGTTGCAAAGCAGAACATCCGAACGGTCCAATCCAATAGACCTCAACATTTTTTCAAGTAATTGTCCGCCTTGACCAACAAAAGGAATACCTTGACGATCTTCGTCTTCGCCCGGAATGTCCCCAATCAATAGCACACGGGCATTGGCGGGGCCGTCCGTAAAGACCAAATTTGTTGCGCCTTTTTTCAAGCCACAACCCTCAAAATCTTGCAAAGCCAACGTTAAGTCTTCTAGGGTTTTAGCCCCAGTCGCCGCTTCAACAGCCAGCTTGATTGTATCTTGGGCGGCCAACGTTTCTGAAGGCCGCACCGGGACAGGCCCCATTGAAGGGGGCGGCGAAGGGACAATAGGCTGTGTTCCCCGTATGTCGTCAGCAGATTTTAAAATACTTTGGGCTTGGGCTACGCGTTTAGCGTTCGCCTTTAAGGCTTCGTCATAACGGTTTAACGGTTGTTCGCCGATGGCTTCGTCGACGCCCGCATCCACGTACCACGTTAAAATTTGCTCAGGGTTTTGTAAAAGTTCCATGTTCCCACAGTATCATAAATTTTGCCTTTTTGAAGAACAGCGTTACAAAGCATTATGACAACAGAACATCAACCTGTGCAACGAGAGTCTATCTCTTTTGATGTGGTCATCGTCGGTGGTGGCCCGGCGGGGCTTTCGAGCGCCATTCGTTTGAAGCAAAATGCCCAAAAAAAGGATCAAGATATTTCGGTGTGCGTGGTTGATAAAGCCAGCGAAATCGGGTCGCATATTTTATCAGGAGCCGTCATAGATCCACGCGCGTTGACGGAACTTTTCCCCAATTGGCAAAGTTTAGGCGCCCCTTTATCAACACCCGTCAAAAAAGATACCTTTGTTTATTTAAGCCAAACCAACGCTTTTAAGTTGATAACACCGCCGCAAATGAAAAATGCGGGAAATTATATTGGATCATTGGGAGCATTGACCCGGTGGTTGGGTGAACAAGCCGAACAATTGGGTGTAGAAGTATTCGCCGGTTTTGCCGCCACGGAAATTTTATATACTGACCAAAATCGCGTCAAAGGAATCGCAACAGGGGACATGGGGCGCACGGCGGATGGGCAAAAAGGCGATAATTTCACTTTGGGAATTGAAATTTTAGGCACCTATACGTTGTTTGCAGAAGGCTGCCGGGGGTCTTTGTCAGAACAAGTCAAACATCATTTTGATTTAGATCAGGATTGTGAACCACAAACATATGGTTTGGGTATCAAAGAAATTTGGCAAATAGAGCCAAAAAAAAGCAAGCCCGGTCATGTGTTGCACACGGTCGGCTGGCCGCTTTCGAACGATACTTATGGCGGATCGTTTCTTTACCACATGGACGGTAATCTTGTGTCGGTGGGGTTCATTGTCGGGCTGGATTATGCAAACCCGTACCTGTCACCATTCGCAGAAATGCAACGGTTTAAAACCCACCCTAAAATCAAGCCCTTGTTCAAGGGGGGTAAAAGAATAGCCTTTGGGGCACGCGCCTTAAACGAAGGCGGTCTGCAGTCCATCCCAAAATTAAATTTTCCGGGAGGAGCCTTGATCGGAGCCGCCGCCGGGTTCATGGATATTCCTAAAATCAAAGGCAGCCACACCGCTATGAAATCCGCAATGATTTGTGCCGATGCGGTCAGTGCGGCCTTAATGCGCGAAAATCATGACCAAGAAAATCATGACCAAGAAAATTATGACCAAGACTTGGAAAATTATGGCAAAGAATTAAAAGCATCGTGGGTGTGGCGTGATCTTTCAAAAGCCAGAAATATACGTCCCGCATTTCGCATGGGGCTTTGGGCCGGACTGTTGTATGGGGCTTTTGACACATATATAGCACGCGGACGAGCGCCTTGGACCTTTAAACACCATATTGATCATGAACAGATGGAACGAGCAGGAAAGCCAAAATCCATTGATTACCCAAAAGCCGATGGGGTTTTGACCTTTGATCGACCAAGTTCGGTCAATTTGGCCAACATTGGGCATGATGAAAATCAACCGTGCCATTTATTGATCAAAAATTCAGACGTCCCGGTTAATTCAAATTTGGTGATTTATGATAGCCCCGAAACGCGCTATTGCCCGGCTGGTGTATTTGAATTCATAAAAGATTCCCAAGACAATCAACGGTTACAAATCAATGCTACCAACTGTTTGCATTGCAAAACATGCGACATCAAAGACCCATTACAAAACATCAAGTGGACCCCGCCCGAAGGGGCAAATGGGCCAAACTATTCAAATATGTAAATTGTCGTCAGCGCCCCGTTGCAGGACGCTAAAAGTGCGGCTACACTCTCGCCATGTCAAATAAACCAATCACCCTCAAAAGACTTTTCATTGGCGCCGCTATTGGTGTCTTAATCCTTGGATATTTGGCGCTTTTTTCGCACCCCACCGAAAAAGCGATTAGCAAAGCGGCGCCCGCATCCGCATTGGATTCAGCCCCGACCCCAAAAGTCGAAGCCACCTCGGTCACGCATGAGTCGGAAATCTTGTCCGCCGACAATCGGTTTCAACAAAGCCCATCGGGAAATTTCTTGGCAGGTATTCATGCCCAAGCGGTTGGAGAAAATCGCAAAGCCTTAAGTTATTATGACAAAACGACCGAAGACCAAAGTCTAGCCACGGCAACTTTGTATGGACGCATGTATCTTTTGAGTTTGACCGAAGGCAGTTTGGATAAAGCTTTGAAATCTTTGAACAAGGCAGAGGGACTAGGTTCCAAAGCGCCGTTGTCGATTCTTGCGCGGACCGCTGCCGCCTTTAAAGCCGGCCAGTATGACAATGTTAAAAAGCTTTTAAATCATGATGAAAATGGCATATCCCGATTGTTAAGCCCAACGCTTTTGGCGTGGGCTGAGGTGGGCAATGGTAATGTGGCTGCGGCCATGTCAGGTTTCGTGCCGATTAAGAACACGAAACAATTTACACCCATGAGCATCCTTCATACCGCGTTGATCAATGACGTTGCCGGCAAACCCGAAGCCGCCGCCCAAAAATACTTGGAATTACAAAAATTAACGGGACTATCGTTGCGTTCCATCGAATTGATGGGCCGTAATCTAGAACGCCAAGGCCAAGCACAAAAAGCGATGGCGTTATACAAACAATTAGGGGCCGAGGCCGAAGCCGAAATTTTAACACACCAAGCCACCATTCGCTTGTCGGCAAAAACACCTCCACCGTTGGATATCGACACCCCCAGAAAAGGCGCCGCCGAAGCTATCTATGGTATTTCCACTGCTTTGTTGGGCCAAGGAAATTGGGAAAGCGCGCTGGCTCTGGCCAACATGGCGTTGTACCTAAGACCTGATTTTCCTGCCGCATCCTTGGTCAAGGCTGGGGCTTTGGCGCAAAATAATCGCATCAGTGAAGCCAATGAAATTTATAAGTCCATTCCCGATAGCTCGCCATTGTCTTGGACGGCACAATTGCAATTGGCCAGCAATTTTGACCGCATAGGTCAAACTGAAAAATCTATTAAATTATTGCGCGTCATGGCGGATAAACACCCGACTCGGGAACGCCCGTTGATTGAAATGGGCGACATTTTACGGGGGCACGAACGCTTTGCAGAAGCCATTGGCCCCTATGACGATGCCTTGAAACGCGCAGAACCAAAAAATCCAGCATTGTGGGTTGTCTATTATGCGCGTGGCATTGCTTATGAACAAACCAAACAATGGCCCAAAGCCGAAGCTGATTTTTTAACCGCCTTGACGTTGCAACCCAATCATCCTTTAATTTTAAATTACCTTGGTTATTCTTGGGTCGATCAAGGGTTACATTTAAAACGCGCGCTGGGTATGATCAGCAAGGCTGTAGAATTGCGGCCTCGTGATGGTTATATTGTCGATAGCCTTGGGTGGGGGTTATATAAAACAGGGAATTATCCCAAAGCCGTAAAACGGTTAGAGCGCGCGGTTATGTTGCGTCCTGCCGATCCGTTAATCAACGATCATTTGGGTGATGCATTATGGCAGGTCGGGCGCCAGCGCGAGGCTAAATTCCAATGGCAACGTTCCCTAGATTTAGACCCTAAATCGGAAATAGCAGATATCGTGCGGCAAAAATTAAAAACTGGATTACCGACCGTCAACCCAACACCTAAGGCCCATTAAACGCAATGGATGGCTTTTGTGAACAAGCCCCAGCTAAGCTTAATCTTTACCTTCATATCACCGGACGCCGGAATGATGGTTATCATTTGCTGGATTCGTTGGTGGCTTTTACCGATATAGGCGACCGCGTCACAGCGACTCCAGCACAAGGGATCAGCCTTTCTGTAACGGGGCCTTACGCAGATCAGGTGCCGCTTGGTTCTGAAAATTTGGTTTTTCAAGCCGCTCAAAGTTTGGCTGAACAAGCCAACGTACCCGCCAACGCCCACCTAGTTTTGGAAAAAAACTTGCCTGTGGCATCTGGCATTGGCGGAGGGTCAGCAGACGCGGCGGCAACCTTGCGGGCCTTGGCACGACTTTGGCAATTGAAATTACCCGGCCAATCTTTGATCCACGCGGCCGCATTTTTAAGTGACGATAAAAATACGCGCAAGGCCTTAAGCACTTTATTTACGGTATGGCGCGACGATTTAGATGCCGACATGATGACCAAAATCGCGGTAAAATTAGGGGCCGATGTCCCTGTTTGTTTAGAAAGCCGCACGGTATATATGAGCGGCATTGGCGAACATTTGTCTATTGCCCCAGCTTTGCCCAAGGTTTGGTTAGTGTTGGTGAATCCTAATATTGCCTTATCGACTCCCAAGGTGTTTAAAGCCCGCCGTGGTGATTTTTCAGACCCAGCCCCCGTCATGCCGCCATTTGCGAATGCTTGTGAATTAGCTGGATTCTTAAAATCGTGTCGCAATGATTTAATGGCCCCCGCCATATCCATTGAACCCGCTATCCAAAACGTTCTTGGGGCATTGAGCCAAAGCCCAGACTGCTTGTTTTCACGCATGAGCGGGTCTGGAGCCACGTGCTTCGGTTTATTCGCAACACCACAATCAGCCCAAAAGGCATGCCAATCGTTGACCCAAAATCACCGTGAATGGTGGGTTCAAGACGCGCAAATGTGCGCTCACCAAATGGAAGAACATTGGCTATAGGCCGTCTTAAAATATAAAATTTAAAAAAAGCGTATTCGCGCTTGCGATCTCAATCATTTGCCCCTATTTTCCCCCCACTGTTGGGGCGTGGCCAAGTGGTAAGGCAACGGCTTTTGATGCCGTGTACCGTAGGTTCGAATCCTACCGCCCCAACCACAATATGAAAACGGTCAATACCCTTTAACCGGGGCGTTGACCGTTTTTAATTTTAGGGAGATCTGCTACCAAAGTGCTTCATGCCTAGCCGGCGGACCTGAACCCTAGCGAATACATCATCCGTGTATTACCCGCACTTAAGGTGATCGAGTTTTAAGCACCATATTTATGACGTTTTGTTTGTTTCAGGAGAAATTTCTATGGTCTTTCCAATCAAAATCAAAATTTATTTTGACCCGTGTCGGATATATCCTTGGGCTTCGATCTTTTAACTTGATGTCGTTGACTGTTGCGAGCCATTCTTCACCCGGCAACTGAACTTTCGACAGCTTTGCAAGACTATTTCTGGCTGGAACCGCAAGGCGCACTGTTCCTTCGGACGCAAACTAAATCTCAAGCGCTATACATGGCTCTGACTGGTTATGATTTCACAATCAGCCATGGGGATAAGCTTGCAAGTCTTGGGAATCAACGCTTAAAAAAATATCTTTGCCGGGGTTTTCAGGACGATCAGAAAACATCTTGATGACATGGCCGTCTAGGTCGGCTGTGATTTCATATCGATCTTCGATAAAGGTGCTGTGCAATACATTGGCGACCATGCCTTGGGCGGACTCATTGATGCGAAAGGCTCCTCGCGGTACTAACACATGGGCCACCAATGTTTCATCCACTCCTATAACCTTGCCGGCGGGCAAAACATTCCCGGCATCCAAAAATTGTGCTGCCCACGGGTCGGTTGGTGTGCAAAACAAGTCTTCGGGTTTGCCAAGTTGATGAATCACGCCGTTTTGCATCAAAGCGATGCTGTCGGATAATAATTGGGCTTCGCGGCGGTCGTGGGTGACGTTGACACACGTCAAGCCCAAGGATTTTGTTAACAAACGGATGTCTCGTCCCAAACTTTCGCGAAGGTTTGCATCCAAATTTGAAAGTGGTTCATCAAATAAAATCAAATCGGGTTTTCCCGCCAAGGCTCGGGCAATGGAAACTCGCTGCTTTTGACCGCCCGATAATTCGTGGGGCAATCGGTTGGCTTGGTCACAAAGGTGTACTGCTGTCAGAACTTCGTTTGCGCGCTCGGAACGTTTAGCTTTAGACCATTTCGCCATTTTTAACGGAAATGAGACATTTTCGATCACCGTCATGTGCGGCCAAAGCCCATAGTCTTGGAAAACGAAACCCAAATTACGAGCCTGTGGCGAGGCAAATATCCCTGCCTTTACGTCAACGAAAACTTTGTCGTGGGCGTAAATTTCGCCTTCATCGGGTTGTTCAAGGCCGGCAATGATGCGCAGCAATGTGGTCTTGCCACAGCCAGATGGACCCAACAAGGTGGTGAAGCTTCCTTTTTTGATATCTAAAACGACATCCTTCAAAACGGGCGTATTTGCAAATGATTTCGAAATATGACGGACGCTCAAATGATTCATGGCTTATGACTCCCTTGCATTTTTTGGCCCAAGGCAATGATGGATCCCGATACTAAAACAACCAACAGGCTCATCGCCATGGCGACATTTATGGAACCTTGATCAAATTGTCGAAAAACAAACGTTGCAACCGTTTCAACACCGGGGGGCGCTAACATTAACGAACTGACCAATTCACGGGTGCTGACGGCAAAAACGATAAACCCGGCGGCCAAGGAAACAGGCAACAAAATCGGTGCCAAAATATTTTTAATAACAATCCATTCGTTGGCCCCGCTGATATACGCGGCATCATCTAACGATGTTGGCAATTGGCGAAGAGCTACCGTGACCATGCGGATGGGGTAAGGCAACATTAAACACAAATAGGCCATCAATAAAATGCCCACGGTGTTATATGGGGTCACAGGCCAAAATGGTAAATTCCACGTCAAGATTAAGCCAACGGCAACGGCCATGCCGGGAATAGCGTTGGGCAGGATCGAAAGAAAATCCAAAAAAGCCGTGCCGCGACTTTGCAAACGAACCACACTGAAGGCAATGATCAATGCCATAAGTCCGGTCAAAATTGCGGCAAGGGCAGCCAACGTTAAGCTTGTCCCAATGGCTTGAAACGCATCGGAGCCTGTGGAAAAAATTTCTGCAAAATTTCTAAATCCCATATTTTCCCAGGTCACGCCACCGGAAATTGTGATCATAAAAGCACTGATGGTGATGCTGGCAACAGGACCCATAACAGACACGATGGCGAGGCTTGCAAACGTGGCCCATACAATCAAGCGATGGCCGTTTGAAGCTTGTCCAGATGACATGGGTTGCGCCGATGTTTCAACCGAAATGTTGAACCGCGCCGCCATGCGGGTGTGCAATTGAAAGGCGACGAAAGCCACTCCAATTAAAATCAAGCACAACACCGAAGCGCCTGACAGGTCAATGGGCCAATTGGTGAATTTGTCGTGAATAGCCGTGACGATCACTTCAAATCCAAAACGGCGACCTAAAATTTCGGGGGTGCCAAATTCTTCGATGGTTAAAACAAAGACGATCAGCGCGCTGGAAAAAATGGCGGGCAAAGCCAAAGGTAATTCGATGCGGGCAAAAATCGACAACGACCGTCCACCAAAAACCTTGGCTACATCGCCATACCGTGACCCGATCATGGCAAAGGCTCGGCTGGATGAAAAATAGACCAAGGGAAATAGATGCAAGGTCATGACGGTTGTTAGCCCGGCAAAGGAAAACAAGAATTTTTCAAGGTTAAAGCCCAACAATTGTTCAAGAAAACCATTCCTTTGCAAAACTTGCATCCACGCTAGCGATCCGACATAGGGCGGAATAAGAAACGGAATCAAAAACAAGGCATCCCAAATTTTGCCGTCGATGGTTGTTATGCGGGCTCGCAGATATCCAAAAGGCGTGGCTAAAAGCACGGTGCCCAAAGTTACGCTGGCTGATAAAGCTAACGCTTGCAACGTCGCTCCGACCAGACGGGGGTCATTGAGACTGGGCCAAATTTTTGCGAAGGGCTCGGCAAAAGAAAGCGTATTGAAATGTGGAAAGACCGCATACGCAGCAATAGCCGCTACGGGTAGCCCGACGATTATGATTAACAAAAATGCGGACACAAAGGAAAGGACCATCCCATAGGAATGGTCCTTTTTAGGCGAAGCAAATAAATTTGTGGTAGCGAGCTTGATCACTGTGCCATCAATTTCGCAAATTTTTGCTTTGTGGCGGTGGCAGAATGTGCCGCTTTTAATTGATCGAATTCAATAATTGACAAGTCATTGTATCCGGGGCGTTTGGCTTTGATGTCGGTCCGCGCTGGTAACAAAAAGCGGCTGGCGACCAAGGCTTGCCCTTTGTCAGAGAGGATGTAATCAACAAAAGCTTTGGCTGCTGCCGCGTGGGGGGTTGATTTCATAATCATGATCGGACGCGGAGCCAACACGGTGCCATCGGTTGGGTAAATGACATCAATGCTTTCACCTTTGGCTTTTGAACCAAACACGATGTAATCAACGGCACCAAACACAACGCCTCTTGAACCTTGAAGAACAGGGGTCAAAGCGGCTTTGTTGGCGCCAGGAACAATGATGCCATTGGATTTAAGGTCAGCAAACATGGCCCACGTCGATTTTTGATCTTTGGTTACCAAACCTTGAAGCAAGGACAGGGCGGAACCGGAACTGGACGGGTCGGGCATGGTGACTTGATCTTGGTACGCGGCCTTGGCAAGGTCGGCCCATTTGTGGGGCAAAGGCAAGCCTGATTTTGTATTGTAAGCGATCGCCAATGCAGCAGCGCCTTGGGCAACATAGGTTTTGGTTTTCAAAGCGGAAGGTACTTTTTTCGCATTGGGAGACGTATATGCTAACAATTCATCCGCCGCATCCAAAGTAATGGCGTGGCTCCAAGCCGCAGAAATCATCATGTCAGCGTGGGGGTTGGCTTTTTCAGATTGATACCGGGCCATAATTTTACCTGCTGATGATTGAAACAATTCAACGGCAATACCGGTTTCGGCTTCAAATCCTTTGGCAAGGGCACTTGAAAGGGGTTTTGGTCCTGCGCTGTAAACAATTAAAGGTTCAGCAGCTTGGGCGGAAACGCAAAACGTGAGCCCTGTAGCAAGAGCAACTAATAACTTCTTCATAAAAATCTCCTGTATTTCAATAACATCGTTGCCCCTCAATGGAAAGGCATTGTGCGTGAATGACGGTTCAAATGCCCCATCTTCTCGGGTCACAATATAGGCTGAATTGTTAAACTTACTTTTCAGTTTTGTGAAAGTTTTGTGAATACTGTTTTGCCGCGTGGGATCAACTTTTTTCGGTGTTGAGGCTTGACAGTGACCATTAATTCAACGCCCCGGGAGACTTTGAAACGTCAGACCTAGAGCTAAAATCGATACCAAAACGAGCATGCAACGTGTTTTTACACACGACAGATCTTGTCAGGGGGTTAAGCAGAAGGTGTGTTTTTCTTGCTGGCTTGTAAAAGCTCAATTTTTGCTTTTTAGTATATGCCGTTGGCCGTTTGCAAAGCACGCACATAGGCGATGATCGAAGCGACATCACCTTTGCTGACTTGGGGTTGAGGCGGCATGTTGCCAAAGGGCCAGTGGTGTTGGTTTACACCATTCTTTGTAGCGTTAAAAAAAGAACCATCATCGTGATGACCGGGGCTATATACCGGATTTAAAAACGGTGGCCCGTGTTTTGTTCCGGTCGTTTTGGGGCCATGGCATTGGGCACAGTTGTCTTTATACACCGATTCACCACGTTTTTCGTTCAAGTCAAACGCAGGTTCAACCACTTGGGTAACCGATAAATTAGGGCCTTGTGGGGTCATATGCCCATTGACAGACATGTTGCTGGCTTGGCGGTTTGTTTTGTTTGATTTCGTAATGGTGATCGCCACGCCCGCAAGCAAGATTACCACAACCGCAAATAAAGCCACTTTGTTGTTCATTGTTAATTTCCTATGAATTAAATTTTTGGTAAAATGCACCTTCCTGTAACGGGAAGGTCAAGGCGAATTCAGCATTTACTTGACGTGAAGATTTGCTGACCCCAAATTAAGGATATGGAACATAAACGAGAAATTTTTATTTGCATCAATAAACGTGCTGGCGGACCTGCATGCATAGGTAAGGGATCGCGGGATGTCTTTCGGGCCTTTCGAAATGAAATCCAAAAAAGAGGAAGCGCCGTTGAGATTACGCGCAACGTTTGCATGGGCTATTGTGGTGTCGGACCCAACGTAAAGATTCGCGGCGGGGGTTTTTTTCATAGCGTTACACCTGAAGATGTAAAACGCATTTTAGACACAGAACAAGCCTTGGATGATGCATTTGTTAATGCCAAGGATTGCGACTGAGACCTAGGTGCGCTAAAACCATTTCTGGATATTTTTCTAAAGATCACTTCATGACTTTTTCTGACGGAGAACGACACCGATGGCGTCTTATCAATACATTTACGTGATGAAAAAATTGACCAAGGTATTTCCTGGTGGCAAGGAAATATTGAAAGACATCACATTGTCGTTTTTGCCCGGTGTAAAAATTGGCGTGTTGGGGCACAACGGCGCTGGCAAGTCCACGTTGATGAAAATTATGGCAGGAATTGATACGGATTACAGCGGCGAAGCTTGGGCCGCTGATGGCGTTAAAATCGGCTATTTGGAACAAGAGCCAAATTTAGATGACACTCTTAATGTGGTCGAAAATGTTATGGCTGGCTTGGGTGGCATCAAAGATACCTTAGATCGTTTTAACGAAATTTCCATGAAATTCGCAGAACCAATGGATGATGACGAAATGGCCGCATTGTTAGAAGAACAAGGCGAGTTGCAAGAACAAATTGACGCCGTGGATGGATGGGAATTGGAACGCACCGTAGAAATAGCGATGGATGCTTTGCGGTGTCCGCCTGCTGATGGTGCGGTTGAAAAACTATCGGGCGGTGAAAAACGCCGGATCGCCTTATGCCGCTTGTTGTTACAAAAGCCAGATTTGTTGTTGTTGGATGAACCAACCAACCATTTGGATGCGGAATCGGTGGCGTGGTTGGAACGCTTTCTTCGTGAATACGCGGGCACCGTCATGATCGTTACTCACGATCGGTATTTTTTGGACAACGTCACGGGCTGGATATTGGAACTTGATCGCGGCCGCGGCATTCCCTACGAAGGCAATTATTCCGGCTGGTTGGAACAACAAGGCAAACGCTTATCCCAAGAAGGCAAGGAAGAAGACGCACGCCAACGCACGCTTGAACATGAATTGGAATGGGTGCGCCAATCACCTAAGGCCCGGCAATCAAAATCCAAGGCCCGTTTGGCATCATATGAAGAATTGCTCGCAAAAACCAAAGAAGAACGCATCGGACAATCACAAATCACCATTCCGGTCGGCCCACGATTGGGCAATTTGGTCATCGAAGCTGAAAATCTACAAAAAGGATTTGGCGATAAATTACTGATCGATGGTTTGAATTTTAAGTTGCCGCCGGGTGGTATTGTCGGCATCGTGGGGGCGAATGGTGCGGGTAAAACGACCTTGTTTCGCATGATTACCGACCAAGAAAGCCCAGACGGTGGAGCGTTGCGCACAGGCGACACGGTTAAGCTTGGTTATGTTGATCAATCCCGCGATTCTTTGGATGCCAACAAAACCGTTTGGGAAGAAATTTCCGGCGGGCTGGACATCATTTTGTTAGGGCAAAAAGAAGTTCAATCACGGGCTTATGTGTCTTGGTTTAACTTTAAAAGTTCTGACCAGCAAAAAAAGGTCGGACAATTGTCGGGCGGGGAAAGAAATCGCGTGCATTTGGCCAAAATGTTGCAAACCGGCGCCAACGTAATCTTGCTTGATGAACCGACCAATGATTTAGATGTTGATACACTGCGTGGCCTTGAAGAAGCATTGTTAAACTTTGCCGGATGCGCCGTGGTGATTTCGCATGATCGTTGGTTCTTGGACCGGATCGCGACCCACATCTTGGCGTTCGAAGGCAATTCCGAAGTGGTGTGGTTTGAAGGGAACTTTGCCGATTACGAAGAAGATAAAAAACAACGTCTGGGCGCGGACGCAGTCGAACCACACCGCATTCAATACAAACCACTAACACGGTAAGCCCTTGTAACACGGTAAGCCCTTGCCGAATCACATTACACAAACCCCGGCTAAAACGCTGAGGCAGATGGATTAAAAAAAGGAAACCGTGCAACCGTGGTTCATATTTACATCTAATAGATATTAAATATGCATAGTATTACACCTTATGATTGACACAAGCCCGCGACACGACATACGCTTACCTTGAAATGAACGCTTTGAGGGAATTTCATCGTGAGTTCTGTGGTTGCTTTTCTTTTTGGTGTTTTTGGCTTGTTTCTTTGTGGGGCCATGACGCGAATGGCATGGAAAGAGCTTCTAAATCCAGTTGACTGGTCCCGAAACATGGCCCTTGGAATGCTGTCTGCGGGCAGTTTTCTTTTTTTAATCATCAGCGCGCTTTTAACGATTGCCGTTAACGCGGAAGTGAATCCGTCTGCAACACAAATCGCCGCCGAAAAGGAAGCGGCTTGTCTGGCGGACCCGGCCTGTGTTGCCCAGCGTACAGCGGCAAAAGCCGAAGCAGGTCGCCAAGCGTTAATCGCGCAACAAAAAGCCGAAGCCTTGCGTTTGAAAGAAGAGCGTGCGGTGGTCAAGGCCGAAGCGGCTAAACAAGCAGAATGCCGGAAAGATTTGCAGTGTTGGGGATCACAGAATTTAGTGATGGCGGTTGGACCATGTGCGAAGGCTGTTCAAAAATTGGCGAAAATTGATTATGAATGGACTGACGGATTTTTGGAACAAAAACTGCCTAAGTTTTCGTGGGTTGATAAATCCGCCGGCGTTGTTCGCTATTTTGGTGATAAGGTGAAGTTTCGAAATGATTTCGGGGCTTGGACGAATATGCGATACATGTGTGTTTATGACCCGGCGAAGAATACCGTCAGGGAAATTGAAGTGCGCCCCGGGCGTTTGTAGGCTGTAATATAAGTATTAAGTGCCCGCAATCCGCTGCAAAAAGGGTTTTGTGTCATGTTTAAATTCATCGATAATATGTTTTCTTTGTTTTTGCTGTACATGATTGTTTATTGCAACGTCGTATAGTTGCGGGTTTTAGCGTTTTGTCGGAGGTCTTAAAGTGTCATCAAAACGCCTTTTGGGTGTGTCCTTTCGGGGCGTGCCTTTTTTTGTGCCCGAACGTTCCCAATCAGGCGGGCGTCGCGGGCAATCGCACGAATTCCCGTCCAGAGATTGGCAAAAGTGGCTGATTTTGGCCGTAAAGCACGCCAATTTAGCGTGACGGGGCAAACGCTGGGTGATGAAACCGGAACCTTTGACAGTTACATGGAACGGCCACTGGTCGGTGGTGGCCCGCACCTATGAATGCAAAGAAAGCCTAAATGAGAATGGAAGCCCAAATTCAGGCTCTACAAAATCATTGGTTTTGCAAAGGAAAATGGCATTGAAAGACAACCAACACCAAGTCACGTCGGATGCTAGATATATTTAAAATTAGATATGTTTTTAGCCGTTAGCAATGATCATAGCTTTAACTTGTACATACACAAGCGTTCAGGCCGTTTGACTATGACGAGGTTTCGGTTATATGCATCCACAAATTCAAAAATAATGGCTAGATGGCTTATTTTTTGGTGGCAAGAATCTCGCTGTGCACATCAGGATCAGTCATGTCATCCATCGCAAACATGCCTGCGGGTTGATTTGTGTTTGACCCCATGGTGGGCAGACCGTTATTTGATGGATGTTTACCATTCAAGATGCTTTCCTTGCGAACTTGACGATAAAGGCTACGCACGGCGGCGTAATAATCAAGAGATGTCTTTTCAAGGTCGTTGATCTCTTCCAAATTGCGAGCGCGGAAATCCACCATTTCAGCGGCGAAACGCTCATTTGTAATGTATCCCTTATCGGTGTTACCCGCATAATGCCATACTGGATCGGTGATGACATCAACGACTTTTCCAACCATGTCGCGGGGGTTGGATGGGCCAAATATAGGCAGAACCAAATAGACACCTTCACCTACACCCCATGTGCCAAGGGTCTGTCCAAAATCTTCGGCGTGACGAGCATAGCCCATGCTGGTTGCCGGGTCGCCAAATCCTAAAACACCAATTGTTGTGTTGATGGCAAATCGCGTAAATGTTTGCCCAGCGCGTCTTATGTTGCCTTGCAACAGATCATTTAGCAAAATCACAGGCGTTTTTAAGTTGTTCAAGAAATTGGTGACGATGTGTTGGATTTGCGGGGGGATTAACCCATGATACAGCGTTGCAGCAGGACGCAAAATTATAGTGTCCAAACCGCGATTGAATTCAAAAAAGACGCGGTTGACAGGTTCCAACGGGTCATTGGTGGCTTCAATTTCTTGAATGTCAGCCTGTGTTTTTGGCGGTTCTTGTGAAGACGTGGTTACACAACCGGAAACAAGCGTGCCAACAAGAAAAATAGCACAAAATTTCAACCCCAGACGGAAGGGGTTGAGCGCTTTAAATTTAGATACTGGATTAAATGACCCTGTACCGAAATATAACCTGCCAAGTGTTGGTTGGCCCATTAATGGCTCCGTTTTGTTTTTTTGACGATCAGCTTAAGCCGACACATCCCCGTTGCATTGAATAGATTTTTAACATGTTATTAGGAAATATCACAGCCTAACTTGTAAAACCAGCACCGTCTGTTACAGGAGCCATCCTTCAAGTAACGATGTGGTAAATATGCAACACAACATCACCCGGTTTACGTATGCACTTTCATAAATAACTTGTGTATGCCTTTATATTGATTTAGACATAACAATATCGTTATATTGTTGTTTTTAAGAAATTGAACTCTGGAGCTCTGGAAATATGGATCAGGTGCTTGATGCTTTGCGGGCCACGTCCGATGCTTCGCGCCTGCGAATTTTATGTTTATTAGAATTCGGAGAGCTAACGGTGAGCGAGCTGGTGACGATTCTTAGTCAAAGTCAGCCGCGAGTCTCTAGGCACCTTAAAATATTGCTCGATTCTGGTTTGTTGTCACGATTTCGCGAAGGCAGTTGGGTGTTCCATCGTTTGAATGCTGAGGGGCTTGCGCGCCAATTGGTTGGTCTTGTGCCTAAAAATGATCTCGTGCGAATCCAAGATTTATCGCGGTTGCACGAGATCGAAAAAAGCCGTGCATGCGCTGCCGAACACTATTTTGCAAAATACGCCCCCGAATGGGACCGCTTGCGTCAATTGGACGTAGACGAAGACCAGGTGGCAAAGGCCGTATGCGAAATGTTGCCAGTGACTAAATCCCAAAGGTTGCTTGATTTAGGCACCGGGACCGGGCGTATGTTGGAAGTGTTGGGCCCGCATGTGGGCGAAGCTTTGGGGGTTGATAAATCCTGTGAAATGCTGGCCGTTGCGCGGTCTAATTTAAAAAAATGGGAACTTGAAAATTGCCAGTTACGCCAAGGTAATATTTTGACATTACCCCTTGAAATGGGAAAGTTTGACGTCGTGGTTCTGCATCAAGTCCTGCATTTTTTGGAACGCCCATGGATGGCTATTTCCGAAGCCTTGCGTTTATTGAAAACGGATGGGCGGTTGCTGATTGTGGATTTGGCCCCGCATCACATAGAAGACTTGCGCGATCAGCACGCTCACCGCCGTTTGGGTTTTTCCGATACGGATGTGCGTGAATGGCTTGCCGATCAAGGCTTCACGTGCGAAACCATACGCCATCTTTCCGGCAGTAATAAAACAGATGGGTTAAATGTCACAATTTGGCTGGCAAAACAGACGGCGCCGTCTAAATTGATATAAAGAATAAGGAACGTATTACATGACGAACATTGCTTCTTCTCAATTCAAGGGCTTACCTATAGCTTCACCATTGCCGCGTGATGCCAAGGTATCGTTTGAATTTTTTCCTCCAAAAACGGAAAAGATGGAAGCCAAGCTGTGGGAATGCGTTGAACGCCTTAGCCCGCTTAACCCGTCGTACGTGTCTGTAACTTATGGTGCGGGAGGGTCAACGCGGGAACGTACCCACGCCACCGTATCTCGCATCCGCCGCGAAACCGATATGGAACCTGCTGCGCATTTGACCTGTGTTGGTGCCACCCGTGACGAAATTGATGAAATTGCCAAACAATATTGGGCCGATGGTATCAAGCATATTGTGGCTTTGCGTGGCGATCCTGTGGATGGTATTGGCAAGACTTATGTGCCGCACCCCGGTGGCTATGCCTATGCGGTTGATTTGGTCCAAGGCTTAAAGAAAATTGCTGACTTTGAAATTTCGGTGGCTGGTTATCCCGAAAAACACCCTCAAGCGGAAAGTTTAAGCGCAGATATTGATTATTTAAAACGCAAAGTCGATGCCGGGGCCGATCGGGTCATTACGCAATCCTTCTTTGATAATGAAAAATTTTTGCGGTTTGTTGATCAGGCGCGAGCCGCGGGTATTACGGTGCCCATCGTTCCGGGAATTTTACCTGTGACGAATTTCCGGCGCGTTCAGGAATTTTCCGGCGCCACCGGAACGTCGGTTCCCGGTTGGATGGCCGAAGTCTTTGATGGCCTAGAGGACGATGCTCAAACCCGAAAACTGGTCGCGGCTTCTGTCGCTGCAGAACAATGCCGAGTGTTGTATGCAAACGGCATCAAGGACTTTCATTTTTATACCTTAAACCGCGCGGATTTGACGTATGCCATATGTCATATTCTTGGCGTTCGCCCGTAAAGTTTAATTTTTTTGTAAAGAGAATCTCTATGACTCTAAAGCCTCATAACCCAAACGCAAAAGCTGAATTAACGGCGGCACTTAAGGATCGTATTTTGATCTTGGATGGTGCCATGGGCACAATGATCCAACGCTTGAACTTTGCCGAGGACGATTTTAGGGGCGATCGCTTTAAAGCGGCCAATATCGAATTAAAAGGCAATAATGACCTTTTGATTTTGACCCGTCCAGAGGCCATTCAAAAAATCCATGAACAATATTTGGAAGCCGGCGCTGACATTGTTGAAACCAATACGTTCAGCGCCACGACGATCGCCCAAGCGGATTACGGTTTAGAAGATGCGGTTTATGATTTAAATGTCCAAGGCGCAAGGTTGGCTCGTGCTGCTGCCGATAAATATTCAACACCGGAAAAACCGCGTTTTGTTGCCGGTGGCCTGGGCCCCACCAATCGTACAGCAAGCCTAAGCCCCGATGTCAACGATCCGGGCAAGCGCAATGTTAACTTTGATCAACTGGTTAAGGCATACGCCCAAGCCACCCGTGGTTTGATAGAAGGCGGTGCCGATTTAATTTTGATCGAAACCGTGTTTGATACATTAAATGCCAAAGCCGCAATTTTTGCCGTGTTGGGTGTGTTTGAAGAAGAAAATGTTGACCTTCCAATTATGATATCAGGTACCATTACGGATGCTTCGGGGCGGACTTTGTCGGGGCAAACGGCGGAAGCTTTTTGGATATCGTTGGCTCATGCTAATCCGATTTCGATTGGTTTTAATTGCGCGTTGGGGGCCGAAGATTTACGCCCGCATTTACAAGCAATTTCAAAAATTGCTGACACCAACATCAGTGTTTATCCCAATGCCGGATTGCCCAACGAATTTGGTGAATATGATGATACGCCTGAATATATGGGCAAGGTTTTGCGAAGCTTTGCCAGCGAAGGCTTGCTGAACATCGTTGGGGGGTGTTGCGGAACGTCGCCAGCACACATCAAAGCGATTGCCGATGCGGTGTCCGATGTGTCGCCGCGCCAGCACCCCGACCGCAACAACGTATCGCGCCTTTCTGGGTTGGAACCGTTGGTGTTGGATGACGTGACCGGCTTTGTCAACGTGGGCGAACGGTGCAACGTGGCAGGATCGGTAAAATTCAAAAATTTGATATCCCAAGGCGATTATCAAACGGCATTGGAAATTGGCCGTAACCAAGTTGAAAACGGCGCACAAATTGTTGATGTCAACATGGATGATGCAATGCTGGACGCTGAAACCGAAATGGTCAGGTTTTTGAACCTGATTGCATCTGAGCCTGATATTTCTCGGGTGCCTTTGATGATTGATTCGTCAAAATGGCCCGTCATCGAAGCTGGTTTAAAATGCATTCAAGGTAAGGGTATAGTGAATTCCATCAGCCTTAAAGAAGGCGAACAAGAATTCAAAGACCATGCTCGCAAAATCATGCGTTATGGCGCGGCGGTGGTGGTGATGGCATTTGACGACCAAGGCCAAGCCGATAGTTACGAGCGCATGATTGAAATATGCGAACGGTCTTATAATATTTTGACCAAAGACATTGGCTTTGCCGCTCATGACATCATTTTTGATCCCAACATTTTCCCCATCGCCACGGGGCTTGATGAACATCGCAATTATTCGGTCGATTACATCAATGCGTGCGCGTGGATAAAAAAGAATTTGGTTGGCGCAAAAATTTCCGGTGGCGTATCAAATATGTCGTTTTCCTTGCGCGGCAATAATGCCATGCGCGAAGCCATGCATTCGGTGTTTTTATTCCATGCCGTCAAGGCCGGTATGGACATGGGTATTGTGAATGCGGCCCAGCTTGCGGTTTATGCGGATATTCCAGAAAATATTCGCGAACGCGTCGAAGATACGGTGTTGAACCGCCGTCCAGACGCCACCGATCGTTTGTTAGAAGTTGCCGAAGACGCCAAAGGCATAAAATCGAACAACACCGGGCCGGATTTATCATGGCGCGAACTCAGCATTGAAAAACGACTTGAATATGCCTTGGTCAAAGGCATCGGTGATTTTGTCGAACAAGATGTTGAAGAAGCCAGATTATTGGCCGAAAAACCCATCGACGTTATCGAAGGCCCGTTGATGGATGGCATGAATGTGGTCGGGGATTTGTTCGGGTCTGGGCAAATGTTTTTGCCCCAAGTGGTGAAATCAGCACGCGTTATGAAACGCGGTGTGGCGGTGTTATTACCTTATATCGAAGACAGCAAAAGCGGAGGATCAGCCAAAGGAAAAATCTTGATGGCGACCGTAAAAGGCGATGTGCACGATATTGGCAAAAACATCGTTGGTGTGGTGTTGCAATGCAACAATTTTGACGTGGTCGATATCGGTGTGATGGTACCGTGGGCCGACATCTTGGACAAAGCCGTTGAAGAAAAAGCCGATATTATTGGGTTGTCTGGTTTAATTACGCCATCGCTTGAAGAAATGGTTACGGTCGCCAAAGAAATGGAACGCCGTTCTATGACCCAACCCGTGTTGATTGGTGGAGCCACCACATCCAAGGTCCACACGGCGGTGAAAATTGCGCCGGCGTATTCGGGGGCGGTGGTGCATGTCATTGATGCTTCGCGGGCCGTTGGCGTGGCATCAAAATTGTTGTCGAATGCCGATGGTGTGGCATATAAGGCTACGGTTCGAAATGATTATGACGACATGAAAGTCAAACATGAACAAGGCCAACGGGAACGCAAACAACGCACCCTTGCGGATGCGCGCGCCAACAAATTCAATATTGATTGGGCAACGGCTAAACCCGTCAAACCAAGCTTTTTGGGCACCAAAGTGTTTGACGATTACCCGTTGGAAGAATTGGTGAATTACATTGATTGGACTCCGTTTTTCCGCACTTGGGAATTAAAGGGAAATTACCCTGATATTTTGAAAACCGAAGGGGATGCGGGGGATATCGCACGCTCATTATATGACGATGCTAAAACCATGCTGAAACAAATTGTTGAAGAAAAATGGTTGACGGCGCGCGCCGTCGTGGGGTTTTGGCCCGCCGCATCTCATGGGGATGACGTTGAACTTTATACGGATGAAGACAGCGACGAAGTTTTTGAAACCGTTCATTTTTTGCGTCAACAAATGGAAAAACAACAAGGCCGCGCGAACGATTGCTTGGCTGATTTTATTGCGCCTAAAGCAACAGGTATTCAAGATTATTTTGGGGGATTTGCGGTTACAGCAGGGTACGGAATTGAAGCTAAATCAGCAGAATTTCAAGCCGACCATGATGATTACAATGACATTTTGTTAAAGGCCTTGGCCGACCGTCTGGCCGAAGCTTTTGCCGAACGAATGCACCAACGGGTGCGTACCGAATTGTGGGGCCATGATCCTAAAGAAGCGCTGGCCAACGAAGACCTTGTGCGCGAAGCTTACAATGGTTTGCGTCCGGCACCGGGATACCCAGCGTGTCCCGACCACACCGAAAAATCAAACCTGTTTGAAATGTTGGATGTGACCAAGGCAACAGGGATTGAACTCACCGAAAGCTTTGCCATGATGCCCACCAGTTCGGTTTCGGGCTATTATTTTAGCCACCCCGAAAGCCATTATTTTGGTATCGGTAAAATCGCTAAGGACCAAGTCCAAGATTACGCCAAACGCAAAGGCATTAGCATCGAAGAAGCCGAAAAATGGTTGGCCCCTAATTTGGGGTATGCTGTTTAGTTTTAGAACGAACGGAAAGAAATTTTAGCTTGAACATTGAGCAAGTCCTTTGAGTTCACTGTGCGCTCTTTAGGCTTCATAGCTGGAATTGAAATGGAGCTTGATTTTTGAAGACAGCGCATTCGGTCATTCAAATTTTAGCACCATATAGAAATGTTTCGAGTGTTTCACCCTGTAACACCTCTAAACGATAACTGGTTTTGGAATGTAAAGTACCAACAAGTTTTTGTTTTGCTTTACGAAGGATTTTAGATAGGGCTTCTTCTGGCCGTGTGGCCTGCTGTCAAATTCAGAAGGTCCAGAAAGGCTATCAAATAACCCATTAAGGTTTTGCGTTTGTAGATCTTGAATTAGAGCGTTGCTTCCCGTAATTGATTATATGCCCAGCATTTTTTTTCAAGTTGAAGCCTGTTGATGAGAAGAGCAAAAGGGATGTCGCGGTAGCCATCGGCCTCGGGTCTTCAGAGGCCAGATAAACCATCCACATAAACAAAATAATGGGCCTTGGAGAGGATCTTGAAAGCGACGTTCTCAATGGAAATATTCAAGGAAAAAATGTTTAACTTACGATTGCTCGCGACCTTTCTATGTTTCAGAGGAATGATATCATTTTTTTTCAATCATATAGCAACGGCCATAACGACCCCAACTGGGTTCTCTGCTATGACTTTCGGACGCTCATCCCAAAAGCATCCATCAAGTTCCCGCCTATTTTCGTTTGGTCTGAATCTGCGCATTGTGTAAAGAAAAAAGAGACTTTTGCTGTGAGGCATTGATCGCGAATGTCAGCAACCCATTTTTTCGTCATTGGGCGACGATGGGGGCTTGCTATTCCTATAGCGTTTATTGACATATGTACGAAGCCGCGATGAACGTTTTGTTAAGACTTGGAACGTGTGATGTCTTGCGGCCTCCATGGTGTCAAAAACACCATCTACAAAGGCATTTGGGATGTTTTTGTGAAATAAATCACTCATCGAATTGACGAAGATCATGCGGTTTTTTTCATGCCAGTGGCTGTTCAAGCCGAGCAGGGTGCAGGGTTAAATCAAATCCTGTTTGAAAAGAATGGCCGGGCACACCCCTAAAGCGTTCGGCAAAACGTTCTGCATTGCAAAAATGCATGAATGAATTGAATGTTTCGTAAAGATGTAAAATAAATCAAGGCACAATTTTGTGAGGAGAGATGGTTATTCCTGCGCTCAGGAATAAAAAATTAAAAAACCGCCCTTAATAAAGGACGGTGAACGGTTGTATTGTTGTTGGTTTTGGTGCGCAAAAATTAACCGCGCGCGGACTGTTTTTGGCAAATAAGCCCCTAGCCAAACGCTGAACAATAATGTGTTATTGGCGTTTGGACTAGTGAGAAGAAGCCATATGCAGGGGCGCAACGGCATTCGCGTGAAGAGCTGGAACAGCAGCACTTTGAGCCACTAAGAAAGCAACCACGGCGCCATATATAAATGTCTTGATCATTGTCGTTCTCCTTTATTTGTAATGTTTCTTCAAAACCACCACGTTGTTTGTCGAACGTGGTTTGTGGTCTTTCGATGATTAAAATTTACAGGAGAGATTCGTCCCAAACAATAAAAATGCATGGCTGGTAAATTCAGCGGTTTTTTTAGCATTTTTTGTCAACGCCGGTTAAGGTCTAATTTATTTAATAAAATCAGCTAGATATGTGGTTTGAGAAGGGTTTTTGAGGACACGCTCATCTTTGAGGCGCTGGTGACGTATTCCCAAAACGCATACCTTGGAGATGCTCAGGCGGCCTTTAAAGCAAAATTGACTGCAGGGCAGCCATGCGTCAAGCACATAACAAAGCCGTAAATTTATGAGAAATAGGGCTGGGTAAGGCTAAGGAATGCGACATGGCTAGATGCCAAAATCAAGTGCAACGCCCTGTTATGCGGGGGATGCAATGGAAAACCTTTACTGCTGGCGGCATGGCGATGGCGCGTAATCGACGAGATTCCAAGATAGAGCGCCGGAGCCAGCTTAAAACCTATACCTAAGATCGTCTTGCAAGGGAACTGAGCCCAGAGCAAATTTATGCCCGGCTCCGAGGACGCGCGGGAACAATCAGAACACAAAGTCAGCCCTGACGCCCAAGCGCCTTGGTAAACACCGTTTTCAGGGGCTACGATTAATGCCTTGCGAGCTTTATTCAATGCCATGCCAAAAAGATTCTCAAACCCATGCCCCTAGACAATGGCGAGGAGTTCTATCAACACCTAAGATTGCCGCTTAGTGCTTGAACGGAGGGATTTATTCAGGAGAAAGTATTTTTGGGATGTTTTTTTCATTTTTTATGATGGGCTGAGCGCTATTGCGCCGTTCAACAACGCCCTTTTCAATCAAAAAAGAGATGAAATTCATGTCTCCTTTAATAACATCTTCAATCAATAAAGCAGCCATTTCATCGAAACACCGTTCAATGGATTGCGGTGCGCTCATATCAATGCACAAAACTTTAACGGCCTTGGCTTTCAGCATCAGCTCTTTGTGAAATATGACGTGATCTTTAAGGTCAGGGTATTCAAGGTTCGCCAACAAGCGTTCTTCGGTCTTAAAGTGCTTTTCACAAGTCTTGAGGAAACCTTCCAGTAACACCGCACACTGATCGTAATTGTTACTGTTTATAGCCGTCTTGACATCATTGATGGCCATAACAATTTTACGGTGTTCATTGTCGATCGTTGGATGTCCGGTCAAAAATTCTTCAAGCAGTTCAATTTTCATAGTCGAAGCTCATTTGCTGGGCGTAAGATGCTTCAATGCTTTTTCATTTTCACGTTGGCGTTCTTCGTATTGGCGTTGTTGGATGATTTTGTTCATTTCCGCCGTAACTTTTGATCGGTCATACGATGCTCCTGCCCTTTGTATGCGGCGGCTGAAATCTTTGCGTTCCTCGGCGGTCAGATATTTCATATTGCGTGTGGATTGGGCAAAGCTAGGTTGTATAGCCGTCAAGACAAAGCCAATGGCGGCAACGCAAAATAATGGTTTAACAAAAAATTTCATTGAATAATTCCTAGATGGTTATTTTTTTCTTATTAAAGCACAGGGCTCGGCGAAAAGGCAATTTTTCCCTTAGCATTCAGCAATGTTTCAACCATTAGATCTCTCGCATATCAGCCATTAGAATTGTGTTTAAAACGGTCCAAACGCAATCGGTCGCGATCATCGCCTAGCCGATGCGAAACCGATACCACGGCGATCAAAGCCCCAAGCGAAGTCGATCCGGAAATCAAAAACATAATAAGAATTTGATATTTCACCGCTTCGGTGGGGTCAATGCCTGCTAAAATTTGTCCAGTCATCATGCCGGGCAAGGCAATTAAACCTGCCGCCGACATGGAATTGACGATGTGCATTAATCCCGCGCGCAGAGATTCTTGGATATACGGGCGCACCGCCTCTTTGCGGGGATGACCCAAGGCAAGCCTGGCTTCTATGGCATCTTTTTCTCGCTTTAAGGTGGCGCTTAATCGGTCCATACCTACCGCAACCCCGTTCAGTGTGTTGCCTAAAACCATACCCAACAAAGGGATCGCAAATCGGGGGTCAAACCACGGTTCCGGTCGAATGGCGGTGGTCAAGGCCAAGGTCGTGACCACGGTTCCTGCTATCATGATGGACGTGGTGGCAATGCCTAACGACCAACCACGACTAAGCTTTAACGTCTGCCTAGCCAAGGCTTCGCGCCCTGCCAATAACATCATGACCAAAGCCGCAAGCCCCGTCCACCAAGGCGAAACCATATGAAATAAAATTTTTAAAACCAACCCGACCAAGGTCAGTTGCACCACGGTACGAAGCGCCGCAATGCCAAGGGATTTTTCCAAGCCGAGCCTAAGGCTCATGGACACGCCGCCCGCAACCAGCAACAAAACCGAAGCAATAGCCAGATCAATATAATTGAGTTGGATATAATGGGCGGTCATGATGAAGCCTCCTTAAGCTGTCCATCAATTAAAACCAGGCGCCGGCTGGAAAGCCGTGTCGCTTGTTCCGGTTCATGGGTGACAAAAATTATGCCCGCCCCATCGGCTGCATAATTACGAATGACGAGTTCCATTTTGGCCTTGTTTTCACCATCTAATCCGGTTGTTGGTTCGTCCAACATCAAAATTTTGGGTTTAAGAACCAAGGCTCGGGCGAGGCTAAGGCGTTGGCGTTCACCGGTGGATAAATTAGCCACCTGCCAACCCAAAGCTGTGCTTTCAAGCCCCAATTTATGCAACACGTCGACAACGTCGCTTTTCAGAGCGCTTTCAAAATGGGGTTCCACCACGTCCGCCCACCAACCGGAATGGGCAGGTACATACATGACTTGTTTTCGCCATTCATGCGCCGCCATGGACTCACGTGCGATCTCTGTTAAGCGGATATTGCCTTCGTTTGGGTCCAAATCAGCAATGGCTCGTAACAGCAATGATTTGCCGACACCCGAAGGTCCGCACAGGGCTATGATTTCGCCACTGGAAATGTCTAAATTAAGCGGCCCTAGGTTTAACCGTTTTAAGGATCGTACGCTTAGCAAGATTGATCAGCCCTTTATTCAAAGCTTAAAATAGCGAACTAGATTATGGTCCACGCGGTCACAAGGGTATACTGCATTTATGACGAATCCACCGCTCAGCCAACCTGAAATTTTATTACCCCAAACGATGTCTTTGGTGGCCGGGGTGCGTGCCGTATATATCGTAGATGTTACAGGTGAAGTAGCAAGCCTTTCCTTCGGAGAAGCGGCCAAAACCGTACGCCAATCCGACAGCCTGCCCATTGTGTGTCATGCCCGACGTACCGGGCAACGGTTAGGGTATGGTAAGGATGTTTTGCGAGGCTTCGATGTGTTGGAATTATTTGCCTTTGCAAAACCGGCTCAGTTTTGTTTGCCGACACCATTGGGCTTGGCTCAAGCCTTGGGATTGCCACTGCCCAAAAGCCATGAAGACGAAGCTATAACACTGCTGAAAGCGACCGAGACGTTGTTGCGCCACTTGGTGAATCTTCCTCAGCCAGAAACCCGTCATCGGCAAATGATCGTAAGCCTTGTCCAAGCCATGAAGGTTGGTGGCTGGCCGTGGGCAAGGCCCGTGTTGGCGGCGCTTGGCGAACGCAATGATGGCGACCCTCCTCACAGCCAAAATTTGCGCCGGGGATTTCGTATTTGGGACAAACTGCCCGATTGGGAAGATAGAGGGTTTGAGGGGAAATCTGGCGATGCCCCCGTATCGCCTCTTGAAGCCCGCCAAAGGTTGGATGAAATGTTGGCCCGCCACAAATCAGAAAATAGGCCCGGCCAGCAAAAATTTGCCGCTGGCGTCACGGCGGCTTTTGATCCATGTGATATTCCCGGCCAACCCAGGTTCGTTTTGGCCGAAGCCGGAACCGGGGTCGGCAAAACATTAGGCTATGTAGCCCCCGCGAGTGTGTGGGCAGACAAAAACGAAGGAGCGGTGTGGTTGTCGACATATACGCGCAACTTACAACGTCAGCTGGATAATGAATTGGACCGTTTATATCCAGATGCAGTGGATAAAAAAAGGCGGATTGTTGTACGCAAAGGCCGCGAAAATTACTTTTGCCTTTTGAATTTCGAAGAATCTTTGAGCCGCATGGAAACCCGACCTGGTGGGGCCATTGCTTTGGGGTTGGTCGCAAGGTGGGCCTTGGCCACGCGCGATGGTGACATGGTGGGCGGTGATTTTCCGGCGTGGTTGCCCGATATGTTAGGGCGTGGATTGGTTTGGGAATTGACGGATACCAAGGGTGAATGCACCTATTCGGCTTGTCCACATTTTGGCAAATGTTTTATTGAACATTCCAAACGTCGGGCCAAACGGGCCAAATTGGTGATTGCCAACCATGCTTTGGTTATGGTGCAAACGGCCCTAGGCTCTGGGGGCAGTCTGGCCCAAGAAGGGGAGTTGCCGACCCGTTATGTGTTTGACGAAGGCCATCACCTTTTTGATGCCGCCGACAGCGCCTTTGCCGCCCATTTGTCGGGGCTTGAAACCGCAGACCTAAGGCGTTGGATATTAGGAGTTGAGGACAATAAAAGTCGCCGTACCCGTTCACGCGGATTGCAGAAAAGATTGGAAGACTTAACCGCAAACGATCAAAAACTAGCCCATTTGGTTGATGATGTCCGCCAAGCGGCGATGCAATTACCTGCCCACGGTTGGCAAAACCGTTTGGCCGAAAATGGGGCCAATGGCCCCACCGAAAAATTTCTAAACGATGTCCGCCAACAAACTTATGCCCGCGATAAAGATGCAGGGCAAAGCGGCTATTCCTTGGAATGCCCGGCCGAACACCCGGTCGATGGATTATTGGACCATGGCTTTGTTTTGGACCAAGCGTTAAAATCGTTGGAAACCCCGCTTAAAGGTTTGGTGCGCAGCCTTTTGAAAAAATTGAGCGAAGATGCGGATAATTTGGAAACATCCGAACGGCAACGGTTAGAAGGATTGGCCGGCAGCTTGGAACGCCGTGCTTTGCTTCCTGTTCAGGCTTGGCGGTCGATGTTGAAATCGTTAAATGAAGGCACTCCCAAAGACTTTGTTGATTGGTTCAGCGTCGAACGTAGCCAAGGTAGAGACATGGATGTAGGCCTTAATCGTCATTGGGTTGATCCCACAAAACCGTTTGCAAAATCGTTGGAAGAAACCGCCGAGGGTGTGTTGATAACATCAGCAACTTTGCGAAACGAGGGGGATTGGAACGAAGCAGAAATGCGCACCGGGGCGTGTCACATGGCCTCCCCTACGGTTTATGTCGCACAACCTTCGCCGTTTAAATACGCTGAACAAACCCGCGTTATTGTGGTTACCGATGTGAATAAAAACTCACTAGATCAGGTCTCTGGGGCTTACAAAGACTTATTCGTAGCAGCAAATGGCGGGGCTTTGGGATTGTTTACCGCGATTTCAAGATTGCGTGCCGTTAATGAACGCATAGCCCCTTTGCTCGATGAACAAGGGTATTCGTTGTATGCTCAACACGTTGATACTTTGGATGTGGGTACGTTGGTTGATATCTTCAGGGCCGAACACAAATCGTGTTTATTGGGAACCGATGCGGTCCGCGATGGTGTCGATGTACCTGGGCAATCTTTGCAATTGATTGTGTTTGACCGTGTACCGTGGCCTCGTCCCGACATCATCACCCGCGCGCGACGCACCCATTTTGGTGGGCGCAAGTATGATGAAATGTTGGCACGACTTAAGCTTAAACAGGCCTATGGTCGCTTGATTCGTAAAAATGATGACCATGGCGTTTTTGTAATGTTGGACAGTGCCTTGCCCACGCGATTGTGTTCGGCTTTTCCATCTGATGTGGAAATTCAACGGGTGGGCTTAAAAGAGGCCATCGGCGAAGTACGCGCATTTTTGACGGATAAGAATTAAAAAGGAAAAGCCCAAGCTCTCCTCCTTTATCAAGAACCTGCAATAGGTTTGATTAACGTCGCAACATAATTTCAACGCGGCGGTTCATTTTTCGTCCGTTCGTTCCCCCTAACACCCGTCCTAATACGTGTGCATTTTCAGTATGCATGTAATTTCTAATTAAAAAAAAAGCCCCACACCAAAAGGTGCAGGGCTTTTTAAAATCGCTAAGGCGATGATTGGAATTTGGCTTTCTTAGAAACCCATGCCGCCCATTCCGCCCATGCCGCCCATGTCGCCACCAGGCATGCCGCCACCAGCAGGCGCACCAGCGCCTTGAGGTTCAGGTTGATCGGTAACCATGGCTTCGGTGGTGATCAAAAGGCCAGCAACAGATGAGGCATCTTGAAGGGCAACACGAACAACCTTGGTTGGATCAATGATGCCAGCCTTAACAAGGTTTTCAAAATTGCCTGTTTGAGCATTATAACCCAAAGAGGTGTCTTTTGATTCGTTCAATTTACCGGCAATCACAGCACCATCAGCACCAGCATTTTGGGCAATTTGACGCACAGGCGCTTCGATAGCACGACGAATGATGTCGATGCCAACGTTTTGGTCATTGTTTTCGCCTTCAAGTTTTTTCAACGCGCGAACCGCATACAAAAGAGCCGTTCCGCCACCGGGGACGATGCCTTCTTCGACAGCGGCACGTGTAGCGTGAAGCGCATCATCAACGCGGTCTTTGCGTTCTTTAACTTCGACTTCGGAACCACCACCGACATGGATAACAGCAACGCCGCCTGCTAATTTAGCCAAACGTTCTTGCAGTTTTTCTTTGTCGTAATCAGAAGATGTTTCTTCGATTTGTGCCCGAATTTGGCTACAACGCGCTTTGATGGCTTTGTTGGTTCCAGCGCCGTCCACGATTGTGGTTTCTTCTTTGGTGATTTGAACATTTTTACAGGTGCCCAACATATCCAGCGTAACGCTTTCAAGTTTGATACCCAAGTCTTCGGAAACCACGGTGCCGTTGGTCAAAATGGCAATGTCTTCCATCATCGCTTTGCGACGTTCGCCAAAGCCCGGAGCCTTAACAGCAGCCACTTTTAAGCCACCACGAAGTTTGTTCACAACCAAGGTTGCCAAGGCTTCGCCTTCAATGTCTTCGGCAATGATGATCAAAGGACGGCTGGATTGCATAACAGCTTCTAAGATGGGAAGCATGGCTTGCAAAGATGTCAATTTGGTTTCATGGATCAAAATGAAAGGATTTTCCATTTCGCACGTCATCTTTTCAGAATTGGTGACAAAGTATGGCGAGGTGTAACCGCGATCAAATTGCATACCTTCAACAACATCAAGTTCCGTGCTGAGGCCTTTGGCTTCTTCAACCGTAATCACGCCTTCGTTGCCAACGCGTTCCATCGCTTGGGAAATCATGTCGCCAATTTCATTTTCACCGTTAGCGGAAATGGTGCCAACTTGGGCGACTTCGGCTGACGTACGGACTTTCTTAGAACGCTTTTGAACGTCACCAACAACGGCGCCAACGGCTAAGTCGATACCGCGTTTTAAATCCATGGGGTTCATGCCAGCCGCGACGGCTTTAACGCCTTCGCGGACAATAGCTTGGGCCAACACAGTGGCTGTCGTGGTGCCGTCACCAGCTTCGTCATTGGTGCGCGATGCCACTTCTTTGACCATTTGCGCGCCCATGTTTTCAAATTTGTCGCTGAGTTCGATTTCTTTGGCAACAGATACACCATCTTTGGTGATGCGGGGTGCGCCGAAAGATTTATCAAGAACAACGTTGCGTCCCTTTGGACCCAATGTCACTTTTACGGCGTTAGCCAGAATATCTACACCGGCCAACATGCTGTTGCGAGCCTCAGTGCCGAATTTTACGTCTTTAGCAGCCATAGTTTTTATCCCTTACGTCTGGATTGGCTTGAATAATTGAAAAGCAAATAAAAATAGCCGAAAGGCTTATTTCTTAGCTTTCGACTTTGATCCTTCGATAACACCAAGGATGTCGCTTTCTTTCATGATCAGCAGATCTTCGCCGTCAATGGTGACTTCGGTGCCGCCCCATTTGCCAAACAACACGGTGTTGCCGACTTTAACGTCCAAAGGAACAACGGTGCCGTCGTCACGAAGAATTCCAGTTCCGGCGGCTACGATAACGCCTTCGGATGGTTTTTCTTTGGCGGTATCGGGAATGATGATGCCACCAGCTGTTTTTTCATTGGACTCGAGGCGGCGAACCAACACACGGTCATGAAGAGGTCTAAACTTCATATCTCTGTCTCCTAGAGAAGCTTTTAAATCAATGGACAGGCAGAGCTGTTAGCACTCTCCTGTAACGAGTGCCAAGGATGTAAGGATATCCACCCAAGCTGTCAACCGTTTGCACAAAATTTAAAAAAGAAGTCACTGTTGAGGAATGAAAAAATGAGCAGCATTCCACATCACCAGAACTTTACCCCGATAAGGAAAAATATGTTCTGGTTTGGGTGATGGTGGTACATGTTGAGGGCGAAGGGCATCTATAACGACGCCGTTTGGATTGTCTTTTGCCCACACATTGGCTTCTTTGATATTTTTCAAGGGAACAAGCGGTTGGGTTAAACGACCCAAAAACTGAAATTCGCCGTGGTACTTTCCCACGTAAGCCACCGGACGGGAAGCGTCTTGATAAGCTTTGACCTGAACCGCCGATGGCTCAAGGTTATAGGCCACATTCAAAGCCGGGGCGAAGGCCACATATACAAAGACCAAAAAGCTGGTGCTGGCGAGCGCGATCAGACGCACTTGGCTATCCGCACGATGAGCTCGCTTGAATGCGATAAAGCCAAGAATGGCTACGCCCACCAACAACCACAAGGGTTGAATTAAATCGACCCAATCGGGGATTGGGCGTTTAAGCAGGGGTTCAATCAAATGTTTGACTTGCAAGCCAACGTATAAAACGAAACTAAGGACGGCCAAAACCAAAACGGGAACTTTGTGCGCGCGCGCGGATGGTTGGGCTTTGTCGGGTTGGGTTTCTTTGGTTTGATCTTCGTGGCTCAGAAAATATGCGGACAATAATGCCAATGCTGGGAAAATAGGCAATAAATAATGCGGTTGTTTGCCGCTGATAGCGGAAAAAATAACAAACGATGCGCCAGACCAAATTAACAACATCCGCACGCTTCCCAAATGAAGACTGGCACGTAAACCTGTGCGGTCCTGCCACGCTTTGCGAAAGCCAATTTGTTTCCACAGCTTCGGCCATAATGTCCACGGCAACAATAATGCTGGCATCACCATGGCAAACCAATAAAAAGGCCTGCGATGGGCAAAGGATTTCACCATGCGATCAGCACTTTGTTTGATAAAAATCGCATCGCGGTATTCTGGTCCACCAATAAGGGCGGCGGGAATAGCCCACGCTAATGTTAGCGCTAGCCCGATCAGTACCGAAATCAAAACGCCGATGTACCATGTGCGCCAAGCGTTGCCGCCACGTCCTTGGGGCATATATGGTCCCCAATACGGAACAAAAAGCGCAACAGGTAATGTGTGTACCAAAATAGCCGGGCCTTTGGCCAAGCCGCCGATGCCGATGCCGATGCCAGCAATGATCATGCCGCGCCAAAAGCCTTGGCCCGTAACGAAACCTTTCCACGCTTTGACGTAACCCCAAATGGCCACAACGGCAGCAAAGGTGACCAGCATATCGAACATGGTCATGGTCGAAAAAATAGCCCAATAAACGCCTGTGACCATCATTAAAGGGGCCATTCTCGCCCTTAAAGTTTGTGTTTCACATGGGGCGTCACTCCATAATTCGCGGGCTAATTTGGATGTAATCACCAAAGCACCCAAGCCAAACAGCGGTGCTATAAGGCGGGCTGATATTTCCGAAACACCAAACAAAGACCAAGCTAAGTCCATAAACCAAAACAAAAAAGGCGGTTTATGGCTGTAAATTTCACCATTTAGGGTTGGCACCCAATAATCATGGTTGTTCCACATTTCCCACGCTACGGTGATATAACGGGTTTCATCAATGGGTAATAAAGGACGAATGAACAACGCGCACGCCATCAAGGCGCACCAAATGGCTGTAGTTACCCAAATATCTAAGGTACCAGGGGCGGATTTTGGGTTTTCAGAGTTCATGTGAGCATAGATCTTTCAATCGTCAGAAGCAGTCGTTTCGATGACTTCATCGTCTAGGGATTTATCCAAGGATTTTCCATGGCGAAAGTGGCGGTAAAGATAGACGCCTAGGATGGCCGAGGCTACAAATAAAACAACACTTAGCGTTATCCGTTTGGCAGGGTCAACTTCAACGCTGCTTCCCAAAAGGGCAAAAATGATGGTTTGCGGTAAATAACCAAGGGCTGAGCCCAAGAAAAATGGGATCGCGCGTACGCTGGAAACACCTGCGGCCATATTGGTCACAACGTTACTGCCGACGGGCAACATCCGCACCAACAAGGTCATGATAAAGGTGTTGTCATGTAAAAAATTATCCAACCGGCGCACCCGTCCTGAAAACCGGCGTTGAATAGGGCCACGGGCCAACAGCCGTGCGTAATAAAAAGACCCCATGCAGCCCAGTATGGTTCCCACCAACGCAAGCCCCGTACCCATCATTAAGCCAAAAGCGTATCCTGCGAGGCTGCTGATCACTTGGCGCGGTAAGCCTATACCGGTCGCAATCGTAGCGAGAGCCATAAATAAAAACTCACCCGAAACGCCTTGGCCTTTGATGTGGGTTTCGATCCAGTCGTTGGTTAAAACTTGGCTCAGCCCCTGACTGTCCCACAGGTAAATCCCCCCCAGCAAGGTTGCCATCACGACGATGCCACGAAGAAAACGGGACCACTTCATAAAGCTAGCCTTTATCGGCGCGATGAACGGTGGAAACCTTGGGTTTGGAACCGCGCGCCGCCAGCCACATTACCCCCAAAAGGTCACGGGCTGCGACCGACAAACGGTCCCACATGCCGTATTTCGATGTTCCCATTTCTCGATTGCGGTGGTTGACTTCAATAGAATTCACGGCGCCACCACGACGGATCATCAAAGCCGGAAGGTACCGGTGCATGTGATCAAAACGTGGCATATCCAAAAACGCTTCGCGGGTAAAAACCTTAAGCCCACAGCCCGTATCGGGGGTGTTGTCGCCCAACAATCGAGAACGGACGCCATTGGCTAGTTTGGATTGGAAACGTTTCCATTCGGTGTCTTTGCGTTGAGCCCGCCAGCCAGCGATCAGCAAATAATCTGGATTTTTAGCGTCTTTGAGCTTGGCGAATAAGGCCGGAATGTCGGCGGGGTCGTTTTGCCCATCTCCATCCAACGTGGCGATGAAGGTTGCCCGTGCTTGACGCACGCCGGTGGCAACGGCGGCACTTTGACCACAGGCTTTTTCGTGTCGATAGACGCTTAAACGAGGCTGTTCTGCTTGCATGACCGCCAGTTTTTCAGCCGTGTCGTCCTGTGACCCATCATTTACATAGACGATTTCATAATCGGCAACATTGTCCAAAGCCGCAGAAATTTCTTCGATCAAGGGGCGAATGTTATCGGATTCGTTATGAACGGGCACAACAACCGCGATTTCAAAAGGCTGGTCAGGTGTTGTCGTGTTCTGCATACCGAATGTGATCTCTTAAATATGGTGAACCAAGCCGTCCACAAGGTTTTTGCCATGCTTTTACACCCAATAGTCAGGAAAAATCAAAAAAAACACACAAACTTTAAAATTTGTGTAAATTATGTCTTGGCCTTTTTGTATGTAGGGGTATTCTAGATACACAAAGAGATGGGATAAACCTAAGAATCTTTCACTCTGAATTTCGTGTGGGCATCGAACAACAATGATTTATGACGACACATCTGAGCTGGCTTGTGAATACGGGCAAAAAGCGATGGGCCTTATGAAGGAACGTGAAGTTTCTCCCACGCCGAACAATTATGTTGTTTGGTATACGCACGTCGCCAATCGCGAACCTGAACTGTCCAGAATGATTAGCACCCTAGAAGATAACAACCAAGAATTCACCAAGGCGGTCTGTGCAGATATTTTTAATAAATTTTTCTCGGTTGGCGTTGATGATGAAAGTCTGCACGAAACCGCCACCCGCATTGAAAATGAATTAAGTCGCATCTTAGGGTATGTCGAAGAAGCCGGAGACGGTGCCGCTGAATACGGCAAGAGTTTGGCTTCGGCTGAAGGTGAGATCAAGGGAGCCAAAGACGCTGAAGGTTTGAAAAGTGCGATTAGTCAGGTGATGGCAGAAACGCACAAAATGGAAGGGATCAACAAGACCCTTGAGAGCCGGTTGGCTGAATCTACAGAAGAAGTTGGCCAGTTGCGTGATGATCTTGAAGAGATGCGGAAAGAAGCTCTAACGGATTCTTTGACCGGAATTGCCAATAGAAAATTGTTTGATATGGAACTCCGTCGTCAGGCGCGGGATGCTATGGAAACAGGCGATGAATTGTCCTTGCTGATGCTAGACATTGATTTGTTTAAAAAATTCAATGATGCCTATGGTCATCAAACGGGAGATCAGGTGTTGAAGTTATTAGCCTCAACCATGAACAAAACCGTCAAAGGCACAGATATTCCCGCGCGTTACGGGGGCGAAGAATTTTCCGTGATTTTGCCGGGCACAAATTTAGAAGGGGCGATGCAAATTGCGGAAAACATTCGCCACCGTGTTTCTTCCAAAACTTTGATCAATCGATCGACCAATAAAGATTTGGGCAAATTGACAGTTTCTATCGGAGCCGGTCAATACGTATACGGTGAAACCTTGCCGGACCTCATTAAACGTACTGACCAAGCCTTGTACCGTGCTAAAGATTCGGGGCGAAATTGCGTTAAAAGACAAACTGAGGCACAACCAGAAGTCCTTGATTTTGGCGGTTAAAATAAGATTTCCCCTATGAAATGAGACCGCGATCCTTTAACATCCCATAGGTTGCCCAATTGAAGGCATGAATAGGATGTTGCATTAAGTGCTGAAGTCTCAATTGTTTCCCATACAGGTCTTACAAGGTATCCGCCGTTTGATCCGAAACGATCAGATGATGCTGGCGGGGCTATCGCTAGTTGCTGGGCTGATCACGGGGGCGATGGTGGTGGTTTTTCGCGAAACCATCCTTTTTTTTCAAGGACATTTCTTTGCTTCCAGCGATGATAATCTGGTGATCATTGCCGCCACGTTACCGTGGTGGCAATTGATTTTGGTGCCGACTTTGGGTGGTTTGGTGGTGGGATTGATTGTACATTTTGCCATAGATGGGGCACGGCCAAGGGGCGTCGCCGACGTGGTTGAGGCCTGTGCGTTAAACAATGGGCATTTATCTTCGTTGACCGGGATAAAAGCAGCTTTTGTGAATGCTTTGTCCATTGGTGTTGGGGCTTCGGTTGGGCGCGAAGGCCCTGCAGTGCATCTAGGCGCGGCATTATCGTCGTTTATTGCCAGAACATTGCAGTTAAAACCGTCGTTGTCGCGCACGCTTTTGGGATGTGGTGTTGCTGCGGCTGTATCGGCTTCGTTTAATGCCCCTATCGCCGGGGCTTTGTTCGCCGGCGAAGTGGTTATTGGTCATTATGCCTTGAAAACTTTTGCCCCGGTGGTGATAGCTTCGGTTGCGGGCACAGCCCTTTCTAGATCATATTATGGTGATTTCCCAGCTTTCATCGTGCCGCCCCACGGCGATCTGTCGTATATTGAATTCCCGGCCTTTATGGTTTTGGCGTTGATTTGTGGTCTTGTTGCCTCAATCTTGATGAAGGGAATTTTCAAAACCCAAGACCTATCCCAAAACCTTCCGCTGCCGCCTTGGACCCATCCTGCGGTGGCTGGTTTGGGGGTTGGGCTGATGGCTTTGGTGGTCCCCCAAATTTTAGGCGTTGGTTACGGGGCCACAGACGAAGCCCTTGGCGGCCATATGGCTTTGGGGTTGTTGTTGGCGGTGTTGGCGGCCAAAATTGTTGCGACTATTCTGTGCCTTGGCATGGGGTTTGGCGGCGGTATATTTTCGCCTTCTTTGATGATTGGTGCTCTGTTAGGAGGGGCTTTTGGCGTTGTCGCTACTGATTTGTTCCCGATGTTTGATGTTGGTGTCTATGGATATGCCTTGGTCGGCATGGGCGCCGTATCTGCGGCGGTGTTGGGGGCGCCAATTTCCACCACGCTTATTATTTTCGAAATGACAGGGGATTATCAGCTGACGTTGGTGGTCATGTTATGCGTTGTGATTTCAACGGCTGTCATGCGCGAAATGCTAGGCAAAAACTTTTTTGCGTTGCAATTGGAACGGCGTGGATTGAATGTTAAAGGCGGCTTTGAAATGCAAATTCTGCGGTCGCTTTCAGTGCAAAATTTGATGGAAACCGAAATTGAAACCATTCAGCTTACCTTGGGGTTGGCAGCCATTCGGGCACGCCTTCAAGATTGCCGTGTTGGGGTATTATTTGTGGTCGATGAAAAAGGCGCGTTGTTGGGGACCATCACACTAGCAGACCTTGGAGAAGCGGCTTTTGATCATAACCTAAACCAAGTGGTGGTCGCGGGCGACATCGCAAGGCCGTATCCGCCCCAGGTTCTGGCCAGCGACCATTTGGAGACCGCGTTAAAGGTGATGACCGATTCGGCGGAAAGTTTGGTTGCCGTGGTTGAAGATTTTAAGGCACACAAATTGGTCGGAACCATTGATCAAAAACACCTAATGACCGCCTATAACCGCGAAATTTTAGAAAATCACCACCAAGAACGCGACCTTTAAATTGGATCGTACCTTTTCCTAATGCTTGGTCGTGCTATACAGTTTGAATGATTGAAAACGATCCTTTTGATTTATCCGCTGAAAACGATGCGCCGTCGCCGATTGCCCGGCCCGCGACCTATCTTGATGGTTTGAACGAAAGCCAACGCGAAGCGGTTCAAACCATTGATGGTCCGGTATTGGTATTGGCTGGGGCGGGAACTGGAAAAACCCGTGTTTTAACCACCCGACTTGGGCATATTTTGATGCAAAACCGCGCTCATCCCGGGGAACTTTTGGCGGTGACGTTTACCAACAAAGCGGCGCGTGAAATGCAAGAACGGGTGGGGTCTATGTTGGGCACACCCGTTGAAGGCTGGTGGGTGGGCACATTTCATGCTTTGGCGGCGCGTATTTTACGGCGCCAACCCGAAGCCGTGGGCTTGAAATCAAACTTCACGATTTTAGATTCAGATGATCAAGTACGTTTGATTAAACAAATTTTAGAGGCGAGAAGCATTGATCCAAAACGATTTTCCCCACGTGCTTTTAGTGCGGTTATTCAGCGTTGGAAAGATCGTTCTTTGATGCCCACTAAAGTTTCTTCTAGCGAAGCCATTGATCAATTGGGTGGGCATGCCATCGAAGTTTATGAAGATTACCAAAATGAACTAAAACGACAAAATGCCGCTGATTTTGGTGACCTTTTGATGTTATGCGTGCAGCTTTTCCAAACCCAACCGGATACCTTGAAATATTATCAAAATCGTTTTCGTTATATTTTGGTAGATGAATACCAAGACACCAACGTGGCTCAATATTTGTGGTTAAGGTTATTGGCACAAACCCATAAAAACATCTGTTGCGTGGGTGATGATGATCAATCTATTTATTCTTGGCGGGGGGCCGAAGTCGGCAATATCTTGCGTTTTGAAAGCGACTTTGTGGGGGCTAAAACTGTTCGTTTGGAACGCAATTATAGATCCACGCCGCATATTTTAGGGGCGGCGTCAGGCTTGATTGCCAAAAACGAAGGGCGTTTGGGCAAAACCTTGTGGACAGACTTGAACGAAGGCGAAAAAGTTCAAGTCCACGGCGTATGGGACAGCGCCGAAGAAGCTCGTTGGGTTGGGGATGAAATCGAAAGCCACCAATTCCGAGGCGATGGTCTTGAGACCATGGCGATTTTGGTTAGAACGTCTGCGCAGACCCGTGAATTTGAAGAACGTTTAATTACCCTAGGATTACCTTATCAGGTGATCGGAGGGTTGCGGTTTTATGAACGCCAAGAAATTCGCGATGCTGTGGCGTATTTGCGCGTGATTGCCCAACCTGACGATGATATGGCGTTCCAACGCATTGCCAATGTACCTAAACGGGGTTTGGGCAAAGCCACCTTGCAGACGGTTCATGTGCATGCGCGCGCGCGCGGCATCTCTTTGAGCGTTGCCATTCGCGAATTGTTAGAAACCGATGAGTTTAAACCAAGGCCTAAAAAAATTCTTGGCGATTTGATGGTTGATTTTGATCGTTGGCGACAGGCCGTTCATGAACACCCCCCGGCCCAACTGATGGACATCGTGTTGGATGAATCCGGTTACACCGCCATGTGGAAACTGGATAAATCCATTGATGCGCCGGGGCGTATTGAAAACTTAAAAGAATTGGTGGTGGGCCTTGGCGAATTTGAAAGCCTGGCCAGCTTTTTAGAACACGTGTCCTTGGTCATGGACAACGAAGACAAACGGGACGTTGCTAAGGTTACGTTGATGACCTTGCACGGAGCCAAGGGTTTGGAATTCAATACGGTTTTTTTGCCCGGCTGGGAAGAAGGTTTGTTTCCGCACCAACGGGCGTTGGATGAAACAGGCGTCCAAGGGCTAGAAGAAGAACGTCGATTGGCATATGTCGGCCTTACGCGGGCGCGTAAAAAAGCCTCCATAACATTCGCCGCTAATCGTCGACTTTTTGGACAATGGCAATCGTCTTTACCGTCTCGATTTGTCGATGAATTACCCCTTGATCACGTTGAACGGGCCGCCGCACCGGGGGTGTCTCGGGGTAATTTCGCGGAAGCCGCCGCCCCCTATAACTCTTACGGGGGAAACGGAAAACGGGGCAAGCCCAAACGTCAACCCGATGACACCGTTTACGCCGTTCACCGGATCAGCAAAGATGGGCTTGAAATCGGGCAACGTGTGTTCCATCAAAAATTTGGCTATGGTCGTATTCGGTCATTGGACGGGGATAAGCTTGATATTGATTTTGAAAAAGCAGGCTATAAAAAAGTCATGTCTAGTTTTGTTGAAACCACGTAAGGCACACACATGACGGAACAAACACTCTTGTGGCGATTGTCCTTGGAAATTTCTGATGAACACGTTCCAAGCTTCGAAGTCGTGTTGGAACCGTTTGTTGAATCCTTGATGTGGACCGTGGATGAAGACGCGCACGGTCAACAACACATGGAAGGGTTTACAACAGACCAGCCTAATGTTGTCGTTATTGAAACTGCATTGGCACGCCAAGCCGATATTCTGGGCATCTTGCCGCCAACGTTAGTTTGCGAAAAATTAGCGCCCAAAGATTGGGTGGCGGAAAACCTAAAGGACTTTCCCCCCATTGATGCGGGGCGGTTTTATATCTATGCCTCGCATATTGACGAACGCCCTTTGCCGGGACGTATTCCCATGCGCATTGATCCCGGCGCGGCTTTTGGCACGGGCACTCATGCCACAACATCTGGGTGTTTGGACGCGCTCGAAAAATTGGGAAACAGGTATGATTTTCTGCGGCCTTTGGATGTCGGGTGTGGGTCTGGAATTTTGGCTATAGCCATGGCTAAATTGTGGCATGTTCATATTTTAGGCACAGACATTGACATGACCGCTGTGGCGGTCGCCAAGCGAAATGCTCATTTAAACCGAGTGGTAAATTTGTTGACGTTCAAGGCTGGGCCAGGGTTTTCCCCAATCGCCAAACACGAAAAATTTGATTTGATTGTGGCTAATATTTTGGCCCGCCCCTTAGTCAATATGGCCCGAGACCTAAGCTGCCACATTGAACATAATGGATTTGTTGTGTTGTCAGGGTTATTGGAACGTGATGAACGGTTTGTTGTGGGGGCGTACCGGGGGCAAGGGCTTTATTTAAAATCCCGCCACGTCCGCGATGATTGGTTGACCTTGGTGATGCGTAAAGGTTAGCCCGTCTTGGCTTGCTTGTGTTCCGATGGGACAAAACGCGCAGTTTCTTCTTTCGCAGTTTCTTCTTTTACAGCTTCGCTTTTGTTGGCAAGGGCTGTGATGGTTTCGGCTTGGCGCTTTTTTTGATGCCTTAAGTCTTCGGCTAAGCGGTTTACTTTTCCCATCTTTTTTTCAATTTCTTGAATTTGAATCTGCGCTTTAAAGAGGGCACTTTCCAATTTTATTTGGCGGTCGCTGGAACGACGCATGATTTCGCTGGCGAAGAAAATCGCCAACATCGATAGAAAAAACCCCAGTATGCCAAATATTTGTCCCATAATGAGCTAAGCTTATTCTTAAACCTTTTAATAAATGCCTAACGTATTGTTTCAGCTAAGAGATTTAATAAGTCCATGCCAGCCATGCAAGCATGGCACTGCCGCCAAATACACCAAACCCAATGTTTTTGCGGGTGGTGAAAAAAATGATTAACCCGGTGGCAATGGCGGCCAGTCGCATCCAGTCTGGCGTTCCCACCAACGCGCCAATGGGCAACAACAACATTCGGACAACTAATCCAGCCATTAAGGCATAGGTGATGCACGTGATCCATTCGACCATGGGGCCTTCGGCATTGATACGACCCGATAACAAAGCCCCCAATCCGCGCGAGACATACGAGGCAAGGGCGGCCAAGAGTATGACCAACATCGGGTTGTTGAGACCGCTTTCCATCAATTCGCCTTGTTTTTCTGAAAGTGACGACCGAAAACCCATGCACCGGTTCCGGCAATAAGCCCGGTAAAAACCAACGACCAATCGGGGATGATCAAAAATGTCATCGGGCCAAGGATAGCCCCAAAAATCAAGGCCAATATACGGCTGGGGTCAGTTAAATCTTGGATAAACAACAGCATAAAATAAAGTGGGTTTAAAAACACCAACCCCATCGTAATGGGCAATGGCACGCTTCCTGACACCCAATACCCCAGGGTGGTAAACAACGGTGACCCGCAATACAACAGCAATCCGTACCCGCATAAAAAAGGCAACCGTTGGGCTTGGTGCAACTCGGGCAACCGGCGCAACGTTCCGATCCAACTGGTGGCGGCGATCAACATTGCAACGGCGTAGTAGGCCGCATTGGGAACACCCGGACGCCGTACACGGGGCAGCAACGTGGCCACCATCGGCATTAATCTGGCATTGATGAAACCAACGGCGACCACGATAGCCACCAACGGCGCACCGCTTTTGGCCATTTCGGCCATGGCGATTTGCCCTGGCAAAGCCCACGTCGTTATGGTCGATAGCAAGGCATGACCGATAGACCAGTCGATGTCTTTGATCATTGACCCAAAGCCAATAAAACTAGCGCCCATAATTAACATTGGAACGCCGGCGGCTTCGCGGATGCCGCCCCAAAAGGCTTGGCGATCAGTTTCGTATTTAGGCACAAGGGGCGGCGGTGTCTGCTTCATAAAATAGGCATACCTTAGCGTTGCTCATATGCAAGCCATTTTTGAAAATTCATAGTGATTTTCCAAAGAATGTTCTAATGTCTGTATAAAGAGTTTTGAGAGGTTAACGTGAACCAACTGTTTGATATTAATCAGGTCAATACATGGGCGCAAGAGGCCGTTTTGTGGGTGCAAACCCATGTCTTTGTGATCCCAAACTTGTTGCAAATCGCGATTGTTGTGTTGACGTACGTTTTGGCGCGTGGCTCGCAAAAATGGCTTCAGGCCATATTAGGGAAAGTCCTTGATGCCAGCTGGGGCGGTGATTGGGTGCGCCGTTACCGGGTTCAAATCGACAATATTTTGCTGCCGTTGGTGATGCCGATGGTGTGGTTGGTTCTGGTTGGTACAGCAGAATTCGCGGCGCGCAAATTGCTTTGGCCCAGCGGAATTTTTAATGTTGGCGTCAGCTTACTGACCGCGTGGCTAATGATCCGCTTGATTTTGAACTTTATTGCCGACCCGTGGTGGTCGCGCGCCGTTGCGGTGTCGGTTTGGACCTTTGCCGCGTTGGATATCGTTGGTTTGTTAAACCCGACCTTGGCCTTTATGGATGTTTTAGCCATTCATTTGGGGGAAATACGCATTTCGTTGTTGGGCGTTGCCAAAGCCGTTGTCGCTTTGATCGTATTCCTTTGGGTGGCCAATTGGGCGGCTAAATTGGTAGAAAACAGGCTTCGTGCCCTCAGTCATTTATCGCCCTCACAACAAGTTTTGTTTGGCAAGTTGGCCCGTGTTTTATTCATCACTATTGCGGTATTGGTGGCGTTAAATTCGGTGGGAATAGATTTGACGGCCTTGACCGTATTTTCCGGAGCCCTTGGCTTGGGAATTGGATTTGGTCTGCAAAAAGTAGTGGCTAATTTATTTAGCGGCGTGATTTTATTGTTGGATCGTTCCGTCAAACCCGGTGATGTGATCGCCATTAACAATACCTATGGATGGATCAACAGTATCGGCGCCCGGTATGTGTCCGTGGTCACCCGCGATGGTATTGAACATTTGATTCCCAACGAAGAATTGATCAGCCGCCCGGTGGAAAACTGGTCCCATTCTGATCGCAATGTGCGGCAAAAGCTTACGATCGGTGTGTCTTATGAAACGGACTTGCACAAAGCCATTAAACTGGCCGTCCAAGCCGCCAGCGATTTTGATCGAATACTTTCCCACCCTGAACCTGTTTGCTTGGTCAAAGGTTATGGCGACAGTGCGGTAGATTTGGAATTGCGGGTGTGGATTCAAGATGCCGAAAAAGGTGTGTCCAATGTCAAAAGTGAAATATTTTTGAAAATTTGGGATCTTTATCATGAACATGGGGTGACGTTCCCATACCCACAACAAGACATCCACGTCCGTGGTCCGGTCAAGATTCAGATGGATTCTTAAAGGCGGCGTTCAATCAATTCAGCAATTTCGTCATCGCTAAGCCAAATGGGGTTGGTTAACATGCTTGAACCCCGACTGCCAGCAACGATGCGGTTGATATCGCCTTTGGTTACGCCAAATTCCGACAATTTGGGCAACTTTAAGCGTTCGGTCCAATCTTTCAATGTGCGCACAAGGCTATCCAAGGCCGCATTTCCCGAAACCGTGCCGCCCGCCAAAATTTGGCCGACGCGGGCATAGTTGGTCAAAGCTTTACTGTCGGGGGTGCGTCTGATTAAGGCTTGGATGTTGATGTCGGTGGCTTCTCCGACCAATGTGCCACACACCACGCCATGAGGAATGGGGAATAAAGAACCCAACGGCTGGGCTAGCCCGTGCACGCTACCTAACCCGGTCTGAGCCAGACACGCACCGCTCATTAAGGCCGCATAGGCCATGTTGGTGCGGGCATCAAAGGCGCGCTGGTCGGTGTGTCCGTTACGGTTTGAATCGTTTGGTGAGGCCAACCACATATCCCAAAAACCTTGGTTAAAATGATCCATTCCTGACCACGCTAGGGCTTCCGATATGGGGTTTGATTTAAGGGATACCAAGCTTTCCAATAATTGCGTAAAGGCATCCATGCCATTAGCGGCTGTGATTGTTTTAGGACAACGGCTTAACAAATCAGGGTCAATGATGACGGCATTGGCGACCAAGGTATCGTGACGAAAAGATTTTTTGAAACCATCAAGTCCATGACGGCTTAACACGGCATTCTTTGTGACTTCGCTTCCGGTGCCTGCCGTCGTGGGCAAGGCTATGAACGGTGTGGTGGGGCCAAGGTATGGTTTTTCAGGGCCAACGCCTTCAAGGTGGTCCATTACAGAATTTTGCGGTTTTAACAATCCAGCAATGGCTTTGGCGGCGTCCAAAGCGCTGCCTCCACCGATGCCAACGACCACATCAAAATCATCTGGTTTATGGGATTGAACGGCATCATCGACGATTTCTGGCGAAGGTTCACCCTTGATTTTAAGGATTGAGGCGTTGATATCGCGTTCGTCAAACAGGGTTTTCAAGCGATCATAAGCCGTGGATTGTATAAAAGATTGCGCGCCCGTCACTAACAATACGCGGGGGCCATAACGCAAAATTTCATCCGGCAATTGCTTAAGGCAGCCGAGCCCAACTATAATTTTTGGTAAAGTTGCAGTGCTAAAATTCATGAATGTAAGCCTATCTAGCTCAATTGTTGTGGTGATGCGTTTATAACACAAAACCAGCCGTGTCTTTCGTCACTTTTATTTCCGCATGATGTTGTTATGATCGGAACATGATAAAATTACGGATTATTGGTTTCACAATGTTGGTGATCGGAATCTTTCCGTCGGTATCCGTGGCTGATCGTTGCGCACCACCATCCAGCCCCAATGTTCAAGTTTTGCTTTTGGACCCAGAGCCCAGAATTACCAATGATAAAAGCTTGCATCAAATTAATTCCATGGCCGCCAGTCATGGTTTGGTTCATCATGGAAGCCGAGCTTTGGGGACAACCCAAAGTGCAGTTGAATTGTCTTTGAAGATGAAATTTTTGGGCTATCAACATGTGCGCAACCAAGAAACAATGCATTGTATGAATATTGATGCGGTTGAGGCACGGTTTGGGCATCGGCAATTGGTGGTGAATTTACCGCGAGAATATCCGGTCGGATCTTGCCAATATAATGTTGTTCGCCGCCATGAAATGGCCCACGTTTCGGTCAATCGCCAAGGCGTGCGAAAATATGCGATGGTGTTAAAATCACAATTAGAACAAGAAATCATGCGTATGGGCACTTTGGACGTTAGAACCATGAGCCGGGGCGCGGATATGTTCCAAAGCCGCTTGAAGGCTGTTTATCTAGCGGTATCTAAGCAATTTGATGCTGAAATTCAAAAATTCCACAGCGAAATTGATGCTCCAAACAGTCCTTATTCGGCAACGAATGCTTGCCGTTCTTGGTGATGTTATTAAATTATTTAAAGTTCTAGGGGTATCATTGTTAATTCCAAACAATGACTGTATAGTTTGCGACAATGTAGCGTTTTTTTTTGAACGGGGGGGTAATGGAAGAAGCTTATGTAAATTTAGAAACCCAGGTAAACGGGCCTGAACTTACGCCCGTTTCATGGGAAAGCGCGCACAACACCTTTCACGGCAATGCCTTATCTTTGCCCCCGGGCGAAGGCTTTTTAAACGCTGATTTTTCTCGTGCGGGGACCGACCTTCTAATCGCAACGCCTGCGGGCAAACATTTTGTTGTTGCGGATTATTTTTCCACTTCAACGCCTCCTGCCCTTGAAACGGCGGATGGCGCAGTTCTTAGCGCCAGCATGATCGAACATTTGGCCCCATCATCGACAGCTAATCTTTTGGCTCAAACGGCACTTGGGGGGAAATTTAATTTGGGCGAACCTATTGGCCAAGTCAACGAAAGCGGCGGCAAGGTTAATGTCACCCATGCCAACGGCGCAAAAGGGTCCTTGAATGTTGGCGATTCCATATACCAAGGCGATGTTTTGGAAACCGGCCCCAAAGGCGAAACCAGCGTGGTTTTTGCCGATGACACTATTTTTACTTTAAGCTCTGACGGACGCATGGTTATGGACGAAATGGTCTATGATCCTGGCACACAAACGGGTGTGTTTAATGCCCAAGTTGTCCAAGGTGTATTTTCTTTCGTCAGTGGCAAAGTGGCAAAAACATCCCCCGACGGAATGGTTGTTAAGACCCCGACCAGCACCATTGGTATTCGTGGCTCAACGGTTTTGGGACAAGCGGCCCAAGAAGGGGCGGAAAACAAAGTCACCTTGGTTAACGATGTCAACGGGACCGTTGGTGAATTGGTTATTTCCAATGGCGCTGGGACCATGGTTTTAAACCAGCCCGGCGCCAGCACAACGGTATTTAGCGCTTTTGCTCCGCCAGCACCGATTGTCATTTTATCGCCACAACAAATTCAGCAAGATTTTGGTTCTAGTTTGACCCAATTGGTTAGGACTGTGGCACAAAAAGCAGAACAAGACACCCAACAAGCCGCCCAAAAAGCACAACAGGCGACCCAACAAGCCGATGATGCCCAGCAACAAGCGGCCCAAGCCCAAGATCAGGCGGCTCAAGCCGAAGCAGATGCCGCCCAAGCCCAGGCCCAAGCCGATGCAACGCAAGTTGAAGCCGATGCCGCCCAAGCCGAAGCCGAAGCTTTAGCCGCCGAAATCGAAATCGCGAAAGCGGATCCTCAGGCGGCTGATAAAATTGCGGCGCTTGAAGCCAGGGTTGCAGACGCGGAAGCAAAGGCTGCTGAAATTGATGCCCAAGCTCAAACCCAAGCTCAGGCTGCTGAACAAGTGCAAGCCAAAGCCCAAGATGCTCAAATTCAAGCGGATGCTCAGATTCAAGTGGCAAACGAAGCTCAGCAACAAGCGGTAGATGCCCAAAGCCATGCCGACCAACAGGCACAATTTAGCAACATGGCGTCCAGCGCCGCCACGACCCAAGAACAAGTTTACACCGAATTTGTGCAAACAGGTTTTGTCGACCCCGCCATGATGCCGGGTGCTGCGGCCACGGACATTATTCAAGCACAGGCCCAATTTCAGGCCCAAGGCCCGGGCCCGGGTGGACAAGGTGGTCCAAATGATGCCCAAGCCCAAGCTGATCAGGCTGCAGCAGATGCGGCAAGCCAAGCGGCCTATGATGAAGCCATTGCCAATGGGGCTACGCCAGACGAAGCCTTCAATGCGGCGGCTTTGGCGGCGACGGGTGGTAATCTTGATGATCCCGCTGTTGCGGCAGCCAAGGCTGCTTTTGACGAAGCCATGGCCAATGGCGCGACCCCCGAAGAAGCAATGCTGGCGGCGCAAGCCTCTACGATTCAATTTTCTGGGCCCCAAGGTGGACCGGGGCTTGATCCAACAGGTGCACCTCTGCCAGGCGGCCCAATACTAGGCGGCTCAATACCAGGTGGGACATTTGGCGGCCCGGGCATGACGGGTGGCATGGGCCCGATGGACCCATATGGAATGGCGATGGGTGGCCCGATGGACCCATATGGAATGGCGATGGGTGGCCCGATGGACCCATATGGAATGGCGATGGGTGGCCCGATGGACCCATATGGAATGGCTATGGGCGGCCCGATGGACCCATATGGAATGGCGGTGGGCGGCCCGATGGACCCATATGGAATGGCGGTGGGCGGCATTTTTGATCCATATGGAATGCCAGTGGGTGGCATTTTTGACCCTTATGCGGGCGTATCCTTGCAGTATGACCTTGCCTTTATCAACAGTACAACGACCACTAATTATGCCGTTTCTGAAGTTTTAAATGCGACGATCTATGACGACTTTTTGTTCGGTGGATCTGGCAATACCCAATTTGTGATGCAATATGGGACTTCCCTTGGTGGTTTTGATGGCGTTGATGGTGGATTTGGTACCGATGAAATCGCCTTCACTAACCTAGAAAATACATTGTTTCTATATGACCCCGCCACTGCAACCGGAGAATATTCATCTAGCACGGGTGCCATTTCAGGGGCCGTTTTTTTAACGTCTATTGAGCAAATTTATGCAAATGATGGCGTTAGTTCGACGGTTGATGCCAGCGGTACCAGTGTCCAATTGGGTACCAATGGTGTTCGATTAATGTTTAGCCCGACGGATGTTGGGACAGGCTATATTGTTGCAGGGCAAGATGCTGCGGCTGATACCATTAATTTGTCAGATGGTCAGACCTTGACGTATTCAGGCCTTAGCAACACCATAACCAACGGCTCTGTATTGGGAGCCATTGTCTTTGGTAAGGGTGGAAATGATACAATTACGGGAACTTCCGGCGGTGATATTATTTTTGGCGGTCAGGGTAATGACACCATTACGGCGGGTGCGTCCACAACCAGAGGCAGTGACATGTTTGGTGGTGCCGGAAATGATGCCATCACCGGTGGTGCTGCGTCTGATAGCCTATATGGTGGTTCTGGTGTGGACACCCTTTTCGGTGGGGGTGGATCGGATGCTTTAAAAGGTGGCATTGGGGCTGATGTCTTTAAATATACTGCAACGACGGATGGCGGAAGCGGCGGCGATAATGTTGTAGATTTTAGCGGCGTTCTAACAAGTGGGCTTACAGCTGGTGATGGGGACGTCTTCCAGTTTTCAAGTGCCTCATTTGGTATAGGTGCGGTTGCCTACGAAGAAATTAGTTGGGGTGGTACAGCCACAGCCCTCACCTTAACGAATGCAGCCGCCAACGTTATTGTTTTGACAGGAGGGGCCAGCGGCACCATCACCAACGCTATAACGGCTTTGGCTTCTGGTAATAGTACGGCTACAAATGCGATTGTTGTTTACAATAACGCCTCGGTGGGTAATGCGGGTTCAGTGTACCATACAACGAACTTAAGTGTGGGGACGGCGGGGTCAGATATGGCAACACTTTCCGGGGTTGTTGGTGATTTGGCGTTTCTTAATGTTTCGGACTTTACTGTAGTATAATGTTTGGTTTGTAAAAAAGTTACGTTTTGTTAGACATTTTATGTGTAAAAGCGTAAATAGGCTAAAGTTTATTAGAATTGTTAGCGTTTTTAATTGGGGCTGGTGTTTTGACTAAAGTTAAATTTAACAAGCTATTGCTCAGTAGTGTTGTGTGTATTCTTATTGCGAATCCAACGTTTGCAGGTGAATTAAAGGCTACACTTTCTAGCCTTTTGAATACGCATGAACGTATTAAGGCTGCCCAGTCCGATTTAAAATCAGCACTCGCCAACAAAGGCGTTGCCGAAGGTGGTTATTATCCGACCTTGAGCCTGACGGCCAACGTCGGCAATGAAAACATTGTAACGCAAAATCCCCTCAGCACGAGGACGGAAACTTCGCTGGCCCCGCGTGAGCTTGATTTAAACGTGAGCCAAACAGTTTTAGATTTTGGCGCGACATCGGCCACGGTGCATGGTGCAGGTTTAGCGGTCAAACAAGCCAAGATAGCCGTTGATTTAGCCCGCCAAAGTTTACTTCTTGAAGCGTTATCCGCCCAATATAATCTTGCCAGCGCCGTGCGGGTTATGGATTATCAAACGCAAAGTGAAACCAGCGTAAAAAAACAAACGGAACTGGAAGATGCGCGGGTTAAGCGTGGCTCTGGTTTTTCAACTGACGTATTGCAAGCCAAAACACAACTGGCCGGTGCGCAAGCCGCGCGCGTTCGGGCAGCAGGAACATTACGCCAAGCTGTCAACCGTTATCGGGCCATCTTTCACAAGGTTCCCGAAGATATAAAAGCGTTAGAATTACCCAAAGTTGACGAAAATTTACTTCCTAATGGGGAAGAAACGGTTGTTAAAACGGCCCTTAAAAGTAATCCGCAAATTCTGGCAGCATCCGTTCTGACCCGCATAGCAAATAGTGAAATTAAACGCAGTTTTGCCTCGGGTTATCGCCCGGTTTTGAATGCCAGTGCGGGACATAAGTATAAACGCGATGTTAGCGGAACAATTGGCAATAAAAGTGAGACCTTGATTAAGCTTGAAATGACGTACAATTTCAACATGGGTTGGACTGCGGAAAACACCTTGAAAGCTTCGAAGTCGGGCTTGTCAGCAGCAAGTAGCCGTTTGAAAGATACCCGTGACCAAATTGAAGAACAGGCTCGTAATGCTTGGCAAAATTTGCAAACGGCTCGCGATAATGCTGAATTTTTGAGCAATCAGGCTAATATTTCTGCAGAATTTCTAACATTGGCCCGTAAAGAACGCACCTTGGGCCAACGTTCGCTTATTGATGTGTTGGCGGGTGAAACGTCATTAATCAATGCGCAAGCCGCCGCTGACCGCGCAATGACGGATGTAACCATAGCAAAATTAACGGTCCTTAATGTTATGGGACAACTCAAAGTTTCCGTGCTAAATTAATTTCATTCACGACCTGTTTGTTAATTCACGCTGTAAAAGCGGAGCGGAAAAGTGCATGAACTCATCAAGCGTTTAAAAACGTCGCCCCTTGTCACATTTGAAATGTTGGGGGCTTCTTTTTTTGCAAATATTTTGGCCTTGGCGTCATCGTTGTTTGTGATGCAAGTGCTAAACCGTTATGTTGCACACGGTGTAACGTCTAGCTTGGTAACCATGGTTTTTGGCGTAATTGTAGCCATTACCTTTGAAGTCTCATTTCGCCAAATTCGCTTAAAACTAGCAGACGAAGTTTCCAAACCGTTCGATCGGGCCTATGCGCTTGCGGCCTACGATATTTTAACTTGTGCCCATGGCGATGCTTTAAGCCAGTTAACGCCGGGACAAAAACGCGAGGCGGCTGCGGCACCGGACGCGGTGCAACAAGCCTACAGCGCGCCCAACATGACGGCCTACATGGATTTGCCTTTCGCCGGCGTGTTTTTGTTTGCCTTGTTCATGCTTAGCCCTTTTTTGGCATTGGTCGCCATTGTGTTTGTCGGCATTGCTATCTTCCTTGCTATGATGAACTACAAGGCTATGCAAAAACCTATGCAAGGCATGCAATTGAAAATGGCCGATCGCCAAGGCTTGTTGGATTCAGCGTTAAGCGATCCTGATACGGTGCGGGCCTTTACAGCGCAAAATTATTTGCGCAAACGATGGACAACCGTTCAAAACGTGCTTGAAGGCATTCGCACCAAACTGTCCATTCGCCAAGGTGGACAACAAAATTATATTGGTGGCCTTCAAGCTTTGTTATCCACGTCCATCATTGGTATCGGGGCTGCGTTGGTGGTGAATGGAAAGTTAGACGTTGGGCTTTTAATCGGCGCCAATATCTTGGCATCGCGTACGTTGGGCCCAATTATCCGCGCATCCCAATCAGCAGGGGCCATCGTTAAAGCCAATGGTGCTATGAATATAATCGAACAATTTTCAAGATTGCCCTTGGAAATGGTCGAAGGTACGGCACTCAGCAATTACAAAGGTGGTATAGAACTTAAAGATATCGGATTTGCGTATGCGAACCAGCCAACGCCATTATTTGAATCTGTAAACTTAAAGATCAAACCCGGAGCTTTATTTGTTGTATCGGGGGCAAATGGAACCGGGAAAACGACCATGGCCCGGCTGATCGCTGGGCTTATTCGTCCATCGCGTGGGCAAATTTTAATTGATGGGGTTGATTTAGCCCAAATTTCACCTGAATGGTGGCACCGCCAATTGATATATTTACCCCAAGAACCAAGTTTTATCACGGCATCAGTACGCGAAAATATCTCGGCATTTAACCCAAAACTGACTGAAAAAGGTTTGAATGCAGTCATTCAAGAAGCCGGTCTGGAAAGTTACTTCTCAAGATCCCAACAAGGTTTTGACATGCGCCTAAATGCCGGAGGGCATGATTTGTCGTTGGGCATTCGTCGCCGTCTGGCATTTGCACGCGCCCTTGCCACGGGTGGTATGTTGGTGTTGATGGATGAACCCACCGAAGGCATGGATGCAGAAGGCTCTCAACAAATCGCCAAAGTTATGAATGCATTGAATAAACGTGGATGTACCATCATTGCCTTTTCCCATGACCCCAATATCATTCAAGGCGCACCATTCGTTTTGGATTTAAATGTAAAACCCGTACCTCAGCTGTTAACCCGTAATGGGCAACAATCACCGACGACTGCCCCCCCCCAGGCCAAAGGGAAAACGGCATGAGCAATAACTCTCTTTTAGAAGCCGACCCCATTGAAGTCAAAGCGCAAACGCATCTATTTTTTATGGCGTTACTAGGTATGTCGATTGCATTTTTTGTATGGGCTGTATGGGGGCGGCTTGATGTGGTTAGCTTTGCCGTTGGCGAAGTTGTGCCATCTTCACAAGTTAAAACAGTCCAGCATTTAGAAGGTGGAATTGTATCGGAAATTTTAGTCAAAGAAGGCGATCATGTTAAGGTTGGACAGCCTTTAATGTCACTGGAATCAACGGCCAGTGGTGCTGATGTTGATGAGCTAAACGTCCGTATCGCTACACTAAGCGCCGATGTCGCTCGATTGTCAGCCGATGTTAAAGGTGCCACGAAACCAAAATTCCCCGAAGGCTTTGAACAAGCGCATCGCACACTTGTCGGTCAGGTAATGAATATGTTTATGTCTAGGCGTAGCCAATTAAGTACGGATATGAATGGGCAACGGGCTTTGATCAACCAACGAAAACGGGAAGCCGATGAAGTCCAAGCACGGCTAAATAATACCCATGAAAAATTGAAATTATTGAATGAACAAGTGCACATCAGCGAGGCCTTGTTAAAAGAAGACTTAACCAACCGGATGCTTCATTTAAATTTATTGAAAGAAGCCGCCAATTTGAAAGGCATGATTTCAGAAGACAAGGCCGCTTTGGCGCGGTTGCAATCGGCCATCGAACAAGAAACCCTAAGCCTTGAATCTATCCAAGGAAGATTTAGGATGGATGCTCGCAAAGAGCTAGACGACAAACGGCGATCCTTAAAAGAACTTACCAACCGCAGCCGTAAATTCCAAGATAGTTTTAACCGATCTGTTTTGGTTTCGCCAGTCGATGGCGTGGTGATGACGTTGCACGTGGTGACCAAAGGCGGCGTCATTCAGCCGGGGGGCAAGGTGGCTGATATTGTGCCCATCGGAGATGCCTTGGTGGTTGAAGCTAAACTTCCGCCAAATGATGTTGGCTATATTCACCCAGGTCAACCCGCACGCGTAAAATTGGCATCCAGCGACGGTGCACGTTTCAGCCATCTTGAAGGCAAAGTTGTTCATATCAGCCCCGATACAGTGGAAAGCAAAAACGGTTCAATGTATTACAAAGTGCGCATTAAAACGGATAGTGATGTTTTTAAAACCAAAGGCGAAACCTATCGTTTGGTTCCCGGCGTTCAGGTTATGTGTTCGATCGTCACGGGGTCACGCTCGGTTATGGAATACATTGCTTCACCCTTTATGGGGAAATTACAAACGGCGCTCCAAGAAAGATGAAGCGCCGTTTGAAAAGTTGCTGTGTCTGTGGGGCGAATGGGATTGTTAGATAACCCTTCGCAGTTCAACCAAGAAGCTATCCATTTCCCGTCCAAGCACGTCGCCTTGTTTCGCAAGTTCATCAGCGGCGGCAAGAACTTCACTAGCCGCATGGCCCGTTTCAGAAGCCCCTTGGGTCACTTCGGTGATATTTGACGTCACCTCGTTGGTGCCAGAAGCAGCCTGTTCTACGTTACGGGCAATTTCTTGGGTGGCCGCACCTTGTTCTTCAACGGCCGAGGCAATAGCGGTGGAGGCTTCGTCAATGCGCCCAATGGTTTCGCCAATGCTTTGAATAGCCGTCACCGCATCTTCAGTCGCATGTTGAACCCCCCCAACTTGCTGGCTGATTTCCTCGGTTGCCTTTGCCGTTTGGTTGGCAAGATTTTTCACCTCAGACGCCACCACAGCAAAGCCCTTGCCCGCATCCCCGGCGCGTGCCGCTTCGATGGTTGCGTTCAAAGCCAAAAGGTTGGTTTGGTCTGCAATATCAGAAATTAAGTTGATGACTTCGCCAATTTTAGAGGCAGAATCTGCCAAACCTTGAACATTTTGGCGACTTTGTTCAGCGTCAGTCACGGCTTGACTAGCAATTTCCGAAGATTGGCTAACCTGACGGCTGATTTCGGATATAGAACTGGAAAGTTCCTCTGCAGCGGATGCCACTGTTTGCACATTTGATGATGCTTCGGTTGCCGCAGTGGCAACGACCCCAGCTTTGTCGCTGGTGATAGTTGCCGTGCTGGCCATGCTTTGAGCCGTAGCTTGTAATTCCGTCGCCGCAGACGTTACCGTTTGTACAACGGCTTTCATATCGATTTCAAATTTATCGGCAATAGAAGAAAAGGAACCAACCTTTTCGCTCATTTGTTCAACGGCGGAATTCACGCGTTGAACACTGATCAAAAAGCTTCCCTTCATACCTTCTTCGCGGATATTGCGGTAATATTTACCATTACTGACATAATGCATAGCGGCGCGGATTTCACGGACAAACGCTTCGGATACGTCCATAAGGTGGTTAAAATTGTGTTGTATTTCAGCATGTTCGCCATGGCCTTTGATATGGGTCAAGCGGACATCCAGCTCCCCGGTGCAAGCCGTTCTAAGGATGGCAGATACCTTGGAAATGATTTTGACAATGCGGTCTGTCATAACCGCTATGAAACCCAACAAGCAAACGCCGATAACAAAGAGCGCAAGGACCAACTTTAACTGGAAATGGGCTGATTTTGATGCTTTGCGGGCGCTTTGCTTGATTATATTTGAATCGTTGTCGCTAAAGGCACTGATGCTTGTGTTCATGACTGCAACATTTTTATTGATTTTGCCAGCGGCGGCATCAAAGCTATCCATCATTTTATTGCCACCTTCTGGCCCAAAGTCGATGTAGGTTTGCGCCATTTTTTTTCCCACATTATAATATGCTGGGAATGCTTCTTGCGTGGCCTTTAAGGTTGCAATAACTTCGGGAAGACCAAGCTTTTCGGCATGCCGCAATGCTTCTTCAGTGTCAGTTTTAAACGCTTTCGCAAATTTTTCGGCTTTGTCCATGCCATCATTCAAACCATCACGTCCACGGGTGGCGGAAATATCCGTCAACCATTGTTGAACCTGAACCACATCCAGCAAGATACGTTCTGAGTATTCTGCAAGCGGGGCTGTATGGTCATGATTTCGCGCGATCCGTTCGTCAATGTTGTTGACCGTAGACGATAGTGAAAACAATCCCCACAATCCAGTACCGGATACGGCAATAAAAATAAAGATTGAAACAGCTGATGCTGTTACGCTTTGACCGCGAAGTGATTTAAGATTTAGCATATTTTTCACCCTATCTTTGCTGGATGGTGGTGTAAGTCAATGACGGCACTATTTATTGATGACTGAGAAAATGAACTGGTCGTATTCCATGCCAGCGTCATTCAGAATGTTGCCCAACATGGCCGTAGAAGCCTCTAGACCAGCCTTTCTATCACTATGGCGATCCTCTTCGGCTTTTAATTTTGCATAAAGGGGCTTGATAATTTCCAGTGACTGATGGCTCGCAACACGACGATTAGAATGATAGCCAAAGGTTTGCCCGTTGACATCAATATTTGCGGTGACGTGGGCCAAAACCCAATAATGGTCACCATTATTTGAACGATTAACCACATAGGCGAATATTTCATCACCTTTTTGGATGGTGTCCCATAACAGCTTGAAAACGCAACGGGGCATGTCGGGGTGTCGAATCATAGAGTGTGGTTGACCAAGAACTTCATCTTCTGAATAGCCCGCAAGGGTAAGAAAAGTTTGGTTGGTGTATGTTAGGCGCCCTTTGGTATCCGTTTTACTGACGATAAGCTCATCAGGTTTAAATGTCCGTTCGACGCCAGTTAGTGAAGTTTCGCGAGTCATGGTTGAATCTTATCCAAACAAATTAATGACACTTATGCATAGTAGCAATATCTTAGTAAAATCATAATTATCTTCAAAAAAATAGACTTTTTTTATAATTTTAAAATGATATGTATTGAAATTGTGAAGTTATTCAAACGCGTTGTCAATACGGACAACCTTTGTGACTGTAATAATTGTTGACTTTACCGAAATGCTTGTGGGTTAGCGGCGTGGGGAACGACAATAGGGCGGCAAGCTGGCGGCCCTGAATTCTTTGGTGCCATATTTTGCAATAACAACTTTTTCAATCACTTTATGACCTAAGGATCCGTTGAGCGTTTTTTGGACATCAAATTCAGTTTTCACCATTTCATCAACGCGGGCCGGACGAATTTGCGGCATGGATTGGTTAAAGGCGACATATATGCCATCCATAACCGTAGGTAAAGCCGTACAAACCTGCACTTTTACATCGTAATCCGCAACATATAAAATAACGGAATAAAATACCGAATGATCCGATGGAGCAGAAGGATCAAAGGGCCAACGCACGGTTTTAAGCCAAATAGGGATGGGGTCTGGCTTCGTTGCGGGTTCATTTGTTTTGTTTGCATTTGTCACAGTTGTTTTTGGTTTGGTGGTTTCACCAATTGATTTTGTTTGGCCATATTTAGCCGTATGATCTTCAACCGGGACAAGGGTTGTTTGCAACATGAAATAGACGATCCCGGATAATGCCGTAACCAGTGCTAAGCCCAAAGGAATCATTATTTTGGGGCTTAAAAGAGCATTTATTTTCCAAAAAATGCCCGACCTGCGATCAATGGCAGCGCCTGAATTTTGACGTTCGATGTATACGCGTGCTTTTTCAATGCGTTCGTTTTTGATTTCGCGCATCAACACGGCGACATTTTCGTGCATGCGGGGCAAGTCATCATCGGACGTGACGATGGTGTTCAGGCGACTGATCAAAATCTGACTAAATTCTACGTCGCTTCGGCGTGTGAACAGTTTTTGGATAATAATGGTCGCAGTTTTTTCGACCATTACCGGGGTTTGGGATTTTAATATCAAAGGGATAAAGCCAATGGCTGAGTCTTCGAAGACAACTTCCCAGTCTGTTGTGCCGTCGACTGTTTTAGGCCAAGATGTTTTTGATTGATCCGACATGGTACTAGAATAACCTATCGTGAATAAAGCCCAAAACAAATATTTAACGTTATTTATACCCACACTATGCGTTAAAAATTTGTTACCTTTTAAGGGTGAAGTCATCGTTTTATGCCCCGGCAACGGGATGTCCATGGGAAATGCGTATGCGGCAATTTAGTCCCGTTAAGTTTTCATTTTCGCCTCTGTTGGCCGTTATGCCCGGGCTTGTGGTGTTTTTGATCATTCGCATGGGTGGCCAAGTCACAAACCTTGAGGCCGGGTTTTGTGCCTTGATGATCATTGCGGGGTGTTTGTGGCAGGGGGCGCAAGGCCGGCAAATGCCAATAGTGCCCAAACCATCACCCAAAACCCAAGGCCAAGATGATGACGTTTTCGTGAAATCAGTGATTGGTTCCTTTCCTGATCCGGTCTTGTTATTGGATAATCGACGCCAAGTGGTTGTTGCAAATCGTGCGGCGCATGATTTGCTAGGGGATGGCCTTTATGGTCGTGATGTGTGCCTCATTTTGCGACAACCCCAAGCCCAACAAGCGGTTAAAGACGTGATTGAAGGGGTGTCCGCAAGCGCGGATATGGAAATGGTGTTTGTGTCACCTGTGCGCCGTATTTATTATATGCAAATTCGCACTATTCAAGAAATAGCGCCGTTGTTTATACGCGCCGTTGTGGTTTTACATGAAATTACAGCCTTGAAATCAGCCGATGACATGCGTGCAAATTTCGTCGCTAATGTTAGCCACGAATTAAGATCACCTCTTGCGACCTTGATCGGGTTTATCGAAACATTACAGACATCGGCAAAAGGTGATAGCCACGCACAAGACCGTTTCTTGAGAATTATGGACCGCGAAGCGGGGCGTATGACGGTCTTAATCGATGATTTGTTATCGCTTTCCAGAATTGAAGGTAACGAACATATCCGGCCAAATGATGCGGTCACAATGGCAACAATAACAGAAGATGTTGCGCAATCGGTCGAATTGAAATTAGCAGAGAAAGACATGCGGTTGGATATTCGCATCCCCAGTGATTTGAGTGAAGTGCCCGGCGATAGCATAGAATTGCGCCAAGTTATGCAAAATTTAATCGACAATGCCATCACGTATGGAGCGCGAAGCACGCCAATTGTGATAACGGCACGGAACATGAAATCACCAAACGAAGATCAAATCAAAGGCATTGAATTAGCCGTTCAAAATGCTGGTGATGGGATTGATGGCGAACATTTGCCGCGCCTGACAGAACGTTTCTATCGTGTCGACAAAGGGCGATCACGGGCTATGGGCGGAACGGGTTTGGGATTGGCAATCGTGAAACATATTATAAATCGTCATCGAGGCCAGATTCTTGTCCACAGTGAATTGGGAAAAGGGAGCATTTTTACAGTTCAACTCCCTTGTAATCCAATAAAAAAGAATTAAAAACAAAACGTTAGCGACCGTCACATATCTGTAACAAAAGCGTCATAAAATAGTCGCCCAATGTTTATAGGTTCTTGGGCGTGACATGAGGTCACTGTTTTTTTTTTTGAATCTGTAGGAGTTATATTCGATGTTCACGAAGACCCTTGCGGTTGCAGCCATTGCAGGCATCTTTGTCGCTGGTACTGCTGAAGCCCGTGACCAGATCCGTATTGTTGGATCGTCCACCGTATTTCCATTTTCAACGGTTGTTGCCGAACAATTCGGTAAATCAACATCTTTCAAAACACCTGTTGTTGAATCTACGGGTTCAGGCGGTGGTTTGAAATTGTTCTGCGCTGGTATCGGCGATGCACACCCTGACATCACAAACGCTTCTCGTCGCATTAAAGCTAGCGAAGTTAAGAAATGCGCAAAAAATGGCATCACTGCCATCACCGAAGTTAAAGTTGGTTATGATGGAATTGCGATTGCAAATTCTAAAAAAGCACCAAAATTTGCTTTGACCTTGAAGGATTTGTTCTTGGCATTGGCTAAAAACGTTCCAACAGGTGTTGACGGTGAAACGCATGCTAACCCAAATAAAACATGGCATGACGTTCGCGCGGACCTTCCAAACATCAAAATCGAAGTTTTAGGCCCACCGCCAACGTCCGGTACCCGTGATGCTTTTGCTGAACTTGCTATGCAAGGTGGCTGCAAAAAAATCAAATGGATCCACGATCTGAAAAAGAAAGACAAAAAAGCTTTCAAATCTTTGTGCCACACGGTTCGTGAAGACGGCGCTTATATCGAAGCTGGTGAAAACGATAACTTGATCGTGCAAAAACTTGAAGCCAATCCAAACGCTTTGGGCATCTTCGGCTTTAGCTTCTTGGATCAAAATGCTGATAAAGTTCAAGGTTCATCCGTTAACGGAAAAGACGTGACTTTTGATAACATCGCTTCTGGTGACTACCCACTTTCTCGCGCTTTGTACTTCTATGTTAAAGATGCACAAATCGGTAAAGTTCCTGGTATGGAACAGTACATTGCTGAATTCACAGCTGAAAAAGCTTGGGGCGGCGAAGGTTACCTAACAGACAAGGGTTTGATCCCAATGCCTACAGAAGAACGCGCTAAATTTAGCCACGATGCTAAAACGCTCGCTCATCTAAAAATGTAATCTACACAAGCGTGGGACGACAGGGTAACCTGTCGTCCTAACGTTTCTTTTGCTGGAGTTTTTTTTGTGACCACCGAAGCCTATAATTTAATGCGACAAATGCAAAAACGGCGGCAAGTCCAAAAAACCATTGAGCTAGCGATTAAGGCGGTCTTGATCGCTAGCTCAATGGTTGCTATTTTGACCACCATTGGCATCGTGGCCTCTTTGCTTTTAGAAGCCCTTCGATTTTTCGATAAAATCCCCCTCACTGATTTCTTGTTTGGTTTGGAATGGAGCCCGCAAACGGCTATCCGGGCGGATCAGGTTGGCGCGTCGGGATTGTTCGGTGTTGTGCCGTTGTTCACGGGAACTTTGTTAATCAGCGCCATTGCTCTGGTTGTCGCCATTCCGGTGGGTTTGTTGGCTGCAATTTACTTATCAGAATATGCAAAACCAGCCTTGCGCAATTGGATCAAGCCCGTATTGGAAGTTTTAGCTGGTATCCCCACTGTTGTTTACGGGTTTTTTGCGGCCTTGGTTGTGGCCCCTTGGTTACGTGGTGTTGGTGAATCAGCGGGGTTTCAAGTGTCTTCAGAAAGCGCTTTGGCTGCTGGACTGGTGATGGGCATTATGATCACACCGTTAATTTCAAGTTTGTCGGACGATGCCATTACAGCCGTCCCGCAATCCATGCGCGATGGATCGTACGGGTTAGGGGGCACACAATCGGAAACCATACGTAATGTGATTTTGCCAGCGGCGTTGCCGGGTATTATGGGCGGTATATTACTTGCCGCCTCGCGCGCTATCGGAGAAACAATGATTGTTGTCATGGCCGCAGGACTGGCCGCTAATTTAACCGCGAATCCGTTTGAAGCCGTAACAACCGTCACGGTTCAAATTCTGACCTTGTTAACGGGTGACCAAGAATTTGATAGCTCTAAAACCTTGGCGGCCTTTGCACTTGGATTGTTATTGTTCGTGACCACATTGATTTTGAATGTGTTTGCGCTTCACTTGGTCAAGAAATATCGTGAACAATATGATTAAACCTGAAACCATTTCCGAACGCATCGAATTAGGTCTTGCCAAAAGGTATCGGGCCGAAAAACGGTTTCGCCTGTACGGAATAGTAGCCATCGGTTCAGCGGTTACTTTTTTGCTGGTGATGTTGGTTGCCATTGGTGTTCGGGGGGCGGGCGCTTTTAAACAAACGCATATTGAATTGACCGTCGTGTTGGATGAAGCCCACGTTAAAGACAACAATTGGCAAGGCATTATTAAATCGTCTTTGCGGAAAGCTTTCCCTGACGTAAAGGCGCGACGTGAACGCCGGGAATTGAACGGCTTGGTGAGCTCGGGGGCTGGTTTTTTACTTCAAGACATGGTGAAAGTATCGCCCAACTTGGTGGGACAAACCAAAACCCTCTGGCTCCCGTCTTCGGATGATGTCGATATGGTACTCAAAGGCAGTATTGATCGATCTAAATCAGAAGGAAGCCGCCGTGTTAGCAATTTGGAATTAAAGTGGATTGACGGTCTTGTCGCAGAAAATAAATTAAGATTACAGTTTAACAAACGGTTCTTTACGGGTGGTGATTCACGTGAACCTGAAATGGCTGGCATTTTAGGCGCATTAATGGGGTCGTTTTATAGCCTTTCAGTGTGCTTTCTTTTGTCATTCCCAATTGGCATTATGGCGGCTATTTATTTGGAAGAATTCGCTCCTAAAAATCGTTGGACGGATTTGATCGAGGTGAACATCAATAACCTTGCCGCCGTGCCATCCATCGTGTTTGGTTTGTTGGGAATGGCGGTGTTTTTGAATATGTTTATGTTGCCACGGTCTGCCCCATTGGTTGGGGGTATGGTGTTGGCTTTGATGACGTTGCCGACCATCATTATTGCCGCGCGGGCCGCTTTGCGAGCCGTTCCCCCGTCCATTCGCGAAGCTGCATTTGGCATTGGGGCCAGCCGCGTGCAAACAGTATTACACCATGTTTTGCCATTGGCGATGCCGGGAATGTTGACCGGTACTATTATCGGTATGGCCCAAGCTTTGGGCGAAACCGCGCCTTTGCTGATGATTGGCATGGTTGCGTTTATTGTTGATATTCCGACCAGCGTTTTAGATTCAGCCACCGCTTTGCCCGTGCAGATTTATTTATGGGCAGATGCTCCGGAAAGGGCTTTTTCTGAGCGCACGGCGGCCGCGATTATTGTTTTACTAATTTTCCTCGTAACCATGAACTTAAGCGCTACAATTTTGCGCAGGACGTTCGAACGCCGCTGGTAAGGAACGCTTGACATGGATATCACCATTCACACAGAAGTCTCAAAAAAGGTCGCCATGAATACGATGGAACGAAAAACACATAAGGTTACGGCGCACGGCGTGAACGTTTATTACAACGACAAAAAAGCCTTAAATAACGTCACATTGAACGTGCCATCAGGTGAAGTAACGGCTTTAATTGGCCCGTCCGGTTGCGGGAAATCAACGTTTTTACGGTGTTTGAATCGTATGAACGATGTGATTGATGGGTGCCGCGTCGAAGGCGATATTGAACTGGATGGCGAAGATATTTATGCCAAAGGTGTTGATGTTGTTCATTTGCGTTCTCGCGTGGGTATTGTTTTCCAAAAGCCTAATCCATTTCCTAAGTCCATATATGACAATGTTGCGTATGGGCCAAAAATTCATGGGCTGACCAGCTCACGTGCCGAAATGGATGAAATCGTCATGACAAGCCTGGAACGCGCTGGCTTGTTGAACGAAGTGCGTGATCGCTTAGACGCGCCGGGAACCAGCCTATCTGGTGGACAACAACAACGATTATGTATTGCGCGCGCCATTGCGGTTCAACCCGAAGTTATTTTAATGGATGAACCGTGTTCGGCTCTTGATCCTATTGCGACGGCGTGCATTGAGGAATTAATCGAAGAATTAAAGACGAATTATACCATCATCATGGTCACCCATTCGATGCAACAAGCGGCGCGGGTGTCACAATTTACGGCCTTTTTTCACATGGGCGAACTTGTTGAATATGGTGAAACAACAGAAATATTTACGCGCCCCAGAGACGAGCGCACCAAAGCTTATGTTACGGGACGTATAGGTTAAACAGGGAATTTTTTATATGGAAAATGATCATATCGTATCGTCTTTTGACGATGACCTTGGCCGTTTGGATGCGATCATTGCAGAAATGGGTGGTCTTGTTGAACGTCAATTAGCAGACGTTGTCACGGCTTTGGTCAAACGCGACAGCGAATTGGCAGGGACAGTTATTGAAGTGGACCGTCGCATTGATGATTTGGAAAACCAAGTTGATCAATTCACGATGAACTTGTTGGCGTTGCGCCAACCCGTAGCCGATGACCTAAGGGCCGTAATAGCGGTTTTGAAAATGGCTTCAAACCTCGAACGCATAGGTGATTACGCCAAAAACGTTGCCAAACGCACGCTGGTTTTATCCACTATGGATCCGGTTGGTAACACATCGCATAGCATCCAACGCATGGCTGTTTTGGTCCAAGGTATGATTAAAAACGTGCTTGATGCTTATGCGACGCGCGATATTTACAAAGCTGATGACGTTCGCCTACGCGATGAAGACGTGGATCAGATGTACACCAGCCTGTTTCGTGAACTGTTGACGTATATGATGGAAGATCCAGCCAATATTACGGTCTGTACGCACCTTTTGTTTGTTGCCAAAAACATTGAACGCATTGGCGATCATGTGACGTCTATTGCTGAATATATTCACTTTTTGGTATCGGGTGACATGCCGCAAAACGAACGGCCAAAAGGTGATTTATCGACTCAAATCATCATAGAATAAGATGGAAAAAAAGATGCGCCATACCGTTCTGATTGTTGAAGACGAGCCACCTCAAGCCGAGCTTTTGTCTTATAATCTGGAATCGGCTGGGTTTAAATGCATGTTGGCGGTCAACGGCGAAGAAGGGTTGTTGTTGGCTCGCGAAAATGTTCCAGACGCGATTGTTTTGGATTGGATGTTGCCCAGCTTGACGGGAATCGAAGTTTGTCGCCAGTTAAGGGGAGATAGTTTAACCCGAGAAATCCCCATCCTTATGCTGACGGCGCGTGGCGAAGAAGAAGATCGCGTTCGGGGCATTGAAACTGGTGCCGACGATTATGTGGTAAAACCGTATAGCCCTAGAGAAGTTGTAGCCCGTATTACGGGGCTTTTACGCCGCGCAAACCCGGCCTTATCCAGCGATTCGATTGCGTATGCCGACATCACCATGGATTTAATCCAACACAAGGTAATGCGGGCTGACCGTCCTATTCATTTAGGGCCTACGGAATATAGATTGTTGCAAACCTTGATGGAAAAACCGGGCCGTGTTTTTTCAAGAGACCGGTTGTTGGACATCGTGTGGGGCCGCGAAATTTATGTCGAAGACCGGACCGTTGATGTGCATATTCGTAGGCTTCGCAAAGCTTTGAACGAATATAAAGGCGTGGATCTAATCCGTACCGTGCGCGGTGAAGGTTATGCGATTGATGTGGAAAAATAGCACGAGATAACATTTTTGTATTTGTTGATCCGTTTTTAAAAGCCGCCAATATAGGCGGCTTTCCGCTGTGTGATGCGCATCATAGATAAATCAACCTTAAAAAAATAGTATAATAATAGATGTTGACAAATAAACGAACGTTTACTAAAGTTGTAAACGATCGTTAACAAAAATGGAGTGTACGTTATGCGTACCATGACAAACCAAGCAAGATTTGGAACAAAAGGGCAAAATGCAAATGCGCTGTCCTATGCCGAAATGCTTTTGTCAGGTCAACCCTTGCAACGCGTTACGGAAAAAACAGTGCAAAGCCTTAAGCCTCGGCCCAAGGCACGCTTTGGCACCAAAGGATGTGCCTCTGAACGGCATCGCAATGAAGCAAATTTACAAGATAACAATAAAGGCTGGAAAGTTTGGCGCTCACGGTTGTTATCACTATAGCTTTGTTGGTTTTGTCGGTTGGAATTATTGGCTCTTATTTTAAATTCCCCCGGCCAACTTTTGGTGGCCGTCGCCTGTGGACAGACCTTCGCATTCAAAACAGTTGGCGTGTGCAACGTCATGTGCGAACGGGAAAATGCCGGCTTTTAGATGAAAAAGACTGGCAGTGGCACGTCGGCGATGAAGCGTCACAGATCGGCGCTATGAATCAGAATATCCAAGAGGGTGCTATCGCGGCCTCTCGTCCCCACGCGGTGGTGTTGGTGCATGGTCTTGGTCGGTCAAACCATTGCTTATTCGCCTTGGCCCGGACTTTCAAAAAACAAGGTTATGAAGTCATTGATTTTAATTACGCCAGCAATCAGGCGACTATTGAAATCCATGCGGCAAGCCTTAACCGGTGTCTTGACGCTTTGCACGGTGTTGAAACCGTTCATTTTGTCACCCATTCGTTAGGAGGTATCGTATTGCGCAAAGCTTTTGCTGAACGTTCTAACTGGAATGAACAGCTGAAATTAGGGCGCGCCGTTCTGATTACGGCTCCCAACCAAGGTAGCGCAGTCGCTCGTATATTATGCGGTTATACTTTATTGAATAGCCTTTTCGGCCCGCCCTTACGACAACTTTCCGATCCGCATCTTGGTGAATTTTCTCCGTTACCTTTGCCTTTTGCCACCATCGGTGCCACGGTCAATTATTTGCCCCTGTTAAAGGGTGAAAATGATACGCTGGTCACGGTTGAAGAATCAAAATTAAAGGGTGCTGAACAACACCTAACCGTTAAAGCTTCGCATGCCTTTGTAATGAGCAATAAACAGGTCATTACATTTGTCTGCGATTTTTTAGGTACGCACTAAAGGGGGGGCTATGAAGGCAGATATGTTGCACTTGCTCAAAAGCCGTCGGTTTTTGCCACTTTTTTTGACACAATTTCTGGGAGCAGCCAACGATAATCTTTTCAAAAGCGCGCTCGTTCTGCTGATCACTTTTGATCTTGCGCAAAAAGCAGGGTTAGATGGCCCAATTGTTGTGACTGTGGCAGCGGGCCTGTTTATTGCCCCGTTTTTCTTGTTCAGCGCAACCGCCGGCCAAATGGCGGACCGTTTTGATAAATCCAGGCTCGCCCAAGCCGTAAAAGCTATAGAAATTGTGATCATGATTGGGGCCGCTTTGGCCTTTGTGTCAGGTAACGTTTATGCATTGATGTCGGTCTTGTTTTGCATGGGCAGCCAGTCCGCTTTATTTGGTCCCGTTAAATATTCTATTTTGCCCCAGCATCTTCAACCTAATGAATTAATTTCAGCAAATGCTCTCATTGGTGCGGGGACATTTCTGGCTATTCTAGGAGGAACGATTGCCGGGGGATTGTTGATTTTAACCGATAATGGGATTGTTCTTGTTTCAAGTTTGGTCATAACCTTAGCCGTATTAGGTTTTTTAACCAGTCTGTTTATTCCCAAAGCCCCGGCTACCGATAGCGGCCTTCACGTAAATTTGAACATTATAAAAGAAACGGCAACAATGTTGCGCCATGCCGCCAGCCGCCGAGAGGTGTTCTTGTCTATCCTTGGTATATCGTGGTTTTGGTTGATTGGGGCTACATTTTTAAGCCAATTTCCAGCCTTTGCTAAAGTCAACCTAGGCGGCGACGAAAATCTTGTGACCTTATTTCTGGCCGTCTTTTCCGTAGGTATTGGCATAGGCTCACTTATTTGCTCTAAATTATTAAAAGGAGAGGTGACCGCTAAATACGTTCCATTCGCTGCGCTTATAATGACTTTCTTCATGGTGGACCTTTTTTACGCGAGCAATTCAGCGACTTTTGGACCAAGCACCGATCTTGTTCGCTTCCTTTCAAACATCACGGGGGCCAGAATATTAGCCGATTTGTTGATGATCGCCATTACGGGTGGTTTATTTATTGTGCCGTTGTACGCGATTTTACAAAGTCGCGGAGATGAGGCTCATCGTGCCCGCGATATCGCCGCCAACAACATTATGAATGCATTATTCATGGTGTTGAGCGCGATCATCGTGGTTCTTATGCTGGCCAAGGGCCTTTCGATCCCTGATGTATTTTTAAGTGTCGCCATTCTGAATGCGGGCGTTGCGATTTATATTTGCAAGCTTTTGCCAGATGAATTGGTAAAATCCTTGTTGCGCGGGGTGTTTAAGCTTGCTTTTCGTGTTGACGTTCAGGGCTTAGAACACTGGCAAAATGTTGGGCACAAGGCGGTAATCGTTGTAAACCATGTTTCATTTTTAGACGGTGCATTATTGGCCGCATTTTTACCGCAAAAGCCATTATTTGCCATAAATACGCAAATAGCCGAGAAATGGTGGATGAGTCCTTTTTTAAGTTTGGTTGATGTCTTCCCCATGGACCCAACTAAACCGCTATCTTTAAAGTCGTTGATCACTGAAGTTTCAAATGATCGAAAGTGCGTCATTTTCCCCGAAGGTCGCATCACCGTCACGGGTGGTTTGATGAAGGTTTATGAAGGCCCGGCGATGATAGCCGATAAATCCGATGCCGATATTTTACCTGTGCGTATTGATGGTGCTGAATTTACCTATTTTTCAAGGTTAAAAGGAACCGTGCGACAACGTTTGTTTCCCAAAATCACCTTGACCATACTTCCCCCACGACGTTTGACCATTAACGCTGAATTTAAAGGGGCCAAAAGGCGATCACAGGCAGGATTAGAACTATATGATCTGATGAGCAGTCTGATTTTTGAATCCCGTCAACAACGGCAAAGTTTATTTCACGCTCTTTTAGATGCGGCGCATATTCACGGCAGCAGGTCATTGGTTTTAGAAGACATAAAACGGGCTCCGCTGAGTTATGATAAAATCATCTTAAAAGCGATTACGTTGGGCCGTGCCCTTGAAAAACAGACATGCAAAGGGGCGTGCGTTGGCGTTTTGTTGCCCAATTCAGTGGCAGGAGCGGTGACTTTTATGGCTTTGCAAGCCACCGGGCGCGTACCAGCGATGCTGAATTTTTCTGCCGGGCCCGGCAATATGACGTCAGCAATTCAGACAACCAAAGCCAGCGTGGTTGTGACTTCAAAAGCCTTTGTCGAGGCGGCCAAACTTGAGCCCGTTATGCAAGCATTGCACAAACATGCTGATATAATATTCCTAGAAGACATCCAATCTAATATGAGCCTTTGTCACAAAGTAAGGTCTGCCTTGATTTGTAAGTTTTGGTCCTTGAGATGGCATAAGGGCTATGGCATCGACAGTAGAGACGCGGCTGTTGTCATGTTTACATCTGGATCAGAAGGAACCCCCAAAGGTGTTGTCCTCAGCCACGATAATGTGTTGGCTAATCGTTACCAATTATCGGCTCGCATTGATTTCAACCCCACCGATATTGTGTTTAATGCCTTGCCAATTTTTCATTCCTTTGGTTTATGTAGCGGCTTGTTGTTGCCGCTGTTGTCCGGCGTGCAAACATTTTTGTACCCGTCTCCATTACATTACAGAATTGTCCCAGAATTGGTCTATGACAGCAAAGCCACCGTTATGTTTGGCACAGATACGTTTCTTGCGGGGTATGCGCGAGTGGCCAACGCCTATGATTTTTTTAAAATCCGCTATGTTTGTGCCGGAGCCGAAAAAATTCGAAATGAAACTCGCCAAACCTTTGCCGATAAATTTGGTCTGCGTATACTTGAAGGTTACGGGACAACAGAAACGGCTCCCGTACTTTCGTTCAACACACCGATGCATTTCAAAGCCGGAACCGTGGGGAGATTTTTGCCGGGGATTGATCATAAACTTGAACCCATCGAAGGCATTGAAGACGGCGGGCTGTTGTACGTGCGTGGCCCTAATGTGATGAAGGGATATTATTTAAGCCAACAGCCAGCAAAACTTATTCCGCCCTTGGATGGCTGGTATGATACCGGGGATATCGTGTCTATTGATGCCCATGGGTTCATTTCCATCAAAGGCCGCGCGAAACGTTTTGCCAAGATTGCGGGCGAAATGGTGTCGTTGGGGTTGGTCGAAGAATTGGCAGGGCTGGCTTGGCCCGAACAACGCCACGCGGCCATGGTGATGGCTGATCCAAAAAAGGGAGAACAGGTTTTTTTGATCAGCGAAACCATTGGCGCCACGCGTGATGAATTGTTGGAAATCGCTCGGGCAAAGGGGATCGCCGATATTATGGTTCCCAAAAAGATCATCTATTTGCAAACCCTTCCTGTGTTGGGGTCGGGTAAAACAGATTATCCAAGTGTTGAAAACCTTGTTCGTCAACTCTCACCTGCTTAAACTCTTTATTTATGACAACTTTGGCAACGAATAATCATATATGGGGCGAATTTAAACGGTGGTGTCGGGCGGCAAATTTAAAAGCTTTGCCTGCGCACCCGTGGACCATTGCCAGCTACATGCGTTTTGTTGACCGTCACGTTGACACGGCGTCAGCGCGCGCGGCGCTTGTTGTTATCAGCCGCGAACATGTCTTGAAAACTGGACGGGAACCCACACACCACGCCATTGTTAAAAGCACCATGGAAACCATTGAACGTCGGGAACGGGTCAAACACCAACATGCTGACTTGTTTGATGAAGCCGAACATAAAATGAATCCCAAAATGATGTATTTAAAAACGAATCCAGATAAAAAAACCACAGATTCCCGCGCTAAAATGGTACGCCAACGACAAATATTGAGCTCTAAGCCGCAAATGGTGCGGCGCCGGCCCAAGGATTAAGTTCAACAATTATCATATTTGGCGTGTTTTTGCTTGACCCCAGGCGGTCTGAACGGCACTTTTCGCCCATCATGCGGATATTTAGACACTACACCGATTTACCAAAAGACGCCCAAGGTTGCGTGGTGGCTATTGGTAATTTTGATGGCCTTCACAAGGGCCACCAGACGGTGATCAACGAAGCCGGGGCCATTGCGCGCGCGCGCGCAAAGAAATTGGCGGTGATGACGTTCGAGCCCCATCCCGACAATCTTTTTAAATCTGCAACAGACCCTTTTCGGTTGACCAGCATTCGGATTAAAACGCGTCTCATCGAAGCTTTAAATGTTGATGATTTGTTGATCCAACATTTTGATTTTGAATTTGCCAAATTATCAGCCAATGATTTTATTGAAGAAATTTTGGTAAAAAACCTTGCTGCATCGCACGTGGTTGCGGGTTATGATTTTTGTTTTGGGCAAATGCGCAAAGGCAATTGCGACACGCTGTTAAAGCTGGGTCGAGAAAAAGGCTTTGCGTTTACCGCAGTACCCAAAGTCGTTGATGAAAATGGCGCCGTATATTCTTCAACGTGCATACGCCAAGCTTTGAAAACGGGCAATGTCCTCAACGCGACCGAAATGTTAGGGCATGCTTTTGAATTAGAAGGTCGCGTAGAACACGGTGATGCGCGCGGTCGTCAGTTGGGGTTCCCCACGGCAAACCTGCATTTGGGAGATTTTCTAAGGCCCGCCATCGGTGTTTATGCCATCCGTGCCGGGGTGGATTTAGGTCCGCAAACCAAATGGCTAGAAGGGGTTGCTAATTTTGGGCGTCGCCCAACATTCCATGCCAAGGACGACGTGGTGTTAGAAGCCCACTTGTTTGATTTTGATGGTGATTTGTATGGCAAACATTTGCGCGTTGAACTGATTGATTACATTCGAACAGAACAAAAATTCGATGGCCTAGAGGCGTTAAAATCGCAAATTTCAAAAGATTGTAAAAAAGCTAGAGAAATCCTTTCAAAAGCGCGCTAAAAAGGCTTCGCATATTCATAGGAAAGACGGTAAGCCCATATCATGACCAAAGATTACAAAAACACAGTATTTTTGCCCCAGACTGAATTCCCCATGCGTGCGGGTTTGCCAAAACGTGAACCGGAAACCATTCAACGTTGGCAAGAGCAAGATATTTATGCCCAACAGCGTAAAGCGGGCAAGGGTCGCAAACCGTTCGTATTGCATGATGGTCCGCCATATGCCAACGGACATTTGCACATTGGTCATGCGTTGAACAAAATTCTTAAAGACGTCATCGTTCGGTCCCAACAAATGCAAGGCAAAGATGCCAATTATGTGCCGGGTTGGGATTGCCACGGCCTGCCCATTGAATGGAAAATCGAAGAAAAATATCGCGCCGCCGGCAAAGATAAAGATGAAATTCCGGTACTTGAATTTCGTCAGGAATGTCGAGAATTCGCAACCCATTGGATTGATATCCAACGTGCAGAATTTAAACGCCTTGGCCTAGTTGGCGATTGGGACAATCCTTATACCACCATGACCAACAAGGCCGAAGCCACCATCGCCCGGGAATTGGGAAAATTTTTGATGGATGGTTCTTTGTACAAAGGGGCCAAGCCTGTGATGTGGTCGGTGGTTGAAAAAACCGCTTTGGCCGAAGCAGAGGTTGAATATCACGACCACAATTCGCAAACCATCCATGTCAAATTTCCAATCGTCAAGGCTCCTATCCCTGAAATGCAAGACGCCTCGGTTGTGATTTGGACCACCACGCCATGGACCATCCCCGGCAACAGAGCCGTGGCTTATGGTAATTTTGAATATGGTGTGTACGAAATTAAAGCCGTTGGCGAAGACAGCCGCGCGGTTGTCGGTGAAAAATTAATCATTGCCGATGATTTGGCTGAACAAGTGGCGAATGCCGTGGGGGTCACGGATTGGGATAAAATCGCAAACCATACGGGACTTGAAGGCGTGGTGTGTAAACACCCATTCCATGAATACGGCTATGAATTTGATGTGCCCGCCTTAAAAGGCGATTTCGTAACCTTGGATGCCGGTACTGGCATCGTGCACATTGCCCCCGGTCATGGCGCAGATGACTGGGAATTGGGCATGAAAAACGGGATTTCTGTGCCCGATACAGTGAACGGGGACGGCACCTATACCGCCCAAGCTCCCTTGTTCGAAGGTCTGCCCGTTTTGGTTTTTGATGACAAGAAAAAGAAAACCCAATTTCCGGCGAACAAAGCCGTTTCGGATAAATTGATCGAATTGGGGGCGTTGTTGGCTACGGCTCGTATCGAACATAGCTATCCCCATTCTTGGCGGTCCAAAGCTCCGGTGATTTTTCGCAACACGCCCCAATGGTTTATTTCCATGGAAAAAACAGGCCTTCGCGATACCGCCTTAAAAGCCATCGAAGAGACCCGGTTCGTGCCTGCCCAAGGCAAAAACCGATTGCATGCGATGATTTCTGACCGCCCTGATTGGTGCGTGTCCCGGCAACGGGCTTGGGGTGTGCCGATTGCCGTTTTTGTCCATAAATCCACAGGGCAACCGCTCAGAGACCAAGCGGTCATGGACCGCATCACCAAAGTCTTTGAAACAGAAGGTTCAGATGCATGGTTTAGCCACGACCCACAAACGTTTTTGGGTGATGAATACAATATTGAGGATTTCGACAAGGTTGATGATATTTTAGACGTTTGGTTTGATTCCGGCTGTACCCACAGCTTTGTGTTGGAACAGCGCCCCGATTTAACATGGCCTGCGGATTTGTATTTAGAAGGTTCAGACCAACACCGTGGTTGGTTCCATTCTTCGCTTTTGGAAAGTTCAGGAACACGTGGACGCGCGCCCTATGACGCGGTTTTGACGCACGGGTTTATCTTGGATAATCGCGGCGATAAAATGTCAAAATCCGTTGGGAATACCATCACCCCCAAAGACGTTGAAGAACGTTACGGCGCAGATATCTTGCGGCTTTGGGTGGTGGGTTCTGATTACACAAATGATTTGCCTTTTGGCGAAGATATTTTAAAACAAAATTCCGATATTTATCGTCGCCTACGCAACACATTGCGGTTCTTGTTGGGTAATTTAGACGGTTTTCAAGAGGCTGAACGGGTCGATTTTGCCCAAATGCCGGAACTTGAACGTTCTGTATTGCATCGGCTTTGGGAAATTGATGAAAAGGTGCGTAAAGCTTGTGAAAGTTATCATTTTCACCCCTTGTTTACCGAATTGCATAATTTTTGTACCGTTGAATTGAGCGCGTATTATTTTGATATTCGCAAAGACGCCTTGTATTGTGATCGTGCGGATTCAACATTGCGTCGAGCATGTCGCACAGTTCTAGATGAAGTCTTCAATTGTTTGACCGCGTGGTTGGCGCCGTTTATCTGTTTTACGGCTGAAGAAGCTTGGTTAGCCCGCTATCCAGACGGTGAAAGCGTTCATTTACGTCTGTTTCCTGACGTTCCCGGCGAATGGAAAGATGATGCTTTGTCGGAAAAGTGGGCCAAATTGCGGGAAATGCGCCGGGTGATAACCGGGGCTTTGGAAATTGAACGGGCCGAAAAGCGTATTGGCTCCAGCCTGCAAGCAAGCCCAAAAGTTTATGTGACATCAGATTTTATGGCGGCGATGAACGGCGTGAATTTAGCGGAAATTGCCATTACGTCAGGGGCTCACTTGATTGAAGGCGAAGCTCCTAGTGGTGCCTTTGTATTGACGGATGTGCCGGGTGTTGGTGTTATGCCCGAAACGGCCAATGGGGAAAAATGTGAACGGTGCTGGAAAGTTTGTGATGATATCGGATCAAATGAAAACCATGCGACCGTTTGTGGTCGTTGTGGTGATGCTGTCGAACACAATTCTCAGGACGATGCGTAAATGAACGCTTTGCCCACCGCATTAAAACGTTTGGGCTGGGGATTGGCCGGCGCAACGTTTGTCTTGGATCAAATCACCAAATGGTTGATTTTAGATGTTTTTTCTGATGGCCCTCGGATAATTGAAATCTTGCCGTTCTTTAATTTGGTCTTGGCATGGAATCGCGGCATAAGCTTTGGCCTTTTTGGGGCGGCTGGCGGCTGGGGGCCATGGGTATTGGTCGTTGTTGCCATTGTTATATCGGTCGTTTTAGGTTTTTGGTTGGCAAAGGCCGAAACTCGAATGACCGCTATCAGCTTGGGATTAATTATTGGCGGCGCATTAGGAAATGTGATTGACCGGGTTCGTATGGGTGCCGTTGTGGACTTCCTTGACGTGCATAGCCTAGGCTATCACTGGCCAGCGTTCAATGTTGCAGATACTGGAATTACAGTGGGCGCCATAATTTTGATACTGGAATCCTTGTTTTTTCCTCCCAAAACGAGTAAATAATATATATGAAAAATACCAAAGCCATTGTTGTCGTTGTTCTTGGGGCGGTTGCGCTATCAGCATGTGATAATCTGCGCAAAACCTTGACGACGACCAAAGCGGTTCCCGATGAATTCGCGGTCTATACGCGCGCGCCTTTGACGATGCCACCTGATTTTGGAGTGCGCCCGAACCCGAACGGGGATGAACAAACGGCTTCGACAGAAACCAGCACAGAAAATGTGGCGCGCCGTGTGTTGCTTACCAATAGCTCTAGGACGATTAAACCTATTCAAGCGGATACGCCGGGCACCTCAGCTTTATTGGCATATGCCGGAGCCCAAAATGCGATGCCTGATATTCGCCAAAAACTTGACCAAGAAACCACGGCGTTCGTCGAAGAAGACAAAACTTTTATGGACAACGTTTTGTTTTGGCGCAAACAAAACAAGCAAGGCCCGGTGGTTGATGCCAATGCAGAAAGTCGCCGTATTCAAGAAAATCAAGCTTTAGGCAAGCCTGTCAATGAAGGTGATTCCCCTAAAATAGAAACCAAGTCCAAAGCCCCACTTGAAGGCGTGTTTTCTGGCTGGTTCAATTAATTCGATCTATTCTTCCCTTTGATGTTCATTTTTCCGCCTTAATTTTTCAGTAGAAACCTTCCATGATGAAATTTCTAGCTCAATTGTGTTGTGTTTTGGTTGTCATGGGGGCGTCAAACCTTGCCCAAGGCGCCGTTTTCAACCCCAAAACGTTTACCTTAGATAACGGTTTGCAAGTGGTTGTGTTGCCTAATCATCGTGCGCCCGTGGTTTTGCATATGGTGTGGTACAAGGCCGGATCGGTTGATGAACCCGCAGGCAAATCGGGTATTGCCCATCTTTTGGAACATTTGATGTTCAAGGGCACAAAGAAAAACCCGGACGGGGCTTTTTCTAAAAAGTTGGCCCAACAAGGTGGACAAGAAAATGCGTTCACCAGCTTGGACTATACAGGCTATTACCAAACCGTTGCCGCGGACCGTTTGGAAATGGTGATGGCTTTGGAAGCCGATCGCATGACCAATTTGATATTGGATCCAAAAGATGTAGCCACTGAACGCGCAGTGGTTCTTGAAGAACGTAACATGCGGATCGAAAACAACCCAGGCGCCCGTCTGAACGTTCTTTCTAACAAAAAGCTGTACCCAAAAGGACATCCCTATGGGCGCCCGATTATTGGTTGGCGCGAAGAGTTGGCGGCATTAACCCGCGAAGATGCCTTGGCATTTTATCATGCAAATTATGCCCCCAGCAATGCGATATTGGTAATCGCGGGGGATATCAATGTGGCAGATGTCAAAGCCTTGGCGCAAAAATATTACGGTGTGATTTCCATGCCAAAGGCCCCCGCACGCAAAAAAATACTGAGCAATGCCCCTATTCAAGGTGGAGAAACAGTGTTGATGGATGCCCGTGTTCGACAACCTGTGTGGTCTGAAACGATGATTCAACCCTCGCTGACCAATGGCACGCCTCAACGCACCGCCGCCCTAGAAGTCTTGAACGAAATTTTAGGCGGTGGCGGAACATCAAGGTTGTATCGAAAATTGGTTATTGAAACGGCCCAAGCGGTCAGTGCCGGAACGTATTATGATTCTGGTGCGCGTGGCGAAGGCCATTTTTCTTTTTACGCCAGTCCCCGTCCCGGTGTTGACATGGACACGCTAGCCAAAACTTTGCACGATGAAGTCAAACATATGGTTGACCAAGGTTTGCATCCCAAAGAATTGGCGCGCATCAAAAAGCGCATGATTTCAAATGCTGTATTTGCCCGTGATGAAATGAAAACCGGGGCGTGGACAATTGGCGGAGCCTTAGCGTCAAACCATACCATTGCTGATGTCGAAAATTGGCCCGATCGCATTGCCAAAGTTTCAGAACAAGATGTTATAGAAGCCTTGAAAGCGGTGCTCGCTGAACCTCGGCGCGTGACGTCCAAGTTGTTGCCTGAAATGGCAAAAAAAGGGCAAGGCTCATGAAAAATTTAAACGTTCTTACCATTTTGGTGAGCTTTATTGTTGCCCCATTTGCCGCACACGCAGTTGATGTGGAAAGGGTGATAAGTCCCGGCGGCATCGAAGCTTGGTTGGTGCAAGACCACGCCAATCCTTTGCTGTCGATGAATTTTGCTTTTGCGGGCGGGGCCGAACTGAATAGCAAAGACAAAAATGGTCTTGATAATCTGGCGGCCAGCACGATGGATGAAGGTGCGGGAACGCTTGACAGCAAGGCGTTTCAACAACGTTTGACGGATCAATCCATCAGTTTACGGTTCAGCGCCGGATTGGATAGCTTTGGTGGCCATTTAAAAACATTGACCAAAAATCGCAACGAAGCCTTTGACTTGCTGCGTCTGGCCTTGACCCAGCCCCGTTTTGATGTCGAGCCCGTGGCACGGCTGAAAAGCCAAATTAAAGCAGGCTTAAGAAGCAATCAAGAAGACCCCGGCACTTTGGCTTACCAAACCTTGTTTAAGACGTTCTATCCGGGGCATGGTTATGGCAACCGCAGCAAAGGAACGCTCAAAGGACTTGACAGTATTAACCACGATGATCTGGTTGGCTTTGTGAAAACAAGATTGGCAAAAGACGGCCTGAAAATCGGTGTGGTCGGAGACGTTACGCCAATGCAATTGGGATATTTATTGGACCAAACCTTTGGCGGGTTGCCCGAAACGTCAAATTTTAAGCCGGTGCCCGACATCAAAACCGAAGCCAAAGGTCGGGTCACAATTATAAAAAAAGATGTGGTCCAAAGCACCATTGTTTTTGCGGTCCAAGGCCCAAAACGTGACGATCCTGATTTTTATAGCGCCGTTGTGATGAACCATATATTGGGCGGGGGAAGCTTTACCTCGCGTTTGTATACCGAAATTCGAGAAAAACGTGGATTGGCCTATAGCGTCGGTACCAGTCTTTACCCACTCAAACATACAGGCTTGATCGTTGGAAATGCGGGCACTGAAAACGCCCGTGTTGGAGAAACGGTGAACATTGTACGCCGCGAATGGAAACGTTTGGCAAATGGTGATTTGCAACAACAAGAGCTCAAAGATGCAAAAAATTACGTTACGGGGTCATTCCCTTTGCGTTTGACGTCCACATCCGCCATAGCTCAGGTCTTGGTGGCGATGCAGGTTCATAATCTTGGCATTGATTATTTAGATCAACGCAATGCATACATCCAAGCTGTCACCTTGGAAAGCGTTCGTCATGTTGCGGCGAAATACCTTAAGCCCGACACTATGGATGTTGTCATCGTGGGCAAACCAAACGGCATTCAAGCCAAGCCTTGAGCCACGGCTCATGTCTCGGGTATTGTGGGTAAACGAATCGTGAATGTGATTCGCAGAGGCCGCAAAGGGCTTGAGGATTTAATCGTGCTGCGCAAACTTCCCAAAACGCTTGTTAATCAAATCGCCGCCGGTGAAGTGGTCGAACGGCCAGCTTCGGCGCTGAAAGAACTTGTCGAAAACAGTCTTGATGCAGGGGCTAAAAACATCGACATTCAATTGCGCGATGGTGGGCGTACTTTGATTGCGGTGACTGATGATGGTTCAGGAATGAACGCCGATGAATTGATCTTGGCGATTGAACGACATGCCACATCTAAATTGCCAGATGATGATTTGGTGCATATCAAAACCCTTGGCTTTCGAGGAGAAGCATTGCCTGCTATTGGAGCTGTGGCCAGGGTCAACATCACGTCGCGTGTTGAAGGTGCTGAAAATGCATGGCTATTGCGGGTTGAAGGCGGTGATGTTTTCGACCTTGAGCCCGCATCACACCCTCAAGGGACGAGAATAGAAGTCCGCGATTTATTTTTCGCCACTCCGGCGCGGTTGAAATTTTTGAAATCGCCTCGTACTGAACTCACCCATGCGGTCGAAATAATCCATCGTTTGGCTATGGCCCATCCGGATGTGGGTTTTACATTATCAGATGAAAAACGAACCATTATTCGTCTGTCCCCGGCCCAAGGCGAATTGTTTTCTCAGCGCCTTGACCGGCTGGGTCAAGTGATGGGGCGGGATTTTTTTGATAATTGTTTAGCTGTTGAAGCCGAACGCGAAGGCGTGCGTTTGACCGGATACATTGGCTTGCCCACCTTGAATCGAGGCAACGCCAACCAACAATTTATGTTTGTGAACGGGCGCCCGGTGCGCGACAAACTTTTTTACGGAGCCTTGCGCGGGGCTTACCGCGATTTTTTGGCCCATGATCGTTACCCTTATGTGGCTTTGTTTTTGGACGTTCCGCCTGATGCGGTTGACGTCAACGTTCACCCGGCAAAGACCGAAGTGCGGTTTCGGGATTCAGGCCTCGTCAGGGGATTGATCGTGGGGGCGGTAAAACACACCTTGGCAGATGCGGGGCACCGGGCTTCAACCACGGTGTCAGATCAAGCGTTAGGCGCGGCGCATGCCGTAGAGCCCAACCATTTTTCGCAAATACAGTCCCGCGTGCATGCTGCAAACCCGCGCCTGCCCCAAGGTCTGAGCGAAACATCAGCAAGCTTTCAAGCCCCCTTTGAACAAATGGACCGAACCCCCACGGCCCGTTTTGAAAACATTCAAGACCCTGTTGAACAAGGTGAAGACTTTCCCTTAGGTGTGGCGCGGGCGCAATTGCATGAAACCTATATCGTGGCGCAAACGGCGGATGGCATTGTCATTGTCGATCAGCACGCGGCCCATGAACGGTTGGTTTATGAACGCATGAAAGACCACCTAAGCAAAGGCGATATGTTGCGCCAAGGTTTATTGTTGCCCGAAGTTGTGGAACTGGACGAAGGCTCTGCATCCAGATTAATCAAACGTGTGGCTGAATTCAAAACGCTTGGTCTGGTGATAGAACCTTTTGGCGAGGGTGCCATCGTGGTGCGCGAAACCCCGGCCATGTTGGGTAACGTGGATGTCCAAAAATTGATCTTGGACTTAGCCGATGATTTAACAGCGTGGGGCGAAGCCATCACATTGGATGAAAAATTAGCTGACGTTGCGGCGACTATGGCGTGCCATGGCAGCGTACGCGCCGGACGCAGACTTTTGAACGCGGAAATGAATGCATTGCTTCGCGAAATGGAAGCTACACCCCATTCCGGGCAATGTAACCACGGGCGACCAACGTATGTAGAATTGAAATTGGCTGATATTGAAAAGCTGTTTGGGCGGCGCTAGGCGCGATAAATCAAAAACACAGCCCGCGCAGCGCCATAGTTTTTTTCCTTTTGGACGATGAATTTTGGTGGCACCAAAAGCTCTTCATCCTTGGCAATTTCAACCATCACCACGCATTGATCTTTCAGCCAGCCGTTATCCGACAAAGCATTGAGGGCGGGAACGCTTAAGTTTTTGTGATAGGGCGCATCCAAAAAAGCGTAATCAACGGGCTGGGTCAGGCATTCGCTAAGGGATTGTGCTTTTTTATCCAGAACCACACACGATATCGTTTCCCCCAACGTTTGGATATTGTCATTTAAAATGCGTCTGGCCCCTGAATGCATTTCGACAAAAGTACAATGTGATGCCCCCCGAGAAATGGCTTCAAGCCCCAAGGCTCCGGTGCCCGCAAACACATCCAAAACGGCAGCCGCCCCAAAGCCCGGTCCAGAAATGCCATGTTCCAAAACGTTAAAAATAGCTTCCCGCGCGCGGTCAGATGTTGGGCGAGTGTCTCGGCCCTTTGGCGCGTTCAGCGGTCGTCCCTTGTGTTTGCCCGAAACGATGCGCATTAACGTTTTTTCCGAGGCTTTGGTTTAGGGGGCTGTTTTCTGGGTTTTCTGGGTGATTTCGGTTTGGCGTTCGTTTTTGGTTTGGCCTTGGCCCAACCCTTTTGCGAACGGTTGACGTTGACGCCGCTGTCTGCAGCAACCTTGGCAAATTTTTCACCTAATTGTTCAATTAATTGGCGACGCGGGACTTCCATTAATTCTTCGCGTTTTAAATCGCCCAAACGAAACGGCCCAAAAGATTGGCGAACCAGCCGATTAACGTGCAATTCCAAGAACCGCATGACTTGGCGGATTTCTCGGTTTTTGCCTTCGCTTAGCGACACAATCAGCCATGCATTGCGCCCGGTTTTTTTTTCGATATGTGCCGTGACGGGGCCATAATGAATACCTTCGACGGTACAACCTTCCTTGATGGTATCTAATTTTTCTTGGGTCACGAAACCGAATACACGTACGCGATAGGTTCTGATCCATCCTTTTTGAGGCAATTCCAATTCACGGGCCAGCCCACCGTCATTGGTCAACAGCAACAAGCCTTCGGAATTTAAATCCAACCGGCCAACGGATATGACCCGGCCCAAGGTTTCGGGGATGTGGTCAAACACCGTGGGGCGGCCTTCTTCGTCTTTGTGCGTGGTCACCAATCCGGCGGGCTTGTGATACAGCCATAACTTAGGCTCACCAATAACGGGAAGCGGCTGTCCATCAACCTTGATGCGGGATGAATCGTCGACGATGGTCGCTGGTGTATCAATGGTGATGCCGTCCACTTGGACACGGTGTTCGGCAATCCAACGTTCCGCATCCCGCCGGGAACATAATCCAGCCCGCGCCATTAATTTAGCAACACGGTCGCCTTTTTTTGGAGGGGTATCAGTCATCGTTATTTTCACAGTCTTGGGTATAGGCACGGGCGGCTTCGATAAAGGCAGCAAAAATGCGGGTGTCGGCATCCGTTATTTCAAATTCTGGGTGCCATTGAACGCCTAAACAAAACGTCATATTTATGGCTTCGATGCCTTCTATCACACCATCGGGCGCGCGGGCATTTATTTTTACGCCTTGGGGCTCGTCCCTAGCCGCTTGATGGTGGGCGCTGTTTGCTTGAATGTGGTGGGTTCCGATAATGTCATAAAGCTTTGTGCCTTGGACGATTTCGACGTCGTGACCAACTTCGTCGCGGGGATTGGGTTGTTCATGGGCCAGGGCATCTGGATATTCATCAGGGATATGTTGAATAAGGGTTCCGCCCAAAGCCACGTGTAAAAGCTGTTGCCCGCCACAAATACCCAACACAGGCATGTCGCGGTTGAGCGCATTTTGCAAAATTTCCATTTCAAAAGTCGTGCGATCTTCTTTGAGACTGACGGTTTCGTGTGTATTGCCAACGCCGTACAACGCCGGATCAATATCAAAATTTCCGCCGGGGATCAAAAGTCCATCAAGGTTGTTGACGTAAAGCGGCAACAATTCCATTTCCAAGGGCAACAACAATGGTAACCCCCCCGCTCGAGCAACGGCGGAAACATAATTGTGGCGAACGGCATACCATGGAAATTTTGAATATTGGTCGGCACCGCCGGATTCTGAATCCAAGACAATGCCGATAACGGGTGTGGTGAGATCTGTGTTCATGAAATTATTTTATGTGGGTATGGGGCTAACGGCAAGACATCTTGACGAATGGTTTTTGAAAACGCACTCTTTGGCAATGAAAACTACGCAAACAAACCCAATGGACGTGGCCATGAAAGAGGCAAAGGCTGCGGCCAATCGCGGCGAAGTCCCCGTTGGTTGTGTCATTGTTCATGGCCCTAGTGGGGAAATTTTGGCCAAAACAGGCAACCAAACAGAAGAATTGAATGACCCGACCGCGCATGCCGAAATAATGGCGATCAAACAAGCCACGAGCAAACTTGGTTCGCCCCGGTTAACCGATTGCGATCTTTATGTGACGTTGGAACCGTGTGCGATGTGTGCAACCGCAATATCGTTTGCCCGAATCCGGCGGCTGTATTTTGCTGCTTTTGATGCTAAAATGGGGGGTGTTGAACACGGCCCTCATATATATAGCCAGCCCACATGTCACCATGCACCAGAAGTCTATGGTGGCATTGGTGAGACCCGTGCGGTTGATCTTCTCAAGACGTTTTTCCAAGATAAACGCTAGCTGGTGTGGCACGCGTTGCAACAATAAAAACAGCCATCGGCATTTTCATTTATTTTTGTGGCAACCAACATGGCGCCATGGCAAGTGGCATGAGTACCCAGAGAAATTTGATTTTCTTCATTTGGTCCATGCTCGCAACCAACCACATGAACTTCATGATCAGCACTGTTGTGGGCATTCTTATTCATAACATATTGCGACACATCTAATCACCCCTTTAAATTTCTAATCCGCGTGTCTTACAATTTTAAAGAGTTTTATTTTTAGGAAGGCAATGCTGTTATTTATATTTTTGAAACTTTAATGGATTCTTGCAAGGTTCGAATATCTGATCCGGCTTTGTATGCAAAGCTGATATGGAACTGATCTTCTTCGCAGGTGTCGATGGGATTTGAGATGGGGATAATCAAGTTTTGATTCATCCAGTCTATGGCCGTTTCGGTTTTGACGTCTACGGACAATACATTTTTTGTAATAAAACGCAGGGCGTTGAAATGTCCAACAGCTTGAATGGTTAATGGCTGGTCAAAAGCGATGGTTAACGGGAAATCTTGCCCATATTCGATCAATTCGAACGGAATGGCTTCGGCCAAAGATAGAAAGCGCGAAGATGGTGCCTCAAAACTTTCAAACAAGGGCAGGGGCGCTTCAAATCCTTGGAACGAAAATTCTGCAAATATGGGTTCAACACCTAGAACGGTCGCAAAAGGAATAAACATGGGTAATTTATCGTCAAATTTTTTACGGTAACGAACCTTGAAATCATAAAGGATTTCAAGTTGTTTTTCTCGCAATAATCCTGCGTGAAGCATTTCACAAACAACTACATCCACGGGTTCAGGCGGCAGATAAGTACGCGCATCCCCTTCGCAAATTTCGACTTTGTCGGTTAGGCCATTTTCAACCAGTAATTTTTGAGAACAGTGAACCAAGTCAGGAAGCCGTTCAACCCCATAAACACGAGCCGCTTTTTGAGCCGCAAAAAAAGACAGAACACCCGTTCCAGAACCTAGGTCTAAGACAGCGCCGTCTTTAGGCACTAAAAATTCAAGGGCGGCCTTGAAACCTTCCAGGCGGGCTTCGTCGGCCAGCATCTGATAGTGATAATGAAGGGGAATATATTGGCCAAGAATCGTATCGTTCTGCAATTGTTGTCCCCATTAAATTGACAATAAATTATGCCTAAATTTTTAAATATATTGTTCTAAAGCCTTTGAAATATAGTATGGTAAGCAATGGGCATAAGTATTAAGGGGTGTTGCTATGAATATTCGCTGGAAATTGAGCTTTTTTTTTCTGCTGATGTCGTTGGTGCCCTTAATTGCATTTTCAGTGCTCAGCATAACGCGGGCGCAAAAAATTCTCAAAGAAGAAATTGGTAAAGGATATGAACTTGTCGCACAGGAAAAAGCGACGCAAGTGGCCTTTGTTTTGGATCGCCGACTTGATGAAGCCTCAAGCTTTGCTAAAAACCTCACTTTACGCCAAGATCTGATAGAAGCAAATAAAAGCTATGTTGGCAAAAGCCCAGCCGATAATCAGAAGCAAATCAAGGCGATTGACCAAGCTTGGATCAAGGCCAAAGGCGATATTCCTGAGGCTAAGGATATATTGACTAACGATTTATCGGTTTTGTTGCGAAAATACCGCGACCGAAACCATCTGGAATATGGGGAAATTTTTATCACCGACAAATTTGGGGCAACGGTGGCTATGACGTCAACCTTGACCGATTATTACCAAGCTGACGAAGGCTGGTGGCAGGAAGGGTATGCAAAAGGCCAAGGCGCCATTTACATTGATGACCGTGGATATGATTTAAGCGCTAAAACCGTAGTTACAGGCGTTGTGGTGCCCATTCGGGTTAATGATAAAGTTCTTGGCTTGTTGAAAATTAATTTCAAGATGGCGCACATTCCTTCTATTATTTCCAGCCCCTATGAAAGACCAGATGTTAATATTTTTATGTTTCGTACAAACGGTACGGCGGTCATTAATGCCGTCAACGTTGATCGTAGCCAAGCCAATCCAACCGAAGGCAAAGTCCTGAGCCAAGGTCGGTCACGAGGTTGGGTAGAAGACGAACACGATAAGCAACCCACGATCATGGGCTATGCTTTGGTACATCCAAAAAAACAAATATTTTCGCGGTTTATGTCTGAAGATTCTAAAAAGGGTGTCGCCGGAGAAACATGGGGGCCATCACAATGGTATGTGTACGTGGAACGCACCCGACGTTTGGCCTATGCGCCCTTAAATAAACTGATCGCTGTATTGTTGGTTGGTACGGGTGTTGTGGCCATGCTGACTGTTTTTGTTGCCGGGGCAACGGCTGGAAAAATAACCGAGCCGTTATTGGCATTACGCAAGGGCATGAAAAATATTTCCGAGGGTGATTTAGATTATAAAATTGAAAGCAATCAAACGGATGAAATTGGTGCCGTTATTCAAGGCATCAATAGTATGGGCGAGCAGTTAAAAAAGACGCTGGCATCGCGCGATGAATTGAACGAAGAAATTGTTTTTCGTAAAGAAGTTGAAAAGGCGCTTAAGGATAAAACAAAAGAATTGGAACAAGCCACATGGGCTGCGGTCAAAGCTAACCAGTCAAAGTCTGAATTTTTAACATCCATGAGCCATGAATTGCGAACGCCCTTGAATGCGGTTTTGGGTTTTGCTCAAATTCTTCAATTAGACACAAAAACCCCCTTAAACGATAAACAAAGAGATGCGACAAATCAGATTATTAAAGGTGGCGAGCATTTGTTAGATTTAATCAACGATATTTTGAATTTATCAAAAATCGAAACGGGCCATATTGAATTGGACATAGAACCTGTTGAAAGCTTGGACGTGATCAAGGAATGTATGTCTATGGTCAAAACTTTGGCTGATGATATGGATTTGACCATTGATGTGCCAAACACCGGGTCAGCAATTGTTGAAGCGGACCATGTGCGGCTAAAACAAGTTTTGTTTAATTTAATGTCCAATGCAGTGAAGTATAATCGCCCCAAGGGAACGGTAACGGTGACCAGCACAATTTTGGACAATAAAAAAGCGTTGCGCATTTCAGTCGCTGATACCGGAAAGGGGATCGCCACAGGCAAACAAGACGAATTGTTTGTGCCGTTTTCAAGGCTTGGCGCGGAAAATTCAAATATCGAAGGTACTGGTATTGGCCTTTCCATAACACAAAAACTTTTGAATGCCATGGGCGGTCAGATCGGCTTTGAAAGCAAGGAAGGCATTGGTTCGGTCTTTTGGGCCGAATTACCGTTGTCTGAAAGCAAGGAAACCGAACACCAAACAGCGGACGTGGCGGCGAACATAAATGAAGAAGATATGTCGGGGCACGTTCTTTACATCGAAGACAATATTGCAAATTCTATTCTTATGGAAACCATATTAAGCAATGTTCCGGGCCTGAAATTGAAAATAGCCCCCTCGGCAGAGTTGGGCTTGGCCATGGCTCATCAAAACAAGCCAGACTTGATTTTGATGGATATCAATCTTCCCGGCATGAGCGGTAACGAAGCCTTGGTGGAATTAAAAAAACACAAAAAAACAAAGGATATTCCTGTGATTGCCATTACGGCTGATGCTATGGCAAAGGATATCCGCAAAGGTTTAGACGATGGTTTTATCGCCTATTTAACCAAACCATTTAATGTGACTGAATTGATCAATTCAGTTCAGGAAATTATGACAAAGTCATGACGCAATGCTTTGATCTAGTGTCCGCTGATGTCGGAATGAAGCGGCCGGGTATCTTCAAAAGTTTTAAGTTGTTGTTCGCTGGCTTTGGTTTGGTGGTTGGCTTTCCATTCTTCAACGGACATTCCATATACCGCCATAATAGCCTCATCTTTTGACAGCTCTATGCCTTGATCATGGGCGGCCTTGATCATCCACTTGTAAAGACAATTGCGACAAAAACCAGCCAAGTTCATCAAATCTATATTTTGAGCATCGGTGCGTTTTTGCAAATGGTCCATCAAGCTACGCCAGGCAGCGGCTTCAATCTTGTTGCGATCAGTATCGTTCATTATGTTTTGTCTTTCATGGCACGCCACCCGATATCGGTGCGGTTAAAACCTCCGGGCCAATCAATTGATGCTACGCCTTCATAAGCTTTGGCATGGGCTTGATCTACCGATTCACCTAAGGCTGTGACCCCCAAAACACGGCCGCCATTGGCAACAATTTGGGTGCCCTTGGCTGTGGTTCCAGCGTGAAATACCATAACATTTTCAAGGGACGAGGCTTTATCTAACCCCTTAATCACACTCCCTTTGTCATAATGGGCAGGATAACCATTGCTAGCCATGACAACTAATAAAGCTGTGTCGTTGTGCCATTTCAATTTAATCGTATCAAGATTACCTTCGGTGCATGCCAGCAAGGCTTCTAGAACATCCGATTCTAGACGGGCCATCAAAACTTGGCATTCAGGATCGCCAAAACGAACATTGTATTCCAAAACCTTTGGCCCATCTTTGGTGATCATCAGGCCACAAAATAAAACGCCTTTATATGGACAGCCTTCGGCAGCCATGGCTTTTATGGTGGGGTTGATAATTTCATCCATGATTTGATCATGCAATTTTGGGGTAACCACGGGGGTTGGCGAATACGCACCCATGCCGCCTGTATTTGGGCCGGTACCACCATCATGAACGGCTTTGTGATCTTGGGCCGACGCCAAGGCAATGGTATTTTCTCCATCAACCAAGGCAAAAAAGCTTACTTCTTCGCCGACCATAAATTCTTCGATCAAAACTTCTTCGCCAGCATCGCCAAAGGCACGTTCAATCATCATGTGGTCAATGGCGGCGTAAGCTTCATTTTTGTTGTGGCACAATATGACACCTTTGCCTTCGGCTAAACCATCGGCTTTGACAACCAGACCGGTGTCTTGTTTCAAAATATAAGACTTCGCAGCATCAGGCTCGTCAAAGGTTTCATAAGCCGCCGTAGGAATACCATATTTGGCTAAGATATCTTTCATGAAAGCTTTTGAGCCTTCTAATTGAGCCGCGGCTTTTGACGGGCCAAAGGCTTTTATGCCGGTTGCGTCTAAGGTATCGACCAAACCATCAACTAACGCGGCTTCGGGGCCAATGACCACAAAATCAATGCCTTCTGATTTAGCAAAATCGTTAATCCCTGAAATGTTATCAGCGGCGATGTCGACACAAGTTGCCACTTCGGCAATTCCGGCATTTCCGGGAGCGGCATATAAAGCCGTGCATTTGGGTGATTTTGCAATTGCCCAACACAAGGCATGTTCACGACCACCAGAACCAACAACCAAAACCTTCATGGGCCGAAGCCTCCTTATATTTTTTAAGACTTAACGTTTCTTACGTTTTTCAGATATGACTTGTTTACCATACACCGTCATATCATACATACTGTCACTTATGAGTGAACAGCAAAGTGACATTGAACATACAGAAAATAGCCTAAATGCTCCGATATTTTCGGTTTCCGAGGTTTCTGGGCATTTAAAACGCGTTGTCGAGGACTCGTTTGCCTTTGTCCGCGTGCGTGGAGAAGTCACGGGATTCAAACGGGCGGCTTCAGGACACCTGTATTTTCGCATGAAAGACGATGGTGCCGTCTTGGACGCCGTGTGTTGGCGGGGTGTGGCTGGGCGGTTAAGCCTAGATGTCGAAGATGGACTTGAAGTCATAGCCATAGGACGGTTGACGACGTACCCCGGGCGATCAAATTATCAAATTGTAGTCGAATCGATTGAAATCGCGGGTGAAGGAGCGTTGTTAAAGCTTTTAGAAGACCGCAAAAGAAAGCTTGCTGATGAGGGCTTGTTTGATCGCGCTGAAAAAAGAGAATTACCGTACCTGCCTAAAGTGATCGGCGTGGTTACGTCCCCAACGGGGGCTGTTATACGCGATATCATGCACCGCTTGAACGATCGTTTTCCAACACGGGTCTTGGTGTGGCCTGTGTTGGTCCAAGGTGATGGAGCGGCGGATCAGATTGTGAATGCCATCGCTGGTTTTAACCGATTGCCCAAAAACGGCCCGATTCCCCGTCCCGACCTGTTGGTGGTTGCCCGTGGTGGCGGTTCCCTCGAAGATCTTTGGGCGTTTAATGAGGAAAATGTGGTCCGTGCCGCCTTTGAAAGTGCTATTCCGCTCATCAGCGCGGTCGGCCATGAAACCGACACCACGTTGATTGATTTTGCCTCTGACGTGCGCGCTCCAACACCAACGGCAGCGGCAGAAATGGCGGTTCCCGTTAGGTCAGAATTGATGGCCTTAGTCCAAGACGATGGCGCACGCATAATGCGTGCTGCGGGACGTTTCGTGGCAGAACAAAGAATCCATCTGCAAGGCTTGTCCAGAGGCTTGCCAGATTTAAATCAGTTGCTGGCTAATCAATCCCAGCGTCTGGATGATTGGAGCGAACGGCTAGGCCCCAGTCTGCAAACAGGCATTCATCGTCGCCACCGAAAATTGGCTGAAGTCGCGGGGGTGCTGGGCTCACCTCGTTCGCAGGTTAGCTATAGCCATGAACGCTTGAACGGACGGGCCAACGCATTGATCCGGGCTGCTAATCGGTTAACTGCGGCGCCTAAACGTGACTTGAAACTGACCGCTAGGCTATTAGATGGGCTATCTTATGAACGGGTGCTTGATCGTGGATTTGCCTTGATCACCGATGCAAAAGGAAGGGCTATTCCAAGCATTACGGCCCTTCATCCGGGGGATGATGTTCATCTGCGCTTGAAAGACGGCAAGGTTGGTGCGCGCGTAACGGGCGGCGAAGGCCTAGCTCTTAAAAAGCCGAATAAAGCAAAAACCAAAGATGGTAAACAGGGGAGCTTGTTGTGAAAATTTGGATAATTTTGGGGATGTTATTGGCATTCCCAGCCAAAGCCGTGGAATTGTCAGGACAATATATACAAGGTGGCTTGGTTATTGGTCGGACGGTGGTCGGCTCACATGTTAGCCTTGACGGAGAAAATATAGCGGTGGCGCCTAACGGTGCCTTCGTTTTTGGTTTTGGTAGAAACGCAGGGGTACATGCGAAATTGGAAATCAGGGAACCATCCGGAAAAATGGTGTCGCGTGACCTTACGATTGTTCCACAAACCTATAAAGTTCAACGCATTAATGGGCTACCCACGCGCAAGGTTACGCCCAAACCCGAAGACGTGGCTCGGATTCAAGCAGACAATCGCAAAATAGGTGCTGTGCGGGCTTCATCGTCGTTGAAACCTAACTTTCTCAGCCATTTTAAATGGCCCGTAAAAGGCCCGATTAGTGGCGTTTTTGGATCGCAACGCATTTTGAACGGCAAGCCCCGAAGCCCCCATAACGGGGTGGACGTGGCGGCCCCACGGGGAACAACCATCGTCGCCCCTGCGGATGGGGTCGTGGCGTTGGTTCAGCAAAATATGTTTTATACCGGAAAAACCATGATGATCGATCATGGCCTTGGCCTGACATCGGTATATGCCCACATGGATGGTATTTTGGTGGCTGAGGGGCAAATGGTTAAACAAGGCCAGCCCATTGGCATGGTCGGGAAAACCGGACGGGTGACCGGGCCGCATTTACATTGGGGATTGACGTGGAAAGGGGTTCACCTTGACCCCATGCTGGCCACCGGGCCAATGCCAAAGGATTAGGCTAGTCCGGCCAACGTTTGTGCAACCACAGCCATTGACCGGGTGCCTCTCTGATCCAGCTTTCCAACAGCGCGGTAACTTCGGTCATAATGGTTTTGACATCAGCCTTTCGATCATCCGTTTTGTGAACGCTAAGGGGGGGCAGAAAAGAAAGCTTAAATCGTGCGCCGGGAAGGCGGACACAACGGATCGGCACCATGGGGGCGTCAAACCGTAAAGCAAATTCAGCCAAAGCCGTTCCGGTCATGGCGGGGCGCCCAAAAAAGGGAACTGCGATTCCATCGTTTAATTTTTGATCGACTAAAATGCCTAAGTTTTGACCGCGTTTCAACAGCGTAAAGGCTCGTTTGGCCCCTGGTGCCCCTTTGGGGATTACCTCGCCTTGGATATTGCGCCCGGTGAAAAATTTTAACAATAACGGGTTGTTAGGGGCGCGATAAAATGTGTTGGATTCAAAGCTTAATAATTTTGTCGACATGGGGATCAGTTCCCAACTGCCCAAATGCCCACCAAAAAACAACACGGGCTTGCCCAAAGCTAGCGCGGCATCTAGATGTTCTTGCCCTTCGATTTCAACACGATCACGGTTTTTACCTGAAAGCAGGCGATCCATAATGGGAAATTCAAAAGCAGCTCGACCTAAGGTATCCCAGACTTCGCGAACGATAATTTCAATTTCTGGATCTGATTTTTCGGGGAAAGCGACTTTTAAGCTCCGACGGGCTACGTTTGATTTTTTTAAAGCTGGACCAATGCTCGATGCTAAAATTCCACCTATGTTCGAAGCCCAAGAAAAAGGCAACAGACGCATGAAAAAGCTCACCACAAAAGCCAAACCCGCCGTGACGTAATCCATCACGGTGGCCTTGCGAAAACTGACGGGTTCAACTTTTTTACCCATCCACCAAGACCTTGCTCAAAAGCTCATCGATTTCAGTTTTATTTTTCCAAACCAAAGCGATGGGTACGGCTTTGATGGTGTTTTTGTGGGCGGGCGATAAACGCACCCAATCTTTTGTTGTGGTGACCACCAACACACCAGCCGCAGCGTCTATGACGTGTTGAATTTCTTCAACGCTATAGGGATGGTGATCGTCAAAAGACTTACACCCCACAAGCTTGCATTCAGCTTTCCTCAACGTGTCAAAAAACTTTTGCGGGCGACCAATGCCAGCAAAGGCAAAGACGTCTTGTCCTTTTAGATTTTGAATATCAGCCGTGGGTTCAATACGGGCGCGCAGCACAGGAAGTTTTTTTTGCTCGGCCCGTTGTACGCGGCCCCATACATCGGCTTCATCCGCGCCCAACAGCGCCATGCAATCGGCACGTTTAAGGCCTGCTTCAATATTTTCACGCAGTGGCCCTGCGGGCATCACGCGCCCATTGCCAAACCCGTATTGGCCGTCAACGACCAAAATGGATAAGTCTTTAAACACCGATGGATTTTGGAAACCATCGTCCATGACGATGACTTGCGCCCCGGCCTTGATGGCGGCTTCGATTCCAGCCTTGCGGTCGCGGCTTACCCATGTGGGAGCATTTTGAGTTAACAGCAAAGCTTCGTCACCAACGGTTGCAAAGCTATGGTTTTTGGGGTCCACCAGAACGGGGCCAATTTCAGTGCCGCCATAACCGCGCATTATGACGTGAGTGGCCATGCCTTTGGCTTTCAGTCGGGCAATGATGTCAATGGCAATGGGCGTTTTGCCAGCGCCGCCCACGACCAAATTACCCACGCAAATGATTGGCACACCGGCTTTCCAAGGGTGGGATTGTGTTTGCCGCCAAGCCGCCATCATGGATACAACGCCACCAATAGGGCGCAACAATGACGGCCATAAACCGTTGGTCTTTCGGTCCCAAAAATCAGGTGCGCGCATGATGGTTGCTTTCGCTCGCGTCAAGAAAAGGCTCTAGCTGATCAAAAACGCGGTCCAACACATGGGTTTCAGACACAGCCAATTGATAAGCGCATTCCATCATTTTTATACGCTTAGATGGCTCGTTCAATAATTTTTGTACCGCATCCGCCAATTGGATTTGATCGTTGACGCTTATCGCCGCCTTTTTGTGGATCAATTTGGCAGAAACGTCGCGAAAATTGCTCATATCTGGACCAAATATCAAGGCGCATTGCAGCTGCGCAGGTTCAATGGGGTTTTGTCCTCCACCAACGGCAAATGTCTTGCCCATAAAGACCACCGAACATAGGCGGTAAAAAAGCCCCAATTCGCCCATGGTATCGGCAACATAGATATCGGTCTCAGCGGTGATTGGTTGGTTTGACGAACGCCTAGAAACGCTTAGGCCTTGGGCAGATAATTGCTTGCAAACGTCTTCGCCACGGTTGGCATGACGGGGCACGATAATGGTTAACAGGTCAGGCATTGTCGGTTTTAGAAATTGATGAACGTGGCCCGACATAAGTTCTTCGCCGGCATGGGTCGAAGACGCCAGCCACACCGGGCGTTCGCCAATTTGCAAAATCATTTGTTCGCGGGCGATATTATCGGCTGGCAAAGCATCGCAGGCAAATTTCAAGTTGCCGGGGTGATTTACGGATTTGGCACCCAGATCTGTAAACCGTTCGGCATCGGTTTCGCTTTGTGCCAAGATCAGACGGAACGATGATAAAATACGCCCGATCATAGACTTGTGTTTTATCATCGTTCCGTCTGATCTTG
>Ga0316204_10000395_pt1 | contig 168069 bp, 160 predicted proteins | sample 6monrhotite_MG_2_FD_205661 | JGI IMG/M metagenome (GOLD analysis project Ga0316204, IMG submission 205661) | Microbial mat bacterial communities from mineral coupon in-situ incubated in ocean water Damariscotta River, Maine, United States -... | ecosystem: Environmental > Aquatic > Marine >... | reverse complement strand
ACAATTTGTTTAACAGTGACCAAGACAGATGAAGAAAATAATTTTATTAATTGGTTAATTATCCAACTGAACGGTGGGACTGCATTTTTTTATCTATTGACTTTGGATCGGCTCATATGTGTTATGCGTGCCCTACGTATCATAGTCTCCACTATCCCATGGTTCAAAAAATGCCATATAGTTACCTGGTAGTAGTTCAACAGCCCAGATATCTTCTTCATCTTCTGGTTCTCTAGGAATTAAACCAAAATCGATATTTTTGAACTTGACTGAAAATGGTTTAACTTCAATACGACAATATTCTACCTCACCCAATTCACTCAAGCGGGAATAGTACTTTTCCTTACATGCGTCTTTATCACAGAATGACCTAGGACCAAGATCATCGATAGTATAATCAGCTAGATTCCCCTCTCTATCAAACTTGAATAAAGCGATATATTCGCCCCCATTTTTGTCTTTTCCAGCAGGCTCAAAAGGGGTAGTAAGGAAAAACTGAAATCCATCCTTAGTTATTCCAATATGCTTTGCGCTGTAATCATCATTATTGATTGCGATTTTATTTGGCTTTTCTGAGCCCATACTTTTATCCCTTGAGACGCATAACGCCAAAATAAATTGAGCGTTTTTATTGCTTCAATTTTCATTGTCTTGTTAAATTCACGCACTTTCAAACCATGCATCCATTTCGTCTGACTCATATGCTTCTATAAGTTCTCGGAGATCCTGGTCGCAATGTTTCTTCACTTCTTCACTCAAGCTTGGTCGCACAGACCAGACCCAACAGCAATACACGTTTTCGTCTCTCGTATCATCAGGACACCACTCGACGAAGCCTTCGCTCACACCAATCGTGTTGGCGTACAAACAGTCTACAGCAGAACGTCGCGTGTCGAAGTCCTCGAAATTTTCAACCTCAGACCAATCTACTTGTTCAGGTATATTTCTGGGTATAGTCATATCGCTTTGCTAATTTAACGCTTTGCTTTGTGGGCTGAGTGAAACGAAGTTCCAAAACAGCAATTGGTTAAGTACCGTTTACTCATAAATCTTCCCGCAATAAAGAAACACCGCGAATTGTTTCCATTTATTAGTCTCTAGTTCTGGCTCCTGTCGAATGCCAAAGTCAGAATCCTCAGCCCAAGCAATTGCACCTTCGAGGAAGCTGCTGATAGAATTATTAGCCCATTCACCCGAGAAGCCAACTTCATCAGTTGCTTTACCTTCGCGAGACTTTCTATCCTCCTGTAATACTTTTGCGAAGTTCAAGAATGATTGCTCATCTTTCACTTCCTCCAACAATTCATGAGGTTCTCTCATAGCTTCCTTAAGGTATTTAACGCCGAGCAAAACTGCTATACGTTTTTATGTATAGTCTGTTTCTGCGACTAGTTCTGTGCGAGTTGGTATTATCTATCAATCTTGTAACGGTTTTTCTCACACGATTGATCCCTTCGGTGACAACGAGTTTACGCGAGGAAGAAAACAAGGAAAACAGGGCGACGAGACAGACTTCTCTGTAAAAGCTAGTTCGGATCCGTTTGGAAACAAGCCGAGTTTCAACGTGTCCGCTCTTGCTTTTACAGTAATGCTGATAATTTGGCACGTCAACTCCTTTATTTTTTTAGGGCGCTTTCCCTGCGATTTTCACTGATTTTTGTTGCAGTGACACAATAAAATTTAGTCTTTTTAAGCCATAAAATATCGAATGTTTTCTGACTTGATGCACAGTACGCCTAGCTAATTTAGCGTGTGTTTTTACGCTTAAATTCTGCGTCTTGTTATGAGTCATTAGGTGCATACCGGCTAAACAATAAAACTATCGCAGCTGCACCTGCGCTTTTGCTACCGATAAAATGACCGACTTTCTTGCCAGAAATATAAAGTTCCCGACCGGATATTTCGCCAATAGTATCGCCTATTATATCAGCAACCGCATCGCCTGCGATTTTTCCGAGGACAGACATATCGCTATCGTAGACAAAATCATCGTCATACTCGCCCAACCTAATTCGATCCTTTTTAGTCCAGGCAACACCATGGCTAAATTGACCAATAATTTCGTCGTCTAAATTATAAATCGTATTCCATTCCGACATTATTTAGTACTCATAACGCCGCCTTAAGGTGCATTTTTAAGCGTTGTTGTTTTGTGCTATTCAAGCACAAAACGGCAGCGCTTAAAAATGTCACATTGAAGGTTTTGTTAGGCTTGCGGTTTATTTATAGATAATTACCTATCGGAATTAAAACTTTAGTTACAACGTAGCTATGAATATTTTTCAATGTCTCGATAATAGGTTTTTCTCTAAGTGGACCGTCCCGAAAACATATTACCATTCTAGGCGATACTAGGTCATCTAAGTTCGCTTCTGGATCTATTGGGCTAATATTTCCAAACTTAATTATAGTCTTGTTCTCATCTATTAAAGCTGGTGGTGTTGAAAAATCGCCCTCTATGCGGCATTTTTCTATTTTGAAAGAACCTGAAAACCCAGCCCCTACATGTAAAAAACGATGCTTATCAATATTCGAAAGTTTGTTTAATAACCAAAGTGGATGTTCGTTGTACTGATCATCCATATTAAATGGTTGCACGGTTTTTAAGAAATCTTGTGCATCATTTGAGATATATTTGATAAAAGCACTCTTACTACGTTCAAAATTTTCTTCGCCATTGCTTGGATTACCAGCTCTGCTTTGATTGCCTATGATCGGAAATTGTGAATTATGAGAATTAGTATTGAAATCTGGATGATTGTTTTTTACTCCCAGCTCATAAACAGCATGATCAAGACTATTTCTGATGTTTTGAATTATATCTCCAACTACAAGAGAGAGAGGTGCTACGGGAATTTCTTTTGCACTGACTTCGAAAATAAAATTGCCTGGACTATCAGGATTTGGATAAACTCTGTGTGATACATTTTCTTGATTCTTGAACCAATCTATTTCAGCTTGAGTCAGTTGTTCTAACTGCTTTTGCGCCCAATTAATCTTTAATATATGGCTCAATTCCATTTTCCTCTACATTTTTAGAACTAAAAGTTCCGACAAAAACTGAGCGAGCCTAACGCCTAGCGTTTTCGAAATTGAAACGCAGTGTAAATTTTCGATAACCGCGCCTGGTTAGAGATCACAGCCATTCTTGCTTAAATCCAAGCCTGACCATCACTATATATGAAGGTATGAAAGCTACAAATGATGTTATAAATGCGAAGATCAGCCACCAAAAGATACTACGTTTATTTTTCATAGCTAGAATACAAAAAACGATGCAGCAGCACAACGAGCACAAACCAATATAATACCCAAGCTCCAGTTCATTATTAGTAATTGCTGCAGCCACTAGAGTGAGCTCAATTACCAGAATTAGCGTTAACACGAAAAACCAAAATCTATTGGATTTCCTAAAATCGGCAAATGCTTCTTCACCTAGCAATACTTTCTGGCTTAGTTCAGGTAGTTTCAGATTATTCATTTCTATATGATCTCTAACGCTTGTCTGAGTTTACGAGGCACGAGTTGAACTCCTGACTCTTGTTATACAAGTTTAATTAACTCACGATTGAGTTTCATGTATTCGAATAACTTATATGCTATAGGTTCTTCACAAGAATAAAACTGATTATCTAATTCATCCAGTGAGTTTTCTAGTTGCTCTTCTTCCTGCTCCATTTTATCTCGAATCATGTCAGGAGTGATTGTCTCTAAATTTAAAAGCTTAATAGCTTCATCAGCGAGAATAGCCACTTTTGTGCAACCAATAACACTTAATGAATTTGTGATTATGGCCGCATATTCTACAGATGAGTTAGAAAAGAATTGATCAAAACCACCATTGTTTAATTCTGTTTCAAAAGCTTCCACCGCTAAAATAACGTATTCAGCTTCCGAAATTGATTCTCCTAGCTCTTTTCGATCATATAAACAGCTTGCTGCTGCTAAAACAAGAGAGTCTATTCTATGTGTTTCTTGTAGTTCAATAAGCGCATCAACAGAATCGCCTTGAAACACATCTAAAAAAATATCACCTTCAATCAAAATGGAGGTCCTTGATTGTATAACGCCTAGCGTTTTCGAAATTGAAACGCAGTGTAAATTTTCGATAACCGCGCCTTGTTAATGTATTTGTCACAATAGTGGTGATAAAATTAATACAGCTACAAAAGACACCACCTTTGCAAAGATAACCATAAATATAACATCTTTGATGCTTGTTTCAGTAAATTTTACTAACAATGCTAAGAGGACAACAAGTGAGAGTATTGTTCCGATATACGGAACGATAGATGCGAAAGAAGCCGCTAGAGCAGCAATTCCGATATCTTTAAATGAACAAAATTCACCAGACCAACCTACACCCGTAAAAACTTGCATTAGCTTCATTCCAACCCATAAAGCAGATGTTGTGAAAATCAGGTTTATTATCAATATGAATAAAAGTTCAAACATTTAGCTTCCTTACATTAACAGTATATTCTGTTCAGTAAATCACAAGTAACAGCCTTATAAATATACTAAACAAAAGTTTTATATATAAATCAACAGTTTATACAACTACCATTTATTTTCAAGAAGATTATTTACACTTAGCGAACATAATAACGTAAGTCAATTTTAAATTACTTTAAAAACAATAGGTTAAAAAGTAATCCACGGACAAAGTGCGCTTTATTAATTGCGGGTGCAATTAAAATGATTGGCGTTTTATTTTTAACTAATCTAAAAAGAATACATCAGATAATGGGTTTAAACGAGTGAGAAGCTTGAGGGATAATTAAAAAGAAAAAAGGCAAAGGCCAAATTAGACCTTTACCTAAAACTAAAACTAATGACGGATTAAGAACTTAATACCGCTGAAAAACCAAACTTGCATTAGTGCCACCAAAACCAAAACTATTAGATAATATCCGATCTAATTTTGCATCTTCGGTTTTTTGAACTATCGGTAAATCAACCGCTAAAGGATCAATTTGGTTGATGTTAACTGACCCTGCAATAAAATCATTTTTCATCATCAATAAACTATAAATCGCTTCGTGAACACCTGTTGCACCTAAAGAATGTCCCGCTAATGATTTAGTTGAACCAATCTTAGGAATATTATCAGTAAAGACTTCATTAATCGCGCCAAGCTCTGCCGTGTCGCCAACGGGTGTTGATGTTCCATGGGTATTCACATAATCAATATCACCATCAACTGTCGCCATTGCTTGTTGCATACATCTCACTGCACCTTCGCCAGATGGAGCAACCATATCGTAACCATCAGAGGTTGCACCGTATCCAGCCACTTCAGCGTAAATTTTTGCGCCACGGGCTTTGGCATGTTCTAACTCTTCAAGCACTAGCGTCCCACCACCGGAAGAAATAACAAAACCATCTCTTGTTTCATCATAAGGTCGTGATGCGGTTGTTGGAGTATCGTTATATTTAGAAGATAAAGCGCCCATTGCATCAAACAATAAAGTTAAACGCCAATCTTCTTCTTCACCACCACCGGCAAAAACGATATCTTGTTTACCCATTTGGATTTGCTCGTAGGCATTTCCGATACAGTGAGCACTGGTCGCACAGGCTGATGTAATAGAGTAATTAATGCCTTTGATCTTAAAAGGTGTCGCTAAACATGCAGAAGTCGTACTCGCCATTGTTTTAGGCACAGCGTATGGACCAACACGTTTTACACCTTTTTCTAAACAAATATTAACCGATTCTGTTTGCGCTTTTTGCGAGCCGCCACCAGATCCCATAATTAATCCAGTTCGAACATTAGAAACCAGCTCGTCAGTTAATCCAGCATCTTCAATCGACTGTGCCATAGAGATATAAGCATAAGCTGCCGCATCCCCCATAAAACGTCTAACTTTACGATCGATATGATCGGCAACGTCAATATCGGGACGACCACAAACATGGCTTCGTAAACCAATTTCAGCATATTTCTCATTATAGGTAATACCTGATTTACCTTCTTTTAAAGATTGAGTAACGGTATCAACATCATTGCCAAGGCAGGAAACAATTCCCATACCGGTAACAACTACTCTCTTCATCTAAACTCTCCAGCGAAATTTTTTACAATTAAATTCAGTGTATGTTCTTTAACAAAATATATTCTTTAGCCATACTTTCGATTTGGTTTAAAAATCGTCCGTTGATTCAAATAATCCAACTTTTAATTTTTTAGCGGTATAAATTTCTTTTCCATCTACAGAAACAGACCCATCAGCAATGATCATTGCAAGTCCGCGTTTAATGATTCGCTTAACATCAATTTTATAAGTAACTTTTTTCGCTGTTGGCAGTACTTGTCCAAAAAACTTGATTTCACCTGAGCCTAACGCTCTACCTTTTCCCGGACTTCCGTCCCATGAAAGATAAAAACCAGCCAATTGCCACATAGCATCAACACCCAGACAACCAGGCATAACCGGATCGGTTTTAAAATGACATCCAAAAAACCAAAGATCGGGCGTGATATCTAATTCTGCAATCACTTGGCCTTTTCCATATTCACCACCTTCATCAGAAATACAAGTGATCCGATCCATCATCAACATATTAGGCGCAGGTAATCTCGCTATAGTGCGCCCGTCAGATGCAGTACCGACCAATTCACCATTACCACAAGCAATTAAATCTTCTCTCGAAAAACTCTCTGTGCGACTCATTAATAAAAACCCTAGATTAGCGCCTGACAGTGTCTGTTATTACGACATTTGTTATTACAACATATGCGATTACAACATCGGTCAAACTGACTGAAATAATCTATATTTACTGGTGAAATTAGGCGGAAAATTACGGCGGCTAATAGACAAAAATAAATACAACTTATTGAAATTGGCGACATTATCCCTTGTTTAGCTAGCGAATCTGGTATGACCTTCGTGATTTCTTTATAACTGATTGATATCAAAGAACTATTTGAGCATACAGTCGTTCGCTTAAATCGATTAAGTTATTGTTTGAATGGTCGTTTGAGTTACAGCTTGAACTACAGCTATATTCCATCCTTGGAATACTAGAATTGAAAATTGAGGATTAGTCTGAGGTTAATCTCGACGCCAAGAGGTTTTTCCATCTTTATCTTCTAGAGCAATACCCATCTGACTAAATTGATCTCTTATTTCATCCGCACGTGACCAATCTTTGTTTTCTCTGGCTTGTTTTCGTTCAACAATGAGTTGCTCAATTAATTCTACATCATCATCACCGGCGGCAGATGCCTTTAAAAACTCATCAGGAGACTGCTGAATAACGCCTAAAATCCCGCCAAGCTTAATTAAAACGGCTGCTAACAATCGTGTGTTTTCCGGTTCATCCTCTTTACTACGATTAATTTCTTTTGCCACTTCAAACAAAACGGCAACGGCTTCTGGAGTATTAAAATCGTCATCCATTGCTAACTTAAACTTGGTTAAATAGGCGTTAGAATCATCCACTTGAGGCAAGTTGGTTAGATCAATATCTCTTAATGATAGATAAAAACGCTCTAAAGCCGCATCAGCGGAATCAAGGTTATCTTCGCCGTAACTAAGCTGGCTGCGATAATGACTAGAAAGCATAAAATAGCGAACCGTTTCTGCACGATATTTTTTTAGCACGTCTCTGATAGTGAAAAAATTGTTTAAGGATTTTGACATCTTCACCTTATCAATTTGCACCATACCAGTATGAATCCAAGTATTAGCAAATGTGCAACCGTTAGCCGCTTCTGACTGAGCGATTTCATTTTCATGATGCGGGAATTGCAGATCTGAACCACCACCATGGATATCAAAATGACTACCAATACATTTTTTAGTCATTGCAGAACATTCGATATGCCATCCCGGGCGCCCTTCTCCCCAAGGCGAATCCCATTTAGGCTCATTAGGTTTAGCCATTTTCCACAGGACAAAATCCATACTGGATGTTTTATCTGTTGCCACATCAACCCTTTCACCCGCTTGAAGTTCATCTAAGTTTTGTTTACTCAACTTGCCATAACCATCAAATTTAGGCACATGGTAATAAACGTCACCACTTGCCCCTTGATAAGCAAATCCCTTTTCTATCAATGTTTCAATTAGTTGGATAATTTCGGCAATTGATTCAGTGGCTTTTGGCTCAATATCTGGCTCAGCAATTCCCAAAGCAGCAAAATCTTCATGCATAATTTTTTCAAATCTGGCGGTCAATTCGCTACTGCTCTCATTATTTTTATTGGCACGCTCAATGATTTTGTCATCAATATCGGTGATATTACGGACATAGGTTAAATCATAGCCGCTAAAACGAAGATATCGCGCAATGATATCGAATGAAATATAAGTCCGACCATGACCAATATGACAGTAGTCATAAATGGTTGTTCCACAAACATACATTTTGATCTTTCCCGGTTCAATCGGTTTGAATTCGCGCTTAGACTGAGTTAGAGAATCATAAATTTTTAGCATAAGTATTCTGTTTTCAATAATGTGGAATTTCTTTATGGGTATTATAAAAGCCTTACATTTAAATCGCACCTACATTATGGTTCTAAAAGAAATTAATCTCTATTTACTCAAACTTTATAATCAATCGACCATGAATCAACTATTCAATTAGCTAACTTTCTTGGGCATGTCCCCGTTTTAAGGTAAAATCGCGCTTTCTGTTACTCGTCTACAATTATCGATATAACTATCTATACAACTATTTAAATAACAAAGAGCTAAAATAATGATTACTATCCATACAAATCTCGGTGAAATTAAAGTCGCACTAAACGCTGAAAAAGCTCCTGAAACTGTAAAGAATTTTTTAGAATATGTTAATTCAGGGCATTTTGAAGGCACTATTTTTCATCGCGTAATCGAAAATTTCATGATTCAAGGCGGTGGCTTTGATCAAGATATGAATCAAAAGAGCGTTAATGCGCCAATCAAATGTGAATCTAATAACGGTCTATCAAATAAAGTTGGAACGATTGCTATGGCTAGAACCAGCGATCCTCACTCAGCAACTGCACAATTTTTTATCAATACCAAAGATAATGACTTTTTAGATTTCACTGCTGAAACCATGCAAGGTTGGGGTTACTGTGTATTTGGAGAAGTAGTAGAAGGTATGGCAGTCGTTAATCAAATCAAAATGGTTGAGACTGGTTTTGTTGCTGGAATGCAAGATGTTCCGGTCGAAACAGTGACAATCGAAAAAATTACTGCTGAAGAGTAATTCTATTTAATGGCAACCATCACCCACTGCATTGCAGATCTGCATCTTTGTCAATCTCGAGCTGACTTATTTGCCCTATTTAAACACTACATGCAGACAATTGCACCGCAAAGCAATCAACTTTATGTGTTAGGTGATTTATTTGAAGCATGGATTGGTGATGATTGCCTATTATCCGAAAACAAGATTACAAAAATTTATCATGAAACGATTGTCCTTTTTAAAGATTACTCATCACAAGACGGTCAACTATTTTTTCTTCATGGTAATCGAGATTTTTTACTAGGTTCTGATTTTGAAAAACGAACCGGTGGTAAATTACTCACTGAGCCACATTTCACGAATCTAGCCAATAAAAAAATCGCCTTTATGCACGGCGATAGTCTGTGTACTGATGATATCGCTTATCAAGATTTTAAAAAAATGGTTCGAAATCCTCAATGGCAGCAAGAGTTTCTATCTTTACCTATCGAGAAACGTGTAGAAATAGCTGGTGAATTAAGAGACAAAAGTAAAGACGCACAAGCTGAAAAAACCACTGAGATCATGGATGTTAACCTACAAAGTGTGATTAATTTCTTCCGTGACAATAAAATTGATTGGTTAATTCATGGACATACTCACCGACAAGCCAACCACTCACTTGAAGTTGATGGTCGATTGGTCAATCGTATTGTATTGAGTGATTGGGACAAACAAGGTTTCTATTTGTCCATTGATGATTCAGGTGTTAGTGAGAAATATTTTAGTTAAGGGCAACATTCACTCCCTTCTGGACAACAACGGTTATCTTCAACCTTGCTACCAAAGATTATTTCCGCTGCGTCTTTTGTAACATTGCGCGCGCCATTAATAACCCCTTCAGCAATACTCAACGCATCACTTATCTCAGCTTTAGTTACACCTAGATTTAAAGCGATTTTTCTATGTACTTTCATACATTTATGGCAGTTTAAAGCGTAAGCAACCGAAATTGCGATCATTTCTTCTGTTTTAGAATCGATTATTTCAGACATATATTCCCCGTTCAGTTATCTTTTTTTAAAAGTAACTCTATAGACGAGAAAGGAATGTAAATGGATACACAAATTACAAATTTAACTAGTTTTTATAGGTTCGCAAAAAAAATTATTTTGATTGTCTAGTGCAATACTGCATCCGTTCGCCAGTTCAGTTTTTAATTTTGACCTTGCTCTATGTAATCGAATTTTCACTGCACTGAGGCTAATATCTAATATTTCTGCTATCTCTTTGGCCCTATACCCTTCTAAATCACTTAAAACTAATATCGAACTATAACTATAAGGTAAACGATAAATGAAGTCTCTTATACAAGTATTCATTTCGTCTAAAATGACATGCTCTTCAGCTTCACTAAAATGATCTTGGTTTGAGAACTCTAGCAAATCATCTTCAACAATTTCATCTTGAAATTTACTTGCTTTATAAAACCGACTCTTAAGAAAATCTTTAGCTGTATTAGAAGCAATCCTATAAATCCATGTTTTAATACTAGAGTTTCCTTTGAAATCATTAATAGAGTTGCTGACCTTAATAAATACTTCTTGAACTAAATCTGAAGCTTCATCCTCAGACACAAATCTCAAAAGATATTGCCTAATCATTTCGTAATATTCTTTATAAAGGTTATCTACATTCATAATTCATTTAACCTATTAAGCCTATATCTGACATAAACTTAACAAATGAACACCCCCAATAAAAGTGCAAATTCCTGAACTCCAAAGCCAAAATCTTGTACTATTTTCATTAGCCGCGGGATGGTCTATAAACGGAGCAACAAAACCTAAAACACCTCTAAGTAAATAAATTAAAGTGATAAGAGTCAACAACATACTTGAATATGGAATAGGAGGTAAAATCCCCGCAACAGACCATGCAACCAAACCAAATCCCGTTAAAACTATAGCTATCAAGAAAGTAATTATATGAGGAAAAACCCTACCTTCTTCTGCCATAGTAGCCATCTTTTCCCCTGCACCAAAAAGTCGATACCAAGAAGCGCCACCAATGATAATTCTTATATGCGCCGCCGAAGCAATAAAGCTAAAAACACCTGCCATTAATAGAAAATCATTACTCATAAGAATTTACTCTTGAAAGACTCGCTCAAAATGTTGAATTAATGGGAAATACAAACCCGCAACCACTTCCCGATTATCCATTTCTTTAAAGAAGGAAACATATTCCTTAAGTTGCTCTTTATAAGATATCACTTCTCTTACTAAAAAGGCTTCTTTAGTTTCATTATCTAAAGGCTCAGACGATTTATAATCGATAATCCAGCGTTTATTTTCATGGATGAAGGTTCGGTCAATCGCTCGCCTGATATAAACCTTATTAGAAACATTCTTATGCAGCCCTAACTCACTCTTTGCTGATTCGTGCGGGGTTAAAATAAAACGTCCCATCTCATCTTTTAAAGTATTTTCTATCGCAGTTATCACTTTATTAACCGCTTGTTTTAGCCCGTCTGAATTTGTGTTGAAGCCGTTAGAAATTAATTGTCCCTCAGTGAGCTTAGCCCAACTTGCAGGCAAGCTAAATTCTTCTAATGATTGTTTAGAAATCCATTCGAGCTGTCTATGAATGACTGTACCAATCACCATGGCATTAGTATCAACCAAAAACTTTTCCGTGATTTCATTCTCACTAGCATTCAACTTTTTATTCTTGTTTAGAAAATCAGTATTAAGTGGGCATGGTTCAAGCTGGTCTATATCCACTTGTTTTATTTTTCGAGAAGGGAAAATATATTTCAGCTGAGATTCCGTTGATTCTAACCCATCAATTTCAACCAGATCTGATTCATACAATTGGCTATAGGAATTTTTATGGCTTTCGCTTAACTCTTGATTATTTGGTGAAGGTATAATTTCCAATTGGTCTTGAATATTATCCCAAAGCATTTCAAGAAAGCTATTTGATTTAGGTCTTTTATAAACATCCGATTCTTTAGTTAAATTAACATTGCCAAATAAATAAAGTTCCGATTTAGCACGTGTAACAGCCACATAAAATATTCGTTGGTTTTCATATTTTTCTTTCTGGCGATCAAGATGACTGATATAACGAAATATCGAATCGTTTTCTTTACCTGCTTGCCTAGACACAGCGAGAAGATTATGAGCATCGCCATTTTTGTCAATGACTTCAGTCCACTTTAATAAAGGATTATCTATACCTCCACCTGACGCGTCGGCTCTTGGTAAAATTACGCGATCAAACTCAAGCCCTTTTGATTTATGAATGGTCATAATTTGAACTTGGTTGTCTGCATTTGAATTAGGTGCTGCGTATAATGACTCTAACGCTAGTTTTAATCCTTGACGATCAAGTAACTCTCCCGCGGTTTCAAATTCTGCGATGGTTGCAATACAAGTTTCTACATCTTGATGTTCTGATGCGATATCAATTTGCAGTAAACCGCCAACTGATTTAAAACAACCTCCCAGCCATTTTATAAAAGGCTTTTTACCTTTTTGTGAAATCGCCGCGTTTAAAATAGGTTGGATTTTTTTGATCCGTTCTTGAGCTTCACTGCTAAGCAAAGACTGTTCATCTTGACCCTGATGACTACTCAATAGTAAGTCATCTAGAGTATCTGGAATTGATTGGTGACTAGCGTTAATATTTTTTATAATAATCCGAATATCATTTAATTTTAGACCGTACCAAGGCGATCTAAAGCAAGCAGCCCATGAAAGCTGATCATAACCATCCGTTAGTGCATAAGCTAAATTCAAAACATCGCTAACCACTATTTTATTATCGAGCGGTTCAATATCCACCGCTTGATAGGCAATTCCTTTTTGATTAAGTTGAGCCACAACATCTCGCAAGTGACTTCGACTTCTAGCCAGAATTGCGAGAGTTTTGTTTGGTAATTCTTTTGAACGATTAAAGTTCTCTGCGAGATGTTTTTGAACAATCTCAACGATTTCTTGGGCTTGCAATTGCTGTTCTTTAGCGCCGACGGTTACCCGGCATTTAACATGACTAGCTTCTAAAGCAGGATGGAAAGCTTCAGAGTGAGCGTAACTAACCGCTGATAAAGTCAGGTCGTTCTGTGACGGCATAATTGATTTAAATTGATGATTGACCCAGTTAATCACATTTTCATTTGAACGAAAATTAACCTGCAACTGCCGGAATTTTGGTTTTAACTGACCAACACCAAATTGAACAATCTGCATAAATAGACTGACATTGGCATCTCTAAAGCGATAAATTGATTGCATCGGATCGCCAACCAAAAATAACGTCTTATTACTACTAGCATCCCAACCAGATGTTAACAATTCGACTAAGCGAATTTGAGGTGTTGAAGTGTCTTGAAATTCATCAATTAGCAAATGTTCAATTTTGTAATCCAGTGCGAGCGCTAAATCGCTCGGAGCATCCTCTCTACCTAGCGCAAAAAGAGAAGATAAAGCCAGCTCATTAAAATCAACCACATTTGATTCTTGAAATACTAATTTTAGATAACCCGCTGCAATCGGTAAAAGTTCTAGTACGGATTTTAGAACAGGGTTATCAATTGCTGATTCGATATCCTCCGGCAACAGCCTCACTTCATTAAGCTCTGTTGCCAAACTTGAATTAACGGCAAGGTCAGCTAATAATTGTTTTACTATTTTCTTGTTGTTTTCAAATAAAATCCCTTGCTCTGAACTCTCTGCATCTTTTTTGGTTGGAAAACCATTGGCTTTAGTCACACTTTTACGAAAAGTTGGTTTTTTTTCATCTTTTGTTAAAAGTAGTTCAGCAATCGCTTTCCAAAGGTTAAGATCAAAATAGGATGGTTTTTGAATCGGTGAAAAATCATCAATCATTTTAATAGCTGAAGTTTTACTATTATCCGCTTTTGATAAAACTTGTGCAGCTTGCTGCAAAAGCGGAGGCAATTCCGCAATAATATCACTGGGGTATAAGGAGTAAACCGATTGAAGTTTTTCTTCAATAATGCCCTGTAACGATTCAAACATCTCTTCTAAAGTTAGATCATGATCACGCCCCATAACCTTCCCTAACCATTGCACTCGCTTAGCTAATAGCTGAGCAATCATATCTATCACTTGTTTTACATTATTATCTTTATGCATTAATAATGTTTTTACATTTTCAGAAACTCGGCCAGCATTTTTAATATCGGCAAGCGTTCTCTCCGCAGCTTGCTGATAATACTTAAACGCTTTTTCTTCGATTGCTGGAATCGTTCCGGTCTGAGATAATAAAGGCAGCGCGCCGCTAAGACTCGCCGATAAAGCATCAATGGTATAAAGGTTTAATCGACTGGGATTCGCTATCAAATTCCAATGATATTTTTCATCAACTTCTAAAACTTTCTTGGCTAACTTCCAACGAGATAATTCAAGAGGGTTACTTGGTCTTTCAGCGTGAGCCAAAATAAGCGCTTTGATGACCCGCTCTCGCATTTCGGCAGCGGCTTTTCGGGTAAAGGTAATCGCTAAAATACTTTCAGGTTTTTTTACCGAGGCTAATAAAACTAAGATTCGTTGAGTTAATAATTCTGTTTTACCTGAACCGGCTGGTGCTTGAACGATAAAAGATTGATTGCCATCTAATAATTCATCACGTACTGGTTGATCAATCACGCTTTTTTTAGATATCTTTCCATTTGCGAGGCTAGTCATTCGGCTGCTCCTCATCTATCCGGCATAGCGAACCAAAATCACAGTAGTTACAAGCTTGTGATTGATCTTTTGGCGATACAGGCATAAAGCCTGATTTAATTCCTTTTGCAATACGATTTAAGGAGTTTTCCCACTGAGTAATTAACTTGTTATATTTATCAATACTTGATATTTTTATTGGTGCTGTTTTTTTGTGGCTAACAAATTGCTCTGTTATCAACACATCTTTCTCAGAACTGTCTCCATTAATAAAACTAAGACCCGATTGTGCAACCTCACCCGTTTTTATTCGCGCATAACTTAAACCAGAAATTTTCTTATCTTTTTGTGACAAGACATAAGCAGGCATTTGAGCTTCAGTAGGTCTAACACCAAACCAATTTTTATAGTTAGTTGAGCCAGATTTATAATCAATGATCTCGATTTCATTGTCTTCATTTAAATCAACTCTGTCGATTCTAAATTTTAAAGTAAGATCCGACAAAGTAATTTCACACTCTTTTTCAAATCCATCAACCAAAAAATCATCTTTATTTTTTTCGATTAACATCCACTCTAAAATCAAACGCTTTAATTTCGCCAGCTCTAGCTCAATAATTTCTTCAGAGCTAATGGCTAATAAGTAAGATTGGTGAGAAAGTAATGATTTCTTAAGCTGTTCTTCAACTAGCTGGTCGAGAGCTTCATCGCTCATAGATACAAGTTTTTGTTTAGTTTTAATTTTTTTCCAAATCAACTCCATTGTTTCATGTAACCAAGAGCCTTTCGTTCGTGCATCAATTCCAACTTCTGGCATCTCGTAAGCAAAAAGCCTTAACTGGTATTTGGTTAAGGACATAAACGGGCATTTAGCGTAATCGCTTAATAGATACGCGCCACCAGCTATAGACTGGGCTGATAAATCAATATTTGAATCCTCTATCCATTGATATTGAGACGTTGGTGGCTCAACTAGCATCTCTTCAATAAAATCAGTTTTATCGGCAACTTCTAGATGGGCAAAAAATGGCGATGCATTATTGCTGTCGTTTGATTCAGTATCACTCGATGTAACTGTCAGATATTTTGAAGAATTTAATAATGTGTTTGATAAATCTTTGGCATATTCAAATTCTCTTTCAGCAGAACTGCCAGGCATATTATTTTCACGCTGAAATAATAATGGAAGAAAAGGATTAATTTTATTCTTCTGCGGCCAATTATTTGCATTAAATCCTACTAGAATTAGATGGTCGAACTGCAAACCTGTTGCTTCCAGTATTCCAAGTACTTGTACATTAGTTCGGTCCGTTGCAACCTGACAAGCAGTTTGTCGTGCCGATTTTTCTAGAAACTTTATCGCATCATTATTAGAAATTTGGCCAACAATTTCTTTAAATTCCGAGCAAGCTTCAATTACACTAACAAATTGTTTCCGGGCTTGTTGTTCAAAATCATTAAATTTTGGCAATAGTTCACTAGATTCTACTTCCCATTGCCAGGCTTCAAGTCTTGATTTCCAATGCTCAATAAAGTGCTCGATAGTTGCTCTATTACTACTCGCTTCCAAAATAAAATTTAGACGTTCAAACAACAACTTTAATTGTCCTGAATTTTCACTCTCTTGAATTTGTTTTAATAAAAAAGCAAGGGAGTAATTTTTACGTGCCAGTAAACATTGTTGATGAAGGAAATATTTTATCTCCGGTTCAAATTTACCCCAACCAAGCAATGGGGTATTTTTAAGTAACTGCAGATTTTCTAGACTAAAACCTTTACGATTTGTTTTTAATAGCAATAGGCCAATCACAACTAAGGGTTGGTCTGCTAACGAGAGCCCCGCAGAAACATTATATTGGGGTTTCGTTAAAGCAACCCATGGTTTATCTTCAAGTGGATGAAAAGCCTGGCTAAAAGCTTGATGCACTTCAGTCAAATGGCTAGAAAGTTGTTCAACAACAATGCCTATTGAAACATCGTCATTTGAGTATTTTTTAGCATATTCTGCTGAAAATGCGAGTTCATCTTGATAACTTGCGAATTCTATTTGGACCGATTTATTGGGATATATTGAATGATTATAATAATTAACCTTAATGCTACGATTTTCTAAACCTTGTAAGAAGTCTTTTTCTAAAGGCGTTAATTGATTAAATCCAACCATCAATATCTGTTTTGGTAATACGGATACCAGCTCATCGATATGACTTGTTAAAAATTGTATTGTGGAGAAACTGGAGATTAAATGGCACGACTTACAGAATTGCTCAAATGCATTAACCCATTGCTTAAAATAATCGATTTCAGTCGAGTCACCCTCTTCAAGATCGTTAATAGAATGATTCCAGTGGATTAGGTTTTGATAAGCCTGTAAGACCTTGTCTGCAACACCGGAAGAATTAGTTAAGCTCCACTCATTTTCTTTATTTATGATTTCTTCAAACCAAGATTTAACCACTAGGTTAGAAATTCGTTTAGGCAAAACATGATAAAAAGAAAGTTCTTGCCAAAGGTTTTCAAGCCATTGACTCAAAGAATAAACGTCTAGTGACTCGATTACATCATTTGTTGATATAGTAGCGATCTGTCCCGAAAGCACGGCTTTCTGTGTACGACTATTTGGCGTTAGAATTAAGGTTTCTTGGGTGATTTGTTTTTTGATTGGGGCAAAATCTAACGATATTGTCATATAAAAAATTGCCCTTGCTCAAGGATAGATTTACTCAATACAATTATAACCTTGTTATAAGAGTGTTTTATCAGAAATCAGAAAATATAACCGATATTTTCAACGAGCAAATCATAATATGCAAGCAATAAAAAAAGGCAGCTTATAAATAAGCTGCCTTTATCTATTTTCCTTTAACGCGTTCCTTGGTTAATCCTTTACTCAATCCTAGAGTTCCTCGGCATTTTCCTTGATGCCATATATTCCTCTTCTTCCTATAAATCAGTCCTTTGTTCGCTATAAAACCAATCATTGGTTCATCCTTTACTACTAAATTCCTTTTTAGCATTTAATCCCTTAGCTGCGATTCCATGTCCCATTCCTTTTCAAGCTTCCGTTTCTGTTAAATGATTCCTTAGGACACAGATAAGTCTAGATTAAATTCCAATAATCGCTAGGTAGCAAATCACGCAACATACGTATTCAACTCAAAACAATTCGAATTTTAAGTTATTTCTCTTTGTTTTCAATGAGTTAATGGTTTTTAGTATTTACAAGAAGCGTCCTAACTGACAGTCCTTTAGGTGATCTCTTACACGCTTGTAAGAGATCTCGCACAAAGCTCACGCGAACAATTTAAATTTTATGATTTTGACTAGCTTGATTTAGACAAAGTTAGCGCAACTGGATACAAAACATAATCCCGATAACCTGTTATTACTTTCTTTAAACCATAAAGTTCGTGGTCAAGGTCGGTATCCCCTGTATCGACTAAGAGAGGTTTACCCTGCAAACCTTCTAATTTTGATTTGGTTGCAATAATTTGGAAGTTCTTCCATCCTGCTTTTGATATAACTTCTGGACTTATTTGCTGATTGCCCCGGCCAAGAATATGCCCTTGCCCTCCAATAACTGTTAGAATGAAGTTTACTTTGACACCGGAATCTAAAAGCTTTAACAAATCACTTTCCACAACATCTGTTTGGATCAGTTTTTCTTGGAAAATAATATCAGTGCCTAATAAGGTATTTTGTAAATTCAGTTGCTGCATTATCGCCGCGCAAGTGGTTCCAGAACCAATAACATAATAGATATCATCTTCCATCGATTCGATGACTTCAGCAGCAAGATCATCAAGAACCAGCTCTTCTATTTCTTGATTACCTTGTTTAACCGCTTGAACATACTCCAATGCTGAAGGAATCTGCAAATAGCCATATTTACGAGCAATCACTTTGCCTTGTCGAAAAGCCTGTTCATCAATATCGACTACATCTGCAGAAATTAAACTCAACATTTTTCCCTTTACTAAATCATTTATCAGCAAACCTGCCGCTTCGGGGGAAATCGCATAAACGCCTGAATGAATCTTTACTCCCGCAGGAACACCTAATACGGCTTGTTCACCATCATAAACTTCAAATAAGTTTCGTGCGGTACCGTCTCCACCGACAAAAACTAACAAATCAACACCATAGGATTGAATCGCTTTAACGGCTTGTTGGGTGTCTAACGCACTTGAAGGATTACTGGATTGATGAACAACTTGATAGTTAACATTTAACACTTTACACAACAACTCACCCATTTCGCCACTAGCTGTCAAAACTTTAATCTGACCGAAATGGGTTTTAAATTGCTCAAAACAAAGCCTAGTTTTATCAACTGCAAGTTTAGCGCCGCCGAGAACCAATGCCTTTTGACGGATATCTTCGCCATCACTTCCCTTAAGGCCAACACGCCCTCCAATTCCTGCGAAAGGATTTATCACTAGTCCTAGCTTAAACATCAAGTATTCTCTCAACTTCAGACATTCTCACAGCTTTGCCTTGTCTAAAATAATTAATGAGCACCTCATACAATAACTGAGCTCGTTTTGGTAATGACGATTGCAAGTAATCCAAAGCCTGCAATTTAACCGAATTTTTGAAACTTTCAGTTGCATCAAGCCCTTGAGATATATTATCTGCAGAAAAATGAAAACCATGGTTACAGGCCAGTGAAAGAATCCATTCAACGGCTTGAGGCTTAACTTCTACCAATTCAAATTCTTGTTGCTGTTTTTTACTTCGACCTTCAGGCTCATACCAATAACCAAAATCATCTAGCTTACGTCGCTTATCACCGGCAATTGTCCAATGAGCAATTTCGTGAAGCGCGCTAGAAAAAAAATCATCACGAGAAAATATAATGGCTTCTTGATTCTCGACAGCCGCCCGATAAAAAGGCTCTTTTGCCCCAATTTCTAAGATAGTGTTTTCACTGGTAGCAAATAGTTGATTAAATATATCAACTAAATCTGTGATCTTTGGTTCATTCATATTCACTTGATTTGATTTATTTTTACTTGAATTCAGTTGGATTCTATTTATAAATGAAGTGCCTTTGCACCAGCTGCAATATAACGAAGCTGCTGAATGGCTCTGAGTTCAATCTGCTTGCGCTGACTCGGCTTGGCTGCCAAAGATTCAGCTCCCGCATTAAAAACCACGGCTACCATCGCTTCAGCTTGGGCGAAAGCAGGTTCATGCTCATAACCAACTGTTTGCGTGTAATCAGTTAATTCAACAATAAAAAATCGAATTTCTCGATCAACCGCGGTTCTCAAAGCGTGAGTTGTTCCGGAACGTTCATGAAATAAAAGTCTAAAAATATTAGGATTAGTTTCGGTAAACTCCATAAAGGTCTTTACTGAGGTTCTAATCACGCTTCCACCTTCTTCAAAGCGCTTGCGGGCTTTCCTCATGATTTGGCGTAATGCTAAGCCGCACTCGTCAACCAACGTCAAACCAAGCTCTTCCATATCTTTAAAATGCCGATAAAAAGACGTTGGTGCAATACCAGCTTGTCTAGCAACCTCACGCAAACTCAAGCTCGCAAAACTTTTTTCAGCGCTTAATTGGCTAATTGCCGCGTCAATAATTGCTCGCCTAGTTTTTTCTTTTTGTTCTGAACGACTCACTGCCATTCTATTTTCCCAGATATAAAAACACTTATTAGCCGATTATCCTCTATGAGGTAGTAAAAAGGAAATCTAGTATTCAAGTTTATTTCAGCTTACAAGTGTATTCTCAATTGCTATTAGCAAATATTCCCGATATACTGGAAAAACTTTCAGCGTACATCTGTACGCAAAAAATTTAATAACACCCAACTTTATAAACTTTAGGAAGTATCAATGAGTTTAACCACCAATCAACAAGCTAAACCCAACAAAGAAAAGCCCCCTATTATCTGGCTAAATCTACTAGTATTTTTAATTACCTTTTTAATAGCTGCAATTGGGGTTCCTCTTTATGCCTATTATCAAGGGTTTAGTCTTGGGATTATCGTTGCAGCTATAGTTGCTTTATGCTTTTGTGAACTATCTATTACAGCTGGCTATCATCGACTTTGGTCACATAAAGCTTACGAAGCTAACGCTGTGGTTCGTTTTTTCTTTGCTCTAGGCGGGGCTTTTGCTGTTCAAAATAGTGCACTCCATTGGTGTTCAGATCACCGAGTTCATCATCGTTTTGTCGATGAAAATGATAAAGATCCCTACTCGGCTAAACGAGGTTTTTGGTATTCTCATATCGGCTGGATGTTACGAGAATATCAAGCTCACCGTTACGATAATTATGAAAATGTAAAAGATATGCAAAAAGAAAAAATTGTTATGTGGCAACATAAATATTATCTGACTCTGGTATTACTTACAAATTTTGGAATTCCGCTTATTGCAGGTTTTTTTCTCAATGATATATGGGGAAGTTTGCTATTGGTTGGCTTTTTAAGACTAGTGGTTAGCCATCATTTAACTTTTTGCATCAACTCATTAGCACATATGTGGGGTACGCAACCCTATAGCGATAAGAATACTGCGAAAGATAACCCGCTTGTTGCATTTTTAACTTTCGGTGAAGGCTACCATAACTTTCACCATGCTTTTCAATACGATTACCGTAATGCGATCAAATGGTGGCAATTTGACCCTACAAAATGGTTAATCAAATCGATGTACTGGGTGGGTCTTGCTAAAAATCTTAAACGAATTCCTGAAGAAAAAATTGTTAAAGCCATTGCCGCTCAACAATTCATCAAAACTAAATCGAAACTGATGAAATTGAGTATTCCTAATAAGGACGAAGCCTTAGCTAGGATACAACACGAATACGATCTTATGATGGATAAAATGAATGAATATTACGAGCTAAAAAAACACTGGCTTGAAGCTAAAAAGTGCGAGCTAATTGAAAATGTGGAAAAGTCACAACTGAATATGAAGTACAAAGAACTGAAACAAAGTTTGGAGTTACAACAAAAAAATTGGCAATCAATGGTTTTGCAATATACTTAATCCCGACGGACTATTTGAAAATAGCAATAAGCTTAATCCAAAAATTCTGATAACTTAATTTTAACCGAAGAATAGATCACTTGGTGTCCATTTGTATTTGGATGGACGCCATCTTTTGCTAATAAACCCTTTTTTCCTTTTTCACAAAACTTAGAGTAAATGTCTACAAAACCAATTTGATTTTTTTGTGCTAGTTTGTCTAAAGCTTGATTGTAGATTTTAATGTCTTTATCAAACCGAATTTTTTCATGTTGATTTTCCTTTCCTTCGATAGATTTAGATATAGGTGTTATTCCAAGAATAATCATTTCAGATTTTTTATCTTTAGCAAACTCGATACATTCGGATAAGTTTCTTATAAAATATTCAAGTGGAACAATATTTTTATTTTTGTGAATAACAATATCATTTATGCCATAAGCAAAAATAACTAAGGATTTTTGACCATTAATTGCTCGTGATAAAAACTCCGTTTTAAATCGAGCAAGTAAACCATCCGTTGTTTCTCCGCCAACACCTAGATTGTAAAGAACAACTTCTTGACGGACTGAATTTTGATACTCTAAAACAAAATCATTTTTTACATGATCTGCCCAACCACCCTTAATAGCATCTGATTCACCATAGGTAATACTGTCACCAAAACAAATAATTTTCACTTTAACATCCCGTAATCACAAACTAAATTTAGTCAATTCAGATAGAAAGACATAATTACCTTTAACTTTTCAATAAAACTACTTGATTTTTATACTATTTTAGCTAATCTTATAATAAAGTTATAACAATAACTCAATGACGTGGAAAACCAATGAGTGACATTAGACTAACATCTTTTACTTTTAAACAAACCTCTTGGCTTGATTCAAGCAATGATATTTTATCGATCCGCCATAAAGTCTTTATGATCGAACAACACTTCCAAGATAACAAGCTCTATAGCCATCAGGACATAGACGCCTTTCACATCATAGTTAGAAATCAAGAACAAAAAGTTGTCGCTTGTGGACGGATAACGCCGAAAGGTCGGATAGGAAAAATTGCCGTTATGCTACCTTATCGTGGGATAGGCATTGGAAGTGATTTATTAAAAAAATTGATTCAAATTGGAAGAAAAAACGCTATTTACGATTTATCTCTCAACGCTAATTTAGATAGTCAGAGCTTTTATCAATTGCAAAAATTTTCTACCGCCGGACCGGTATTTATGAAATACGGTATTCCGCACCGACGACTAGCAAGAAAACTAGCTTAATCGTGATTTTAGAAAATATTTTCAATGGATGATTCCAACCAACACCAACTAATCAATTCCCTTGTCGAATTAAAAAAAGCTTCTACAGAACTGTTTAAAGAAGCGAAGCAAACTATCTGTATTTATTCAAAAAATCTAGACCCTCGTATCTTAAATAATCGAGATATTGAATCTCAATTAATATTATTTATTAAAAAAAGTCGCAACTGCCGGATTAAAATTTTGATAATAAGCGAACAAGAGTTAATGGGATTAGATCATCGCATCGTCTCACTCGCACAGAGATTTACTAGCTTTATAGAACTCAAATTAATACCTTCCGATTACCATGAAAACCATTTTGGCTTTTATTTGATCGATTCTCGAAAAATCATCTATCGTAACAATAATGAAAGATATGAAGCTGAACAAGTTCAATTACCAAGCTCGTTGATAATTGAAAAAACCAAGTTATTTAATCAAATTTGGCAGGTTGCTTCTCCTGCTAGCTTTTTGAGAGGCTTGTATCTGTAATAACACTTGAATTCAAGACAAGTAATAGGCAACCATTTTGTTTTAAATAATTAAATATTATTTATCAATCAATTCATTTAAACGATATAATCCCGCTCTTATTTTTAAATGGTCAATATTTTATTATTGATATTCTATGTTACAAAACGTTAAAAAAGAATTAAAAGAACTCTCACCAATTGCTATTCCTGCGGTTTTGTCGCAGCTAGCTCAAATGGCTATGGGCTTTATTGATACGGTTATGGCGGGTAATTACAATGCAGACGCATTAGCCGCAATTGCGATAGGCACCAGTTTATTACATCCTATCATGGTGTTTTTTCTTGGCTTATTTATCGCATTCAATCCAATCGTTGCTCATTTTCAAGGCGCAGGAAAGACAAGAAATATTAGAACTCATTTTCATGTGGGCATTATCTTAGCGCTTTTAACCTCCCCTATCGCCGTTATTTTATTGCTCAATTCAGGCGTTGTTCTTTCTGCGTTAAATATTGATGCTGCCGTTGCGGAACTAGCAACAGGGTATTTAGATGCAACCCTATGGGGACTACCTGCCCTTTTCTTATTTTTTGCGCTACGTTTTTGTAACGAAGGCATGTTTTCAACAATGGCTGTACTAGTCATTACCGGCTCTTCAATCCCATTTAATGTTTTATTCAACTACTGGTTTATTCACGGTGGCTACGGAGTTGAAGAAATGGGTGCTGTTGGCGTGGGTTACGCAACTGCATTGATATGGGTGTTTATGTTTATTGGGATGTTGTTGTATACCCTATTCGCAAAAAAATATGCTGATTTAAGGCTATTTAAAGACTTTGAACTTCCAAGTAGGCATGAGGTAAAAGAGATTTTTGCATTGGGTATTCCTGTAGGTATAACCTTAGGTTTTGAAATTACCATGTTTGCAGGTGTTTCATTATTGATAGCCAGATATCCCGTTGAAGTTATGGGTGCTCATCAAATCGCACTCAATATTGCCTCTGTATTTTTTATGATCCCACTAGGAATGTCGCAAGCCATCACTGCGCGGGTTAGCTATTTTATTGGTAAAAAAGATCTCTATTCCATGCGTATTGCCGGTTACACAGGGATAAGTGCTGCAATTCTCATATCAATATTTTCATCTACTATGATGGTTCTAGCCCCATTATTTCTAATCTCAATTTATACCTCTGACCCAGTGCTAACTGAAATAGCGGTTTCACTTTTATTTTTTGCGGCTATTTTCCAATTCTCAGATGCACTACAAGTTGCGAGCGCCGGAGCACTGAGGGGGTTAAAAGATACAAAAATGCCGATGATTATTACAGCCATTTCTTACTGGGTGGTCGGTATTCCCGCGGGCTATTATCTTGCTGAATATCAAGGATTAGAAGTAAAAGGCTATTGGATAGGTATGGTTTTGGCACTGACAATTGCAGCAGTTTTTCTGATGAAACGCTGGATTACTCTTTCCAATCAAGCGGTTAAGAAAGCTTTAATGAAAGAAGCACAACCTATTTAATTAAGTTTGCTTAGAACGTTTTTATACTTTTCAAAGCTTGATTCTTGTAATAGGTGTTGCCCTGAATTAATCACTTGTTTACCTGCTACATAAACATCTTTAACCGGTAATTCATTACAAGCGAAAATAGCCGCATCCAGAATTTGGCTTTCTGATTTACAAATTAACGAAGGATGCTGCTCATCTAAAACAACCAGATCGGCACGCTTACCAATCGCGATTTCTCCGACATTTTGGTTAATCGACTGAGCGCCATCCAGACAGGCTTTGCTATATAAATATTGCCCTACAGAGGAGCAATTTTCTCCAACTAGAACCGCCCTTTGATGACTTGTTAATCGCTGAGAATACTCTAAAGATCGTAATTCTTCTGCTACATTAATACTAATATGAGAATCGGAACCTATCGCAAAGTTACCACCTTGGGATAAAAAACTTTCCGTCGGGAATATACCATCACCCAAATTAGCTTCAGTTAAGGGACAAATACCAACCACTGAATCGCTAGTAGCCAAATTAGATATCTCTTTTTCGCTCAAATGAGTCGCGTGGATCAAACACCAATTATCCTTAACATCAAAATTTCCCAACAACCATTCAACCGGTCTTTGACCATAAAAATCAACACAATCCTTCACTTCTTGCAGCTGTTCAGCAATATGGATGTGGATCGGTGATTTAGGGTTAAGCTGAATAATATGTTTGGTTGTTTCTTCAAGTTGCTGATGATTCACGGCTCTTAAGGAATGAGGCGCAATGCCTAAAGAAAAATTATCACGCTTAGAATAGGTTTTATTGAGTGAATCGATCAACTGTAAATAATCATCAGTGCTATGAATAAATCGACCTTGGGCTTTGCTAGGTTGTTGATCACCAAATCCTGCATGAGTATACAAAACAGGTAAATGGGTCAGAGCAATGCCAGAATTGGATGCCGCATTAATTATTTGATGAGACATTTCTGCGCCGTCATCATAGGCCTGACCACTCATTTGATGATGTAAGTAATGAAATTCCGCAACACTAGTGTATCCGGTTTTTAGCATTTCAATATAAACAAACTGAGCAACATTATGCGCATCTTCAGGAGTCATTTTTGCAACAAAGCGATACATGATATCTCGCCAACTCCAAAAGCTGTCCTTAGAATTCCCGCGATATTCTGAATATCCAGCAAAAGCTCGTTGAAACGCATGGGAATGACAATTAACCATTCCAGGAATAACAACACCTTGCAAACTCTCAGCATTTAGAGCTTTGCCCTCTTCAATCGATAGGATTATTCCATCAGCAGATAGCGAAAGGGTTTTATTGCTTTGCCATTGACTGCCAATCAGGATATTTTCAGCGTATAATTTAATCATCTAAACCTTTTACCAATTTCTCTAAGTCAATTTACATAAACTAGTAGCCGGATTATGCCAGAAATATACGATCTCATCATACATAATGTTCAACTCGCGTCAATGAATGAACAAGATAGCTACGGCATTGTAGAAAATGCGGTTATCTGTATTAAAGGTCAAACAATTGCTGCTATCTATAATGCTAATGACTCGAATATTACTCAGCTAGAAACTGAAGAATCAATCGATGGTAAAGGCTATTGGATGACGCCCGGATTAATCGATTGTCACACTCATTTAGTTTATGGCGGAAATCGCGCTAATGAGTTTGAAATGCGATTAAACGGTGCCAGTTATGAAGAGTTAGCCAAAGCTGGTGGTGGTATTTTATCAACCGTTAAAGCCACCAGAGAAACCGATAAAGATGAACTATTTAAGCTCGCGGCCAAACGATTAAGTTATCTCATTGATGAAGGTGTGACCTCTATTGAAATAAAATCAGGTTATGGACTTGATCTAAAAACTGAACAAAAAATGTTAGAGGTGGCAAAAGAGTTAGCTGACTATTCCACGGTTGAAGTCAGTAAGACATTTTTAGGTGCTCATGCTGTTCCAAAGGAGTATAAAGATGATGTTGATGGATATGTCGATCTCGTCTGCAATGAAATGATTCCTAAACTACAAGGCCTCAATTTAATTGATTGCGTTGATGCTTTTTGTGAAGGCATTGGATTTAATATTGAACAAACTAACAAAGTTTTCACTAAAGCATCTGAATTAGGTTTGCCAGTTAAACTTCACGCAGAACAATTATCAAACTTAGGCGGTTCAGTATTAGCCTGTCAATATAATGCTTGGTCGGTTGATCATTTAGAGTATTTAACTGAGCAAGATGTTTTAGCACTTAAGCAATCAAAAACAGTTGCTACATTGCTCCCAGGCGCATTTTATTTTCTATCCGAAACTAAACTGCCGCCTATCAACGCATTAAGAAAACACCAAGTGCCCATAGCAATTGCAACCGATTCTAACCCCGGAAGTTCACCCTGTTTATCATTGTTATTAATGCTTAACATGGCAACCACCTTATTTAAATTGACACCTTTAGAAGCTCTGCGAGGAGTGACAGTTAACGCAGCCAAAGCATTGAATATTGATGATCGTGTTGGTTCTATTGAAATAGGAAAGCAAGCTGATTTAGTTCTATGGGATATTGATTCGCCAGCCCAATTAAGTTACCAAATAGGTGGGAATCCTTGTCGAAAAGTAATTAAGAAAGGCGCTTTGATTTTGGATAAAGATAGCTAGTTTTATTTTTAATCACCGTTCTTCCTTACCGTGCCATATCTTTAAGATATAAATTAATTCATCCCTTACCGCATATCGAACGATATAATCACCGGCCATTAGTTGTCTTACTAATGGCTCTTCATCAAGCACTTTGCCTAATTTGGGTTGGATGAGTAATTGGCGAATGACTTTTAGTAATTGATTGATATATTTGGTCGCAGCAAGCGGATTCTTTTTTGAGATAAACTCTTTAAGTCGATGGAGATCTTTCAAGGCTGTTGCGGTAAATTTTAGTCTCATACTTGGGGGACACTCTTTTCATTATCGCTTCCCCAACTTTCTATCCAATCCATTACTTCATCACCATCAACCACTTTGCCGGATTCAATTTCTGATAATGCTTGTCTTGTTTCAGCAAGCATTTTTTCTTTTCGATCTATCTGTTCAACGTATTGGTTGACAGCATCTTTTATAACCCAGCTTTTTGAGCGATCTAGTTTTTCAGCAATGCTTTCAAGTTTATCCATCAATTGGTCGGACATTCTTACGCTGGTCATGGGCATAATTTCTACTCCTCAAATTTGAAATCGACCTGATTGTAATACATTGTAATGCATTGTAATGCATTAGTCATTGTTCTTGTGTTTTTGGGATATGGAATCACCGGCACAATTAAGTTATAAAATTGGTTGGAACCCTTGTCGTAAAGTGATTAAGAAAGGGGCTTTGGTTTTGGATAAGCATGGGTGAGTTTTTAATGTTTGAAGCAAGGTGACAATCCATTTTTTGAGCAATTTTTGATTTATTTGTTATATTTTCGGATTAAGGAGGTCATAGTATGACTGCTCGAAATTGTAGATGGAATTATTTATCCAGACTGACAACTCTTTTGAATTCAAAAGGTCTGCAACCCAGCTGGAACAGTCATCTTCCATCCATGTTGCTGAACTTGAAACGCCTAAATTTTTCATTAAGCCCTCTATTTTTTTATTAGGAGCTTGATCCTTTCCTAAAAACTCACCTTTGAAGTGAACCAATTCGTTTCTCAACGATGAGATGATTTCGAATGATTGAAATGGTTCTCTACCCTTATCCCATAGAACCCCATTTTTTCTTAAAGCTACCAAATCCCACTTCTCTTGAACCGTAAGTTTTTTCTGAAGATTCTGGATAGTAAACCATTCTTTACTTTCAAGGCTATCTTCCTCAAACGAATGGCACATAACACCAATAGATATTTCTTCATTGATTCTGGCTTCAAGAAAGCATGCTGCATTGATAATAGATGATGAGTTAAAAACTCTTATATCTTGTTTATTTTCAGAAGAGCTAGCCAGTTCAGAAAACTTTTTACAACCATGCAAAAAATCGACAGAGAAAGGAGTCATTGCTGATTTTATGTTTTTCCTCGCACATGTATTTTCTTCTAAAATATCAGGTTCCATGATGTTCCTTCATAAACGTAACAGTTATTCTATTCATTACAAAGTGGAAAATCATCCTACCCCATAGACCCACATTTATTCAATACCTCTTGACGCTTATGCTAGGCACCGCTAAACTATGTACATATTTTTGTACATGTACAGGATTAAACCAATGGAAAGCATAAGTTATACCTACGCCCGTGGCAATCTTTCAAAAAAAATGGAACAAGTTTGCGAAGATCATGCCCCGATTGCTATTACCCGTAAAGGTGAAGGCGCAGTGGTTATGATGTCGATGGAAGACTACCAAGCCCTTGAAGAAACCGCTTATCTGTTACGCAGCCCTAAAAACACTCGTAGATTAATAGAATCTATAGCTGAACTTGAAGGTGGCAAAGGTCAAGAAAAGGATTTAATTGAGTGAAGCTAATTTTTGCAGAAAACGCATGGAACGATTACCTCTATTGGCAAAAGACAGATAAGAAAATACTTAAAAGAATTAATTTACTTATCAAAAGCATAAAAAGAGAGCCATTCGAAGGTATTGGAAAACCCGAACCACTAAAGCACGCACTTTCAGGATTTTGGTCTAGACGGATAAATGATGAGCATCGAATTGTTTATAAAGTTAATGATGATTCACTTCTGGTTGCTCAGTTAAGGTATCATTATTAGATTTACTACATAGAGCTAAATCAGGAAGGGAGAAATTAGTATTATTCTCTAATAGCTATCTTCATTTAATCCACAAATCCAGGGTTAGGACACAGGTCTTTTCGACCCAAAAAAGATAAGGTCGCCCCAATTGTGCATTGCTGAAAAGCATGAGGGCTAGCTTCTCCGGTTACATCAATAGCATTTTCAAGTGTAATTATATAACCACTTTTATCAATTTCAGCTAGATCAAATGCTTCGCTAATAGCTTCTTCAATGTACGGCAGGATTATTTCATTTGGAAAGTCCGGCGAGTTAGCATTCGAAACGAACTTAAATCCTACATCACACTTTTCAAATTTGAGAATGACTTTGGCGAAATCATCACCCCTACAAGTCACCCTCCTCCATTTATATTCTGAAATAGATTTGCTCATCTATGTTCTCTACTAATTTAACAGTTACTCTATAGAACCACTTTCAACCAATATCGCCTTAAACACCTCTATCCCAGTTTCCCTAGCCAACTGAACATTCCTAACAGGTATATTCTCAGGATCTGGATAATGCTTAAGCACTCTTTCTAAACTGGCTTCTCGAATTATATGAATCATAGGATAAGGTGAACGGTTGGTATAATTCTCCGCATCTGTTTGCTTAGCATCTTCAAAACAATAATCTGGATGAAAACTCGCCAATTGATAGATACCTTCATAACCAAGATCGAGACTTAAATCAGTCGCTAATTGAAGGAAATCTAGATAATCAAAAAAACTTTCTAATCCTTTGGTAACAATAAACAATGATGTTTCTATTTCAGGATGCTCATCCAAACGCTTTAATTCCTGAGCCAGCGCCATCAGTTGCTCTTGGGTATTCGCCTCATCAACCACTTCATAATGGATAGAATCGTTAACAAATTCTTTCTTTGCGAAAGGACAAAAATTAAACCCAATGATGGTCTTGTTTAACCAATGTTTAGTTGCGTCAATTACGTTATTTTCTTGCATTTAATATTTTATTATCCAGTCATATATTCGAAATAATTATACCCTATTCTCCATGATATCCAGTATGTAAACTTGATTTGATCAACTAAGATTGCTATAAACAGCTATATTAGTTCTTTCTAATTTATCTTTGATGATATTTAGGTGACAAAAGAGACCGTATTATGATTAATTTTCATCATCAACACCTTGAATTACATCAAGAAATACATGCTCGTCCCTACCCTAAAATATCTTCTCCCTGTGTTATCAGTCATATTGCATTTTTTCATGACAAAAAAGATATTAATGCTGAATATGCTTGTATTAACCAACTAGCAAAAATTTACCACGTGAATACCATTGGAGAAGGTACCAATAGTTACTTTCAAGAATTCGAGCATTTTAATTTACGCTGGGAAAATCACCGAGAATTTTCAACCATCACTATTATTAGACCAATGACTGAAGAGCTTACCAATGGTGCCACGGCTCTCGATATGTTTCCCGAAGATTGGCTACAAGCTTTTCCAGGGGTAGTTATTTCTGCCACCAATATTACAATTAATAGCTGTATTGAAGGTAAAACCATTGAATCACATCTTGGAACAAAGGCGAGTATTGCAAGCCATTTAATCGATAACCAAGTAACCGTTTGGACTTCTTTGCACTTAAATAAACAAGGTTTTACCTGTTTTTATATCTCTGATAATTCCAAAATGGAAGCAGACAGAAAACAACTTCAACTAGGTGGTCTGGTATTAAAAATACTAGAAATTGAAACCTATCGACAAATGGCTTTACTAGCACTTCCGGTCGCAAAATCCATTGCACCAATCGCGACTGAACTTGGCCAGAAATGTGCTGGAATCCTTGAGACAATGACCAAACTCAATAGTCATTCCGATGAAAGTAAGCTGTTGCAAGAATTAACTAATGTCGCTGCCGAGGTGGAAAAACTTCGGGCTTCTTCTAGTTACCGCTTTTCAGCAACATTAGCCTACTCCGAATTAGTTAACAGTCGTATTGAAGAACTTGAACAACAAAGAGTTGAAAATAAAGATATGCTTGGCGAATTTATTTTAAGACGTTTTATGCCTGCTATAAGAACCTGTAAATCAGTACAATTACAATTAGAAAGCCTTTCTAAAAGACTGACTAGAGCAAGTGATCTATTACGTACACGTGTTGACCAAACAATAGCTGAACAAAATAAAAAGTTGCTTGAATCAATGAACCGAAGAAGCCATCTTCAGCTAAGACTTCAGCAAACCGTTGAGGGCTTATCGGTCGCTGCAATTTCTTATTATTTAATTAGCCTACTTAAAATATTCTTGAATGCTATTCATCACGAATTTTATCCCATCAATGAATACCTGATTCTAAGCATTTTGACGCCAGTTGTATTAATCAGTGTTTATCTTTTAGTGAGGCGAATGAAGAAGCATTTTGTGGATCAGTTTTGAACAGTTTTGTCGAGTCCAATCCCCCAACAGGCTAATTATTCATATTCAAAGGAATGATACATCTTGTTGTAGCCATCTTGGTTAAGTAAAATACCCCAATCATTGAATTATAAAGAATGCCACTATGAGTTTACGAGTAGAACTGGTTGTTGTTACCCCTTTCCAGCAGAATTGTTCGGTTATTTGGTGCAGTGAAACCCTTGAAGGCGCTGTTGTTGATCCCGGCGGCGATGTCGAAAAAATTCAACAAAAGATCGCACAACATAATATTAATGTCACACAAATTCTATTAACTCACGGTCATCTCGATCATGCTGGCGGCGCTGCTAAATTAAAAAGAGAACTGGGGATTCCTGTTATCGGTCCTCATAAGGCCGATGATTTTTGGCTACAGGGTATCGAAAAACAAGGTGCAAGTTATGGATTTTCTGGTGCTGAAAACTGCTCACCGGATCAGTGGTTAGAAGATGGAGAAACGATTCAAGTTGGAAACGAAAGCTTATCGGTTTTTCATTGCCCTGGACATACGCCGGGGCACGTGGTTTTTTATCATAAAGGGTCAGCACTTGCCTTTGTTGGTGATGTGATCTTTCAAGGCAGTATCGGTAGAACTGATTTCCCTCAAGGTAATCATGGGGATCTCATTCATTCAATTACCACCAAACTTTGGCCGCTTGGTGGAGAGACTCGTTTTGTTTCTGGTCATGGTGGAATTTCAGACTTTGCCAGCGAAAGAGCGTCCAATCCATTTGTTAGCGACCAAGTTCTTGCTCGCTAACATAGGTTCATATATTAAAAAGACTTCTCTAAGAAAATACCTCTAATACTGCCAAGTGTAACTAAACTTGGCAAAAATAGTTTTATCTGTTTTTTCCAATGAACCAATATTATCGGTATCAATCGCATTGTCCGAATAGCCTAGATAAACCAGAGACAAAGGATTTATTTTATAAGAATAAATCAATTGAGTACCAAAACTCTGATAATGCTTATCAATGGTTTGATCATTGTATAAGGTAGGGTTTCTTTCAATATCTATCGTTTGTAAGGTCAGAGACAATCGACTTCTAATATTAAATTGATAGGCCATTCTTGAATCAAAAAGTTTAGCATTAAAGAGTTCACCACCCGGAATATCAAGATTCATTTGTGTCGCGGACAAACGGATATTAAAGTGCTTGCCTACTTGCCAATTAACAAATGGTTCATATAACTTAATTTTACCTAACTGTGAATTTTCAACATCTATTTCATCGCCTACTAACATAAAATTACCAATGGTCATATGATGATTTGGCTTAAATCGGAAAAACATCATAAAACGATCTTCGTGAAATAGTTGATCATTATTTGAACGATCTCTTGAAACGATACCAAATCGCGTGATGAACTGCATTGGTCCGTGAAGATTAAAATGTAGCTCTGATTCTTCTTCTAATAATTTACCATCTTGATCTTCAGTTCGATCCCAATCACCAAAAAATCCCCATCGAGTCCAGTCACTACCTTCCTCACCGTACCAAGTATAATTTCCTCCCAATACAACTTTCTTATAATTGACTCGACTAATAAATCCCATGTCCGCTCTAAAGTCTTTTCCAAAATCATTATAAGCGGCTCGCAAACCATAATTTCTTGTACTGCGACGATATCTCAGTGAATACGCATCATCAGATTGCTTTTCTGCAACCCCAAACTCATCTTGGATCTGCTGGGGATTGCTCGATTCCGAATGCATATATTGAACTTCAACACTATCAGAGTCAGTAAAATAATATTTTCCGTCAATTGCTGAAACTGTATTTTCATAATCACCGTTGGTTCTTCGAGTAATTAGCCCACCGATATTACTTTTTTCTCCGATATCTCTCTGATAACGTCCAATAAATATATCGGTATCAAAATCATCAATTACTGCTATGTCCGATGATTCACTTCCAGGTATTAAAAAACTGGTATTGTTATCTCTCGAAACAATAATTCCGGTGCTATGAACATCTGATTTACCACTCAATTTCAAACCATACACTGGATCTGCAATATTTCGTGTATGCACAAGTCGATTGGTACTATTAAAATAATCTGCCCCATCTAAGAAGAAAGGGCGCGCTTCCGGATAAAACAGCGAAAATGTAGAATTAATATCAAGCTGGCCTGAATCTGCTTCTATTTGAGAGAAATCAGGATTAACTGTCGCATTTAAAATCCAGTCTTCAGTGACCGCCCACCGAAAATCAACACCAACGTCTGCATTAGATTCATTTTCCCAATCTGTACCAGCTTCAACATCTCTCGATTCAGAATTTGAATAGGTCAAGGTAGGCGTTACGTCCAGATTATTTCCTGTCTCTAAATTAGGCATTCCTTTCACTTTATAAATTTGACACAAAGAGCAATCTCTATCTCGACTGTTCGGGCTATCTGAAAACACCATTCGAGACTCACGTGGATAAATACGTAAAAAATTGATCCCCCATGTCTGTTCTTCAAGACCTGATGGAAATCTAACGGCTCTAAACGGAATTGCCATCTCGACAATATAGCCCGATTTAGTAATTTGACCTGCACTTTCCCAAACGGTATCCCATGACGAATCTTCGTTAAAACGCACATCATCACGAGTTAAATCGCCCTGTACTCCCAGCGGATTAACAAAAAACTCAAATCCTCTTCTTTCATCATTAAAAGTGTCAATGATGACACCAACAAAATCGTCTTGAAAAATACTATCTCGATCTTTTAAAAAGCCCTGGATTTTTTTAGGATCCGGATCGTCTGCCCTAAAAGCAAAATATATAAACTCGCCATCTTCCATCATGTAGGCTGTAGTTTTTACAATAGATGGCGTATTGTCACCGGGACTTGTGTCGTATACGAGTTCAACTACTTCGGCCTTATCCCATTCACCTTCACTAATAACCGCATCAATAACTGGAACGTCAGTAACCCTTGGAATCTGATAGTGTTTCTTTTCCGCGACTGCATTAAAAGAAATAAAAAACAATGCGCCAATTAAGGTGCTATTTCGCCAAGACATATTTTCCCCTCATAAATTTGATTTTTGGAATATACAGAAAAAGACGTCGGCAGAACTAAAATAGTTTGATTTGTTAATCATTTGTTACAACTATTACTCTTGTAACAACATCCTGCAATAGATTGAGCTCTTTTTGAACGATTAATCATTTAGTACTGAATAAAAAAATGCCTAAGTAAGGCTCTACTCAGGCATCATAAATGGATATTTTTTATCAGTAATTATAAGTGATCAATCACTCGTGCAATCGCATCTAAACAAGAAGCTCCTAGATTTTGAGAACGCTCAGGTGACCAACCTTGTTCAGTATTTGGCGTTTCAATAGTATCTTTAAATGGCATTTCAAGGGTCATAGATAAGCAATCAAAGGTTTGAGCAATGTAATTAGTACAGATAGACATATCTGCAGTATTTGGCTCATCTATGGGATAACCAACAGTGGTTTGAAAATCTGGATTCACTTGTTGTAAATGACTAGTAAACATCGCTTGCAAATTAGCTAATCGGTCTGTCCAACCTTTAATACCTTCTGCGCCAGCAATAAAATTGTAGGGCAAATCTTCATCACCGTGAACATCCAGACAAAAATCCACGCCAATTTGTTCCATCATTTTTATAGTCAAATAAACTTCAGGGCTTTTTTCCATTGATGGCTCTAACCATTCTCTGTTCAGATTTGCACCAGCAGCATTGGTTCTTAGATGCCCTCTCTTGCTACCATCTGGATTGATATTAGGGATAACATAAAAAACCGCCTTCTTTAAGACTGATTGAGCAATCGCATCACTATCATCTAATAAACGATATAAAAATCCTTCTGCCCACCAAGAAGCTTGCGTTTCTCCAGGATGTTGACGTCCGTGAACCCATATTTTCTTCTTACCCTCTCCAGGCTCTCCAATGATTAATTGATCGATATCCTGTCCATCAAGGGTCTGTCCTAAAACATTTAAATTAACTAGTGGATGCTCTAATAAGTTCGCAATAAAATCCGCATGTCTTTCCATACTGTAAGGCGCAAAATAAGCATAATAAACCGAATGAGTTTCTGGTTGATGCTGAATGGCTAAAACCCCGTCGCTATAACTTGTAGGAACCCTGAACCAAGTAACACGGTCGTAAGAAGCAACCGCTTGGTAATCATCCCAACCTTCTGCGTAAGCCGCGCCCTTTGCGTTAACAATCTTGAATTGGCAATTTTTCCCGAGTACTCCGCTCGCACGAAAATAAAACCATTGGTAAAAATCACTGTTATTATCGTGATTAATTTCAAGCTGAATATCATCAAAATTACTGCTATCAAGGCAACGAATATTACCGCCATCAAATTGACTACTAATTGAAATATTACTACCCATCTAATTTTCTCCTAACAAGCTAAAAATCACACCATCACCTGATTGTTCGGGCGCAAAACTGTAGATATTTAATACCGTATCGGCAAGAATTTTTTCACCGTCAAGCCAGCCATCTTTCCATGACTGATCATCCTTAAAATCCCACCGAACCTCACCTAAAAAGGAGCTAGGCGAAAACTCAAGAGCAATTGGATAATCTGAAGGTTTGAAAAACTGGCTGCATATTGAGGTTAAATCTCCAAATAAAGCAAAATGAACCGAACTTTCATCGTCGAGAAGCGTTTGAGGTAGAAAGCCCGTTATTTGGGCTTCACCCCATTGTTCACTGGATAAAATTTTAAAAACAGAATTCATTGATAATTTGATCTATCGACTAGTTTTAAGGGCGCCTATGCTAACAATTAATTTGAAAAAATGCGAATAAATCAAAAGCTAAAACCGGATACAAGCGTTTTGCAATTAGAATTAAAACAAGGTCTAATAGCAACGAACATTTATCTTCTAATTTGGTAGCTCAATTTACAATTATGAATAAACAAAAACGTACCCAAATCTTCGAGAAACTTCGTGAACAAAATCCAAACCCAACCACCGAATTAGAATACTCATCGCCTTTTGAACTGTTAATCGCGGTCATACTATCAGCCCAAGCAACCGATGTGGGAGTTAATAAAGCGACCCTTAAACTTTATCCGGTAGCAAATACGCCAGAGAAAATTTATGCACTAGGCGTGGATGGATTAAAAGAATATATTAAAACAATTGGTCTATTTAATTCCAAAGCTAATAACGTGATTAAGACCTGTCAGATTTTAGTTGAGCAGCATAATTCAATTGTACCAGATACTAGAGAAGCCCTAGAAGCCCTCCCCGGCGTTGGTAGAAAAACCGCTAATGTGGTTTTAAACACCGCATTTGGACAACCGACTATGGCAGTTGATACTCATATATTCCGCGTATCTAATCGTACTGGAATCGCCAAAGGAAAAGATGTTGTTGAGGTAGAAAAACGGTTAGTTAAATTTATTCCCGATGAATTTATGATGGACGCCCACCACTGGCTGATTTTACATGGTCGTTATACCTGTATCGCCCGAAAGCCTCGATGTGGTTCTTGTATTATTGAGGATTTATGTGAGTTTAAGCAGAAGGTTGGGAACTAGTGTTGTTATATAACTATAAAAGGTAGAGGCTCGCTGCTAATAAACAAGCCTCTTGATAAAGCTCTAATTAGTTTTTCCTTCGTCGTCCTAGTAGTATAGGTAGCATCAATAAAAAAACCAAATTAGTTCCTAATGAACCACCTCCACCGGAGCTCTCAGTTTCGACCGGAGGTGTATTGGTTGGTGCCGCTACAGTTGGATCGGTTCCCGATTGATATTCCGACAGGTTTGTCAGACCATCTCCATCTAAATCACCTTGGGCGTCACTACTATCATTAGGATTTAATCCATAAGTGTTTTCCCACTCATCACTCATGCCATCATTATCGTCATCAAGATCGGCATTATCACCAATACCATCTTGGTCAAAATCTGATGCTTCCAAAGGGTCTAATGGAAATACATCTATTGAATCTTCAACGCCATCATTATCATCATCTAGATCGGCATTATCACCAGTACCATCTTGGTCAAAATCTGACGATTCTAAAGGGTCTAACGGAAATGCATCTTGCGAATCTTCAACACCATCATTATCATCATCAAGATCAGCATTATCTCCTACCCCATCACTATCGTTGTCATAACATTCATTAGGGTCGTTAGGGAATAGATCAACCTCATTACTGCATCGATCTCCATCTGAATCAATCATTAGTGTTGTTTTAAATGAAGCAACGGCATCGTCAAGAGCTATATTATCAATCAAAATACAAAAATCATCTTCATAGCATTTATAAAATTCTTCATCTGGTATAAAACTGAAAGTCTCATGCTCATAAGAACCCTCTCTTTCGGGACGATGACGATAAACATTATTAATATCAAATGCAGATTGAGACCAATCAAACTCAAATATTTGCAAACCACTTTCTCTCAGACTTCCCGAAGCCCAAGAGTTAGATGACCATATGGTAGAGTTGTTACCTTCATTTTCTAACCAACGATATTCCACTGTTAAATAACGATTCTCCGTACTATCCAATGGTATTTTTATTAAGTAATTGCCTTCTAAATTAGTACCATCAGCAACGTCAGTAGCATTTAATTCAATAGTCTTAGTTTCGGTTATACTTGTTGGTGAAATCCATCGTCCAAATAACCACTTTTCCCATGCTGCGGGGTGAGATGGATTTCTGCCAATCGCTCCAGACAATGACCAACCATGAACATTTGGTGTATTACCATAATAATCAACAAACCCAAGTATTAAATGCCCAATTTCATGCACTAACCCACCAACATCTTGAATACCGAAAAAACCTGTTGCCGATGATTCTGGTACATTGACATAATAGTTTATCAATGCATTTTGATTAACAAAGCTAGAATAATTAGGATCACTAGACTCAACCATTTCTGCAACTCGTGTGAGGCCTATAGCATTATTACCAGATACGGAGTCCTCTTTTCCCAAAGACGCTCCATCTAACCAAGACATGTTGGTTCCACTACACAATCCCGGAGCCCCTTCATACATCAAAATTGGGGCATCGACTATTTTATTAACATTTGAATGATTATTTCTATCTACATCATAAACAGTAAAATCGATATTCTTTACAGTAACGGCACTTTTAATCGCATCAACCATTATTTGGTCTCGATCACAGTACAAATTATCACTCCAATTAGGTTTATAATAATACTCTTCTCGATTTTTTAAGTAAGAACCTACTGCATCAGAAACAATCCAATCAATAACCTCAAATTCAATCTGAAATTGACCACCAGAAACATCTTTATAATATTGAGCTGGACCATTGGAACCATTAAGAAAATCACTTATTTCTTGGCGAGAAGCTTTAACGTAATCTTCGTTTCCCCCACTATCTGGATTATTTGGATTACTCAAATCAGTTGCGGGATTATAATCAGCCCAATCGATCAATAGAACAGGGATTTTTACCTTAGTAGAATCAGGGGTAGCTATGGGGCAACTAGGTAGAATAACTCCTTTTTCATCTGTATCGTACCCATACATAGTCGATACACCTGAGGCTCTTAAACCCAACTCCCATTGGTAAACATCATTGTTACCAAGATACTCTATTAAATCTGTGCATGCCGCCCTAAGATATGTTGCGTGAGAAAAAAACAGTACCAATATTACAATTTTTTTTATTATTTTCATAAATATCCTTATTATCCTATTAGAATACTAATAATTCATAAATTTTGTATTCATATTAATTCGCATCGGGAATTTATCATTTTTAAATTCACAGATAAAGTGAAAACTATATTTTATAGGTGGTTTTAACCTTTATCCTTTAAAGCTATACTCTTATAATATCGGCATTAAACAACCCCATAAAAAGTAAAACCCTTATGAATAAAAGCGCTATCACCAACTCTCTAAGCATTCTATTAATCGGTTTAGGTCAAATGATGAGTAACCAGTTAATCTTTATGATTGGCTTATTCGCTTTTTCTGGCGCAGTTACCAACTGGCTTGCGGTTCATATGTTGTTTGAGAAGGTTCCTGGATTATATGGTTCTGGTGTTATCCCTGCACGCTTTGAGGATTTTAAATCAGCGATCCGAACTATGATGATGGAACAGTTTTTTAGCCAACAAAACCTTGACCGCTTTATGGAAGACTCTGGAAGTCGAGAAGTCGAATTAGTTTTAGAGCCGGTGATTGAAAAAGTCGATTTATCCCCTGCTTTCGATAAGCTAGTTAAGGTTATTATGGAATCATCTTTTGGGGGAATGCTTGGTATGTTCGGTGGACAAGAAGCCCTTATGCCTTTGAAAGAGCCTTTTATGGAAAGTATGAAAGTGTCACTGATTGAAATGAGTCAATCACCTGAATTTGACGAACTACTTAAATTAGAAATGAAACAACCTAATATTACGGATGATATCAGAGAAAAGGTTTCATTGATTATAGAACAAAGGCTCGAAGAGTTAACCCCATCAATGGTTAAATCCATTGTTCAGGAAATGATCAAAAAACATCTTGGCTGGCTGGTCGTTTGGGGCGGCGTTTTTGGTGGTTTGATTGGTGGAGTGTCCGCTATTTTACTTTCTTAGTGTTGGTTTTGGCGATGAAGCTTAACCATCAGGTTAAACTTTCTTCTTAGTTTTAGCCTTGGCATCAATCTTAGCCTTATCTTTATCTTTAGGTTTAGATTCGGATTTAGACTGATATTTAAGCGTAACCCCGGTCAATAAGTTTCTTAGAAACTGATTACCACACTCTCGGTAATTACGATGGTTTGGATTTCGAAAGAAAGCACTAATTTCCGACTTTGAAATTCTAAAATCTGCTAGCATAAGAATATCAATCAAGCTCTCAGCCGTTAAAGATAGTGCAATTTTAATTTTGTTGACCACAAGATTGTTTGTCAGTTTCTGCTTTTTAGCCATCGAAACTCTTTCTGCTTGAGTCATTTCAGCCTCACCTTCACGCCTTCCACGTTTATGAATAATCAATCCATCTAAAAAGATTAACAGTAGATAATCAGGCAAGGCAACAAAGTCTTTCGAATCTTCCTTTGCTAAATAAGGTTTTAACTCATTAATCGAAAGTTGATAATTAGCTAATGAAAATAACTTCAACATGAGCTTATCGTTAAGGTTGAGACCATATCTGAGTCGACGTAAACAATAGTTATTCATTAAAATCTCTTACTTCAGTTTGTTCAAAATTAATTTCATCTTTTGATTTGAGGTAGACCGTTTGTGATTCTTCACCAAATTCAATCACTAGCTCACCAGATTTGATCTTTTGTAACGTCTGATCAGCCCAAAGCGTTACATCTGGAAGATCTTCAGTATCTGATAAATTAGATACCACCCAATCTTTGGCTAATGAATAAACGGCCTCTTCGGACAATTCTTGGTAAGGGATCAGCATTGAATATTGAATTTTTTGGGTTAAATCGTAAAATATGTCGCAAGATTATACATTAGCCATAATTATTTAGCGTAATTTTTGTGCATTTTTAATAAACTGAGGCTATGATTATAGGCAGTTAACCGAAATATTTCGGTTGTAGAAAGTGGTTCATGCGATATTAAATATCGCTGATTTTTTATTAGATACAATAGGTAACAAAATGGCAAATATCCTGATCGTAGATGATTCTGCAAGTATGAGACAAATGGTAGCCTTCACCCTAAGAAGTGCTGGTCACAACGTTGTTGATGCATCAGATGGTGTAGAAGGTTTAAATAAAGCAAAAACGAGTCAATTTGACTTAGTGATTAGTGACGTAAACATGCCTAACAAAAATGGCTTGGAATTAACGGCTGATTTAAGAGCATTACCTAATTACAAATTTACTCCAATTCTATTATTAACGACAGAATCTGCTGGTGATAAAAAGAGCGCAGGGAAAAATGCAGGGGCAACTGGCTGGATTGTTAAGCCATTCAATCCCGAAACCCTCAATCAAACAGTCAATAAAGTTATTAGATAAAACTATCGCTAAAGCTTCTTATTCTAAAAAAACCTAATCTTCCCAAACTACAAATAAAAAAGGCCACCTTATTAGGTGACCTTGCTTTATTTGGCGCGCCCGGAGAGATTCGAACTCCCGACCAATCGGTTCGAAGCCGATTACTCTATCCAGCTGAGCTACGGGCGCAGATAAATAACGCGCCTAATCTAACTGAATGCGGCTTTTGACTCAAGATATTTCTCATATTATTTTTGAGATTTTGTTTTTACTCCCATTGAGCATATAATCCCACGACCGATGACTTCATTTATCACCTCTTTTGCAAAATCTACTAGCACTTAAACAGCAGGTAAAACAACTCGCATTGGATCATGGCTTTCAACAAGCAACCATTTCCGATATTGATACTAGTAATTATTTCTCACGATTTCAGCAATGGGTCAACGAGGGTAATCATGGCAATATGTCCTTTCTTGAACGAAATCAGAAATTACGACAAGACCCAAATGAATTACACCCAAATACCTGCCGAGTCATTTCTGTTCGTTATAACTATTTACCAGATAGCGTCAGCTTTACTAAGCCGCTCAATGATCCAAATACCGCCTATATTTCTCGTTACGCTCTAGGCCGTGATTACCATAAGCTAATGAGAAAAAAATTACAAAAGCTAGCAGAGTCGATTAGAATAAATTGTGAAGAAATAGATTACCGAGTATTTGTTGATAGTGCTCCCGTTCTAGAAACGGCTTTTGCTGAAAAGTCTGGGCTTGGATGGAAAGGGAAACATACATTAATTATCAACAAAGATGCCGGTTCATGGTTTTTCTTGGGTGAAATTTTTATCAATTTACCGCTTGAAATAGATGCCCCAACCGCCAATCAATGTGGAAGCTGTTCGGCTTGCATTAATCTTTGCCCAACTGACGCAATTGTCGCTCCCTACAAAGTTGATGCCCGTCGATGTATCTCCTATTTAACCATTGAAAACGATGCTGAAATTCCCGTTGAATTAAGGCCTAAAATGGGAAATAGAATATATGGATGTGATGACTGTCAGTTAGCTTGTCCCTGGAATCGCTATTCTTCTACCACCAATGACGGTGATTTTTCGCCGAGGCATAATCTCGACCAAACGTCATTGTTGTCATTATTTAATTGGACTAAACAAGAGTTTGATCAGAAATTGCAAGGAAACCCTATACGACGGATCGGGTATGAAAAATGGCAAAGAAATATTGCGGTAGCTCTTGGAAACGGAGAGTTTAATGATAATGTTATTAATGCTCTCGAAAGAAAAAAAGAAAACGCATCATTGATGGTAAAAGAACATATTGAGTGGGCGATTAATCAACTTAATAACGCTGGTAAGGGGGGATATACCATTCCGGAAAAAACTAAGAAATTGATCCGAAGCATCAAAAAAATGATGCCTCAAGATTTTTAAATTCCTTGATTTAGAAACAACTTACATATTAATTTTGTAAAACAGATTCGGTTAGTATTTTTCGCCAGTTTTTTTTCTCAGATTTTTTACTTTCGTACATCACAATTGCATTAGAAAGCATTTCAACACTCAGCTTGAGCTCACCGCGTTGTAATCTATTCTGATATTTTTGATAAAAAACGTCTTCAGGATTAGATAAGTATTTTAATAATGATGAACCGAGTTCTTTAGATAACTCAGTTGCAAGATTATCCATGATTTTTATATCAGATGGTAAATCGGCTTCCACGTAAGGCTGGTGAAATAATCCTTTTTGGATTTCGTTTGTCGACTCACCAACATGTTTTGCTTCCTTAATAATATTGTTAGTCAACAGAACATTGTGTGTAGAAGGTTCAACAATTCTATAAGATACTTCTGCGACGGAAACCTTTTTTGTGCGTTCTATAATAATCGTTACATCTTCCATAATTTTTTCTTCAATAAACTGAGTGGGAGCATCTCCTCGCTTTCGAGATTTCCATTTTGCATACTCTTCAGTTTCGATTTTATTAATACCTGTCTGAACATTAAGACTCCGTTGCCCTTGGTTTTTAGATGTTTCAATTGCAGCTTGCAAAACTTCACCATCAATCGATAAAACTACACCAGACAAACCATCATCCTTGATATTGGCGGGCAATTCGGAAATTATTTTCAGTTGCGCGCCAAGCTCATCAAAAAGAATTTTTTCAAGCTTACTACTTACTCTTCTACCAACCGAAGCAACGACAGAGTTTGACGAAAGAACTTCTTTAAATTCAGACACCGACAACTTAGTTGTTGCTCGATTTATAATCCCTTCTAATTGAGTATTTATTTTTTCATCTAGCATTGGGTAAGCAGGGTCAAACTCTTTAATTACACTAAGCAATCCATATTTAGCACCTATCAATACTTCTTCTGAATCAACTTTAGACATCAATTGATCTAAGAACTGTTTTTCCTGAATAAATCCAATCGTAGGGATTGATAGCAATTTTTGAACCATCCTCCCACGCTTAAAATCATCATACGCAGCAAGTAACTGATCTTTTTGATAACTAGATTGAGCATTACTAGCAAAATAATTAGCTAACAGCAGAATACTCGACTTCATTTTTTTCTGAACTTGAAGCATCATCGGTTTATCAGAAATATCAATTAAGGCATTATAAGCCAACTCTGGCTTACCGTTTTCCATTGCCGAACGGAAATCTTGTTCAAATAATGCCGCTTCACTTTGGGACAATAGTGACTCAAACTGAATATTTCCCGGATCAATCGCTAAACCAGTTTTGGCTGAATCAAAAGCAATATTAAACATCCTTTTTTTATAAGCTTCTCGCCCTTGGAAAGATATTTGCTTTATATTTTTGTCTAAAGTATTTTGATAAATGGAGGCGGCTTGACTAGATTCACCTGAAAGAATAGCTATTTTTTTTAGTCCACTCATTTTTTGGACAAGGTTTACTGAATCGCCCGTCAGTAGTTCTGTTGTTTTATCAATTTCATTTTGAGTTTGGTTGATTGATTGTTGTAACCTTTGTGATAACTGATTAAAGCTATTTAAATCCCAACGTTTTACTTTTTCTATTTTTACTTTTAATTCTGATAAATGAGCTTTATCTACAACACCATATTCCGTTTTGTATTCTGACAACATTCTTTTCATAGATGCTTTGCGTTCATCAACTAATAATTTAGCAATTGTTAGCTGCACATTCGATAATTCTTTTTTACCTGAACTGCTCGCATCCGATTTTAATTTCTCTGCTTTGTCAAATAGGAATTCAAGAGTTCCTGAGTTTTTTGCTTGATTGATTTCAGATGGCGTAATTAAAACTTTGCTACCGCCGCATGCAATCAAATTCATAAAAAGCAGTATTGTAGCCCATTTTGTGGTTATGTTTATCATACCTATTCTCTCTTTCTAATTCTTAATTATATTTCTATCGAAGGTGAATCGCTTAAGGATTTGGAATATCAATATCCTCAACAGATTCATCCTCTTCTGGAGCATTCTCACCACTCAAATTTTCATCATTCAATTCTTCTTTAATAGGCTCATCATCATTAGTTGCCTTAGAATTATCTTCCTGAATAAGAGCTTCTTCAACTTTGGATTCTTTTAACAAATTAAGTTTTTCTCTATATTTTTCTAACTTAGCATGGTTTGGACTAAATAAATTCAATTTCTTTAACCATATTTCCGAAGTATCCAACAGGCTATTTGATAATGCGACCTCGAGATTAGTAACAATAGTTCTTTCAATTGTTTTTATTCCATTTAATGCTTGTTGATTTACTAGATCAATTTCAAGCGCTGATTTAAATTTTTCTAATGCATTATTACCAATAGGTTCAACTAGCTTCTCTTGCTGCAACAAGTCCGAGGCGGCCTGTAAGTTACTATCCAACTTCAACTTCACTAAAGGGTTAGAAAGTTTTTCTTGTCTATCTTTTTCAGCCTGTTTAATTTGTTGTTTACGCTTTTCTAATTTTAATTCTTCTATCTTATTATCATTAAATATCTTTTGTTGTTGATTTATTTTGTTTTGGTAAGCTGCCAAATCCGTTGTAAATGAAGGTATCGACTTAATGCTCTCTAAAAATGTTTTCGCTTTTGAAAATTGACTGTCCTTAATCGCTTTATCAATTAGTTTTATATAGGATTTTTCAATTGATAAAAAACCTTTATTTATTCTTTCGTCTTTACTATTTATCTCAAGTGCTTTGTTTAAGAAATAAATGGCGTTATCTTCTTTTGGGTTTCCTAAACGTCCAGAAACTAATGCCCGTTCAGCAGAATCAATATAATTTTCAAAAAGCTTTGATTCATTTTCTTGAGTAGCTATTTGCGCTTCATGGTTTTGCTTTAAGAGCTGCACTCGCTGCCTAGTAACAGTTAATGCTTCATTATCCTTATCAGCAAAAGCGACCATTTCTAACCACTGTCCTGAATTAATAAAAAGTTTATTCTCCGCCGATGATATTGCTTCAACCAAGGCTATTGCGACTATGTCATTTCTAACTCGATTAACATCTGGATTAGTTGGTGCAATTGATTTGGCGGTAATTAAGAGATCCAATGCTTGCTTGATATCAGTTAATTCATGTGGTGAATAGTGAGCTAAAGTGTCTGCTTGTTGGATTAAACGATCAACTTCTTGATTCATTTTATCTATTTTACTTACTGCTTTTTTTCCTTTCTCTTTCTCATTTTCTTGAGGTTCTGTTACCTTTTCAACAACTTTATTTATCGGCTGATTTTTGTTCGTTTCAAACCAATTAACACCTAATAGTTCTTGTGCCTGAGGGAGCCAATTAACTCGTTTAATATAACCAAAGCCAGAAGCAATTATTAAGACCAAAATAACCGTAATCAAGGCTACCCTACTCTTTGGCTCGGGTAATACAGTAATTCTTTGTTCAACATTAAAATCATCATTTAACTCAAACTCTTCATTCTCAAACATTTCACTTTTGTTTGATTTGTTCGTTATTTGAGAAATATTAACTTGGGAAATCTGAGTCTGAGATGTTGAGTTCGTAACCTCGGATTGAACACCAGAACCAATATAAGACTTTATAGCAACAGCTAGTTCTTTGCCGTTTTGATATCGATCATTGGGATTCTTTGCCAATAATCCGTCAATAATCCATTGAAGGTGATTAAACCGTGCAGGAAGTTGTGGAACCGGTTTGGTTACATGTTTTATACAGACAGAAACAGAATCTTCACCTGTAAAAGGCACTTTCCTAGTTAACATTTCGAATAAAATAATACCAAGACTATATAGATCAGAGCGACCATCTAAGGCTTTGCCACGACACTGCTCAGGACTCATATATTCAGGCGTACCGATTAGTTTACCGGTCTGGGTCATTTGGGTAGAAGAGTTTGAAGCCTTGGCGATACCAAAATCAGTTAGAACAGGCTGTTTGTCATCATCAAATAAAATATTTTCAGACTTTACATCCCTATGGATATAGCCTTTTTGGTGAGCAAAATGCAGAGCTTGAGCTAACTTGGCAATAATTAATAAAGCGTCCTTGTTTTTAATTCCCTTAACAATCAGTGACTTAAGATTAGATCCTCGCATATATTCCATTGCAAGATAATAAAAACTGCCGCTCTCTCCGACATCATAAACAGTAACGATTCTTGCATGAGACAATTTAGCAACAATTTTAGCTTCTCTTAAGAAACGCTCTCCAAAGCTAGGGTCCGCAGCCAAAGCTGGTGACATCACTTTCAATGCAACTTCTCGGTCAAAGCCTTGCTGAATAGCGAGATAGACCGTCGCCTGTCCTCCAACACCAAGCGTTTTTATTATTTTGTAACCCGGTATTTCCATTGCACTCACGGTATAACAACCCATCAACAGTTAGATAATCTATAGTTTATTCTTAATTTTCAAAAACTTAACTTATAAATATTATAGTGCATATAGTAGCAAATCAACTACCTAGTTTGAACCGATATTATAATTATCCAAGCTTTTCTTTTAAACTGCATACTATTTAGACTATACTTGTAGTAATCAGCCGATCGAACCAAAGGAGAAGATAATGCGTACTAGAACAGGTGAAGCTTCCAGACCATGGTTTAGATCAGAGCGCTATTACCACACAGGTGACGGTTGGTGGTTTACAACCAGAGAAAATAGTGAGCTTGGTCCATTTACCTCCCAAGATGAAGCCGAGAGCGAGTTGGTAATGTATATCCGAAAAATAAACACCGCTGATAGCTTTCCGACAGCTAGTTTATAGAACTCCGTTTTCGATTGTCACTACAACTAAATTAATTATTTTCCCACACTAATTTAATTACCTTAAATTAGTTTAGTCTTTTACTTTATCTTCTCGATTAACCAACCAATTTATGACCTTTGATGCTGCTATCATCCCAAAGCTTGAAGTAACCACAACCGAAGCACCTAGCCCTTGCGCACAGTCTAGACGAGCACTCGTGCTTCCGGCCTTTTTCTCATAACTAATATTTCCCTCTGAATCTGGATACAAAAGTTGCTCAGTCGAATAAACGCATTCAACGCCAAACCGACGTTTTGGGTTTTTGCTAAAGTTATAATTACGTCTTAATTCATTTCTAACTTTTGCAGATAGCGGATCTTGCCAAGTTCGACTTAAATCATTGACTGAAATTTTGAGGGGATCAATTTGTCCGCCAGCACCACCGATAGTGATGACTTTTATCTTGTTTCTTTTACAGTAATAAATAATAGCTGCTTTAACCCTAGCATTATCAATGGCATCAACAACATAATCAGTGTCGTTACTCAAATATTGGCTAATATTATCCTTATTAATAAAATCAACCACTTGAGTCACCTTACAGTCAGGATTAATTAGTTTAACCCGCTTGGCCATTGTTTCAACTTTTAACTTTCCCACGGTGTTACTCATTGCATGAATCTGGCGATTGGTATTGGTTACACAGATATCATCTAAATCAATTAAAGTAATATGGCCTACTGCTGTACGAGCAAGTGCTTCCACAACCCAACTACCAACACCACCGATACCAATCACGGTAACACTTGATTGACCTAGTTTTTCCACACCTTGTTGTGAATAGAGTCGTTCGCTTCCTCCAAAAGCTTGTTGCATTGCTTTTTCTCGTCTTTGCTTTCAATATTTAATGAACGTATTTTACCGATTATGAACCTCCTTCGATAGCTAAGCAGTAAAATATTCTTTGTTGCTTGACGCTACATGTCAGACCAGCTAAATTGTGCTTTAAATTCACTGGTTTAATATAAACAGAATGACTCAATGGAGAATCGATAATGCCTAACTATAAGGCTCCTGTAGAAGATATGAAATTTATCCTTCATGATTGGCTAAAAGTTACTGAGCTTTATAGCGAATTAGGGTTATCTGAAGCGGCAGATAAAGATTTAATTAATGCCGTCATAGATGAAGGCGCTAAATTTACTGAATCGCAGATTTCTCCAATTAATCATTCCGGTGACCAACAAGGATGTAGTTTAGAAAACGGGCAGGTAAAAACACCCGACGGTTTTAAAGAAGCTTATGCACAATATTGTGATGCTGGTTGGGCGTCTTTACGTTTTTCTCCAGAATATGGCGGCCAAGGGTTACCTCCATCTTTGGCAACAACGCTTGCTGAAATGACTGCAGCGGCTAACACATCTTGGAGCATGTATCCTGGTCTAACTCATGGTGTCATTTCTGCTTTATCGGCTCATGGTAGTGAAACACTTAAAAACCGCTATTTACCTAATCTTATTCAAGGGCGATGGACAGGAACAATGTGTTTAACCGAAGCTCATTGTGGTTCAGATTTAGGTTTGCTCAAGACTAAAGCAGACCCAAACCAAGATAATACCTATTCAATTTCTGGTACCAAGATTTTTATTTCTGCTGGTGAGCATGATATGTCAGACAATATCATTCATTTAGTTCTTGCGAGATTACCTGACGCTCCCAAAGGAACCAAAGGGATCTCTCTTTTTGTAGTACCAAAAATATTAGATGATACCCGAGCAGAACCGGGAAATATCAATCAAACAGACAACCAAGTAACTTGTGGTTCGATTGAACACAAAATGGGGATCAAAGCATCATCCACTTGTGTAATGAATTTTGACCAATCTATTGGCTATATGGTGGGCGAAGCTAACAAAGGTTTGAGCTACATGTTTACCATGATGAATTCGGCAAGACTTGCTACCGGTATTCAAGGTTACGCCATTGCTGATTTGTCTCGCTCCGCTTCACTTGATTATGCAAAAGAACGCTTACAAATGCGGTCTCTATCTGGTGTAAAAATGCCAGAAAAACCCGCGGATCCCATAATCGTTCATCCTGACGTAAAACGTATGCTGCTCACTCAAAAAGCTTTGATTGAAGGCTGTCGCGGACTAGCTTTTTACGTTGCAACCTTACTTGACCAAACCAAATATGGTGATGATCCTAATGGTGAAATAGATAATCGACTTGGACTCCTCACTCCAATATGCAAAGCTTTTATGTCTGAATCAGGGTTCGAATCAGCCAATCATGCGGTTCAAGTTTTAGGTGGACATGGTTATATTTCTGAATGGCAATTAGAACAGCAAGTAAGGGATGCCCGAATCACTATGATTTATGAAGGTACAAACGGCATTCAGTCACTCGATCTATTAGGTCGGAAAATACTCAGAGATAATGCTAGAACCTTAATGAGTTGGACTTCTGAAATCCAAGATAATGCAAAAAAATGTCATGAAATACCTTTGTTCACAGATGCCGCATCAAAACTCGATAAACTGTGTAATGAATGGCTAATGTTGACTCAAGAAATTGGCAAAAAAGCACAAACTAATATGGATGAAGTTGGTGCGGCAGCCTTTGATTATCTAATGTACGCAGGTTATATTAGTCTTGCTCATATTCATTTGCAAATGGCAAACGCGGCACAAAATTCAGATACTAGTAAAGACTTCAAAACAGCCAAACTACAAACGCTTAATTTCTATATAGATCGAATTTTACCGCGAACAAAAATGCATAAAGCGGCTATTTTGAGTGGAAATGAGAATCTACAATCGACTGAGTTTGCGCTAGATTAGCAAGGTTTACCAAATAATTGATCTGCGAGCAGTTAAAATTACCTGTAGCTGCTCAAGTTGTCGCTGAAATAAGTCACATCAGGGCAGGAAATGTGAATTTATAGGTATAAATGACCATTTTTGAACGAAGAGTTGGCTTATTTCAGGGATTAGCTGAGTTTAATAATCAAGCACGCTTTTTACGAAAGGAATGGTGATTTTTCGTTGATGAGTAAGGGATTGTTTATCGAGTTGTTTAACAATGGTAGTTAAGTTGCTTACTTCTCTTTCGGTACGAGCCAGTAAGTATTGAGCAACCTCAGTTGGAATATCAAGTCCTCGATGTTTACCCTTTTGTATCAAAAAGGAAACTCGCTCAGAATCATTCAAACTATTTAATTTATAGGTTTCCATTGACGATAATCGAGATTTAAGATCAGCAAGCTTCAGCGCTGAATGCGCATGCGGCAATTCACTAAATATCACTAACTGCTTATTACTGGCCTTGAGTAGATTAAACAAATTAAAAAGTGCCACCTCCCACTGAGGCTCTCCTACTATCGCTTCGAAGCCATCTAAACAAACTAAATTAGCAAATTCTAAGCCTTCTAATACCTCAGGCTCTAGCATCTGATTATCTAAGGGGAAATAGACTGCGGTTAAATTATCGGAGGCATAATCTTGACAAATAGCTTGAGCTAAATGAGATTTGCCAACATGCTCGCTTCCCCAAACGTATAGAAAATCGCAATCAGTTTGTTTTAATAATTGAAGGCGAGAAAGCAATTGTAGATTTCCACCTGAGAAAAAATTCTCAAAGGTTGCAGAATCATCTAAGTGAACATCTAAAGGTAATTGCAACATCTAGCTAGTCTAGCCGATCAGGAACAGGTTTTACTGAAGAATATTTATTCCCCCAAACCCAACTGTAATGAATAGTACTGGCAATGACTGTTAAATAGACCGTCCATATTAAATAGTCGATCATTAAACTGGGGAGTTCAAAATAGCTTAATGAAACCAATAAAGCCGACACCGTTAATATTTGCATAAAGGTATTAATTTTTGATATTAAACTAGGTTCCATTTGAAAAGGGCCTACCCGCCTGTAATAGATGTAAGCCCCTAACACAATATAGATATCTCTCGCTGCAACAGCCGAAAAGAATAATAGAGTAAATTTTTGATTCATCGTTAATATAGCCATAGTTACGACTAATAATGCTTTGTCTGCAATCGGATCTAAAATGCTACCAAAACGACTAACCCAATTAAATTTTTTCGCCAAAAAGCCGTCTAAAGCATCAGAACAACCCGCAATAAAAAAAATCGCGAGTGCTGTTTGGTAGTCTTCATCAATCAAATAAATGGACAAGGGGATCAACAAAATTAATCTGATAGAAGTGATAATGTTTGGTAGATGTGTCCAGTTCATCCTATCCTACCCAGCGATAATAAAGTATCTGTAATAGATTAGTGTTCCCACTTTCGTCAACTGCTTCATCATTCTTTTGTGACTCATCTAATCGTTCAGTTTTTTGTTGTGAAGTACCTTGCAGAACCTTTGAATCAAAATCATCCAGCTGCAAACTTTCACTATCTGATTTAAGTGGAATAGACTCAATTGGTAGAATTTTTTGACTTAAGCTAATGCCTTCAAGAACAGACTCAAGCTGTCCTAAAAGAGTCAACTTAAATAAAGTACGGTGCTCAACAACCGAGACCAATTCAACCTTACTTATCGAAGACAAGCCCTTTAAATAAGATTCGAGCTGCTTAAATTCCGTAAAACTATTAATATCGGAAACATCCATTAAAATTTCGTTTTTTAGTCCGACTTCCTCAACAACACAGTATTTCTCACACAATAACTCTGCAATATTATCCATCATTTTTGAAATAATGAGTTCAGGTGTCGCCTCAACCAACTCAAAAGAGCTTTCTGAACCTTGATTCAAATAACCAAACTTTCCATTCCACTGTTCGCCTTGAAGCTGGATTCGGCCAAACAGCACTGAATCCGCAGAATACCTCAATGAAGCCTCTGATATAGGCGATGGGAAACGTCCCCAAATGTCACTCATAGATATTTTTAATTCATCTTCTAAATCCATTAGCGGCAAGATAATCGGTACGCCTCTGCGAATTGAATCTTTCTGTATCTGCATTTCAATTGGGTTTACTTGGTAAGACTCATGGATTATGCGACGTTCAAAATTTTCTTCAATAGCTAACCAAAGTAAGGTAACAGGTCGGTTTGAGCCCCATAAAGGCATTTGAGATTGTTGAATAATATTGTTAATAAGGCGAGGCTCATAATAAAGAGAAATAAGATAAACACTCTCATTGCTATCATTTTTGTGGCTAGAATATTCAACTCGTTGTAAGTAGTTAGTGACCTTTGGGTAAGCCTTTTGAACTGCACCACTTCTCAAAATGCGATTTGACCCACTCTTTCGGATCAAAACCTCTTTAAATCCCGATAAAGTTGCCCTCCAACGCTCAGTATTACCCTGACCTTTCACCTCTAGCTTAACTAGATAGAGATCTTTTACTTCAACAGCATCAGTATCCTGAGCAACAGATACAAAAAACAGAATACTAATTATGAAAAAAGCTTTATACATCAATACCAACAGGTGGAATTTATTAATAGATAGATAATAATCTAACTCTAACCGCTAACCAACTAGAAATAAGTGATTTTTATCTTTTTAGGTCAAATATAAACTAACAAAGGGATAAATGTTCAGTTATAGAGCTTAAATCAATTCACACTCATCAAATCATCGGAATATTTCATTTTCCCATGTTTGTCGATGATAATCGCCGAAACATCAGGCATTTGATTAATCATTTTCAATCCATCCTCTGAACCTAGAATGAAAATGCTAGTTGATAACGCATCGGCATCAATACCATTTGAGGCAATTATTGTCACACTTTGAGATTTTCTAGCTGAATCCCCTGTTTTAGGATCGAGGATATGGTGATAACGTACATTATCTTGAATAAAAAAACGTTCATAATCACCAGAAGTAGAAATAGCTACATCTTCAAGCGGAAGATTTACAATCAACTTATTTTCATCTCTAGGATCTCTGACACCGATATACCACATGCGGTCTTTTTTCTTACCTATCACACGACTATCCCCGCCCGCATTAACAAAGGCATTCTTGATGCCATTAGAAACTAATATTTCTATACATTTATCGACTGCGTGGCCTTTAGCGATGCCGCCAAGATCAATTTTAGTCTGTTTGTTTTTGAACTTAATACTCGTTTTATTGGTGTTCAACAAAATACTTTTGTAATTAATGTTATTAACTAATTCCTTTAGCTGACTATCCGTTGGCCTAATATTGTTCCTATAATCGTAGTTAAAACCAACACTCGAAAAAGTAATATCAAACGCTCCATCGGTTAGTTCTGAGTATTCAATTGAGCGTTGTAATAACTGGAACATTTCTTTAGAAATTCTAACTTCTTGACTAGCAGCCAAGTTATTAATTTTAGACAACTCACTCGATAGTTTAAATGGACTCATTAGATGATCAATTCGATTCATCTCTTCTATCACTTTCGAGATTAGCTTTTGAGCGAGTTCTGGAGAATCAGATTCCAATTCAACCTTGGCTTTAGTTCCCATGACATCAAATTCTTTTTGATACCAGTTGGCTTCGCAAGGCAAGCTCACAACTAATAAAATGATGATAAGAAGTTTCATCTAATTGACGAAATTAGCTTGGTAAGAAGTTGATTAAATAAGTGTCATTCCAAACGGAAACACTCTGTGCGCCAAAGTTAATACGCTTGATTTTTGCGACTAATCTTTTAAGTAATGCTGGATCATCAATCTCACTCGAATCAACACTACATTTTAGAACTTTACCTGATGGGTCGATTGTCATACGAAAGACAACTCTTCCTTGTAAAGATGGATTTTTTCTTAGAGCTCTATGATAAAGCGCAAAAATAGCGGGCTTGCTTTTTTCAAAGGTTAATTGAATATTTTCGTCACTGCGCTTTAAATTTCCGCTTCGTGTTTTTCTCTTAGTATTTTCGATCGCAGAACCAATATCACTGGTTACTTTGGTGACATTTTGCCCCTTTAAGGTACCAACACCACTTGACTGACTTGCAGAAGCCACTCTAATTCCACCGCTGCCTTTAGTTGATTTTTTAGTTATCAACGAACGAGTTACTTCAGCAGCCTTGCCCGTATCGTTAGACAAAGATTGATTATTTTTTAGCTCATCAATATCGTCAAGATCTCTTAAATCAGCTAAAGCATCGAATACGGCGATATGCTTTTTAGCAACATCTTTTGCTGTTTTCTTTTCAATCGGCTTCTCTTCAATTTCCGGTTCTTTTTCTAATTCTTTTTCAGGCTCTTTCTCTTCTTTTATTTCAGGTGCTGGTGGCGGCTCAACTACTTTTTTCTGTTCCAATACCATCTTAACTAAACGAGGAGGAATGCTAGTCCGCTTGGTTCTATCTAATTTATCAACAGTTAAAAATGGAACAATACTCGTCACTAAAACTGCAAAAGCGATACAGGCAACCAAGATCTTTATAAATCGAGAAGCTTCCTCAGGGCTCTTTTCCCAAGGTAAAATAGGGTCGAATGTCATGGAAGAATAGCTAGCCATTGAATCTTCTATTCCCCGTTAGTCTTTTGGACGTCAGTCTTTTTCATGACAGCCATAGATATATTGGTGTAATTAGCCTCGCTCAGCGTTGCTAAAACTTTTCTTAATAATTTATAGGGGATCTGTTTATCACCCATAATGGTCACATCAAACCCTTCTTCTTCAGCATTTTCCTTAAAACTACTTTGAGCTTGAATTTTCATTTCTTCAAGCAATGGTGGAATAAGGTTTCCTTCAACATTTAAAACATCACTTACTAATGCTATTACTCTTCCTTGAACCAAAAGTTGATCGTTATTAACCAAGAGGATAACGGTTTCTTCTGGCAGCTGTTGTGCATTCGATTCCGGTAATTTTACCGCTTTACTACTCGGTAATTGCTGTGCCGACGAAGAATTCACCAATAAGAAAAAAACTAATATTGTAAATATATCCATCAGAGAAACAAGGTTTAATCCATTACCACCAAAACGCTTATGGTGTCGCTCCATGCGAACCGCTTTTATTGATTTTTTCACGGCTTAACCTCTTTACTTATTCGAGAATCCGCTGGCGCATCACCCATAGAAATATTAGGAAAAAGTTCGCCATGAACTTGATTGCCATCTTCATCAAGTTCTTTTTCTTCTCTCTCTATAAGTCTGACAGCATCCATCGTTTTGATTAACGAGTCATAAGGTGTTTCAGCTTCCATCAACAAAGTGATGCCTGTATCTGTATTAAATTCAGGATGCGTTTTAACTTGTTGTAAAAAAACATTCAGTTCCAAGTAGTCATGACCTTGTTCACTATTAGGAATACTTTTTAACAATCCCGAGTTTCTTTCTAATACATCAAAACGATCAGTACGAATGATGACTTCAAGAGCTTTAGGTGGTTCATCTTCACTAGGTAGACTTTCTGATGCGCCGGTCGGTAAGTTCATATTCAAAATTGAGACTTGAGAAAATACCGCTGTCATCAATAAGAACGGAACTAAAACAACCATAAGATTCATAAACGCAGTAATATTTAACTCTGCGTTAACTTCTTTTAACCTTCTTGAGCGTTTTCGAAACATTATCTTTTCGCCACGTTATTTAAGAAATAAGTTAATTGAAAAATCAGCAAACTAATTATTGCTTAGCTGCTGGCTTTTTTGCTGGCGAATTTGAAACTTCATTAGGTCGTGCAGCCCGAATTAAGTTAACGAATTTTACAGAAGCCATTTCCAAACTATCAACAATTTCAGTCGTTTTGGTTTGCAAAAAAGTAAACATTAACAATAATGGGATAGCAGCCATTAGACCAAACGCGGTCGTATTCATAGCAACAGATATACTCGCCGATAACAAATTAGCTTTCTCTGACGGATCAACATTAGCAACAGCTGTAAAAGCTTTGATCAATCCCATGATTGTTCCGAGCAAACCTAACAAGGTTGCGATATTTGCGAATGTCGCTAAATAAGGGGTTCTTTTTTCAAGCCTTGGAAGAATTTCCATCATTCCCTCTTCCATCGCCATTTCTAAATCGTCATGACGGCGACCACTGCCAATTTTTGATAAACCGTAACCTAAGATCCGTCCAATTGCTGATTTTGAATTAGTAGTGTATTCGAGAGCTTGACGAAAATTACCTTGATTAAGGATCGGTAATAATTTATTCCAAGCTGTTCTATTTTTAGCTTTGATCATACTAAGATAAACAAAACGTTCGATTGCGATAGCTAAACCAATCGCAAAAACAAATAGAATAATATACATGAACTCTCCACCGTTTTGCATAAAGCTAACAATAGTGTCATAAGTTCCAAGTTCGGCCTGCTCTGTGGCTGTATTTAACGCTTCAGATGCCATAGTTATCCCCTGTGGCTAGTTGTTCAAACAGATATGATTCAGAGATTTCAGAAACATATCTTCGATGATATAAAGTCAAAGTATAGCTGCTTTTTCGCATAATTAAAGGCAGACTAGTTCACAATAATTGAAAGCTTTATCAATACTTATTTTAGTTACCGCAGATGTTGTACAAAAATGGGCTTAAATAAGTAGCTTAGTCAATTATTCTTGCTTGTTATTACTCTTGTTATTAGTTTTTTTGTTACTAGATTTCTTTTTATCGCTGCTCTTTTTCTTACTTTTTTTCTTGGCTTTTTTCTTCTTTTGACGCTTAGCCACTTTGTCCTCAGACAATTGAGAATAAAAAGCAACCTCTTTATCAAATACGTCAGGATCAACCGTTGAATAAATTTCATCCATCAAGCGATAAATCTCTGGAGGGGCAGGCTTATCAGAAGAATCCTTCCAAGGAATAATATAAAGCAGATTAGGCGCCTCTTTATTCCCTGAAACATTCATCCCAAGAACCGTTTCTTCAATTTCAGCCGCATCTATATTTTGACTTATTGAAGCATTTATTAAAAATGAAAAAATGAGTAAGAGCAAAGCAATGTTTCTAGACATTATTTTTTCTCCAATTGAATGCGACGCTGAATTTCAATAATCCAATTTTTAACTTTCTCGTCTTGATTTTTGACTAATCTCATATAGTTTTGGTAGTGCGAAAGAGCCAACGGAAGATCTCGTAAATACAAATCGGCCAGCACTCCAAGATTTAGATGTGAATTTGGATAACCTGGATAAGCATTGAGTGCATCCATATAGGCACTTTTTGATGCCTGAAAATCACCTTTAGTTCTTAAGATTACCGCTTTTAAGTTATGAGAATAATAGTTCCGCTTATTTTTGCTGATACTTAGTTCAGCTTGCTCTAAAGCTTGGTTATATTTTTCTTGCCTAAGCAATATTCTTGCTTTTTGATAGGAAGGCCCTGACAACTGAGGGTATTTAACTTCAATTTTATCGAGCAAAGAAATGGCTTCTAAAAAATTACTCTTTTTATCTAGTTTCGAAACCTGAGAATAAATCTTTTTAATTTCAGTATTTATTTTAATATCTGCCATTGGATCAATTGCTGTCGGTCTTATAGACATTTGTTCTGAATCAATATTCTTATCGTCTATAACTTGCTCTCCAGATTTATTTACTGACCCTGCTTCTTTCTCTGATGTTGTCTTGTTGCTCTCTATAGGCAGGCTGCTACAGGCAGATAAGGCAGTGCAGACCAATACAAACAATACTAACTTTACTCGAAAAACGACATTAGAATGACACATTTTCAATCGCCTCCATTTTTTCTTGTTTGTTATATTGTGCAGGTTTCAGTTTTACCAGTTTTTGTATGCTCTCTTTTACCGACTTGTTATAAATATTGTCTTTTGTTCTCGCGGCATTAATTTCAAACAAACTAATGGCCTTATCTTCAAATGGTAATGCTTGGTCTTCAAGTAAATATCCATATTCTTCTAGCTCTTCTTCATTTAATCCTTTAGGTCGTTGAGATTTCATTAAATCATCAGATAAAAGTTGGTAAATCATGCCGATTTTATGGGTTGATGCTGAAGTAAATTCTGTAACTTGATAGTTTGCTACTTGCTCATACGCTTTTAGAGCTTTGTTCATTGCTGCTTTTTTCTTTTTCAAAGAGCGCGCTAATGGCAATCTTAATTTAATCTTTTTATAAGCCGAAAAAAGAGGTTCGGTTAAAATATATTTTGACTCTGCCGCCAAAAATCTTGTGCGTGTATTATTTTTAGATCTTGCTTTAGCAAAAAACTGTACTATTTTCTGCCGCCAAAAAATTGCTTTGTTTATATCGCCGGTTTTTAAATATAAATTAACTAAGTGACTTCTTCCCTCTTGCGCTAACAAATACGGTTCAGGATAGGTCCAAACATAGTGTTTAAAGGCTGCAATTGCTTTGGTGTTATCTTTAGCTTTTAAATACAGATTTGCTATATGCCAATAAGCTTCTCTTGCTTGATCTTTGTTAGTGTTTTTAGCCGCTAGCACTTTATATTCTTCTGCAGCCTTATTCCAATTCTGTTGAGTTTCATAGATATAAGCTAATTTTTCTGGGATTTGTTTTGACAAAATGTTTTTAGGATATTTTTTTCTAAATGACTCAAATAAATTCGCAGAATTTTGTAGCTGATCGATCTGCAATAATAAAGTTGCCGCGTCAAAATGAGCATTGATTGCAATAGAAGAAGTCGGTTCTAACTTGCCTACTTTTTTAAATAACGCGATAGCTTGCTCAAAATTTTGAGTATCCTTGGCTGCTTCTGCTTGCTTATAAATTGCTTCGGCTCTGCGCTGATGGAAGTTTGCTTTCTGCTTTGCGGAAAGAATCACTCCTGACAAAAGCTCTGTTATAGCTTGTTCTGCTAGAGAATATTGCTTTAAATCAAACAGACCATTAGCTATAACAATACGAGCCCTATCCTTTTGACCTTTTGTTGGCAAGGTTCCCATTGTCAATAACTGTTGGCTAGTATTAACCGCAGATTGAATATCATTTAACGATAATTGCTGCTCAATAATTCGAGCAAGAATATTGGCCGATTCTTTATCCTTAGGGAATTGAGATACAAATTTTAAACCACTTACAATGACCGGTGTTAACTTTTCATTTAATTTTTTGCTTTTTGAATGAACAACCGATTGATAAGAAACTAACGCTCTATATCCAGCATCTCTTGAATAACGACTTGCTTGATTATTATAAGCCACTATTTCATATTCTTTAGCCGCCTGTAAGAACTTTCCACCATCAAATAATGTTTCTGCAAGAGAAAAACGATATTTTGAATCCGTTTTTGGTGAATCAAATGTTTGTAAGATTTCCCTATACCATTTAGCGGCGATCAAATAATCATCAACTTTTTTGCTCGTCTGAGCTTTTGCATGATAAAAAATAGAAATGTCATCTAAATGTTCTTTTAATTGAGGCTTAATCCGTTCAATAATCGTTCCTTTATGAACTTCCCAGAACTGGCTATTCTTTCCATAATTAACAACGTAACTTTCTTTGGCTGGCAAAATCAAGCTCGGAAAACCACCTTTTTTATAAATCTCTATGACTTTGGAATGAAAGTCAGGTGATGCGCTATCCAGTGGATTTCTTTCAACAAAACCGAGGTAAGTATCCGAAGCATCTTGAAATCTTTCTTGTTCAATATAAAGCTTTGCAAGAGAATCATAGATTTCATCTTCGTAAGGCTTTTGACCATGTTTATCAAAATAGCCTTGGACAGAAACAGCACCATCTTGATTATAAAAAGCCAAACTAATAACTCGTTTAGTGTCATCTATTAGATCTAGATTTAATTTGCTAATTGATTGGGTATTGTTTTTTATTTTCAATAACTTTTCATACAAAACAAAAAAATCTTCTTGAGCTTCAGGATATAAAGATTGTTTAAATAACGACCAACCTCTCTTATAAAGTGCTTTATCATAAAAATTAGTGTTTTGGCCTTTTAAAATAACTTCCGTGTAAGCTTTTTCAGCCGTCACATATTTTTTACGAACAAAGTATGATTCTCCACGTCTAAACTGACTTTCAACATAGGAGCTCGCCTTGACGGGTGTTATTACCGCAATTTGATCGAGCAATAATAAAGATTTTTCTGGTTCTCTATTTAACGAATGAGCCCTAGCTAACTGATATTTGACATCTGACTGGTGTTGATAATCAGGATACTCTTTGAGTAATGTTTCATATAAACTGATAGCTTCTACAAAGGTCGCTTCTTGGATAGCTGAATTATCTGATTGAACTGTTTCATCTTCTGATGATAATTTTGTTTCGGCTAAACGTAATGTTAAATCAGCTAACCTTCTTAAAGCTTCTTTTCTTATTTCTGAATTTCCACGATTCAATAAACGCTTATAACTAGCGACGACCAATTCAGGATTGATTTTAGGTAATTCCGTTGGTTCAACTGCTACATCTACCTGATCTACAAATTTGACTCTTGGTTCAAGATCTTTAACTTCTAATTCTTTAAACGGATTGATGAACTTCAAACTTGCACAGGAGGCTAAAAGAAAACTCACGACCATTATACCAACAAGTCGACAACAAGCCTTAGACAAATTGTCTAATATTTTCCTTGAGCAAGTAGCGAATACTTTATTGTTTATAAATATCATAATCAATCAAACTCTGGAATATTAAGTGCTTGTTCATGTAAACGAGCCACCGCCAAATCAGACTGTAATAAAAAATATTCTAATGTTACTTTTCTCTTGTTTAAAACACTTAAAATTTGCTCTTTAATATTTCCAGCTTGGTAATCGACCTGAGCATTAATCCTAGATTGTAAATCTTTAAGTCTCTGACTTTCTTTATCAACTAATGATTGATACCCAACAAATCGAGAAAGCGCGTATTCTCGGGCAGAAGATAGTTTTTTGGTCTGTCTCTGCATTGTTTTTAACATCACTCCAACTTCATCCCTCCCTTTTTGTAACTCCCATATTTTACCGGCTTTATCGCTTTCAAACTGCCATTGTAAAATACCTTTGGCTATTCTGAGTTTATCCAGTTGTTTAGCACTAATCATTTCTGGCGGGATTATTTGCAGTCTTTTCTCTAGACGTTGAATTCTTTCATGAAGTTTTTTCTGCTCAGGGTTTGCTAATAAATGCAGCTTCTCCGAACGTTTTATTGCACTAAGTTCATCTTCAATTTGTTGCTGCATCATTTGATATTTGTTTAACACACCTAACTCCAGATAGGCATCAACTCGGGGGATTTTTTTATCAAAGCTTAGTTGATTAGCGTTAAGCATTTCACTAAACATTGGTAACTGTTTTTCCCAATGCTCCAACATTAAATATAACTGATCAAGTTTTTGGTAGCTTCGGTAATCCTCATTAAAATCATTTTGAGCAATTAATTCATAAATATAGTAATCGTAATCTTCTCCAAACAATTGAGAGTCCGTAATTCTATTCCTTTCTTTCCCACGCTTTTTTGTACGGTTCATTTTGCGAATGATTTTTTTAATCAACTGTCCTTTGGAAATCTTTTTCTCAATTCTTTCAATTAGTTTTATTTGTTTTTGGTAAATATCTGAAGCATGCAAATAACTGTCTAATGAAAGTGTCATTGAATCAAGTTTTTGATAGGCATACGGGATTGCTAAAAGAGCTTCTTGTACTGCAATGTCTCTGATATCTTTTTTACCCAATTCTAACCAGTGAGATAATGCTTTATTATAATTTCCGGCCTCAACATAAGACCAACCAGCCCCTAACAAAGCTTTGTTTGTATAGGCAGATTTTAATCGTACACTTAAAAATTGTTCTCGCGATTTTTCAAACTCTTTGGCTTTTAAGTAGTGATAACCTAAAGCAACTTTTGCTTTATCCTGTAAGCTTCGCTGTACATTGGTTGGTTCTTTATTAGTGTAAACTTTACCTAAGAAAGGTAGGGCTTGAGTAAGATTACCCTCTTTCAACCATAAAATACCTAGGTTATACCGGCTATAAGCGAGTAGCTCAGAGTCTTTAGATATTTGATTAAGCCAATCTCTTGCCTGAATCAATTGATTATTAGCAAGAGCGATATTACTCAGCATAATCAAACTTTCATCTTTTAACGATGCATCTAAAACAGAATAGATATTTTTTAAACGTTTGTCAGCTTGTGGATAATCTCCTTGCTTATAATGAAGTTTAGCCAGATAAAACTCGATCTTTGCCAATAATTCATTTTGCAAATCTTCTTTAGTTAACAATCGATTAAATATAATTTGCGCTTTCGCAAGCATTCCTAAATTTAAATAGATAACACCAGATAATAGTTCTGCACGATTGGCATGATTAGGTAACAATTTTTGTTTTTGCGCTATAAAAATATGATTTAGCGCTGAAATTTCATCGCCTCGATAATAATCATATAAGATTTCACCGTAAGCCAAATCTTGTAATTTAACCGATTTTTTCAGATCTTGGCGTGCTTGCTCATCAAGGCTAGCTGAAATCGACACCTTTGCTAATAGAGAAGCAAATATAATGCAGATCATCCACTTGGCAATAGTTATCATATTAGTCACTATCGACTCTCTACCATTCCACAACTTTTAATTTAGGTTGTAACTTGCCTTGGCTATCTCTTAGCTGAATTTCTAACGCTTTAGCTTCTGTATCTTTAGTGAATTTGAAAGACACCGCTTTGCGGTATTCTCTATTTTTTGGCCCTTTTCCAATTAAAATGGCGACTAGCTCATGCTCGCCAGTAGTTATATTACCTAAATAGACCTTTTGAATCGCTCCTCTCAATAGCGCATTAACGTCTTTTTCAGTATAGAGATGGTGGCTGACTTGTTTATCATCAATTTTTAGTTTGATATTATCGAGCGAAAAGAAGCGTCCAATATCAATCGAAAAATAAACAGCTACTTGAGTTGATGCCGGAAATAATAAGTCTTCTTCGAGTATAAAGAGATCACGATTAACCGCTAATACTTCACTCTTTAAATCTTCCAGTTTTTCGGCAGTGGTTCTACTATCTTCAACCTGCTCAGGATTTTTTACTTCTTCGGCCGTAACACTGATGTTTAAACAAAAAGAAAGAACAATGATCGGCAATAATTTAAAAAAACTGACCGATAAAATAGCTGGATGAGATTTAGTCTTCATAATTTGCACTTTGTTAATTAAAAGTTTTAAGGTTGCCTCTAGCCGAAGCATAACTACACAAATACTAGTCTAACTTATAGATAATTAACCTAGACTAGTCCACATTTCAAAACATCATTTCAACTCTTTTTGTAGCATTTTTAGGTAGTTAACAAGCATTTCCTTATTTTGAGTACCACTCAACTTGGCAAGAATATCCCCATTAGGGCTGATTATATAGTTCCCTGGCAGTTTCTGAGGGAGTTTAAACGGTAATATTGGTACAGGACTAGTTGCCATAATTGGATATCGAATATTCCATTTTTGGATAAGCTCACTTAATTCTTGATTCTTAAGCGGGTCATAGCTAATACCAATAATCGCCAGATTATGCATTTCTCGTTCGGCATATAAATGATTAAGCTCTGGAATTTCTTCCAAGCAAGGAGAACACCATTCTGCCCAAAAATTTACAATTAGCCACTTTCCACGATAATCGCTCAAGCGTTTAGCTTCTCCATCAGTTAGATAAAAATCCGGCTGGCTAGAGCAAGATAGCAAAACACTTAGACCAATGAATAGTATTGCCTTTTTAAAATATGATATAGTCTTCATAGATTCTGGGAATTTTATTAAAATTTTAGCAGTTATTCTGCCACCGATATTATATCGTCTATACTCAATAGTGTATTGCCAATTGTTTTACGACTTTTTGAGTGTTGAACATCCAGTTATAACACATTGTTAACCTCGGTAGTACTAATAAACGCTTGTAACGAAAAGGATTTTTCAGTTTAATATCTTGGGTAAAACTAGGTACAATGCAGTTTCTAATTATTTTAGTCAAGTGATAGATAGAGTATAACTTTTACATGGAAAGCATTAAATTAACAATTCCCTCACAACAAGAGGGTCAGCATATATTGGTAGAAACCGATCCTACTAAATTAGCCGAATGGTTAAAGGCTCTTCCTCTCGCGGATATGTCAAAAACATTACCCGAAGTTACGCGGGCTATTTCGAGCCTAAATAGAACTGATATTTCTTATAAGTTACGAAGTGAGTTAGTCTCATCGTTTGATCAAGCTTACACGTTAATCCACGATTATTTCCGACCACACACAAGTAAGCTAGCAAAAAAACGACAAAATCACGCTCAGAATTTAGAAAAATTACAAAACCTCACCCGAGAAATGGCTTTTGCACATAAGATAATTGTCAATGATTCTCAAAATAAGCGTCAATTATGGGGTAAAAATAAGCAGAAAACACGAGCCTCTAATTTTGCCATCTATTACTTAGGTTTAATGTTAATCGAACAGTATGAAATGTATTCGCCTATTCCAATTTACCTTTGGCGTGAAATTAACTCTATTTATGCGCATTCAGGTAAGTCAGAGCTCAATCATCTTGAGATTGAAACCGGTAAAAGCTATTGCTTGCCAAGTATTGAACAGAATTATATTAGAAATTGTTTGCTCGCATTAGCCGATCCTTATCATTTAGGCCAAGGAGAGCACTGGTATTTGTTTCATTATTTACATCATTGGGTGCATTTATCGAGAATATCAGAAAATCCTGATGATTTTAGAACTGAAGAATGTTTCATTATTGATATTACCAGTGAAAATAAACCTAATTTTGTGACTAGTGAGCTCGATGACCCGGAAGATCCTAAGATCCGTTTATTACTGACTTTTGATCTATTACGTCAAGTTCGATTTGATTTAGAAACTCTTGAAGAACAAAATACTATCTCCGAAATATCTTTTCATCGCTCAATTAAACACGCCACCGCGAAACATCTTTGGAAGCATGTTTGTAAGCATTGGAAAGAAAGGATTGAAAGAAACTCAAGGCGTTATCCTATTGTATCCAGAATAGATATTGTCTGGGGAATTGAGGATATATCGAGGGTTCTAGGTCGAGTATCTCAAAATAGTAAGAAAGTATTGAGTAAAGATGAAATTATTAGCCTTACTCAAATAAAATCTGCTAATCAACTAAGTTGGGATGCGATAAACGTTAGTAGTGGTGGTATTGGACTTTGTAGCCGATATTTTATGCTTCCACATATTGAATTAGGGAATATCGTATTAATTAGAGAGTATATGGATAATCAGCCGGCTCCCCATTGGCGTTTAGCTATTTGCCGATGGTACACCGGTGATAAACATAACGGTACTATGTTGGGACTTGAGTATATCAATGGAAAAATCAGCCCTGTTAGGCTTGTTCTTCACCAAGGAAGTAATGAAAGAGGCGGACAAATGGCTCTGGTTGTGTCTTCAAATGATTCAAATTCTAGTGACGCACCAACCATTATTACCACAGAGGGTTCCTACAAAAGCGGACGTGTTTATGCCATGTTAGGGCTTGGTGAGCCGGTTGAGATTAGGCCGAGATTACAAGTTGAATCAACGCCCTGTGTTGACCGTTTTTTCTACCAAACGTTCGCGCTAAGTAAAGAGCTAGCAGAAGAAGTTAAAGGTGATGAAATAGAAGTCATTCCTTGGACCTCTGTTCCTCATGAAAAAGGTAACCTTGAAAATAGCTTTAAGGAAAATGAATTCGACCAAATAGCAACTTTAGATGATATTAGACTACCTGGTGACCATTAAATATTTATCTCTCCAATCTTTTATTGTTTGGTTTTGATAAACGAGTCTTTAGCTAGATTCTTATCATCTAAAGCAGTGTCCATATGTAACTTTTCCGATAGAATCGTCTTTATATTTTGTCGCATTACGTTAATTTGTTGTTTAACCTTATCCGGCAAATCACTTTTATTAACGATATCTTCGTTCGGTAATTGCTTACCACTCACTTCATAAATTAGATCAAATCCAATATCAGCGGCGTTAATTTTCAAACAATAACTTTGATCTTGTAACTTAGCTACAATCCCAGCATTGACTAAAACTTCTAACCAAACAATCGAAACTTCTCGACTACTCCAATCATGACCCTTATCACTAGTTACACCAGCAAGACTCATATCATCAAAGGTTATACCATTTTGCTGGCATTCGGCCAATTGCAGAATCACTTGGGTTAATTGTATAAAAACATGAGATTTCTTTTCCTTTTGCTCTAAAGAAAACGCATACAAAGCATGACAAACTTCTGCACCAAATAAAATAATACTCCAACTTAAGTAGATCCAAATAAGAAATAATGGAATTGTCGCAAGTGCCCCAAAAATAAGCTGGTAAGTAGAAATATAGTCTACAAATAAACCGAATCCCGACTTAGCCAATTCGAATAATAATGCTGTAATTAAAGCCGCTACTATCGAATGTTTAAATAAAATCTTTCTGTTTGGAATAACAAAGAGCATTAAGCTAAACGCGATGGTTTCCATCAACAAAGGCAAACCGAAAGTTAACCATTGACTATACTGCTGTACAACGTCAGATACCAAGGGTAACGATTTTAAATAGGAGGTTAAAAGTAAACTGGTTCCAAGAAGGATTGGGCCAAGAGTCAGAACCGCCCAATAAACAAGAAAAGTTCGTAATAATGATTTAGTACGCTTAATTTGCCAAATATTATTGAAACTGATATCAATGGCTCTCATCATTAACAAGGCAGTTAAAAGTAACATCAAAAAACCGATACCACTGACACCTTTCGCCTTGCCAACAAATTCAGATAAATAATTTTGAACCGACTCACCTGTAGAGGGAACAAAATATTCGAAAAGCAATTGTTGTAACTGAATCGCTAGCTCCTGATAATTGGGGATTAATGCTAGAAGCGAAAATACAACAGTTGTTAATGGAACTAGAGCTAAGATACTGGTAACGGTTAATTCAGCAGCAACTGAGGAACATTTATCACTTTGAAAACGAGTAAATACGTAATTAATAAAGGCTCGCCAATAAATCATTTGTCGTCTCATGGTGTATTCAGCCTGTTCCTAGGTTAAAATGGCTGCCATCATTTTACCTACTAGTAATTTATTTTATCACTAACAAATATATGAAGGCTCTTAATTATGTCAGATTTTAAAATATACCATAACCCACGGTGCTCAAAATCTCGCCAAACACTCGCATTGTTGGAAGAAAATGGCATATCTCCTGAAATCATAGAATACCTAAAAAGTGCACCAACAGCTAAAGAACTAAAAGATGTACTTAAATTGCTAAACCTTTCTCCTCAAGATTTAATGAGGAAGAAAGAAACAGAATATAAGTCCGCGGGTCTCGATAATCTCAATTTATCAGAGGAAAAACAAATAGAACTTATGATTACTAACCCTAAAGTTATCGAAAGACCAATCGTCATCGGAAATGGTAAAGCAGTTATTGGCCGCCCCCCTGAAAACATATTAGAACTCTTGTAAAACAGGAAATTATTCAATGGATAACATCTTAGTCCTCTATTATTCGTCGGGAGGCTCAACAAAACAGCTGGCACAATTAATTGCTAGAGGAGTTGAAGAGCAAGGGTTAGAAGCTATCATGCGAACAGTGCCTCGTGTTTCAGCTAACAGTCAAGCAACCGAAGACGAAATACCGACAGATGGCGATTTGTACGTGACTCTAGATGAACTATCTAATTGTGGGGGACTAGCGGTTGGTAGCCCGAGCCGCTTTGGAAATATGGCAGCACCGTTAAAATATTTTATCGAACAAACAAGTGAGTATTGGATGACAGGAAAACTATCAGGCAAGCCCGTTAGTTTTTTTTGCTCGAGTAGTAGCATGCATGGAGGACAAGAAGCCACCTTATTAAGCATGATGATTCCTTTTTTACATCATGGCATGTTGATCGCTGGAATACCTTATAGTGAGACCGAACTTTTAAGAACTGAAGGTGGTGGGACACCATACGGGGTAACTCATTGGAATGGACATGGAAACAATAGACCAATTTCTGAAACTGAGAAATCGCTTGCCATAGCGCAAGGTAAACGCTTAGCAATGCTTACAAAAAAATTAAACTAGGAATTATTTTTATATGCCGTCAGACAATTCTTTAGATAACATCGTCCCTACAAAAAAAATGGTCTACGCCCATAAAGTTACACTAGTTGGCTACTGGGGATTAATTTTTTTGATTCCTATCTGGAATATCTGGTGGTATCCATCTGAACTCTATTCTAATAAGTCAATTACTCTATTTTTGTTATTCCCATTAATATTTCCAATGTTTGGACTATTAAAAGGAAAAGCCTATACTCATGCATGGTCCGGCTTTATCGCAGTAATCTATATTTGTCACGGTTTAACAACATTAATTACTGCATTTAATGAAATTATTCCAATCATTTTAGAAGTTGTTTTTGCTAGCATGTTTTTATTTGGCGGTATGTATTTTGCCCGTTGGCGTGGGGAACAATTAGGGTTGCAGCTACCGAAAAAGAAATAGTTAGTTATTCAAAGTAATATTAAATCATTGATAAATTTTATTTCTCAGATAATGGTCACATAATACCAATGATGCCATTGCATCAACGATAGGAACGGCTCTGGGTAATACACAAGGATCATGGCGCCCACGTCCCTGATATTCAATTTCATTACCTTCAACTGAAATTGTTTTTTGAGATTGCATTAGTGTCGCCACAGGTTTAAATGCGACTCTAAAATCTAAGTTCATTCCATTGGAAATTCCACCCTGAATTCCACCTGAAAAATTCGTCTTGGTTAAAACTTTTTCAGAATTTTTATCTTTATAAAAAATATCGTTATGTTGGCTTCCTCTCATCTTTGTTCCTTCGAAACCAGATCCAAATTCAAATCCCTTGCTCGCATTAATTGATAACATTGCTTTAGCTAAATCGGCTTCGAGTTTATCAAAAATAGGCTCACCTAAACCAATAGGCATGTTCTTCACCACACATCTCACAACACCACCTAAGGTATCACCTTCTTTTCGTGCAGATAAAATTGCTAGCTCCATTTTTGCTGCAGCATTCGTATCTGGACAACGAACTTTATTGCTTTCTATCATCTCAGCAGAGACTTTATCAAGATCAATATCAGTTTTAATATCAGCAACACTTTCGACCCAAGATAAAACCTGAATGCCTAATACCGAAAGAATTTTATGAGCGATAGCTCCTGCAGCAACATTAGCCGCAGTTGTTCTAGCTGAACTGCGACCACCACCAGAAGGGTCTCGAACTTTATATTTTTGTTGATAGGTAAAATCTGCATGGCTTGGGCGATATAATTTCGCGAACTCACTATAATCTTTTGATTTCTCATTTTCATTTTTGATCAATAAGCTGATCGGTGTGCCTGTGGTAACGCCCTCAAAAACACCAGAAAGGATTTCGACTCGATCTGCTTCATTTCTTTGGGTAACCAAATTACTTTGTCCAGGACGGCGACGATCTAGAAATGGTTGTATATCTGATTCAGACAAAGGAATATTTGAAGGGCTACCTTCAACCACACAACCTATCGCAGGACCATGAGACTCCCCCCAATTAGTGACCCTAAAGATTGTTCCTAAAGTATCGCCTGACATAAATTTCTCTTTATAAATTTGTACAATTTATTTTTAATATATTTGTTTTCAAATATGGTTTATTTTTTTATATCGCTTGCTTTGGCTAACAATTGATTGCTTTCTTGCAAAAACTTATCGGCATTATCACCAAACCAATTGGATATATTATCAAATAAATTTGAGAACGCTTCTTTATCTTGCCTTTCTAGTGTTTCAAATAAATCCAATAATCGCTGAATAAACCGCTTTACCATTGGAATATTTTGTTTTTCCGAAAAAATTATATCACTATAAAGCTCCGAATTTTGAGCAAATAATCTGCCAACCATGATTAACTCTAATCGATAAATCGGCGAACTCAATTCAAGCACTTTATCTAAATCGATGTTTTCTTCCATCAAATGATAGCCGTAAGCTATAGTTGAAAAATGTCTAAGCACTTGAACAATTGACATTAAATGATCGTGCTCTTTACTGTCTACAAAAGATAGGGTAGCTCCCCATAATTTGATCTGTTCGATTAACCATTGAGCCTGTTCCTCTCCTCGCCCCTTGCATACTACAATCGTTTGTTTTGCCAAATGTTCAACACCTGGCCCAAACATAGGATGCAAACCAATAACTGGCCCTTTATGAACCTTCAGCATCGTTTTTATTGGTGAATCTTTAATACTCGTTATATCCGCTAAAACACACTCTTCACTTAACTTAGATAATTTTTCTATGACTTGCTCAGTGACACGAATTGGAACTGCTACCATAACCAAAGAAGCTTGTTTTAATGCCAGTTCACTATCCAACCAATTGTCTTTTTCAACAACACTTACTGAGTAACCTGATTGGGTAAATAGATTAACAAATAAACTTCCTAGCTGCCCTTCTCCACCAACAATTACAATTTTTTGTTTTTTTGTGGGTGTAACTTCAGAACGTGAGCAACTTTGACTTACATAGGATTCGCGCATAACGCGCCTGATAACATCTTCAACTAAATCTGGCGAGATTCCTTTTTCTTTAGCTAACAATCGCTTTTGTTTGATTAGTTCAGATTCTCGGCTTGGCACATACAAAGGTAAATCAAGTTCAGCTTTCAAGCGGCCAACATCGCCTGTTAACTCAAGTCGTTTGGCAATCAAACGGACTAAATCACTGTCAACTTGATCAATGCCATCTCTAACTTTTTGAAACGCTTTTTTAGCTTCAACTGACATTATTCGTTCCTGAAACCACCTGTTTTCCTAAAGTCATTTATTTTCCTGAAAGTATATATTTTTCTATAATCATCGCAATCAACCTAGGATATACTTTGACTGTTAAGGCCACATTGAGCCACTAGTTTCCAGTAATTAGGAAACGACTTATTAACGACTTTCGGATCTTTAATTCGAATACCCGCAGTTTTAGCACCTAATAAAGCCATGCTCATTGCCATTCGGTGATCATCATAAGTCTCAATGACCGCAGAAGTTGGTTTACCTCCTTCAATCATAAGATAATCTTCACCAAACTCAACATCTACTCCCGCTTTAGTTAATTCGGTTGCGGTATCTTTAATTCGATTTGATTCTTTGTAAGCTAAATGGGCAATATTGGTAATTTTAGTCTTCCCTTTGGCAAAACTTGCAATCACCGCTAGAGTTTGAACCACATCGGGCATTTCTCCCATATCAACCTCAATCCCCTTTAACTGAGAATCGCATATCGCAATGATGTCATCTGTCCCTTTTTCAAATCGCATTCCCATCTTCTCAAGCACTTGATAGAATTTTGATTCCCCCTGCAATGAGTCATGATCAAAAGACTTGATACAAATTTTACCTTTAGCAATGGCAACCAATCCCATAAAGTAAGAAGCCGATACAGCATCTCCCGGCACATTCACTGAAATTCCTTGATAGCTTTGTCCCGACTCAATAATCAAATGTTTATCTTTCTGATGAATATCAATTCCCATCAAGCTCATCCAATGACGGGTCATATCAACATAACTATTGGAAACTTGATTGCCAATTAAACGAATATCAAGTCCATGTTCAGTCAAGGGTGCAACAATTAACAGCGCACTTAAAAACTGGCTACTTCGGCCTGCATCTAGCTCACAATGTTTTTGGATGATCGGCCCAGTTATAACTGCTGGTAGTTTTTGATGATTTGATTGAATAGAAACACCTAAAGAACTTAGTGCGCTAAACAACTCTTTCATTGGTCGAGTTGCCATTTTTTCAGAACAATTAACAGTAACTTCAACCGACTCAAGGGCGGCAATCGCTACTACAAAACGGGAAAATGTACCACTATGTGCAGTATTCATACTTGCTGCTTTAGACAATGCTTCCTTTCTTGGCTGGATATCAAGACAACCGTCTTCAAGTTCTAATTGATAATCTAAAGCACTCAAACCGGCTATAGCTGCTTGAATATCATCGTTATCAACGATGTTGGTCAACTTGGAAGCTGTCGACGCAAGAGCGCACATAGGAATGAGTCGATTGGCAATATACTTGCTGCCTGGCAATCGGACTGTTGCGTCAACATCAGACGATGGAATAATTTCTAACACGGAATTGCTTTGCTCCTAGCTGTAAACGATATTATAGAGTTCATCAAATTATCTGTGAATTAAACCCCGTTAAGTAAAAAAAGTAAAATAACTTTTCTTATGAACCTTATAGTATTCAGGATATATTTGGGTTGGATATAGCGCTAGAGGTAATGTTTTGAAATATCCGAGGTAAGGTACTTAGAAAAATAGAACTCAATTAATCTTTAGAGGCGACAAAAAGAGCTATCAAAGCAATCATACCGCCATAACGAAAAGCTGACCCAAGCACCGGCGCTATCATAGATTCAGAACGCCACAATTCAAACCAACCCTCAGCAATAATAATGAAACCACCGAACAGCATGATAATGGCGACTCCACAGCCCGTCAGAGCAATTTCCTTCGCAGCGCTATACGCCTCCAGATCCAATTCTTGCGCTCGCCACATTTGCACACCACCAATGGTGCATAAAACACCTGTTACCAATTTAGATACAAGAATAAAAAGAGCACCTATCCAAATAACTATTGGATTAGATGTCGCCTGCCAGCTATCAGATCCGCCCTCAATGGTCGCCATAGATGTGGCAGCTCCGATTGCGCCTATCGTCCCATCCCAATTGATAATATTTTGAAAAGCACTTACAAATCCCCACAGAGCAACGGTTAAAATCATTATTGCTTTAGTTGTTTTTAACATTTGATTTTCCTTAAAAGAGCCTTAATTCTATACAGAAGTGCTTGTCGATTAATATTACCATTTATGCTCACCCAATAAGCAAGTGCAATAGAAAATTAAAGGAAGTTCTAGTGAGAATAGGTATTACTAACATTTACTTCCTCAATCAGCTCCTTTATATTCAATTTAAAGATATGCTACAGGAGTAGAATTAATGTCTAAACAACCCTTGATACCACAACAGCATTTGTCTAATTTTGAAGGGCAAATAAAAAAAATGATGGAGCTAGATAAAGATGTAATTTCCGAAGCCATAAAACAACTTAAAGAATTAACACAGGGAATGAAAGACGCAAATTTTGGTAACCAGCACCATTATCCAACTGCAACCATATCCTTGTTAAATGGGTTGGTGCGCTCTGGTGTCAATAGAAACAAATACCTTCCATTATTTAACCAATCAATAGTGTTATCTGTTTCTTATTTCTCTTCAACTATTTCAGCAATTTTCTGTGATTCATTATGGAACCATTTGAATACTGTTAAGACATTTCCTGATAAGTTAAAAAAGAAATCCATCAAGTTTTCTTTGAATGAGCTTTATGATCTAAATTTTGGGTTTTCTAAAGAACTTGGTAGAATTGTTGCTAGAAAAGATAATATTAGCTTCCAAGATACTAAAAGTATCAAAGATGCATTTGGTGATTACTTTGACGTTAAAATCATAAGGGATAAAAATGTTGATAATATAATAGCAGCTTTAGCATTGAGACATGCAATAGCTCACAACTCCGAACACATTGATTCAAAGTGCTGTAAAATGCTTGAAGTGGCTACTGAACGAGAATTTTATCCTACCCCAAAAGTGGACTCTTTAATTAAAATAAACGAAGTAGAACTGAATATAATCATGAACAGTATGCAGGTTTACGTTTCAGCCCTTGTTCAACAAATAGAAGATAAAACTTTAAATGCCAACCCATTTTAATATGATAAGTAGTGTAAATCAGGCAATTTAGAGCCTTAAACGGTGTTTTTTATACTGCAAATGCCACTATAATTGGTCGTTGCCCCTTTTAACTTCGGGTCGAACCAAGTTAACTATCTAATATCACGTATTTTTATTAACAATCCGTCACTGTTTTTTTACCTAAAACTATATTTTTTTCACACTACAAAAACCTTTTGGATCAGTTAGAATATCAAAACTGCCGCTGATTAATAAATTACTCTATGAATTCAATACCGCTTGAGTATATTTCGAGCATACAGAAATATAATCAATTATCTAAATTGCTTGAGCTCGATTGGGCAATGCTTCTCGATAGCGGTAGCATTCCAGAAACTAGTCGTATAGCCAATGAACTGATTTATCGTCGATTTGATATCTTCACTTGTAAACCAACCATCCATTTGACTTATGATGATGGGAAACTAACTATTGAGGAAAAGAGCACAAAAATTACAACTGCTGATCCTTCGCCTCTAGCGACAATGAAAATAATTTCTCAGAAATATACCAAGTCATATAATTTATTAGATTTAGAAAAGACTTCTCTGGAATCACCACTTCCGTTTAATGGTGGCTGGTTAGGATATATCAGTTATGATTTTGGTTTTACTCTTCAACCAAATCACAAAAAACTATTCCCTAAACAATTTGATTGTTCAAAAAGCACCAACAAAACACCTAATATACCAATGATTCGTATGGGGCTCTACCAATGGGCACTGATAACCGATCATCAAGAAAAAACATCCATGCTTTATAATTTTGGACTCGATTCAACTGAATGGGATAAGTTACAGACATTTGTTTTGACGAAGCTGAATGCCGCTCAGGAAACTCCTTCAACAACCAATAATTCGAAGTCAGAAACCAAATTAAAAGCCCGATTCAAATCTAATTTAAGCTACCAAAATTACCAGCAATCATTTGATAAAATACAAAACTACATCAAGGCTGGGGATTGTTATCAGGTTAATTTTTCACAAAGCTTTAATAGCCAATTTCGGGGCAATCCTTTCGGACTATATCGAGAACTTGCGATAAAAAACAATTCACCGTTTTCTGCTTACCTTAACTTTGGTCAGCAGCAAATATTAAGCCTTTCACCGGAGCGTTTTATTCAATCTAATAATAAAAATATTTCCACCCAGCCAATCAAAGGTACATTACCAAGAGATCCTGACCCGATCAAAGATGCATTACTCGCGGAAGAGTTAATTAATAGCGAAAAAGATCGTGCAGAAAATCTAATGATTGTTGATCTATTGAGAAATGACTTAAGTAAGACAGCCAAAAAAGGCAGCGTAAAAGTCACTGAGCTTTTTGGTCATTATAAGTTTGAATCAGTACATCATTTAATTTCAACCATTGAATCAAAGCTTGATGACCAATTCGATAACTTTGATTTATTAGCGACAACTTTACCCGGCGGCTCTATCACCGGTGCGCCTAAGATCAGAGCAATGCAAATTATTGATGAACTAGAGTCTAATAATCGTGGGATCTATTGTGGCATCATCGGTTATATTGATTTTAAAGGAAATATGGACACCAATATCTGTATTAGAACGCTAGTTACTGAACAGGATCAGATTTACTGCTGGGCTGGCGGCGGACAAGTTGCAGACTCTCAGCTGGATTTAGAATACCAAGAAACCTTTGATAAATTGAATAAAATTATCCCTGTATTACATTCGTTGTCGGATCTCGGTAACTAGAATGAATGAATCATATTTAAAGCAATTCCTGATTCCGCTAGAACAAGAATCTAATTGTGAGATTGAAATCGATGATGAAAAAGATCTTAAGCGGTATTTCTCTGCCCGAGGAGATAAATCAGATATTGAGTTTCAGCGAGCAAGCGTTTTATTGCCAATCATACAAAATACAAACAGTAATGAATGGGATCTACTGCTTACTAAGCGAGCCAGTCATTTAAAGCATCATCCCGGTGAAATTAGTTTTCCCGGTGGCCGGTTTGAAGAAGGCGATCAAAATCTTCAAATAACCGCCATTAGAGAAACCTATGAAGAAATAGGTATCCAACATGATCAAATTAGACTGATTGGTAAACTACCAAGGCAAAAAACTATTAGCCAATATCATGTCACCCCTTTTGTTGGTATTATCGAAGGTAATTACCAATTAAAACTTGATAGAAACGAAGTTGAAGAAGCCTTTCTCATTCCTTTATCTTTTGCCCTAAACTCATCCAACCAGCAAAAGATTGAACGAATAATTAATCAACAATCCTTATCTTATTACCTAATTAAGTATAATGATTATAATATTTGGGGAGCAACTGCCAAAATGCTAGTAAATTTTGGCAGATTACTTAATACTTAGCAGATCAGTTTTATCGCTCACTTTTCTAAGAGGTTACACCTTTGGCAGTTTCAGTCTTTGATCTTTTTACCATTGGTATTGGACCGTCTAGCTCTCATACGGTTGGCCCAATGCGTGCTGCAAAAATTTTTACCAGCAAAGCTCTTTCGTATCAACAAAACATCGCTAGAATTAAAACGGAATTATATGGCTCACTCGGTCAAACAGGCAAAGGGCATGGTTCAGATGTCGCTATTTTATTAGGCTTAGAAGGTCACAAACCAGACAAAATCGATACAGATACTATTCCTTCTATATTAGAGAAAATTAGAAATAGCTCTCAGCTGGTGATTAATGAACAAACAATAATAAGCTTTAATGAGAAAGCCGATTTGATTTTTCATCGTCGAAAACAACTTCCCGATCACGCAAATGGCATGAAATTTACTGCCTTCGATTCAAACCAGCAAGTGATTCTAGAAAAGATTTACTATTCGGTTGGTGGTGGTTTTATTATCGGAGAAGAAACTGAAAAAGACTCTATTACATCCCTTCATTTAAAACTTCCTTATGATTTTCAAACTGGTCAACAGTTATTAGACATGGCAAAAGACTCCGGTCTTTGTATCAGTAGTATGATGTTAGAAAATGAGAAGACATGGCGAACAATAGAGCAAATTAAAGATCAACTCGACAACATTTGGCAAACCATGGAACAATGTATTATAAAAGGAATGCAAAGCGAAGGCGTTTTAGCGGGCGGTTTAAAGTTACGCCGAAGAGCCCCTTCACTTTATCGGAAACTAAAAGGCCGGGCTGATAATAATGATCCTCTCTGCGCTATGGATTGGGTTAATTTATATGCTCTTTCTGTTAATGAAGAAAACGCAGCAGGAGGTAGGGTTGTCACCGCGCCAACAAATGGCGCAGCAGGCATCATACCGGCAGTATTGAAATATTTTATTAGTTATTACAAACCTTCTGATAAAGAATCCATCCACCGATTTCTGCTTGCAGCTTCAGCAATTGGTACCCTCTACAAGCTTAACGCGTCTATTTCTGGTGCCGAGGTTGGTTGCCAAGGCGAGGTAGGTGTTGCTTGTTCAATGGCCGCTGCGGGTTTAACAGAAGCGCTAGGAGGCACTCCTTTGCAAGTCGAATGTGCTGCAGAAATAGGAATGGAACATAATCTTGGTTTAACCTGTGACCCTGTTGGAGGATTAGTCCAAGTACCCTGTATTGAACGTAATGCGATGGGGGCAATCAAAGCAATTAATGCTTCTCGACTCGCATTACAAGGAGATGGCGAACACAAAGTTTCTCTCGATAAAGTGATTAAAACGATGCGAGAAACTGGGAGAGATATGAAAACAAAATACAAAGAAACAGCTCGAGGTGGGCTAGCCGTTAATATTATCGAATGTTAAAATTTAGCTAAGTTTTTCTAATTTGAAATTGGGATTTCTAAACAAAAGCCTTGTTTTTTTTCCCAAGATAAATTTGAATCCATTTGCTTGAAAAACCCCTTTGCTTTGGCAAGGCCAATATCTTTTGTCCCCAATAAGCAGCGGCTAGAATAAAAAGGCAAAAATAGTGATTCTTGGTCAATTTCACTTTTCATAACTGAGGATGTTTTAATCACCATCCGAAGCTTTTGGTTATTATCATCCTTCGAAATTTTCAACAAAGCTTTTTGGTTATTATCTAAAACTAAAATAAAATCGATTAGATCATTTAAACATTCATTAAACCATTCTGAGTTAGTTTTTATTTGTAACTTATCATCAAGATCAATTAATGAAATACTAAGATAATCATTTTGTATTAATGGTTGAATTAACTTGATAAAAGAATGGTCTTCCATCGATACCTGAAGACGAGAAATAGAAGCTAAAATCGTTTTACCAAAATGAACCGACTCATTTCCAGAATCTAGAGCATGATTAAGATATTCCTTGGAAGCACCACTTTCCTGTTGCATGAGTAGTAACTCGATGTAACCCATCATAGCAGCAAGATGATTATTATAAGAATGAACGACCAAACCTAATTCATCGCTCTCTGATAATTTTTTGTTTGATTTATCGTTACTCATTTTTATTCAACTGAAGCAATGATGATAAAAGGCACCCTAAAGTGCCTTTTGAAAGTAATTAAATGACAAACAACACGTATTATCTAACAACAACAATATCTGCGTTAACGGCATTTAGAACAGTTTTAGCGGTGTTTCCTAACAAACGCCCTCTGATACTAGAGCGAGTTTTATTTCCCATTACAACCACATCAGAATCTATTTCTTCAGAAATTCTTAATATCTCAGCTGCGGGCTTGCCAGAAAGTAGATGTAAAGTATCTCTATCAAGGCCGCCATCTTTGATAAGTTTAGAAATGATTGGGTCAATGGATTTTTTCATTTTTTCTTCATAAGAAGTCGAATCAAAGAAATCGAAATCAGCTAAAGCTGAAGGTAAGGAAATTGAATAACAAGCGTGAACCTTGCTATTTGTAGCCTTAGCTAAAGTAAAAGAATAACGTAATATTTCTTCATTTAATTTTAATCCTTCTTCACTATTAGAACTAAGATCCAGAGCTGCTAGAATAGTGCCTCCTTCTTTCCAAGCTTTATCACCAACAATCATTACAGGACTTGGAGAATGTCTCATCAATTGCCAGTCGGAAGGCACGTGAAGTAAGCTTTCTGAGCGATGACCAGTTTTGAAAACCATATCGAAAGACTTCTGAGTACATCTAGCAGTTACCCATCTCTCAAAAGAACGTTCCCAAACGACATCAACATTTAATTTAACGTCGGCCAAATCAATATTGGATAAGAACTTATCCATTTCGTCTTGTTTATCATCAATAAATTTGTGGTGAACTTTACGCTTTTCAGTTTGAGTAAGAATTTCCGAACTATCGACACCCGCAGCATGTACAAAGCCTACAAATTCAATTTTAGCTCCGGTATTCTTAGCAATTTCTAACGCGTGCATAAAAGCTGGATTGCGATTTCCATTTTGATCCGCAATTACAAGTAGTTCTCTCATTTCAGTCTCCAAAGAGGTGTTTTGGTGTGTTTCATCAATAGCTATAGTTTAGCAATAAACTGTCTGGTTTACATGATAAGATGAATCGAATTTGACTTAAATCATCACTCTAGCTTTAGAGCAATTCCTTGTGAATTAATAATGGGGTATGTAATAGGAATAACAAGGGATAATTTATAAGAATTTGGTCGGAATGAGAGGATTTGAACCTCCGACCACTTGTACCCCGAACAAGTGCGCTACCAGGCTGCGCCACATTCCGACTTTGTGCATGATTAATTGACTTATAGATTAGCCTACTATCCAGCAACGAAAAGGATAGTACCTGAAAAAAATGAGTTTGCAATAGGAAAAGATTTAAATTATTAAGGCATTAATGAGCGAGGATTTTCAGTACACTTTGTAGTTCAGCAATAATTGCTTGAACCGCCTTAGGATCTGTTTCATTATCCTCGGATTCGAGCTGTTGTCTTGCTCCACCAATAGTAAAACCTTGATCGTATAATAACTCCCGAATTTCACGTATAACCATAACATCGTTACGCTGATAATAACGGCGATTGCCGCGACGCTTTACAGGACTAAGTTGAGGAAACTCCTGTTCCCAATATCTTAGTACGTGTGGCTTTACCAAGCATAACTCGCTAACTTCACCAATGGTGAAGTACCGCTTATCCGGTATTGGCATTAATTCGTTATTATTACTCGCTTCCAGCATACGCTTCTACTCTAGCTTTTAATTTTTGTCCCGGGCGAAAAGTAACAACTCGCCTCGCACTAATAGGGATCTCTTCACCTGTTTTAGGATTACGACCTGGACGCTGCTTTTTATCACGCAGATCAAAGTTACCAAAACCGGATAATTTAACCTGTTGATTTGAAGACAAGGAATCTCGAATCTCTTCAAAAAACCCTTCAACCATTTCTTTTGCTTCACGTTTATTTAATCCTAAATCATCAAATAAACGTTCAGCCATTTCTGCTTTTGTTAGCGCCATCGCTAATCCCTCAATACTGCTCCAAGCTTTTCTGTCAATGTGGCAATAACTCGATCCATAGTTTTGCTTATTTCTGACTCTTTAAAAGTACGGTCATCTCGTTGGAGAATGATACCTATAGCAATACTTTTATAGCCCGACTCGATCCCTTTACCACGGTATATATCAAATATTACTACATTATTTAGCCAGTTTTTTGCTGTTTGTCCAATTAAATCAACAATTTGCGAACTTGTCACGCTTTCTTTCACCAAAATAGCAAGATCTCGACGAATGGAGGGAAATTTCGACAAAGGTGCAAATTTTGGTAATTTTCGCTGTGTAACCCGCTTTAACTCTAGCTCGAACAGAAAAACCTCCTGCTCAATATCAAAGGCTTTCTGTGTTTCTGGATGAATTTTACCAATATATCCACAATTTTTCCCATTTCGAGTAATTTCAGCAGTTTGTCCCGGATGGAGTCCATCACGCTGCGACGCAGCAAAGTTAAACTGCTCATTTGCTGAAGTCATTTCAATAATTGCTTCGACATCAGCTTTTAAATCATAAAAATCTAATTTATCGTTATTTGATTCCCAAGATTCACTATATCTTCGCCCACAAATCGCGCCAGCGATAACTGGTGTCTGTACTAATCCATCGTCAGAAGGTATAAACTTCAAACCTGTTTCAAAGAAACATACTTGGCTATGTTGACGTTTTAAATTATGCTCAATAGCTTTCAAAAGCCCAGGCCATATTGAAGTCCTCATTACAGCTAAATCAGCAGAAATGGGGTTTACTAGCGGTAAAGGTTCAACCGTGGGATCTATCAGCTGTTGAGATTCTTTGTCAATAAATGAGTAGGTAATCGCTTCCTGATAACCTCTATCCGCTAATAAATGGGCTATTTTTGATTTAGTTAAACGGTTTTCTTGCCGTCTAATCATCGAAAACTCACCGACAGGTTTACGGGTAGGTACATTATTATAACCGTAGATTCGTACCAATTCTTCGATTAGGTCTGCTTCAATCGAGATATCAAAACGGCTGCTCGGTATTTTAACCATCCATCCATCATCTTCACCGGAAAGCTTCATTCCTAGACGTTCTAAAATATCAATAACCTGTTCATCAGCCATCGATATACCAAGTAAACGTTCAATACGTAAACGGCGCAGTTTGATTTGTTTTGCCTCAGGAAAGAACTCTTGATCGATTTGATCAACAACGGGGCCCGCTTGCCCTCCTACAATATCTAATAATAATTCAGTTGCTCTTTCTATAGTTTGAGCACACAGGCTGTAATCAACGCCTCTCTCATAGCGATGAGATGCGTCGGTATGTAAACCATAACTTCGTGCCTTTCCTGCAATTTCAATTGGATCCCAATGTGCAGCCTCAAGTACTATATCAGTGGTTTGCGAATTAATTCCGGAATATTTACCACCCATAATTCCAGCCATTGATAGCGCTTTTTCATGATCGGCAACAACAACTGTATCGTTCCTTAGATCAATTACTTTATCATCTAACAAAACAAGTTTTTCATTTTTGTTAGCATAACGAATTTCAATTCCGCCTTTTATGTTATTACGATCAAACGCATGCATTGGATGACCAAGTTCAAGCATTACGTAATTAGTGACGTCAACCACTGGATCAATTGAGCGAATATCAGAAGCAAGCAATCGAGCTTTCATCCAATCAGGCGTTTGGCTATTTAAATTAATACCTTTGATTATCCGAGCAACAAAACGAGAATTAGCTTTACCAGCGTTCAATTTAACATCAATTTTGTCATCAATTGTCGCAGGAATAACTTTTATAACCTGCTGATTGACCTTAGTTTGAGTCAAAACACCAACCTCTGTTGCCACACCTTTAATGCCTAAACAATCGCCACGATTAGGTGTTAAATCGATATCTATAGCAATATCTTTTATCCCAAGGTGGTCAACAAATTCTTGCCCTATAATCGCATCTTCAGATAACTCAATGATGCCATCATGATCCTCAGATAACTCTAGTTCTTTGCCAGAACAAAGCATTCCAAACGAATGAACTCCTCGCAACTTAGCTTTTTTAATTTTAAAATCACCGGGTAAAACTGCGCCAATTGTCGCTACTGCGACTTTAATTCCTTGACGAGCATTGGGAGCTCCACAGATAATTTGCAGCATATCCTCTGCGCCAACATTAACGGTACAGACTTGTAACTTATCAGCCTCAGGATGTTGTTCAGCTTTTTCAATTTTTCCAACCACTACCCCAGCAAGTTGAGCCCCAATATTTTCAGTACCATCAACTTCTAAACCAGCCATTGTTAATGTTGCAACAAGCTCATCTGTTGGTATTTTAGGGTTCACCCAGCTTCTGAGCCAATTTTCACTTATTTTCATTTTTTCTTTTCCAGATATTTTTTTAAAATCTAAAATTCAAAATAATTTCACCACAGAGGCACAAAGTTAAAAACAAAACGACTTATTCTATTTTTAACCGCTATCTAAATAAAGGAAAGCTATGAACTTAAATTACGTAACTAATTATTCTTGCTCTGTGTTCTCTGTACCCACGACGTTTCACGGGGTAAGCTTTGCTTCTGTGGTAAATATCCTTTGACCTTTGTTTTTTTAATTAAACTGCCGTAAAAAGCGCAGATCGTTTTCGAAAAACAATCTCAAATCATTAACGCCATACCTCAGCATGGTCATTCTTTCAACCCCCATACCAAAAGCGTAACCTGTATACTCTTCATTGTCGTAACCTACAGATTGCAGAACATTAGGATGAACCATTCCGGAACCTAATATCTCTAACCAGCCGGTATTACCGCAAACTCGACAACCTTTGCCCGAACACATTACACAGGCGATATCAACTTCAGCCGAAGGTTCGGTAAAGGGAAAGTAAGACGGACGAAAACGAACTTTCAGTTTTTCATCTTCAAAAAAGTGCTTTAAAAACTCGTCTAAAACGCCTTTCAAATCAGCAAAAGAAGTTGTTTTATCAACTAATAAACCTTCAACTTGATGAAACATTGGCGTATGAGTCAAATCAGAATCACACCGATAAACCCTTCCTGGCGCAATAATCCTAACCGGCGGTTGAACTTTTTCCATAGTTCGGATTTGAACAGGTGAAGTATGTGTTCTTAATAAAGTCCCATCACCAAAATAAAAGGTATCGTGCATTGCTCTAGCAGGATGATGTCCTGGAATATTTAATGCTTCAAAGTTATGATAATCATCTTCTACTTCAGGCCCTTCTTCGACACCAAAGCCTATCTGAGAAAAATAATCGACAATCCTTTCAAGAGTACGATTAACAGGATGAATTCCACCAACTTTGGCATTACGTCCCTTAAGCGTTACATCTATCGATTCGTTTGCTAATTGATCGGCTATAGCAGTTTGTTCAAAACTCGTTTTTATTTGCTCAATTTTTGATTGAATGGCTTGTTTAGCCTTATTAATTGCTGCACCTTGTTTTGGTCTTTCTTCGGCAGGTAATTTACCTAAAGACTTTAGTAAAGATGTTAGTTCACCCTTTTTTCCTAAATATTCAATTTTTACTTGCTCTAACGCTTGGATATCGCTTGCTTTATCAGCAGCAGATAATCCTCTTACTAGCAGTTGATCAACTGTATTTGACATTGATTCATTCCGATTATATGTATTTTTTTGACTATTATTTCAACTTCATAAAAAAAGGGAAGGACAAACGCCCTTCCCTTTCAATTACCTTTTTCTATGGCTTTAGAATTGTTGCCTAAATTAGCAAAGCTAAACTAGGCATCAAATCAGTAGGTACTTAAGCGAGAGCTGCTTTTGCTTTTTCTACTAAAGCAGCAAAAGCGACTTTATCAAAAACAGCAATATCAGCTAAAATCTTACGATCAATTCCGATAGATGCTTTCTTAAGACCATTTATAAACTTACTATACGACAAACCACTTACCCGCGCTTCAGCATTGATACGTTGAATCCAGATTGCTCTAAATTGACGTTTACGCTGACGACGGTCACGGTAGGCATATTGACCAGCTTTGATTACTGCTTGGTTAGCGACACGATAAACTCGACTACGAGCTCCGTAATAACCTTTAGCTGCTTTTAGTACTTTTTTATGACGCTTGTGTGCGGTTACACCACGTTTTACTCTAGGCATTTCAAATCACTCCATTCTTATACGTAAGGTAGCTGGCGATCCAGCTGAGGAACATCGCAAGCCGCAACCATTTGCATATCACGCAAATGACGCTTTCGCTTTGAACTTTTCTTAGTAAGAATGTGGCGACGATGCGATTGCGCATGTTTGAAACCACCTTTACCAGTACGTTTGAAACGCTTTGCAGCGCCACTGTCTGTTTTAATCTTTGGCATTACTTGTTTACTCCAATTATCATCTGTAGGTCGCATTCGGACTAGTCATTGAATGACCAATCTATACCGTTAAATACCTAACAGTGCTTAAATAAAAGAGATCAATTAAATTAATCTAAAAGATTATTTCATTTACCTCTCACCAACTAACCAAAGGTTGCCAAAAACCAGAGGTTAGTAATATCGTTCAGTTAGACTGAACAATTACTTATTGATTATTATTAACAATAATCAAAAACTCAAATAGCCTCTTTACTGAAGCGAAAAACTATTTTTTCTTTTTAGGTGCAATGACCATCGTCATTTGTCGGCCTTCCAATTTAGGAAACGCCTCTACATCACCGAATTCTTCCAAATCTTTTTGAACACGCTTCATCAAATCCATACCGAGTTCACGATGAGCCATTTCTCGGCCTCTAAATCGTACGGTAATCTTTGTTTTATCGCCTTCTTCAAGAAACTCAGTTAGTTTACGCAATTTAATATTGTAATCGCCGATATCAGTACCAGGCCTAAACTTTATTTCTTTAACATGAACTACTGTCTGTTTTTTCTTAGCAGCTGCTTTCGCTTTCTTTTGCTCGAAAACATACTTACCATAATCCATAATTTTACAAACTGGCGGCTCCGCTCCCGGTGAAATTTCCACCAGATCAAGAGTAGCAGCTACTGCCGCTTCGATCGCATCCCTAATTGATACTACCCCTTTTGATTCACCATCTTGGTCAATCAATCTAACTTCGGGCGCTTCAATCTCCTCATTAATGTTGGCTCGTTGTACCTTAGCCGCCATTTTAGGCTTTGCTCTTTTAATGTTTTTATTCCTCTATTGCTTAATACTAAATTGCTTTTCTTCCCAACTGCCTGATGTCATCATTTAACAACTGAGTAAAAGCTTCTAATGTCATACTTCCTAAATCTTTTCCAGCTCTGGAACGGACAGAAAAAGTCTCTGTTTCAACTTCACGATCACCAACCACCAAAAGGTATGGTACTCGTTGTAAAGTATGTTGGCGAATTTTAAAGCCGATTTTCTCGTTTCTCAAGTCCGAATTGACTCTAACGCCTTGAGATTTCAATATTTTAGTCGATTTTCTCACAAAATCAGCTTGTTTGTCAGTAATATTCATAATCGCCACCTGTTTTGGTGCTAACCACGTTGGTAACTTTCCAGAATATTCTTCAATCAAAATACCAATAAACCGCTCTAAAGATCCCAAAATAGCTCGATGAATCATGACTGGCGTTTTCTTATGTCCATCTTCAGCGACATATTCAGCGTCTAATCGGCCTGGCATTGAAAAGTCCAGTTGTACCGTTCCACATTGCCAAACTCTGTCTAAACAATCTCTTAACGAAAACTCGATTTTAGGCCCATAAAAAGCCCCTTCTCCCGGTAAAACTTCAAAATTAATATCTTTTGATTTAAGCGCGGCGTCAAGAGCAGCTTCAGCTTGATCCCAAGATTCATCGGAACCAACTCGCTTTTCTGGACGAGTAGAAAGTTTGATCTCAATATTCTCAAATCCAAAATCGGCATAGACATCATAAATTGTATCGATTAAATGACCAACTTCATCTTGAATTTGATCTTCTGTACAAAAAACATGCGCATCATCTTGAGTAAAAGCTCTTACTCTCATTAATCCATGTAAAGCACCTGAAGGCTCATTACGATGGCATGAACCAAACTCAGCCATTCTTAACGGCAAATCTCTATACGATTTAAGTCCTTGATTAAAAATTTGAATATGACCTGGACAGTTCATCGGTTTTACAGCATAAGTTCTATTTTCAGACTCAGTAGTGAACATATCATCATGATACTTCTCCCAATGGCCTGACTTTTCCCACAAGCTTCGATCCATGATTTGAGGGGCTTTAACTTCTTGATAGTCGGTTTTGTTCAATACTTCTCTTACGTATTTCTCAAGCTCTTTGAAAATGCTCCAGCCATCGTTATGCCAAAACACCATTCCGGGAGCATCTTCTTGGAAATGAAACAATTCAAGTTGCTTGCCAATTTTACGATGGTCACGCTTTTCAGCTTCTTCTAAGCGAAACAAATATTTTTTAAGATCTTTTTTATTTGCCCAACAAGTACCATAAACACGCTGAAGCATTTCATTGTTCGAATCACCGCGCCAATAGGCTCCAGCAAGTTTCATTAATTTGAACGCTTTAATTTTTCCAGTACTTGGTACATGAGGTCCTCGACAAAGATCGATAAAATCACCTTGACGATAAAGTGAAATTTCTTCTCCAGCAGGAATACTTTCAATAATTTCCGCTTTGTATTCTTCACCCATATTTTTAAAAAAATCGATTGCATCTTCTCGTAACATAGAGCTTCGTTCTATTGGTAAATCTTGCTTGGCTATCTCTGCCATTTTATTTTCAATCGCAATTAAATCGTCAGGAGTAAAAGGGCGGGAAAAGGCAAAGTCATAATAAAAGCCGTTATCGATAACAGGACCTATTGTTACTTGTGCTTTTGGAAATAAAGCTTGAGTCGCTTGTGCTAGCAAATGAGCACAAGAATGGCGAATCACATCAAGCCCTTCATCATCTCGTTCAGTTATCAATGAAAGTTCAGAATCATCAGAAATGATAAAACTGGTATCGACTAAATCACCATTCACTCGACCAGCCAATGCGGCTTTCGCTAGACCAGGACCGATGTCAGCAGCAACTTGAAAAACAGTTACGTTATGCTCAAACGATCTTTGACTACCATCTGGTAAAGTAATAACAGGCATGTATTTAAACAACTCCAATAAAACAAGAAAAGCATCTAAAAAATTAATTTTAGATGCTTTTTAATGGGAAATCTCCCAAAATTTAGTACAGGATAATATTTTGCAGGCAGTTTAACTAATAAGTCATTAAAAATCAAAGAATAATTAGCAATTAAGCTTCTATTAAATTATCTAGTTTTAAGCCTGTTTATTCTTCATTTTTTGAACATGTTACTAATGTCTTGAGCACCCCAATGTGGGAAGTGTTTGCGAATAAGTGCGTTAAACTCCATTTCAAATTCAGACACATTTAAATTAGCTGAATCATTATCATCTAAATTGAGTGGATGTCTAATCATGCCCGCAGCTACGGTTATATTAGAAAGCCGGTCAATAATAATAAAAGCCCCAGTTTGACGATTATCTTTATAATTATCATAAGCCACCTGTTGGGTAAGCTTTACTTGGCATGGGCCGATTTCATTTAACTCTAAATGAGTCGCTTCACACTGTTGCAGGCTATTGATATCAATTCGGTTTAGAACTTCAACGATACTCCCCGAGGCATATTTTCCAGTAAATTTAAAATCGTATTGTTTATTTGGCATCAATGCATCTTCTGACATCCAGACAATATCGGCTTCAAAACTATTTCCGAGCTGGGCAAGTTTATCTTGATGACAAATCATATCACCACGACTAATATCAATTTCATCGGCTAAAACTAAAGTGACAGCTTGCCCCTTTGATGCACTGGTTAAATCACCATCAAAAGTGTTTATCGATTTAATTGTCGATGTTTTACCGGAAGGTAAGACACAAATCGAATCACCAACTTTAACCATTCCGCCAGCAATAGTCCCACTAAAACCTCTAAATTCTGAATTAGGTCGATTAACCCACTGTACTGGAAAACGAAACTCTTGATTGCTAACCGTTTCTCCAATTTTGACTTCGTCCAATGCAGTCATCAAGCTTGGTCCATGAAACCAACTCAAAGATTCACTATTATTAACAACATTATCTCCCTTGAGGGCCGAGAGTGGAATGAATTGAATATCATCAAAACCTAGCGGCTGACTAAATGCCAGATACTCTTTTTTAACATCATCAAAAACAGACTGTTGATAATCAACTAAATCCATTTTATTGACCGCGACAATGATGTGTTTAATTCCCAGTAAGGAGGCAATATAACTATGACGTCTTGTTTGCGCCTTAACACCAGCTCTTGCATCAATCAAAATAATGGCTAAGTCACAATTGGAGGCTCCGGTTGCCATATTTCGAGTATATTGTTCGTGGCCAGGTGTGTCAGCGATAATGAACTTTCTTTTTTCAGTAGCAAAATACCGATAAGCCACATCTATGGTAATGCCTTGCTCCCTTTCCGACTGAAGACCATCTACCAATAATGCTAGATCGATCTCCTCCCCCTGAGTACCTGATTTTTTACTGTCTTTTTCAATTGAGGCTAACTGGTCTTCAAAAATCATTTTAGAATCATGCAATAAGCGCCCAATCAAGGTACTTTTACCGTCATCGACGGAGCCGCAAGTCAAAAATTGCAACAAGTCTTTTTCTTCATGACATTTCAGATAGGCTAGAATATCAGTTTCTAATAAATTTGCTTCGTTAGTCATTTTTTATCCCAAAAATCCATTTTCAGTTAAGTAAGCCAGTATTTTTTTAACACATTCTTCAGGATTATTTTTTGCTGTATCGATAGTGATTTCTGCCCCAGAAGGTGTCTGATAATCAGAATCTATCCCAGTGAATTTATGTATTTCCCCTCTGCGTGCTTTTTTATAGAGCCCCTTTGGATCCCGCTCTTCACACACCGATAGTGGCGCATCAACAAACACTTCTATAAATTCACCATCACCTAACAAACTTCTAGCAAAAGCTCGATCAGTTCTGAATGGTGAAATAAAAGCAGCTAAAACAATTTCTCCAGAATCGACAAAAAGTTTACATAACTCACTAATACGGCGAATATTTTCTACCCTGTCTCGATCAGAAAACCCCAAATCACCACAAAGACCATGACGAATATTGTCGCCATCGAGCAAATAGCTTTGTTTAGTTCGCTGATATAGCTTTTGTTCAAGAAGGTTAGCAATAGTCGATTTACCTGAACCACTAAGCCCTGTAAACCATAAAACACAAGGTTTTTGCCCTTTAAGCTTTGCCCTATCCTGTTTACTAATTTTATGTTCATGCCAAACAATATTACTTGGCTTATTTTCTACTGGCTTCTCTGTTAAAACTTCTGTTGAATTTTCTGACATGGTCAATTTCTCTTATAAAATAAATCAGTTTCATTAACTATTAAAAATAGCCTTCAATTTTTTTCTTTTCCATTGACCCGCTTGAGTCACTATCAATCATTCGCCCTTGTCTTTCAGATGTTTTTGTTAACAGCATTTCTTGGATTATTTCGGGAAGAGTTGTCGCTTCTGATTCTACCGCTCCTGTTAATGGGTAACAGCCCAACGTTCTAAAGCGAACTGATTTCATCATCGGCTCCTCTCCTTCGTTAAGAGGCATCCGGTCATCATCAACCATAATCAAAGTACCATCGCGCTCAACGACAGGACGAGGCTTAGCAAAATATAAAGACGGAATTTCGATCGCTTCTTGGTAAATATATTGCCAGATATCAAGCTCAGTCCAATTAGATAGAGGAAAGACTCTTATACTCTCCCCCTTATCTATGCGTCCGTTGTAAATATCCCAAAGTTCTGGCCGCTGATTTTTAGGATCCCATCGATGAGCCGCGTCTCTGAAAGAATAAACTCGCTCTTTAGCTCTGGTTTTTTCTTCATCACGACGAGCCCCGCCGAACGCCGCGTCAAATTTATAATGATCCAATGCTTGTTTTAAACCTACGGTCTTCATAATATCGGTATGCTTTGAACTACCATGTGTGAATGGACTAATCCCCATTTTTATCCCATCGGGGTTCTGGTGGACCAATAAATCAAATCCGACATCTTTTGCTATCTGATCACGAAACCCGATCATTTCTTTAAACTTCCAGGTTGTATCAACATGTAATAAAGGAAATGGAATTTTCCCCGGATAAAAAGCCTTTCTTGCTAAATGCAATAACACTGAAGAATCTTTTCCTACGGAATACAACATAACAGGGTTATCAAACTCTGCAGCAACTTCTCTGAAAATTTGAATGCTTTCAGCTTCGAGCTGATTTAAATGTGATAATTTATTCATTTTATAATTATTCGTCTCTTCCGGTTGACGGGGATTACTTTCAAAATACAGCGCATTGTATCAGCAATAATATAGCTCATGTAAGCCACTCTTTATCATTCTGTCTTACAAGTTACTCAATTACCTAAATTGTACTTTGTACAACAGCAGGTCATTGCTTATAATAATAAATGTCTAAAGACTTTCAAACAATATTCGCTACACGCTAACAAAGAGCTACCCAGTGTTAATATCAAACTTTTTTAATCGGATATATCATCCTATTCACCAAAAAAAATGGCTAATAGTCTTTTGGCTGAACACTTTGTTGCTACTTTATTTAACCTTGATGCCATCAACCAATCATCAAATGGGATATCAACATATCGATAAAGTATTTCATTTTATTGGTTTTGGTTCTTTTGCTTTTTTCTGCAAATTAGCTTTTGGTAAGCTGTCTAGCCTATTGGTACTAACTCTCTCATCTAGCTTAGGTGTTCTAGTAGAGGTAGTACAATCACTGTTGCCTTATCGTTCATTTAGCTTTGCAGATATGTTAGCCAATATAATTGGTGTTGTCGTAGCACTGGTTTTTTTATATTTCTCAAAGAAACTAGTACATCATATTGATTAGTCACATCAATTAGATTCTATCAACCGCAATATTCATAGAACTAAGCTCCTCTCTTGGTAAAATTCCCTTAATATCAAATAGTCGACCAGTATCAGTGACTAAATTTGACAAATCTTTAGCCGACAAATCCTTATATTCTCGATGAGCCACAGCAACAACAACGAGTTCACATTGTGAGATATCATCAAGCTTTGTTAATTCAACACCATAAACAGATTTTGCTTCTTCATTAGAAGCCCAAGCATCAGCGACTATAGGCTCAATCCCATAATCTTTAAAAGCTTTCACAAGATCATACACTTTTGAATTTCTAAGATCAGGGCAATTTTCCTTAAAGGTTAACCCTAAAATAGCAACTTTGGTTCCTTTGACTTTCTTGTCATTTAGAATCATCTGCTTAACGCAACGTTCGGCTATAAATTTACCCATATTATCATTCACTCGTCGACCTGACTGGATGACTTCGGGACGGTAACCGACTTGTTCTGCTTTATAAGTTAAATAATAAGGATCAACACTAATGCAGTGTCCGCCAACCAACCCAGGCCTAAAGGGTAAAAAATTCCATTTGGTTCCGGCAGCTTCTAACACGTCTAATGTATCAATTCCCATGCGATCAAAAATAACCGCTAGTTCATTCATCAGTGCAATATTAAGATCACGTTGAGTGTTCTCAATAATTTTTGCCGCTTCGGCAACTTTTATCGTCGGGGCTCTATGGATACCAGCAGTCACAACACTCAAATAAACATCAGAAACAATATCGAGAGTCGCTTGATCTTGCCCTGATACGATTTTTAAGATGTTAGTAAAAGTTCGTTCTTTATCTCCAGGATTAATCCTTTCTGGAGAATAACCAACAGTAAAATCAACTCCACAGACTAACCCCGACTCAGCTTCCAAAACTGGCACACAATCTTCTTCAGTAGCCCCTGGATAAACTGTCGACTCAAAAACGACTATATCACCCTTCTTAAGTTGTTGGCCTATTGTCTTAGAAGCCGATATCATTGGGCCTAAATCAGGTAAGTTAGCATGGTTAATTGGCGTTGGGACAGCTACGATATGAAAATCGGCTAAAGCTAAATCTTTAGCATCGCTTGTAAACATAATATCGGCTTCAGCTAACTCTTCTTTACTAACCTCAAGTGTCCTATCACTTCCAAGCTTTAATTCGTCAATTCTAGGTTGGCTTAAATCAAACCCAATGACTTTATGAGACTTCCCAAAAGCTGCGGCAACCGGCAAACCAACATAACCCAATCCAATAACGGATATTTTACGATTCATAATATTCCTTAAAAACCTATTTTTTAATAACTACAAAACTATCTTCAACCCATAAAAGAATACACATTTTCTAAAAAAGCTCTTTTAAATAGTGAGTAAAATCACCACCCTTCTCTTCATGCCTAAGACCATATTCAACAAAAGCTTTCATATAACCCAATTTCGAACCACAATCATGAGATTTTCCGGTCATATGAAATGCTTCAACTGTGTCCAACTTCATCAAGCTAGCAATCGCATCCGTTAACTGGATTTCGCCACCGGCACCTGGAGGTGTAAAGTCGAGTAAATCCCAAATTTTTTCTGAAAGAATATAACGCCCCACTACCGCCAAATTTGACGGTGCGTCATCAATCATCGGCTTTTCAACGACTTGAGTCATCTTTACCGACTCACCAGCCTCAATAGAAACACCTCCACAATCAGCTACGCCATAGCTAGAAACAAGCTCTTCTGGAACAGGTTCAACCATAATTTGGCTAGCGGATGTCTCACTAAAACGAGTCACCATCGCGGCTAAATTTTCTCGCTTTAAATCACTACAAGCATCATCTATTAAAACATCCGGAAGAACTACCGCAAAAGGTACATCTCCAACGAGAGGTCTGGCTTTTAATACCGCGTGACCAAGCCCTTTAGCTTCCCCTTGACGAACATGCATTATCGTTACACCCTGAGGACAGATTGCTTGAATTTCATCAAGAAGTTGTCTTTTTACACGATTTTCTAACGTCGTTTCTAATTCAAATGATTTATCAAAATGATTTTCAATCGCGTTTTTAGATGAATGTGTAACTAAAATAATTTCTTTTATTCCCGCATCAACACATTCATTGACAATATACTGAATCAAAGGCTTATCGACTATTGGCAGCATTTCTTTTGGTATCGCTTTAGTTGCAGGTAACATTCTAGTACCAAGTCCGGCAACAGGTATTACTGCTTTTGTGATTTTCATAACTTGCATCCTTTGACTATTAATTACGATTTAGTTTCCACCAGAACATAGAATTATCCATCTTTGTTCAGAAAAGTAAATGATTAGACTAAAGAATAGTCCAAATATAACTTATCCTTAACAAGCATTTTGATAAATGAGAAAAGGTTCCTTTAATTTAAAAAACAACCAAACTTGGTTCATCGTCGTTAGTTGATTGAAAGTGTCAACATTAAGAATTGATTGCTAGATTATTTTATAGGCTAGTCGTGTAAGCGATACTAACCCTTTATAGTATAAATTTGAGGATGAAATGATAAAACTAGATGGTTCAACCCTGCTTACTTTAGGATATCGATTGGAATTAACCTGTTTTTGCTTCTATCAAATAGCTTATCAGTCACAAGCTACGCCGTTAAACTAAGGTCTTAAAACGAACAACATTATTTTCGTCTCTATTTTCATCCCAAAGTAAGTCACAGACTTCATGTTGAGGGTTATAACCAGTAGGAACTTTAAGTAAGAGCTGAACAATACCATCACAATCCATTTCTTCACATAGTTCATTCATCAATATCAGAGCCTTTTGCATATCCTTCCAAGATAAAAACTCTTCATCAGCAGTCATTATTTTGGGATGTGTTGTCCCAGCAACATTTTTTCCTATCAACAACTCTTCGTAGAGCTTTTCTCCTGGCCTTAATCCTGAATAATTAATTTCTACATCACCATGAAGGTTTTTCTCATTCTTTACCGTTAACCCTAACAGGTGAATCATTCTTTCTGCCAGTTCAGCTATTTTTACTTGTTCCCCCATATCTAAGACAAAGACATCACCCCCCTTCCCCATCGCGCCAGCCTGAATTACCAATCCTGCAGCTTCAGGTATAGTCATAAAGTAGCGAATGATATCTTTATGGGTCACTGTCACTGGGCCACCAGCTTTTATCTGCTCTCTAAACAAGGGAACAACAGAACCGGAAGAGCCTAGCACGTTACCAAAACGAACCATTGAAAATATGGTATTAGTTCGCCGACTAGTGAGCGCCTGTAAGACAAGTTCAGCAAAGCGCTTAGACGCCCCCATTACGTTAGTAGGTCTCACAGCCTTATCTGTTGAAATTAGAACAAAACGCTCAACATTTGCCTCGACAGCGGCTTCGGCAGCATACCAAGTACCAAAGATATTGTTTCGAATACCTTCTATCATATTGTGTTCGACAATCGGTACGTGTTTGTAGGCAGCTGCGTGATAAACAGTTTGAACCCTATATTTTTGAAAAATTCTTAATATCCGTTGCTTGTGCTGAACTGAGCCTAGCAGAGTGATAATATTAACCTTAATCGCTTGTTTGCGTACTAAATCTAAAAGTTCCTTTTCTATCGAATACAGAGAAAATTCCGATAATTCATACAAAACTACAGTCTTAGGCTTGTGGGTCACTATCTTTCGACATAATTCTGAACCTATAGAGCCACCTGCACCTGTTACCATGACCACTTTTCCTTTTATGGAATAGCGGATAAGCTTTTCGTCAACGGCAACAGAATCTCTTCCTAACAGATCCTCAATTTCAATATCCTTCAATTGTTCAATTTGTACCTTTCCACTAACAATCTCAGCCATAGAAGCTATTGTTTTCACTTTTACAGGTAAAGGCTCTAAGCGAGTTAATATCGCTGAACGTCGGGCATGAGAAGTAGAGGGCATTGCTAACAAAACTCTAGAAATCCCTAATTCATCAATAAGCCTTTCTAAAGACGCTAGAGAATAGACTTTGATTCCGTCGATTTCAGATTGGAATAATTTAGGGTCATCATCGATAAACGCTACTATTTTATATTCATTACTCTGACTCAATGACTTAGCTAACTGCCGTCCAGCAATACCTGCTCCGTATATCGCAACAACTTTATGACCTGAACTTAAACCTGAACGAATATAAGTAATAGCTATTAAACGAGCTCCTCCAATGGTCAACAATGAAAAAGCCCAATAGAGCAATACACTGGTAGAAAAAAAATTATTCGAAAAATAAAATAAGTTCAACCCAAATATTGCTGCTGAGAGTGTAATACCTACGGCTATTGAGATTATAGCCTTCAAACCCATGTACCTTAATATTGCACGATAGAAACCAATTCTCGCAAAAATAGCTAGGCTAACAAAAAGAGTGGTTAGGAAATATGTTTTTTCGCCAGAAAAATAGACCTTATCTTCAGATAATAATATCGCAAAATATATATTTATCATGATAGCGATTGAATCAAAAGCAAGGGATATTAAACGTTTCGTTGGCCGAGAAGAAGTTAAAAAACTATTTATTATTTTATTTTTTTTTACCACTTATATATATCCTTTTCTATATAGTGCTGACGGATTCTTGGCTCAACATAAACCACCATGAATCCAACAATTTAAGTATTACGTTGGATTCTATAGGATATATAATCCGTCATAAAGCAAATTACGCCTATAAAAACAATTCTTCCAACAAAAGTTACATTATTTAACATCATACCTTCACTATTTATCAGTGTTCGGCTAAACATATCTAATTGTTTTCCTTACCTGCTCCTAAATACCAAACTCCGATAATCAGAGGTAAATAACTTGCCGCCAAACCAGTTAATGGATGCAAATTTTTAGTTGCCACAAAAAAAGCTAACGGAAACAACCATAGTACATTGAGCGCAACCAAAATCAAACTAACTTTAACGTGACTTCCCAGTAACCTACTCATTATTTGGTATGCATGGCTTCTGTGAGAAGAATAAAATTGTTCGCCTCTAACAATCCTACTGACCAAGGTAAATGTTGCATCAGTAATAAAAACGGCTAACAAAATTACCCAAGAAAAAATAATATCTATGGTTAAGTTCCAAGATTTAATCATAATTGCCCCGGAAACAAAACCTAAAAAGTAACTTCCTACATCACCCATAAATATTTTTGCCTTTGGGAAGTTCCATAGAAAAAAACCGAAAACACTGGCAGCTAACAAATTATTCAAATACCAAATAGACTCAAATTTAGTTGAAACCATCAATACAATAGCCATACATCCGGTTGTTGTTATCGCTTCCAAACTAGCAAAACCATCTATTCCATCCATGAAATTATATAAATTAGTCATCCAAACCAAAAATAAAATCCCTATAAAATAACCTAAATATCCAAATTCCAGAGAAAAAATACCATAATTGATTGTTGGCAAACCGCCCAAAAGAAGGATTGCTCCCACAGAGCAGGCTATCTGTATTAAAAGCCTGCTTAAAACAGACATAGGCTTGTGGTCATCATAAAAACCCACCATGGCTATCGTAGCACCAAAAATAGAGATTGTTAGCACTATGTCTAATTCAAAATAACCATATAGGTAACCGATAATAGTAGATATTACAAATGTGATCACTATGGCTAACCCTCCACCATGAGGCGTAGCCTTAGTATGGGAGGAACGTGAATTTGGAACTTGGACTAGTCCACGTTTGAGTGCGTAAGATTTAATTCCATATGTAAGCAACAATGAAACAAAGAAACTAAATGTGATAATTAGAAAAATCATGATCCGTTTTTCATATAGGTTTTGACCGTTTTTGCCAACGCCGTTTCCACACTTGTTATGGGTTTCCAACCAAGAATTTTTTCCGCTTTAATCGGAGAAACTCTTAAATTTCCACTTAATTTCTTAAATTGATTCGATCTTCCTAATAAAGCAAAAAATGCTCTTAACAATAATTTAGGTGTATAAAAAAGCCGAATGGGAATCTTCATATCAGTTCTTATTATTTTAACTAGCCTAGCAAGAGATAAGTCATCGTTGTCTGAAACCAAAAATGTATTGTTTGACGCTTTTGGGTGAGAAATACAGCACCTAATAAAATCGACCAAATTGTCGATTGAAATCATACTTCTTTTGTTCTTTATTCCTAAAAAGGGCAATGGAATACCTGTCTTCAGCAGTTTCAGCAAGGATTCAAAATTCCCTCTTACTTGCCCACCATAAACCAATGGGACTCTAATAATAACAAATTCAATCGGAGAATGCTTAGCTATATTTTTGATGCTTCTCTCAGCCTCAAGCTTAGATCTCCCATATCCATCGCAACCTTTTCCGACAATACTAGATTCATCAAGAGTGATGTCTGAAAAGTCACCTTCTCCGTAAACTTTAACCGAGCTAATAAATATAATTCTTTTGATTCCAGCTTCTATGCAACTAGTCATTAGTTGTTCAGTTCCTAAAACATTTACACGAGTAAAAGTCGTTTCATCACTTAATATCGCCGATTGATGAGTAACGGAAGCTAAATGAATAACCGTATCAACTGAATCTAAGGAATTACGCCAATTCGTATTAGGCCCTATATCACCAACCACAGCTATATCATGATTGCTTGCTTGCTTGTCATACCCTATTGAATTCCTTACCGCACCACGGACACTATATCCACGCTTTAGTAATTCTGACGATAAATGAGTTCCTATAAAACCCTTTGCCCCTGTAATCAAAATACTTGACAATTTTGTTACTCCTGAAGGCCTAAAAATTGTCTAATATTAGAGATTCCAGTAAATGTATCAGCTTGATAACTCGCAAATTTATGAGTGCACGCTTCTTTAAGCGTTTCTGAAAGCTTATCAAATTCTAAACAGGAACAAGCGTAATTATTTTCAACCATGTAGTTACAAATATCTAATTGATGGTGGTCTACTCTATCTAAATTTGGTACAACCAGTAATCTTTTACCTAGTCCAAGAGCTTTATATATAGTTCCTGCCCCCCCATGAGATATAATTAAATCTGCTCGTTTGAAATAGCTATCGATATCATCACTAAATCTGAAATAATCATGCCCCTTCGGGATATATTTTCCTTCTGAAATTTGAAAGGTTAACTTATAATCGGCTCCAAGCTGCATGTCAGCGGCTCTAACTAAACGATCAAAAGGCGTTGTACCGACAGTAATAAATATGTTCAAAGCTTTCCCCAATATTTAGCTTTTGGAAATACTTTTAACATTGATTTATTTTGAACAATAAATAACCCCGAGAAATAATAAAGTATTTTTGCTGTAATTGATGGCTGAGTGAATTTTGACCAACTTTCAAAGACAACTACTTTTTTTCTAAATAAGTAACAAATAAAGCATGGGATAATAGCAATGCCGGGGCCGGTCGTAATTACCCCTTTGATCTTAAACTGACTCAATACCATTAATGTCGTATAAATCAATTTGAGCAAATGGTATGGTAAAAGAACAATTGTTTTAGAATTGGAGTATTTATCTCTAAACTCTTTAAATTTGAATGTTTGTGAATTTCCAAAAGTTAATGGTTTAACTGAATCTGTAAAAACTATGGTATTTACTGAATCATCCGATTCATAAAGACCATGTTTCAACAATTCACTCATTTGCTTTTGGTGGCCACCACGACCATAAATAATTAGAAACGTATTTTTTTTTATCATTATATTTTATTTGATAACTCTTGAGGACTCATCTTTTTCCCATTGGTATCGACTTAATTTTTTAAATTGAAAGTATGCCCGAACCCTCACTATTATTTTGGTACCCACAAAAATAATTAATGACGGCCATAGTAACAAATTTTTTGCAAGCTTAAATAAAGAATAACTTGGTTGCTGTCTTTGATTTAAAAACAGATGGGCGTATCGTTTTTTTAGTTCTTTATTTCCCAAATGAGAACGAGATAAAATTTTAATCAACCCCCAGTATTTAATCGGTGCAAATAATTTATACGAAAGCTCTTTAACTAGTTTTTTTTGATTTTCCGAAAATGACAATCTAATATAATCATCATCAGAGATTAAGTCTGGAAGTGTTCCTAGTTTTTGCCTACCTTCTGCAGATAGATAAATAACAGCTGATATTTTAAGCTTTGTGTAATAAGGCAATCTTAAAGCCACTTTATAGAATGCCCTAACAAAAATTGAAGAGTTTGTTAATTCTACATCTGCAATAGGAGATGCAACCATTAGTTTCCGTTCTTCAGCAAACCTTACTAAACGGTTTAATTCAGAAAAAGGAAAAATAATGTCGGCGTCAACAAGCATAACTTGTTGGTATTTACATTGTTTCAACCCAAGGTTTACAGCATTAACTTTAGAAGCGGTTTCAACAAGAATCACCCTAACATCGAGGAAATTAGATTGTACAACTTTAGCAGTATTGTCAGTACAACCATTACAAACAACAATTATATCTAATTGTTGTTTGTAATCTATTAAAGCATTTAAGCAACGAGAAATTACTTTTTCCTCATTAAATGCTGGAATAATAACACTGACCATAATAATCTAATCAACCAGAGTTTAAATGCATGATTGTACGAACATTACTTATTATGAAATAACGAAACTTCATAAATAGTAACCCTTTATTCGCGATTTTAAGAAACAAACATAATCCAAGCCTCTCATTATTAACCATAATGATTTTAAATTGTTGATTAACCATGTTTATATCGGTCATAAGAGATTGATGCTTTTTCATAAATTGTTTATGCCCCTCTAACCAATTAGAAGGTTTAGTAATTCGTTCTAAATTTTTGTCGCGATGTACAATATAAGAGATCTGAGAAATTCTTTGTGCATTACCATATTTTGTGATTAATCTAGTCCAAACATCGTAATCCTGACATGCAACAAAACCCTCATCAAAACCGCCAATTTCCAATAAACGTTCTCTTTCCACTAATACCTGATTGCTAGCTTCGTTATAATTCAATATATCTGTTATAGAAAATATTTTAGGCTGCCTATTAACCATTTTACGATATTTCCCATAATCCCAATAAAATCCAGAACATATAAAAGCGTATTTAGGGTCATAATTTTCAACTAAACTGCTAAGTCGATGCGGTAAAAACTCATCATCGTCATCTAAGCCGGTAACAAAATAAGATTGGCTATTTTTCAAAGCTAGATTTCGACAAAAACAAGCACCTTTAGAAATTGAATTAGAAAAATATCGAATTCTCAAATCATCTTTGACCAATTTTTTTAGATAACTTAAAGTTCCATCTGAAGAACCATCGTTAACAATAATAATCTCAAAATTCGTGTATGTTTGAGTTTGAACTGACCGAACAGCCCTTTGTAGCAAATCACAGCGGTTTTTTGTTGGAATATAAACTGTTATTTTTTGATTATTCATTGTCGTTTTTTGAATTATAAGACCTATATTCTTGATTCTTGTTCATAATTAAACAGGTTTATGTCTTTTTTATAGTATTTCCTTATGAAATCATATGTTTCGTTATCATAATAGGATAAATATTCTTGTTGCGGTACCTTCAATCGCTTCTTGATTTTTGTTTTATTTCTATAGGGTAATTTCAAACCTGTAAAACCTATTTTATCGCAAATTATGTTAAAGTCTGTCTGAAGGTTTTCAAATTTACCCACAAAGTCAACTAACAAGTCACCTTTACCATCATATAAAAACATCCATTGCGGCATAATGTGACGATTTACACCTTTGTGCTCGATATAATTATCTGTTGTCGTTTTTGGGATAACGTCTAGAACAAATTTTTTGAAATCTATTGTCCTGTATTGGTATAGATACTCTGAGACAAGTCTTTGAAAAGGATCTCTTACAAAAGAGAACTTGAACAATTTGTAAAAATCTTGCTGCGTAAGGTAGCCCAATTCAGTGTACTCCATTGCCGTTAAATGAGCGAGTCTTGGCGGCCCTTTTTTAGGTTCATTATTTTTCTTGAGTAGGAAATTATCTCTCTCATTCCAACTTAACCCCGATTTTTTTAAAAAGACGGACTCAATGCTCTGCCCCGCGGTTTTAGGGATGTGGATAAATAAACAATTTGTCGATAAATCGATCATGGTTTTCCTATACTATTGATTTTTTCCCTAGTTGTTAAATAACTTTTTAACAAAGTACAAACTCACTAGATTATTCGCTGCCATGGATATTGATGTAGCAATAGCTGCTCCGATGCCCCCATAATTCGGTACTAGTATAAACATCAGAATAGCTGATAGTAATGCAATATAAAGAACATTTCGTTGGTGTAGTTTCTCATTTCCGGTCATAATTAATATAGTAACCACAGATCCAGAACCTACATTTATAAATTGTCCTACCGTTAAAATCCTCAGAAGATCAGCCCCTTCGATGTAGTGTTCACCAAAAACACCCAAAATATGTTCGGCGAAAATCAATAAAATGACACTCGATACAATCGCAAAACATAATAAAATCTTGTTTGAGTGAGAAATTAATTTCAATAGTTCTGACTTACCTTCTTTTTTAGAATATTGCGCAAACTTTGGCGCTGTAATGGTATTCAACGCTATCAACCCGAACGACATCAAAGCCGTTATTTTTAGGGGGATAACAAATAAACTAATATCACTTAAGCTTCCCCAACGACCTAATAGTAAAACAGACAATTGCTGTATTAACAAACCTACTAGGGTTACAACCCATAATGGAAAGCAACTTTTAATGATGGGATTGAAGGGTAACTTAACAAAAACAAGTTTTAATTTTAACTTTAAATAACAGTAAAAAAAGCTTAAAATACAGCTGAAATATGCAGAATAAATAACAATTTCCAAAACTTCTTTTGCTGTACTCGGCTTTAGCCATAACAATAATCCAATACTGAATATACTGGTTATCAATCCAGAAAAAACGAGTGAAGTATAGCTATGTTCTAATCCACGCATTGCTTGTGAATTAATTGTTAGTAAAACTGTCGGTAAGACTAGCAATATTGACAATGGCAATACATTAATCAGGAGCCTTTTATTAAAAATAGTATTTATAATAAAATCATCAAATGAATAAACGAGTGCATTAACAAATAGAGTAACAGCAATAACCATAATGATAACGCTGGAATAATAACTATTAGATGAACTTTTAGAATTTGGAAGTTTACTAATTGCCAGAAATTTAACCAGACTATTATCGAGACCAAATTTGGTTATTCCGACCAACACCAAGCCCACTGTTAATGCTAATGAATAAAGCCCAAATTCTTCAATGGGTAACAACCTTGTTGCTAATATATTAAATACAATTGCGAAAACTGCAGCAGATGTCTTTATTAGAAATGCGAACGAGCCTCTTTTTATTAAAGTAGAAAACGCTTTAGTCATTTTTGTTTATATCCATTGCAGCAAAAGTGTTCGTTGCTAATAGTCAAAAAGTTGGTAATCTCGATGATAGAGCGCTTTAACTTTTAAAATATTTTCTGGTTTGAGTTGTGGATTTGTTTTATTTTTTCTAACAGCGTTATTTGTTACGTTTTCAATTTTTAGGCTCGCCGGAAGCTGGTGTTTGTTTGCTAGCATTAACCAATCTTTTGATAAAGATTCAAATCGTAATATTGTATCCATCATACACTCATGACGGTCATTGAAAACAAATAGATATTGAGGTGCAAAAATAATGTTCTCCATCATAAATTCATAAGACAAACATTTTTCAATAAATTCATCAATATTATTACACCCTGTTTCAATCTCTTTTTTCAAAGCCAGATCTTTTTCCGACTGATTTCCACCATTGATAATATAATTATATCCTGATAACAATCTATCCAAAGGCTCTCTGCAAATAGCAAATTTGTGGTATCGCCTAAACCAGCGACTATTAGATTCAATAAAATGATTCCACTGAACATGAGAGCGGCCTTTTTCATGACCCATTGTTTTTATAATACTAGAGCCCGCATTTTTAGGTATGTGAACAAATAGACACTTATATTTATGCATATACATTTCGTACGGATAGGTTGGTAGCGGTAGTCTTATAAAGATTTTTTCTAGTATTCTCATTGTTTTATTGTAGCAAGTTCTGGAATTTAACATCTGGATAGGCTTTTAGTATCGCTTTAAGATGTTTATCATTATTTGTTCTGTTTTGTTTCCAGAGTCCGTTTTCTATGGTGGATGGAATAACAAGATAATCCTCCCATTTAATTCCATTGGCAACTATTTTACTTTTGATACCTTTTCTATGTGCCATTATTTTGAACCAGATATCATCCGTATTTTGGCAAATTTTTTGAAATAGTTTGTTATTAAAAACCTCATCATCAAAACAACCAGGGAAAAATAATACCCCTGCTCCCGTTGTCGGAAAAATAAGCTCGCTTACCTCTGTATAGGTTGAGCTCAATTGCCATTGTTTGTAGGGTTTTACTTTACCATCTGTATCCAGCTTTATTAGATGGCCTCGTTGACAATGGATAAATTCTGGCTCTTTTATATAAGCATCATACAGCTTTTCAATATGATTGATTGGGTAAATAACGTCGTCATCGGCAGTGATTATCAGCGCTTCAGGATATTGTTCTAAAGTCGGTATCAGTTTTTTGTAAGAACCAAGATCTTCACAAAATCCAATGGTTAATCCCTGTTTTTGTTGCTGTTTTAATATTTCAGGAAGATTTTCCGAACTAAATTCATCCTCTGAAAGCCAAAGGATTATTTTATCCGCTTTGATCGTTTGTTGCATCAGGCTTTCAATCACTAGGTAGACATTATCAATACGCAAATTGTAGGTGGTTAAAGAAATTATAAGCTGTTGTGGGCGTTTACTGGGATGAATACCCGACTCTGTACGATTGAGTGCTTGAAGTGAATAAGGGGCAATAGCTGCCCACTGCTGCTGTCGTAACGTATTTTCAAATTGCTTAGGTAGGTGACGCAGTTTAATTAACGTGGAGAGAGCTGGAATTTTTTTTATCTTTTTAAGCCAATTCATTTTTATATTCTAGATAAAAAAAAGCGAGCCTAAGCTCGCTTTTTTTATTACATCTAATTAAGTTCTAATTAGAAGTTACCGATAGATAGTCTATCAGAAGTACTAGTAGTAACTTTAGCACCAACGAAGATGTTTACATCAGCAGCAGGCGTGTTACTTGTGATTTCGAGTGCAACTTTAAATCCAGTAGTTGAAGAGTCAAAACCTTCACCAGCTAAAGCTGCATCAATTTCAGCTAACATGTTACGCACACCAGGAGCAGCACTTGAAAATAATGGAGCTGCAACAGTCTGCCAAGTAGTGTGAGTACCTTCAACCATATAACGCATTGTGATATCACCAGATTGTACACCAGTGTTTGTGTGACGAATAATTGGTTGAGTTACAGGTCCGAATGGAATATAAGGAACAGTTACTACAGAACCATTTAATGTCCAAGCACCAGCAGCACCAGCAGTTGCTGTCACTTTAGTTGCAGCAGCTCCAGCATCTGTATCATAAGCAATAGTCGAGTCTACAGTAAACGTTTGAGCTGGCAACACATTACCTGCAGCGCCACCAACAACAGTAAATGTCATTGTCATAGCTTCAACAGTCGCAGCAGCAGCAGCGTCAGCTACTGTAATCGTGATAGCATCGCCAGCAGCGTTAATTACGCTTGTATAGGTATCAGCTCCACCAGTTGCAGCAAAAGCAGCACCTAATTCACCAGCACTAACACCAGCAGTTGCATCAGTATCCATCCAACTGAAATCACCATTCAGTACGTGAGTAGCACCAGTATAAACAGCATCATAAGTAGCAGCAGCTTCAACAGGCGTTAACACAACAACGTCAGTTAATGGCCCAACAGTAAACTGCGTACGGTTATTATTAACATCAATAATACCATCAGCAGCAGTCGTTATAGATGAAGACAACTGCTCTAACACAGTTACAGCCACAGCATCATTTGTAGTTGCAGTATCTAGAGCCACGCCCGTGTTTGTTTGCGCTGAGTAATTAACATTAATATCACCAGTCGCATCCAATACTGAAGCAGTAGTAAATTGCATACCAGACAAATTAAATGCACCACCAGTATAAACAACACCGTTAGCAGCACCATCTGTATTAGCAGTAATACGATAGGTAATAGAATTAGCTGTAAAGCTTAACAGTCCACCGGTAGCTGTATCACCAGCAAGTAATGTGGCAGCAAAAACTGGGGCAGAGTTTACTAAATCAAATTCTGCACCAACAGCCGTCCAAGTCACAGTATCATTAACAGTGTATTCAGCAGCTAAAGTCACGTCAGAAGCTGGTACATTAATACTGGCAGCTCCAGCAGCTCCTTCTAGAGAGACATTAGTACCAACTATAGTATTAGTTGCAGCGAGAGCTGTAACAGACGCACCAGTTAGCGCTAATGCAATAAGAGTTTTTTTAAACATTTTAATTTCCTTTAGTTTCATGAAACGGTAGATATTAAAAAAATATCCCCATATTTTATTGTAATTAATTATAACACTTAGGCCGTCGCCTAAGCGACTTAACACTTAACCTATGTTTAGCACATAAGTTAACTACGCTAATTCTAGTTGATGAATTATACTTGTCAAGAAAATATATATTAAATATTCACTTAATTTTAAAAATAGATGTACAACCATCGCTAAAATATAACGCAGTAGAGAAGGTACCTAATAATACAATGCTTTTCAAGCTTAATGTTCTGTTTTTATTGATTAATATTGAGTTCTGTCACATTTTCATTAAACTTCTTAAAGACTTCGTCCCATTCGCTTGACGACTCAATAATTCTAGGTGTTACCAGCACTACTAATTCAGTTTTATCCTCTGCGTCTTTTTCAGCCTTAAATAATTGACCAATTAAGGGCAAACCACCTAACCAAGGTACTCTTGTATTCGATTTTGTACGATTTTCGCTAATTAACCCACCCAAGATAACCGTTTGACCACTCTCAGCGACCACTTCAGTGGTTATGCTTCGTTCAAAAAAGGAAGGTGAATTGGACACCGTTGAGCCTCCTTCAATTTCATTACTGATGCTTTGATCAATTTCCATAATAACAACACCTTGTGCATTGATAGTCGGTGTTACACTTAACTCAATGCCTGTTTTACGGTATTCAATTTGAGTGGTTTGTCGACTATTTCCTTCAAGAGGATCGATACTTGTTTGACCAATAATGGGAATTTCGTTACCGATACTAATCCTTGCACTTACGCCATCACGTACGACTAATGAAGGTCGAGAAAGGATATTAACTAGGCTATTGGTCTTGAAGAGGTTAATAGCAACATTCCCGTCTACACCAGTTAAGAGATACGAGAGGCCGCCAAAATCTTTAAGACCAAAAGCGCCTGTTGTATTTAGGTTATAATTGCCTTTGTTTAACTCAAACTCCACTCCCGACTTAAATTCATCGACTAATGTAACCTCAGCAATCATTACTTCAAGCATGATCTGCGTGGGTAAAACATCTAGCCTTTTAATCAATGGTAGCAATTGCTGGTAATTTTCACCTGAGGTATAAAAAATTAAGGCATTGGCTCGTTCGTCTACCACCATTTTCATTGTATCGGAGCTAACACTGGTTGTTTGGCTTCTAGCGGCTGATTGATTCTTATTTTCCGATGTTGCGGAGGTCGTATTTCCGACGCCTGTACCTGTTCCGTTACCAATTAAAGCTGATAAACTTTCCCCCATATCAACCGCTCGAGAATATTGAGGTTGATAGATAAAATATTGCCGTTCTGCCGTAGCAATGGGTTTATCTATCTGTTCAGCCCAAAACAATGCTCGTTCAATAACGGTTTTATTGTTTGAGAAAAAAACTAACATTCCTTGTTTATCTAGCGTGACTACAGAAAGTGCTTTTTCAAAAACTTGCCCTTTCCCTAAGCTAATGCCTTCCTGAACTAACAATTCCGTTAGTTTTTTGACCAAATTATCCGCTTGTAAAAAGATATTTTTATAAATAGCTATTTGTCGATTTTGAAGTGCCGGTTGATCCATTAACTGAATAAACTCTAGCGCCCGTAATACGATCTTTCTTTTGCCTTGTATGGTGAGACTGCTCCGTTGAAAATCTGGTGTTGCTTTAACCCCGAACAACTGCTTTAGTGTGTTGCCGAGCGATGTTTGCATACCGTACTCAAAGGGTACCAGTTGAACAATTTCTAATGAAGTTTGGGGTACATCGGAAAATTGTTTCCCATAACCATAAATAACATCGCCTTTTGCCCCTTTACCAGCATCTTTGTGAATATAGAAGATGTTGTCATCAACACGAATAAGATAATCTCTTTGTATTAACACTTCCTCAGTTAAAGTGAAAAGTTTTCTTTCAGAGAGAAGGTCTTGTAAATTCAAAGTAACTGATTGAGTATCTTTTTTCACTTCATCTGCAAGAATATAACTAACTTTCAGTTGTTCGCCTAAGACCAAGTGCAAAAAATCTTTAAGCGGTAGTTCATCAGCTGTTATTTTGATGGATTTATTATTTCTAAACCGACTCAATACATCTTCAGCGGTTTTAGCCTGATTAGTATTAAGCTTTAACGGAGCAACAAACCGAAAACGCTGTTGTTCTTCAGTACTCGATTGCTGATTGTTCGATAATAATTCTGCATTAGTCACTTTAGTCGAATAGCTGGGTCCTTTGAGGTAAGAGCTATCTGGCGAGAACTTTTCTTCAGGTACACTAGTACAAGAGCTGAGAATAACCGCACCAATGAAACTGAGTGTTATACGCTTGATATTGTTCATTTTTTCTCCGAGTTGAGATTTTTAGAGCTCATAAACTAGAACCTAGTTCCTAATCCCTTCTACCCTTATACATTACTAAGGTAATTTCCTGAGTCCCGTGTTCTGCATTTCTTGTGAGAGTTACCTGAGTATTTTTATCAATGATTAGTGTATAGCCATATACTTGCACATTATTGATGAATTGTTCGATATTACTTTCACCTGTTTTAATATCTGTTACTAGCAAAAGCGCTTTTAGTAATGGTTGCTTTTTATTGTCATTTGCAATGACCGCTTTCAATTGTAACTTTTTATCACCACTAAATACTTGGTTTAATACTCCTTGTTGCTGCGATTGAGCCTCGACGGATAAACCTTGTTCCGTTTGTTCTGATTTTATATTGGATTCTTCTGCTTTATAAATGTCATACAAGGATATTATATTTTGTTTCTGCTTATCATTAATATTTAGAGGATATAGGGCGATTTTCTCAAAATTTGTATTTGAAATTGGTTTTGAGTCCTTATCTAACAAAAACCTTTCCGAAAAATCAGCCAATATCCATATAAAAACCAATAAGCTTGTTATTATAGCTAAGGGTTTCAGTAGATATAGCTTTGCGTTTTCTAAAACTCTCATTGTGCCATTCCTACTTGCATGTAATAAGCTAATCGGATTCGAGCTCTTAATGAACCTAATTGGCCCATTTGTTGCCGTTGAAAAGAGAGATTCATAACCATTACTTCAGAGATGGGGACATGACTTGAAACTGATAGTAAATATTCTATAACTTGTTCACTCTTTCCGCTAAAGCCAATATCGACTTGAAACTGTGTCAATGAAGCATTATCTAAATTCTGATTGTTTTTCCAACCTATCGAATTAACATTTAACCCTAAACTGGCTAATTCCTCTTCAATTAATTTTTGTTGTTGGAGTTTAAATTCTTCAATTGGCTGTGGTTGAAAAAAATTATGATTCAGCCTATTTAAATGTTTGTTAAGATCATTATCTAACTCCTCAATACTCATTTGATTAGTTAATAATTGTTCTACCCTATTAATTTTTCTCTCAAGTAATGCGAGCTTTAACAATTTTGTATCTTGCCACTCTAGCACTGGAACCAAAATAAATTTGAAATAAAGTAAAATCGCTATTATGAACAGAGCTAGAGCATGTTTTTTAATATCATTCATTGGAGAACCCTTCATTTGTAACAATGGATTCACTATTGCCAACAACTAACTTTTTGGTTAATTTGAAACTTAAATTAAAAGTTTCGACATTTTTATTTTTACGTACAGGATTCTCAAATTTGGCATTAGTCAGATTAGGGTTTTGTGAAATTGATTCAAGTAAAGATGATGCTTTTGATGCTTGACCTCTTATTAAGATCTTACCCTCCTGAAATACAATAGATTTTATTGTTGCCTGTTTAAAAACGGGAGCCATTACAACCCATAGCCCTGCCAAATTATTCCTGTTTTGCAAAAAATAACTCAATTCTTGAGAATTAGTTTGATTACTATCAACCAGTGTTTGTAGATGAAGTAATTCAGATACTTGAGTGGTGTTTTTCGCTAACTTATTTTCAGCCAAATTCACTTTTAATGAAAGGTAAAAACTCGTAACAAATATGTAGAGGGTCATTATTATAACTAATGGCGTCGCAACTTGCGCTAGCATTAATTTTGAATTTCTTGGTGTTGATTTCTTAATAAAAGCTGGCAATCGATTATACTTGATTTTTTGTAATGAATTGGCTAATGCTGTGGCCCTATCTTCTGATTTCAATTCATCAGTCTGTTGTAAAGATAATCCCACCGATGTTGTAAAACGGTCTGCACTATTAATAATTCCCTTCATAGCTGCAGTATGGATAACACCATCAAATTGTGCAATAAAGGTTTGCTTATTATTTGGAGAGTGAACTTTGAGGATCGCTCCATTTTGACAAGACATACCTAATAACAAAGATTCTGGGAATCTAATTAAAGCATTCGGTACAGCTTCTGAAAATAGCCAAGTGTTAACTTTACTTTGCCCATCCTTTGAATTTTGGATAAGGTAAGTTTCACCTTGCATTAATTGTAGTTTTAGAAGCTTATTAAGCTCTTTACGATCTTCAAGAGGAAAACTTAAAGCTCGTTCTTTATAGCAATATGGTGCTACGATTAATAACCTAGCAATAAAGCCTTGCTTAGCTGGAACCAGAGTAAGGAAATTATCGACTTTTACAAACCGATATAATTCTCCATCGTAGTATCCTGCAAATTTCTCAAGCAAGAAGCTGATTATCTTTGATGGCTTATTTCTTATATCGAATTCAATTTTTTTCATATTAGCTACGATCTAATAAAACGTTATAAGGTGGTCTTTTTTTCTTAGCATATGGGGATAGAGATATTACCATCTCCCTAACTATTACCGCCTGATTAATTTTTGCCGTATAAGTTATTGCTAGGATATTAGCGGGATAAAAGCGAAAATCATCAACACCAACTAAATCAGTTATCCTTTCAAATTGAGCCCGAGTGAGTTCTCTATTTGCTCTCAGAGTTAAGATTTGTTGTGCCACATCTGGATTACTTATTGCAGATAATAGCTGTTCTGAGGCTGTCAGAGGATTAAAATCTCCCACATAAAAAATTCCCGCATTGTTCTTAAATAGCTCTTTCTCGAATGATGTTAAATTAAAAACATGATCAAGCTCAGTAATATCAGCTATTAAACCATTACGTATTTGAGCCCCTTTATTTCCTCGTTCTTCACCATTGGCGCGGGGCATATTATCAGCATCTTGCCAGTCTAACAAGCGATCCATTATTTGCGATGAACGCTCAGCATCAATACCATTTTTAACAAGTAGCTTATTCAACCTTCCTTTGTGTAAAAAGTGCAAGTTAAGTAGACTCGATTGATCTTGAATAGAAATATTCACGTAAGAAGAATGTTTGAAAGATTGACCATAAAAATTCCAATGATTACCAATAGTAGAATTGCTACTTTCTATTGATAACTTTTGGGTTCCTTCCGTTAGTAATTGGAAGAGTATCTCAGCCTCAGTCGAATGTATTTCAACTTCAGCCTCGGCTCTATCTTGAGACCAACTCGCAATTTCAACTTGCTGCCTTGCAGTAAGGGTCAAATACATTGCAAATACTGACAATATAACCGTTATCAACAGTATTTGAATAAGCGCAATTCCTTGTTGTTTTCTAGTCACCTTTATTCACCATAATAAGGGGCTAAAAAACGTAATGAATTTTGGTCGAAATATATAACAAAGGTTATTTCTTTTTGTTTTTGCTTAATGTAGACCGTCATTTTTTCGGGCAATAGTTGGTTATCAATACCAGAAAAACCATTTCTCCAACTAACCGTTTGACCAGTTTGGTCGGCATTACTTCTTTCTAAAAAACCATTCCATCCTAGATATCCAAATTTAATTTCATCAAGGTCTTCAAGTAAAACAATTTTGTTTTTAAAATTAATTTCCTGTGCAGCCGTCAACACTAATATATCTTTTGTACTTATTGATTGATAAATCAAATTAAACAAACCTTTTTTATTTTGTTCAAGAATAATGCGAAACACTTCAGGGTGAGATGGCTCAAACAAGCCTGAACGAGTAACGGAGAGTAACCGCTCTTCACCACCAACGAATAAAAAGGCAGGCTTCTTGCTATCCATTTGCTCATCCAAGATGATATAAGGGTGAATACCTCTTAAAACATTACTTAACAAACTTAAATTTTTCATTTTCTGTGACGAAGCGTTAAACTCACCTAACTCTTTGTCCCAACGCCCTGCTAACATTTGATACATATAAGTCCCAGTAAACAATAAAGCACTTAAGATAGAGACTGCTATCAATAACTCAATTAGTGTAAAACCTAATGCTTTATTTCTCATTCCAACTCAACTCTTTGAAATGATAGTCACGTTTTATACCTTTTAATGTTAATTGCAAGTCAACTTGCCATAATTTGTACTTCTCAGGACTTACTTCATTATTACCTGTCTCAGAATCAAATGTAGGGGGTGCAGATTTAAGGTTTAACAGTTTTGCAGACCAATGATAGTTAACATCCCAGGCGATACCATTTCCAATTATCTCGGTTTGCTGCTGATCACTCTGTTGTCTGATTTTTTCTCGAATAGTATTTAGAACTGCTGGGACAACACCTGAAATTAAAACATGTGTATTTGCTTTTTCTGATGAAACCAATGCGCCTCTATAAATTAAAGAAACAACCGCCATTGAAGAGAATAAGATCACACTAGCGACTAATATTTCAAGGAGTGTGAATCCTCTATTTTTTCCCATCGTTGCTAGGTATTGATTCATATGTTTTAAGGCTCTTGGTCCAATCCATCTTTTTCTTGAGCACCATTAATCCACAGACCAAGATCGAGTTTTAAAGGCTGATTTCTGTAAGTTCCTGTAACACTTAAGGGACTTACAAAACCCTTATTGTTAAACAATAACTCTTGTGGCTGAAAAAATAGAAACTCAAAAGCCTCTTTTTTTATTACATTTTCCTCATTCACTGTCATTAATAAAGTCTGTTTACCATCAAGGGTAATTTTCAAACTCTGACCACCAATATATGCTCGATAGCTTATTTGTTTAAACCAATTTTTTAAAGTTAATAACTCCTGTTTAGCTTGCGCCTTTTCGAAACTACTAATAACCATAGGTCCCACCATAGCACCTAACAAAGCCACGATTGACATCACTATCATCAATTCGATTAGTGTGAAACCGGAAAGTTTGGATTTATAATTTATCATATGTCTTTTGATAAGAATGCCTGTTTCAAAACCCTATTTCATTGATTGATACCATACTCAGTAACATCACAACCACTACTCCCCCGACAAAACCGCCCATAAACAAAATCATCAAAGGCTCTAGTAAAGTTGTCATGCGTTCAGTCCAGCTTTCAAACTCCTGCCGAGAACGATTCGCAATTTCATCAAAAACCCGTTCTAAATTCCCAGATTCTTCACCAACTTCTAGCAATGAGATATAAAAATCTGGGTATAAGGAAGTTTGGCCTAAAGCTGGGGTGAGTAAACTACCACCTTTAACTTTGTTTTTAGCAATTTCCATCTCTCTTTTTAAAATCTGGTTTTTTAAATTCCCAGCTGATAATCCAAGAGCCTTATCAATTTGCACTCCAGCGTTCACCATTAGAGCCAAGCCACTGTTAAATCGAATACATTCGACATTAATTACGGCTCTTTTTACTATAGGAAGTTTTAAACTGAAGCTCTGCCACCATTTTATAAAAACGGGTTGCTTACTCGCCGTAATTAAAGCAAATATAGCCCCAATCACAGCAATGAGGAGGATGCCTTGATACTGAGCCATCCATTCACTCGTGGATAGCATTGTACTAGTGTACCAAGGTAGAGAATCAACATCAGTAAACATTGTTGCCATTTTTGGAATGATGAAATTGAATATAAAAAAGATACTTAGAATGCATACAAAAAATATTACCAATGGATAAGCTAATGAACTTATTATTTTGCTCCGTAGATCTCTACGAAATTTTAAATCTTTGGCTAAGCCTGAGAATATTTCACTAAGATTGCCTGATGCCTCTCCCAACTCTAATAAATTGCAATAGAGTGGGTCAAATACCGTTTCATGTTCTGCAAAAGCCTGAGATAAACTCTTACCTTTTTTTATATCGTTACTAATTTCGGACAAAAGCTGAGCTAATGCAGGCTTAGATTTGGTGCGGCGAATAATATCAATTCCTCTATCAATTCGAACACCAGATTCTAATAACAAACTTAGCTCTGCAGTTAAAAATTCTAAATCAAACAATGAAACTTTCTTTCCAAATTCAAATACACTTCCTTCTGAAACTTTAAGCTCTTTAACTTCAGATGTCAGCAAGCCTTGTAGTTTTAGTTTATCCAGAACAGCTTGCTGATCAGTGGCTTCGAGTTGACCATCAACTTTTGCTCCAGAACTGTCGTATGCCTTGTAAATAAATAATGGCATTAACCGGCAACCCTTACCGCTTCATCAACTGTAGTCAAACCCTGGATGGCTTTATAAAAGCCATCATTCAATAGAGTTCTACGTTGTAAATCTACATTGTGTTGTTTTGCTTTTTGAATAAAATTCGAATCCTTTGGTATGGCTTTTATAGTGTCATCACAACGTAAATATTCAGTGACAGCTATACGGCCTTTATAGCCACTCTGCGAGCAATGCTCACACCCTTTTCCATGCACAAGATTAATTGTAGGTAAATTAAACTCTTTGGCTAATCCCTCTAATTTATATTTCTCAATAAGCTTTTTGGCTTCAGGATGGGGTTCAGAACATTGAGTGCAAACTTTTCTAGCCAACCTCTGAGCTACAATTGAAACAAGTGCAGCATTCAGTAAAAACTCTTCCACACCTAAATCTAATAAACGCGTATAAGCACTGGCGGCATCATTTGTATGTACTGTTGAAAAAACTAAATGACCGGTTAATGCCGATTGAAGAGCAATTTGAGCTGTTTCTTTATCTCGTATTTCTCCAAGCATTATAATATCAGGATCTTGCCTAACGATACTTCTTAACCCTGTTGAAAAAGTAAATCCAATATCACTATTTACCTGAACTTGATTTATACCTTCTAACTGGTATTCAACAGGATCTTCCAAAGTAATAATTTTTACATCATCATTATTTAACGCATTTAAAAAGGTATATAAGGTTGTCGTTTTTCCAGAACCAGTAGGCCCCGTTAATAAGACAACCCCAGAGGTGGTTTTAATATCTTCTCTAATTAAAGTTTCAATATCATCTGACAAACCAAGAACAGACATATCGTACTGCACATTCTCTTTTCTAAGAAAGCGCAGCACCATGCTTTCCCCATCATTTAATGGCAATGCAGACACACGGATATCTAACTCCTGATTAGCAATTTTCATCTCAATTTTACCATCTTGAGGGCGTCGTTTTTCCGCTATATCCATACCAGACAATATTTTTAAACGTGTGGCTATAGGTAATTGCATTCGGGGCGCCAGAACTTCTGCTTCGTTTAACACTCCATCAACACGAAAACGCGCACGATACCTACCTTGATAGGGTTCAAGGTGCATATCAGATGCTCCTTGTCTTAAAGCCCGAGTAATAAGAGAATTAAGTAAATTGACTGTAGGTGCTTCTGTTGCAAGCTCACGTAAGCGTTCATCTTCATCGCCAAAAAATTCATTACTGTCTTCTGGATTTGTATGTAGTGCGAATTTACTAATTAGAAACTGAATAGTAGAATCATCAACCAAATAGATGTCTGCATTTATGTTCTCATTATCAATCCACTCATTGACAATTAGATCTAAAGGAAACCTACAAGCAAAGACCCACTTATTCTTTTCCACGCTCAAAGGAACCCATTGATTTTCAAAAAGGAATTTCAAACATTCCTCTCTAACATCCGGTGTATTTTCATCCTGCCATAGAGAAAGATCAAGTAATGGTAAGTTTAGATACTTACTGTATAAACTCGGAACTTGATCATCAGGCAAACTACCCATGTTAATCAAAACCTGTTCTAAACGACCACCATAGCGCTTCTGATAGCTCTGAGCTCGATCAACATCTCCAGAAGAGATATGAAATTGTTCTATTAACAACTCACTTAGTAGCATTATTTATGTTCTATATCTTCATTATCATCAACGCCACCAGGCTGACCATCAGCACCGTAAGACATTATTTTATAAGAGGAATTACTTCCCTCAACTAATGTGTAAACATAGGGGTTTTTCCATGGATCTAAAGGAATATCTTTAGGTAAATATGGACCATCCCACCGTTTATCTTCACTAGTTCTAAGTTCTGATAATTTCTCTGGATAACGCCCCATATCAAGACGATAAGTATCAAGAGCTGTTTCAAAAGCATTCATTTGAGCAGCAGCTATCCCTCGCTCAGCAGTACCGAGTTGGGAAAAGAACTTTGGTGCGACCAAGGATGCTAGCAAACCTAAAATTACAATAACAATTAATAACTCTATCATTGTAAACCCCTGTTCTTTAATTGCTTTATTAATCATTTTTTATACTCAATATTTAAATTTGATGGTGTAAATTTATACTAACCTCTAACTCTATATAATACTATCCCCACGCCCAATAGCATAATAAGTAAACCCTTTACTTTTTAAGCTTGCCGGTTCAAATAAATTCCTACCGTCAAATATTAGTTTTTCAGATAGGCTATTAGCTAACAACGTAAAATCGGGCGCTTTAAACTGGTTCCAGTCTGTACATATCACCAGAGAGTCTGCATTAACAAGAGCGTCTTCTTTAGAGTCTACAAGTAAAAAGTCATCTCTTTGACCATAAATTTCCTGACATTCAGACATCGCAATCGGGTCGTATGCCTGAACTTTTGCTCCAGCATCCCACAAAGCCTCCATCAAATTCCTACTTGGGGCATCCCGCATATCATCTGTATTAGGTTTAAAACTTAACCCCCATACAGAAATCACTTTTCCCTCAAGTTGATTATTATAATGTGACGATACCATTTCAAATAATTTGTTTTTCTGATGGTTATTGACTTCCTCAACCGCAGTAAGAATTTTGGAGCTATAACCCACATCACTGGATGATTTGATCAATGCTTTAATGTCTTTAGGAAAACAAGAACCACCGTAACCACAACCTGGATAAATAAAGTGGTAACCTATTCTTGGATCCGCTCCAATTCCTTGACGAACCGATTCAATATCAGCGCCAACTCTTTCAGCGATATTAGCCATCTCATTCATAAAAGATATTTTTGTCGCTAGCATACAATTTGCGGCATATTTCGTCATTTCTGCAGAACAAACATCCATTACAATAATTTTTTCGTGATTGCGATTAAAGGGAGCATATAACTCGCGCATTTTAGCTTCTGCTTTTTCACTGTCCGTTCCAATGATTATTCGATCAGGGCTTTGGCAATCAGAGACTGCCGCTCCTTCTTTTAGAAATTCGGGGTTAGATACTACGTCAAAATCATAACTTAGACCCTTAGTTTTTAATACCTCCGTCATAGAGTCCCGTACTTTTTGCGCAGTTCCGACAGGGACAGTCGATTTATTTACAACCGTCTTCCCTTCTAACATTAAGGAAGCGATCGATTCCGCAACAGAAATAACATATTTCAAGTCAGCAGAACCATCTTCATCTGAAGGAGTTCCTACAGCAATAAATATTATATTACTATGCTCAACACCATAGGATGAATCTGTACTAAAATGGAGTCTACCAGCTTGAATATTTTCCGAAACAATTTTTTCTAAGCCTGGTTCATAAATTGGAATAATTCCATTCTTTAAGTCTCGAATTTTTTTATCATCAACATCAACACAAACAACATCGTGACCAACAGAAGCTAATACCGCCCCTTGAACCAAACCAACATAACCAACACCAAAAACTGTGACTTTCATTTACGTCCTTACTCTCACTTTACAAATTCAATCAGTTTGTTTCTCAGCTTGAGAAACAACGCTTTTTATTCCTTCACAAAAAAAGATTATTTCTTCATCAGACAATGTAGGGTGCACTAGAAACATGACGCTCGTTTCACCTAATAGTTTAGCATTAGGTAATCTATTCTTAGGTCTAAAACCCGTGCCATCGAATGCTTTTTCTAGATAGACTTCTGAGCAAGTTCCTTGATAACAAGGGATTCCACGAGCTTCAATTTCCTCAACAATTCTATCTCTATTCCATCCGTCTTTTAAATGTTCATTCTCTACAAAAACATAAAACTTATAATAAGCATGGGTAATACCCTCAGGAATTTCTGGAACCCGAAAGCTAGAAAACTGACGACATGTTTTTGCTAGTTTATTAGCGTGATTCGTTCGAATATTATTCCATTCTTTCATTCTTGTTAGTTGAATTCTACCTATTGCTGCCTGCATCTCCGTCATCCGGAAATTATTACCAAAAGAATCATGAATCCATCTAAAGCCTGGTGGATGCTCTTTCTCATAAACAGAATGATAATTTTTCCCATGATCTTTATAAGACCACATTTTCGACCATAGTTCCTTTGAATTAGTGGTAACCATCCCTCCTTCGCCGCCAGTGGTCATAATTTTGTCCTGACAAAAGGACCATGCACTAATGTGGCCAAAAGAACCAACTGATTTATTTTTTATTTTTGCTCCGTGAGCCTGAGCACAATCTTCAATAACAAATACGCCCTCTTCATCCGCAAATGACATAATCGATTCCATATCACATGGCCAACCCGCTAGATGTACACAAATTATTGCTTTTGTTTTATCAGTTAAAACCGCTTTAATCGACTCAAGAGTAATGTTTTGGCTATCTTCATCAACATCTGCAAAAATAGGAATAGCACCTGCGTTAACGATACAACTCGCAGAAGCTAAAAAAGTTCTAGATGTAACGATCACCTCATCATTTTCGCCAATATTTAAGGCATTCAATGCAAGATCAAGTGCTAGTGTTCCGTTTGCGAGAGCAATTGCATACTTGCTATCCGCAAAATCCGCAAATTCTTTTTCAAATTGACGGCCTTCAGCTCCCGTCCAATAGTTGACTTTATTTGATAGAAGTACGTTAGAAACGGCATCAGACTCTTTTTGAGTGAATGAAGGCCATGGGGAATTTATGATATTTAACATATTAAGACCTATACAATGGAAAAAAGTCACTTTGGTTTTTATTGGCTGATAATTCAGAATATTTAACTGAGTTCAAGATATCTTTACAAATATAAAATGTTTTGATGTCGTCCGAAAAACCCAGCTTAAAATTAAATAAATTATCTTTTCTCCCCCCCAATCCTCCACCTAAATGGAGGTATTTATACCCTTTCCTACTAGACAACCGGCGCACATAATCAAACATAAGTTTAGTTGGTGCGAATTTATAATACTCCTTAGCAGTGCCTCCCAGATGATATTGTACTATATCATTAGTAAATGAAAAAATTCCCATACAAGTAATTATTTCATTCTGTCGGCACTGAATTAATTTTATTTCACTTTGATTGTTTTTAAATAATTTTTGATAATATTCTTTATTAAAAATGTAATATGGTGAAGCATCAAGCGCAAGCATTGTAGAATTATATATATTAATAAAATCATCAAGCCCTTCTTCTAGTGTTGTAAAAGAACACTCAAAACCATCCCTCATTAATTTATTTATATCTCTTTTGTGATTTGAGCGATATTTATTTTTCTGCTCTTCCTCAGTTAGCATTAAATTAATATTTATTGTATTCCCTTCTTCAATAAACCTTTTAGCTAAAATTTCTTCATTCGTCGAGATAGAGTTTAATCTAGAAAATAAAGAAATGTAATTCTCATTATTAGTGAAATGATGTATTAGCACATTCCATAACTCATTAAACCTGTCAGAATGTCTAATATTGGATAGCGGCCCTGGATAACCGTATACGGAAGTCGCATCTTTTAACAATGTGTTTTTGACCATTCTTTCTAAGAGAGGAAAAAAAATATAATCATCACCGTCATAAATACTATAGAGTATTGGCTTTCCACCATCTATCTTTTTGTGTACTTCATGAAAATCGAAAGTATGATATAGGTCAAATTGAGCGATATTTAATAATTCTTGATCCCATTCTTTTTTTGTAAGTATTCTGGTTATTTTCATATCAGTTTTAATTAAGGGTTATGACTTTAGCCATTTGAGGCGTGTATGGTATCAATGGCTCGCTGAATTACCTTATCTTTTTTAAAACAAGCCAATGGGTTAATATTCTTAATAAACTCAACGGCATCACTAGCTCTCAATTCTACATCTAAGAATTCAGAAATTATTGAAATTGCCCTATAAGGGTCTTCAATTAAATCTTCGTATTGAATTTTCAGCCATTTATCCTGTTCAATTTTCTGAAACTGTTTTGATATCCATTCATTAATTCCTATTACTTGGGAAGCTACTTGGATTTCATCAGAAAATTCTGTGAATTGATTTGACAGAAGAGGTTTCGCAGAAACCCAATTACTCTTCGAACCTGTCATTTTTTCTCTAAACATTAATAAAGATTTAATATTTTCTTGAAAATCTCTTTCTATCCACACCCATTTTGTATTTGATTTTAATTTTTGAAATTCTTCTATATGCCAATACAATTGAAATACTTTATATAACATTGGCCTCTCGTAAACTTCTGCAATATTATTTAGGTTTTTAATAAGTGGACACCAATCAACCATATGTTTTTCACGTTGAACCATATTTGTGTAACCGAGAGAATCACGCCAAAATTTACCAAACTCATGTGGATCTGAAATCAGCGCAGTTTGCCCATAAGTCGAGTTTGAACTTAATTTTTTATTTTTGATCAGTTTATTAGATAAGAATGCACCAAAACTAGGGGCACGCCAAAATGATGCCATTAAATTATCAACATATCCAACTTCACAACAGGCCGCAATAAATTGGTTGAGTAAAGTGGTTCCAGCTCTTGGTGCACCAATGATGAAAAAATTCTGGCTATTAAAGTCGCCAGTTAGTAACTGTTGATCTATTTCCGAAAGCCTATTGTTGGCCAAAGATAACCAATCAATCATCTAGATTACCTAAAAATCGTCCCGCGACCTCATCAACAGTGTGATCAACGCCTTCTTTTGATATTACTTTTTTCATGGTTTTAAATAAAATTGTTATATCCAGCCAAAGACTTTGATGCTCAACATACCAAACATCCATATCAAACCGCTGCTGCCATGATGCACTATTTCGACCATTAATTTGAGCCCAGCCAGTTATTCCAGGCTTCACATCGTGCCTACGTTTCTGATGTTCATTATAAAGTTCTAAATATTCTGTTTTTAAAGGACGTGGACCAACTAAACTCATATCACCTTTGATGACATTCCATAATTCAGGTAATTCATCAAGGCTAGCCCCCCTAATAAGTTGACCAAACTTTGAAGTTCTTTGTTTATTGCTAAGCAAATCTCCTTTAGAATCAATATCATTATTCATGCTCCTGAACTTAACCATTTTAAAACATTTACCATTTAGACCAGGTCGCTCTTGAATAAAGAAAACAGGTCTACCAAGTTTTACAGCAACCAGAATACATATAATTATTAAAAAAGGCAGCAAGAAAACTATTAGTAATACCGAAAAACAAATATCAAACACACGTTTTGTCATAACTCTAATTATTTCCCTAACTCGCACCAAGAGACTTACCTTCTGAAGATATAGCTGAGCTTCCAACAAATAAATTTTCCAGTAAATTAATAAGCTCTTTGGCCAAGACATCTCTAGAAAAACTATCAACGGCCATTTTTTTAGATGCTTCACCTGTTTTTTGAAGTTTCACTTCATCATTGAGCAACGCTAACAACTCTTTAGCTGCTGAACTGTAATCTGTTTCATGCAAAACCAACCCATTACCATAAGATTCGATTAATTTTTTTTGCCACCCTCCATAATTGATTGCTATAGGTTTTCCGGAAGCAAGCGTATCAAAAAATTTATTAGCACTATTAGCCCACATTTCCTCTAGTGGAATAAAAAGGGACGTAGAAATTGTTGCTGCAGAGAACAAAGCCGGCATTTCATTTTTACTCATTGGAGGCAACATAAAAAAATTATCTCCTAAAACTCCTAATTCCGTCGCTTCGTTCCTAAGTTTCTCTTCCTCAACGCCTCTGCCTATAACCAAAAATCGCACCTCAGGAGCAACATACAACATTTTTTGCGCAACCCTAGCCAAATAACATATTCCGTTAATATGCCCTAAAGTGCCGGCATATATAACCAAAGGCCTATCGCCTAACCAATCATACTTAGCTCTGAAATCAATTCCCTGTTTTGGCTCAACTGAAAACAAATTTATATCGCAACTGTTGGGTATGTTAAAAACTTTTTTCGCAGGGTATCCTGTTGATATTACACCCTCACACATACCAGGACTTAAACCAACAACACTATCCGAATGTTTATACGCCCAAATTTCAAGTTTTTTTGCCAAATATTTAGTCAGTGGAGATTTAAGAGCTCCAATTGCAATAGGTAATTCAGGCCATAAATCTCTAACTTCGAAGACCATTGGTACCTTTAGTACTTTCTTTGCCTGAATAGCTGGTATTGCAATCGTCAAGGGTGTGCTGGTAGCGAAGATAATATCTCCACCGATAACAATCGCTTTTTTCCCTGCGGCGAAAGCAAACTTAAAGAAAGAAAAAATACGCCTCACATATGGCATTTTATTATCATATTTAACGGGTAACCAATGAACATATATTCCTTCAATAACTTCACTCTCCCATAGATTCCCTGATGTTTTATATTCTTTTCGAGATGTTATCATATGTACTTCATGGCCGCGTTTCACCATACGGAGAGCCATTTCATACGATCTAGTGCCTCCTTTCATCTCTGGAGTATTGAAGTACTGATGTAAGTACAATATTTTCATGATAAACAGGCCTTTTATTGAAGCTTAATTCTTAGCATCTATTTGAAAGTAATTCACCAACAATTCTTTCACACGCATGACCTGCTCCATAATCAATGTCCGTTTTATCCACATTAATATCTAACATATTTCCAAAACCTTCTACAATTCTTGTTTTATCTGCCCCCACCAATACATTAACTCCACTATCGACTAATTCAACCCATTCAGTTTCATCTCTCATGGTTACGCAAGGCTTCCCCAAAAAATAAGCTTCCTTCTGGAGTCCTCCACTGTCACAAATAACTAACCTACAATGACTTGTAAGAAATATCATTTCTAAATAGCCTACAGGCTCTATAACTGTCACATTTAGATTAAGATTTGATTTAACTAGCTTAGCTTTTGTCCTAGGATGTAAGGGCAAAATAACAGGCATCGTTTTATTTATCTCATTTAAAGCTGATACGATTTCTGATAGCCTATTTAGGTCATCAGTATTTTCTGCCCTATGTAGGGTAGATAATACAAAAGGCTTTGAAAAGTCAAATGTATTAAGCTGCTTTGGAACCTGAGAAAATTTTTTAAATTGTTGAGATGCATCCAACATCACATCACCGACATTGAATATTTTCTTATTTTTATGTGCGATCCCTTCTCTTTCCAAATTCACAATCGCTGACAGTGTGGGACAAAATAATATTGTACTTATTTGGTCTGTCAATACTCTATTTTGTTCTTCCGGCATTTTCATGTTGAAACTTCGCAAGCCTGCTTCGATATGTGCAACTTTTATATGCAATTTAGATGCAGCTAAAGCTCCTGCCAAAGTCGAATTAGTATCACCATAAACCAATATCCAATCTGGATTTTCTTCCAACAATATATCTTCTATTTTTTCTAGCATCCTTCCAGTCATAGAGCCGTGGGATAGGCTTGATATTCCTAAATTGTATTTTGCGTGAGGTATTTTCATTTGATTAAAAAAAATCTCGCTCATATTTGAATCAAAATGTTGTCCAGTATGAACAATAACTTCTTCGATGCCTCCCCTCTTGTTAATTTCCTTACTGACAACCGCAGCTTTAATAAATTGCGGCCTAGCTCCGATAATAGTAACAACTTTCATTCTATTCGCTATCCCTTAATTTTTTATAAACGTCTAATAATTTCCGCTCTTCTATTAACCAATTATACTTGTTTTCAACGGCTTGCCTTCCGTTCATACCCATTTTATGAGAATGTTTTCTATCAGCAAAAAAACGTTCGATTGTTTTAGCTAAAGACTTGGCATTAAGCGGATCAGCACAGTACCCACAATCATTACCTTCAATTATTTTCTCCCACAATGGAAAATTCGAAGCCAGAACAGGAATTCCCGCACTCATATATTCAAATAATTTGTTCGGTTGGGCATCAATATGATTAGGTAAAGGATGAAACGTCACTACCCCAAGTGTAGATTTAGATAGAACATTTTTTACTTCATTTCGGTTCAAGAAACCCAGCTCTTCAACACTGTTCCAACCTTTAGTTTTTGATAATAAGTTTCTAAGTTTAGGATCGCTAAATTCACCAACCAACAATAACTTAATCTCTTTTGATACATACTCCAAAGCATTTACAATTTCTGAAATACCTCTAATATCAGAAATCCCACCTACATAACAAATAAAACTCTTGTCATGTTCAGCTTGCTTCCCTTCAAACAACTCTCCTAAAATAGGGTAATTATTTACATCGACAGAATTAATATCTAAATCCATAAACTTTTCTTTAATAGAAGAGGTGGCCGCTATAACTATATCCAACTTCTTACAGGCCCAAGACTCATAAGTTGCATAACAAAAAGAAATAACCTTTTTTGATAATTTATTTAAATAACCTTTCCCCAAAATTTGCTTGGGCACATCTTCATGAGAGTCAAAAATAACAATTTTGCCTAATTTTTTTAATTTCAGACCTATTGGAATCAATTCAGGGTCATGAAAGTGGTAAATTTCAGCATCTATTTCAACAGCTTTGGCTAGAATTTTTTTACTAGTTTTGAAAATTCGATTAAGCCGACCAGACAACTTCCCTACATCAATAATATCAACGCCGTTTAAGCTTTGATTTCCTTTTCCATCTGCAACCACTAGCGAAACAGAATAACCATTACTCACGAGAGAACAGCATTCTTTAATGAATATTCTTGTATCATAACGAGGGTGGACGGAAGTGAGATGTACTATTTTTCTTGCTTTCATTATTATTCAACCATTTATATAGTACTAGTCTCTAGCGAGTATAAGAAAATCTATCAAAATTAATCTGGCCGTCTATATGCAGTATTTTTTATGCTAAGACCCAGGCTGGGTAATGGAGCGTTTCTAATTCTGTGTGCTGAGATATATCTAGAAGTAAAACCAACCATAAATCCAAACAGCATGTATGAATAGTCTTTAGAGAAAAGCAAAGCTATTAGAACAGCAGCTACAAAAACTAATAATATACTGCTTTCTTCGGTTCCTCTACGACGGGATAAAAATACTCGTGAAGCGTGATAGATTGAAATTCCTATCGCTGAGATGTACAGAGCAAATCCAATAATTCCCAAATTAACCCAAGCAGACAGTAAATTGTGAGCGTAAGAACCAATCCCAGCACCAAAGCCCTCGAACTTGACATAACTTCCATAACTTCCAAACACAGGATTATCTTGTATAGTAGACCAAGCATACGAAAGCATTTGCAACCTAGATTGGCCGCTAGCAGAAGAAAAGACATCAAATACTCGTACCATTCTACTTTGCGGAAGCATAGAAATAATAGTGTCAATATTAACAAGTAAAAGTATCAATATCATTGTAAAACTAATCGTAAGCAAATTAGAATACTTGCTTCTTTTCAATAGCAAAACAGTAAATGTAGCTAAAAAGAGAATAAACTCAGTTCTAGCACCATTTAAGAATAAAACAGGAATAGAAAAAACAAATAAAATCACTTTTATTGTTTTTATTTTTACTAAAACAATTGTATAGAGAGCAACTACAAACAGTGACCGGCCAAAACCTTGATAACTCGCTACTGAATCGCTATTCGAATGACCCAGCTGAAGATAAAATATTCCTCTTTTTCCTATATTAATAAATACAATAGCACCCATAATTAATAGCGTAACCACCATTAACCCTATAAATTTTTGAGATGTCAATGTGACACTCTTAGCTAACATATAACAAATCAAATTGAACAAAACGCCGCTTATTGACCATGCAAACAACTCTGATTCAAAGCCTCTAGGATTTGACAATACAAAATTAAGTAAGGATGTTACTGCACTCAAAATAATAATCACAAAAAAGATAATGTCTATAGCTGAATATTCACGATATTCCCGCCCTTTTGAGTAATAAAATGACAACAACAAAAATGGAAAAACTAGAACTGAAACTAGTCCAAAAAACCCCCCTAAAAATGGGGGGGAAAAATTCAGACCGATAGCAGTTTGATAAAAGAAAAATCCAGCAAACAATACATAAAATATCGAGTTACTTACATAAGAACTCAGTTGGAATTTAGAGAAATATTTAAAACTCATTACTAAGCCATTCATCCGCAATACTTCATCTGCTTAGATGCGCGTAAAATCAGACATAAATATAACGAATACATCAAAACATCTTGAAGGACAAAGAAAAAAATAAACTCCATGATAGGAAGCTCTTTGGCCAAATACAGTACAGTGAAAACACTGACAAAACTGATACCCTGCCAAGCAACTCCTACTTTAATATTTTGATCTAAAGCTAAAACCATACTTAGTGGAGAAGCAACAAAACGAATAGCAATTGAGAAAATTAATATTGTTGAATACTTTCCAGCTTCTCTCCATTCTTCGCTAAAAACGAAAGCAAAAATATCCTCTCCAAAAGCAAATACAAGAATAATTGGCAGTAACGCAATTAAAACTAATCGTTTGAATGTCGCAACAACAAAATCATGGACTTCTGATGGAGCTACAGTAGCAATTTTCTGTAACAATACTTGACCAAGTGCGCCAGAAATTAAGGCGAAAGGGGCTCCTATAATTCTGAAAGAAAAATTAAAGAAACCAACATTTGAAGCTTCAAAAAAACGAGATAACAGCATTATTGGCATATGTAATGCTGCATTATTTAACAACGCTCCAGGTGTTGATAAAAGAGGGAATTTTCGATAATGATTAGCGAGAGCCAGGCACTTCTTAGATGTTATCTGGTTAAAATCAAAACCTAACCGGAAAGCTTTCTTCGTCAGAATTGCTATGGCAACAACTTGGCCCACAAAAAAACCAATAATTAGGCCGAAAGCGTCGACCTTAATATTAGAAGCGGCCAAATTTATAGTCCCTACGGCCCCTCCGCGATAAACTTTTGCCACAGCAATATCTATATATTGCGTTTTACGGCTAAACCAGTAATTCAAACTTTGAAAACATCCAGAAAGAAAAATGCTGATAGGTAATAGGTTTAGCCATGGCAATAATTCTAAATTTGAAACTATGATGCAGAACCACTCACCTAAATAAACAACACCTAAAAACGTGATAAAGCTAACAAAAAAAGTGATTACTATCGATACCACCGTTAATCTATCAACGTCTTTATTGCTTTTAGGTTGAATTATCGCTAATTCATAACGTAAGGTAGCAACACCACTAATTATCGCAAAAACGGCCATATACAAAGCCAAAATGCCAAATTCTCTAGGTGAATAAATCCTCGTCAAAATTGGAGATATAGCTAATGGAACAATTTGAGCTAATGTTGTTCCAGTCATCAATGTCAGCACATTTTTCGAAAAATCGCTATTTATCATACTTTTAAAAAACATGAGTCTTATTTGTTAAGAAATAAACAAATTTTTGATATTTCAGCGGTGCTTATATAAGCACTCATTGGTAAACTAAATACTTGTGAAGACAAAGAATCAGCTGCTGGAAAACGAGCTTTTGGTTCGCATATATTTTTGAATACTGTTTGCTCATGCATACTATTTTCATAATAAATCATTGATGGAATACCATACTTAGAAAGGAGGCGTATTTTAAATTCTCTATTGTCATCAATTAATGAATATTGCGCCCATGAACTTGAATATCCTTCGGGTATATGAGGGACTATGTACTTCTTTTCTAGAGCTTTAGTATATTCACTGGCTATATTATTTCTACTCGACAATTCAACAGGAAACTCTTCAAGCTTTTCTAATAAAATAGCCGCTTGAATCGTATCCAACCGACTATTAATTCCTATTCGAACATTATCGTATTTATCTTTTCCCTGACCATGAACTCGATAAGATCTTATCAATTCGGCATACTCATCATTATTTGTAAAAATCGCGCCACCATCACCATAACAGCCTAGAGGTTTAGCTGGAAAAAAGCTGGTTGTCGCTATATCGCCAAAACTACCTGCACGTCGACCATTAATCTCTCCTCCAAAACCTTGAGCAGCATCTTCGATTAGTTTTAAATCATATTTCTGAGCTATCCGTTCTAACTCAGGGTAATTTGCAGGCAAGCCAAATAAATCAACCGCTATAATGGCTTTTAGATTTAACTTGCCTTCTGCGATAACTGACTTAATTCGCTTTTCTAAATCAACAGGACAAATATTAAATGTCTGTTCATCAGAATCAACAAAAACTGGCGTTGCTCCAGCAAAAGCTATAACTTCTGCAGAGGCGAAAAATGTAAAGGTTGGACAAAATACGGCGTCCCCGGTTTTAATATCTAATGTCATCATGCAAAGTTGTAACGCATCTGTACCGTTAGCACAGCTAATAGCATGCTTTACACCAACATAGTCAGCTAGCTTTTCTTCTAATTCTTGAACTTCCGGCCCCATAATATATTTACCATGGTCTAAAACCTTCGCGATTCGTTTGTCTATTCTTGTTTTTAAATGCTGATATTGTGCTTGTAAGTCGATAAATTCCATTATTAATACTCTTTTTACTTAGTCTATTGCTTTAGTCAGCTTATCGAGTTAGTCAATTTGCTACTTTAATTAGAGTAGAGTCTTCAAGTTTATATATATCACCGGTCTTTTCACAAACAACCGAAGAATCACCATTAAGGGGTATTTCAAGCTGTTCGCCATACTCACTCATCCAACCAATTTGTTTAGCCGGTACTCCGACCATCAGCGCATAGGGTTTAACATTTTTATTAATAACCGCTCCAGCTCCGACAAATGCATACTTGCCAATTGTAACGCCACAAATAATGGTACAATTTGCGCCTAACGTAACGCCTCTTTCTACCTTTGTATCTTTGTATTCACTTTTTCGTTCGACGCTTGAGCGAGGATTATAAACATTAGTAAAAACCATGCTCGGTCCGCAAAAAACTTCATCATCTAAATAAACGTTATCATAAACAGAAACATTATTTTGGATCTTACATCGATTGCCTATAACGACTTTGTTGCCGACAAAAACATTTTGTCCCAGAGACACTCCTTCACCAATCACTGCTCCACTGCAAACGTGAGAAAAATGCCATACTCTTGAATCCGCACCAATCTTAGCGCCGTCATCAATAATCGCACTTTCATGTTTGTAATATCCAGACATTAGCTTTTTACAGTCCCTACAAAGGGGTGAAGATTAGACGAATTCATAACAACAGTCTGGTTTCGTATTTGACTAACAATCTCGATACTTTTACGCGCTTCTTCTAGCCCAAAACCTCCACCACCTAATATGTGCTGATAGCTTTTAGTATGCAAATCTGTAAACCCACCTGAAAATTCGATTTCCTCTCCATCAACGGTGATCGAGCGATAAGTTCGTTGTCCGCTTTTTTTTATGTCGTCTGGAATGTACTTATAATTAACAGACAAAAACCAACGCACTCGGGCATGTTCGAACTCTAAATAACCTGCATTAGCATCCTCTCGTTTTAGGTGAGTTTCATTTGTTTTTATGTCGCCGAAAATCCAGCCCAGCATATCATAAAAATGCACTCCAATATTGGTAGCTATTCCACCCGACTTATTTTCATCACCTTTCCATGAAGTAAAGTACCAATGACCTCTGCTCGTTAAGTAGGTCAGATCAACATCAAAGATTTTGTTTGGATTTTTTGTTACTTCTTCAGCTACTTTTTCTTTCAATTGGATAATGCTTGGGTGCAACCTTAACTGAAGAATATTATATATTTGCTTTCCTGTTTCTTGTTGAACAACATTTAAGGCATCAATATTGTGAGGGTTTAGTACTAATGGTTTTTCACAAATCGCGTGAGCGCCATGGCGCAAAGAAAAACGAATATGAGAGTCATGTAAATAGTTAGGAGAAGCTATGCTCACATAGTCAATACTAACACCTTTGCGTTTTAATAAATCAATATGTCGATCAAACCTTTCATATTCAACAAAAAAATCAGCATCAGGAAAATAACTATCGATGACTCCTACTGAGTCATTTTTATCTAACGCAGCAACAAGATTATTCCCTGTCTCTTTTATCGCTTTCATATGCCTCGGTGCGATATAACCCGCAGCACCAACCATTGCAAAATTTTTCATATTATCTCAACTAAATTATGACTTGACTAATTCTCATTACGCTTTCGAAGTAAGCTAACCGCTATTCCTATAAGACCACCTAAAAACGCAGCAAAAATCACGATAAATGCTCGTTTTGGCTTACTCTTTTCTTCCGCTAAATATGCTGGATCAATCGTTTTAAAAACATATTCATCTCTGACGTTCGCTAACATCAGCGTTTGAGTTTGGCTTTCTATCAAGTCATAAAAGACCTTTTTCATTTCGTTGATTACCGTTTCGTCAGCTTTACTTTCTAAATATTTAATAGTTTTAGACGCTTCTAAAATATCTTGTTTCCGAACTGTATCGTTTATTTCCTTAATCAACAATTCCAACCAAGATTTAGCCAAGTAAGGTGAATAAAATTCTATTGATATCGTAATATATCCATTTTCTTCATTTTTATTAACAGACAGTCGTTCTAAGAATTTTTCATAGGCTTCTAAACCTGAAGGAATAGTTTTTTTAGGTGGTGAAACATCTCTCACCCAAACACCTTCACTGTATAGTTCGCTATTTATTATTAGTTTATTATTCTCTGAATCCCATTTTTCGCCAGCCATCAAAGGAACTAATAAATCATTATCTTCAATAAACTTGGTAACAAAACTTCTAGATTTTATTATTTCTAACGCGAGTGACGTTTTATCCGAATTATCTCCCAAATTAATTCCAGCTAAACTAGCAAGCCCACCAAATTTACCCGCGAGTTTAGAAAGACTCCCTCCCCCCGCATCTCCACTAGAAACAGGAGCTAACAACACCTGAGATTCATACTCATCGGATAATGAAAGAGCGTAGAAAATTGAAGATACAACAAAAATAGAGCCTATAACTATTATCAACCATTTATCTGCCCAAAGTTTATTCCATATTTCCGCGAGATCTATAATGTCAGAATCGTGTAACTGATTATCATGTACCATTCTTTCAATACCTAACAATCGTTCACTAATTGAATCTGTATGAGTATGTTCTTCATTATTATTCATATAAATATCTTTTATAATTTAATTATTGTCACTAGAGAAAACGAGTCCAATTAAGACTCATTCTATATTTATCATTTAATCTTTCGAGGCTGTCGAATACGGTATCAGACAAATCAATGTCGAGCTTTATTTTATTAAATTTATCATATTGATAATCCCAATTTAAAACTAGCCTCTTAATTTTGACAGGTGTAAAACTTACACTATGATTAATATCTTGTACATCAGAATAGTCACCCTCATTAATCAATAAATCTTGAAGTTTTATTGACAAAGATTGGTCGGCAGATAACTTACCAAAAACGCCCAGACTAGTAACTCTAGAATAATTATCAAATGTCGATCCTATTGAGCGGCGATTGTAGCGGTATCCGGTTTTATAAATATCATCTTCATAGGTGACATTGTAAATATCATCCCCTGAGTTCCCTGGCATAGTCCGTGAAGTTTCAACAAAGAATCGCCAATCTTTATTATAAATTTTGAAGCTTGTTGTTAAGCCATATTGTAGCGTTGAGAAATCTGAGTTTTGCTCTTCATCGGTCGCACTCAAATAAAAACTGGTAGGTAAACCCAAGCTAGCAATGCTTCTACTTACATTCCAACGCAAATCAACACCGGTAATTATTTTGGGCTCTATATCAACTAACAAGTTATCAGTTGTTCCTTCAGAGATACTTACAGAACGAAAACTAAATTCAAAACTATCTAAAGGTTTGATTGATAATGTGATGCCCGAAAAATAAGGTTTATAAATCTCTCTTTCGTCATCTAAACGACTAATAAAACCCGAGATATTCCATTGCCCTAACCAGCTCAGTAATGGAAGTTTAGTGGCATCCGAATAATTCCTATTTAACGTAATTCCAAGCGGCGCCCGGGCATTATTTGATAATAAATTCGCAGAATCCCAACTAGCCCCCCACCACTTCTCGACATACCCAAGACTAGCAACCCAATTGCCCCAAATTCCTGCGACATACGAGCCATCATAATGAAGAGTATCACCATCATAAGGGTCAACAACTCGATTGACTTGCATATTCCAAGCAAATTGTTTACTCATGTTTGAACGGCTAGCAGTTAACATTGCTTTATCTCTACTAGAATCTCCGAAAGATCGAAGTACTTGTTCTCCTGTAGCCGCAGAAAAAGATAATCGCTTTAATGGCCTATCCGAAATAGATGCTTTACCAGCCCTTTTTACTCGCCAAAAAGCATCTTTATAATTCGAAGGTACGTCTTGGATATCCGTGTTATCGATATCTTTTATTATTCCTGCCCACATAAGGGGGAAGCTTGTAACTGGTACCCTAATAATTCCAATATCTGCTAAAACTTCAATATCTGAACGTAATTGTATTTCACTTGTCTTTATCCATGGTTCGCTATTAACTGATAAGCTAAATAAAACTAGCCACAAGGCTGAAAATTTTAACACTTTTTAAAACAACCTAAAAAATACAGGCTTGAAGATTAAAGCCTACTCACAGCCGCAGCACCTAGCGATAACTGATATATAATTTGACTTACATTAGTCCAAAGAGTCAAAGATTTAAGTCTATCCGTATCCAAAGGTACAACAACCGTATCTCCGGGACTCAATAATTCATTTTGGTGTGTAAGCCAACCGCTCTGATTCGGTAAAAATACGGAGCCGTCAGCTTTAACTACATAAATCCGATCATCATCTGCACGATTTGTAAAACCACCACTTTTTTCTAAATAATCATTTAACGTCCACTGTTCGTTAAACAAATGAGAGGTAGCGTGCTGAACCTCTCCAAGAACTGAAATCTCTTGTCTAAATGTTGGAATAACCAAACTGTCTCCGTCCTTTAGTCGTATATCGCGGCCTTTTCCAGAAACAATTTCATCTAATTGGATAACTAATCGTCCAAGTGCTTCTGTTTCAGATAAAGCATCTAACAGTCCTTTAGAATCATTTAAACTACTATTTTCACCTGCAGCAGCATCTTGCAATTGACTAGCAGCAAGATCTTCCCGAAGTCTATTTTGCAGTTCTTGCAGCTGCTTGGTTTCTTGTTCTTTTAAATCAACTCTAGTAAAAACTGAAGCATTTATATGAGCCATGCTAGTAAAACCACCTGCGCGTTTAATAACTTGAGATAAAGTTTCACCTCTTTTGAAAACGTATGTTCCAGGAAATCTAACTTCCCCTTCCAGAGTTATATTCAAATTTTCACGATATTCAGGTGTAACATAAACCGACAATTTATCTTTTGCGAATAAACTAAACGAATCCTTATTATTTAGTTGCTCACCAAGATTCACATTAAAATGTTCAACCGTTGCTTTTTCACGATTACTCATATCTCGGCGCGTGATCTCTACATTACCTAGATATGAAGCCTCTCTCAATCCACCCGCTAACAGCACAAGTTCTTTGATTGTCATAGACTTTGTTAAGGGGTATTTACCCGGATTAATAACATTTCCTGAAATCTCTACAATCTTAGCGAGACCACCATCAGATGTTTGCCTTATCAGTTTTGTTATCACTTCTTCTAACATCAAACCTCTTACACCCTCTTGGTCTGTATCATCCTCATTCAAACTGTCCAAATAGTTCAAACTATCAAGATAGCTCATATAATCGAACATTGACTCTCGCGGCTCTGTTTCTAAGGTGTTTTCCGTTTGAGTAATCTCAGCGACCTCGCCCTCTTCCTCTTCAAGGATTAAGTCCTCTTTTATGAATACCATAACTTCATCTAACGGCTTTAATTCAAGATCTGTCGCTAAATCACCTCGTAAAATAGCCTTCAGGTCAAAACTTAAAACAGATATTTCACGCAATGGCATTTCTTTTCTAACCACCAAGCCAATATTCAAATCAACATCTTGTCTAAAATCTTTAACTGAGTGAATAATTTGAGATAACTTAAGGCCTCTTTGCCACTTGACAGCTCGTGGTCGGTGGAAAGCGCCTGATAACTGTATAACATCTTCTAACTCTTCCAACACCGTACTAATATTGATTAAATCGCCATTTGACAAGGTTATATTTTTTGCTGTCTCTACGCTCAAGTTAATATCAACAACCGTAGTAAAACCACTCTTGTTTTTGCGAGTAATATTCGAAGTGTTAGGGTAAGCATTTGCGGTAAACCCGCCAGCTAAGTCAATTAGACTACTAAGGTTTTTTTCGTGTTTTATTTCATATATAGCAGGCCTGTTTATTTCTCCATCAATACCAACCGTCATTTCAACAGGGGGGATGAATATTACATCACCAGGCATTAACCGAGCATCCTTACTGGTATCTCCTCTTTGCAAAAGATCATACAAATCTAATGTTGTGATTATTTTTCCGTGACGTTTTAATTGAATATTTCTTAACGAACCGATATCGGTAACACCTCCACTCACAAATAATGCATTTGTCATAGTTGACAAAGAACTTACCGTATAGGAACCTGGCTTAAACGCCTCACCAAGGACAAACACTCGTATTGAGCGAAGTTCACCTAGCGAGATTACAACGTTAACACCTATTATTTGTTCAGATACTTTTTGCTTAATAATCTTTCTCGCTTCTAAAAAGCTCAGTCCAACCAGATTTATTGGTCCGAGCTCTGGAAAATTTATCCGCCCATCTCTACTAACTAAAAGTTCATGATGCTCGTTATTTTTTCCTAACATCTGAATTTGAATAGTATCTCCAGGCCCAATTATATACTCAGCTGGAACAGGTATATCTGTGGCTGGAGCAAATGTTGTCGGTATTCCGGCAAATAAATCGTAACCGTATTTTTTAAGAGCCTCTTCATTTTCTCCGTCAATTGGATAAATATTTCTACCATCTTCATTTTGTGTTCTTAAATTGTATTCCTCAGATCTAATATCTTCTTCCCCAATTACACCTCTATAATTAGTTTCATAAGCAGAATTTCTAGGCAAAATGGTTTTGATATCTCCCAATCCTTCTTTTGAATCATTAGACTTGATATTCTTGAGCGAACTACACGCAGCTTCGATATCATAACCAGCTGCCGCAGCCAATTGACGTTGTTGAGCGGTAATATTTTGGCATTGCTTCTCAAATCTAGAAACATCTACTTCAGCGGAAACCACAATAAAGGGAAGCATTATTCCGGCCAACAAGAAAATATAAAAAGGTGTATTAATTAGTTTACTAAGGTTCATTCTATCTATTCCTTTATAACAAGGGATTATCTATTCTACTTATTCGAGTTTATCTTTAAACAACAACATATTTAGTATGTACGCTACCGCCCTTGGGTTACGGCTCCCATTTACCATTTATAACTTCAAGTTTAAGGATTTTGGTAACTATATTCGTAACAATAATTAGCTTTACATCCCAAAAAAGCTAACTATTTACTATTCAAAAATAAAGCTCATCCAATATAAACTTGATGACAGTTTTAAAGCATAAAAGAAATGGAAAGTGGATATCATTCTAGCTCGATAGCATACATCCATATCATATTTATGTATTTGTTATTTTATTTAAAAATCAATCGGTTATGAGCCTACTATTAATTGAACTTCGAGCAATAGTTCTGGCGATGGGAAATTATACACGATGACATTTACTTGTTATAGGCAAAAACAAGATAAACTAAGTTAAATAAAGTATTTTTACGAGTGATATCAGTTGAATGGTTGTTATTCGGTGGCTATTTGTTCATTGCCTAAGCTTAAACGACTTCTTTGTCCAAGAAACTCAACAAGAACCATTGCTCGTTTATCGCCATCATCCGCTTCAAAGACTCCCGACAAACCGGCAAATGGTCCTGACAGAACTCTAATCTTTCCACCTTTCTCAAACCGTTTAATCGTCATATCATTTTCTGGACTTAAACTGATATCAATAAGCTCTTCAACTAAACCTTTTGGCAGTTTTGCTACTTTTCCTGAAAACTTAACCCAATCTCTGATGCCTCGGGTTGATCTTACTTTGCTCCAAGCTGAATTGTTGACCGAAATGTTTATAAAAAGATAATTTGAAAAAAGAGCTTCCCCTGAGATGTATTTCACACCTTTTCGGATTTTTTCAACTTTTATTTGAGGGCTAAAAGCTCTAATCCCTTGATTAGCTAGCTGTTCTACTGCCCTTAATTCTTGACGTGGTTTAGTTGCAGCCAAATACCAAGGAGTATCTGGGTCTGATTCACTAATATCTTGTTGAATAAAATTAGAAGACATACTACAGACGATTATTTACCGATTAGGTAGGTTTTTTTCATCAAGATAGGCTAACAATTTAGCAATACCTTGCTGATCAATGATGCGGCGATATTCGTTCTTTTTCAATTTTACGTAACTAATACCTTCGACTAGTATATCGTAAAGTTGCCATTGTTCATCCGACTTAAGTATCCTAAAACTAATTTTAAATGCGGGTAGATAAATTGGTGATATTTCGATGGTTGCAATACCTTTGGTCTGAGCTTCATTAAGCTTAACCGAACTCAATTTAATTCGCTGACCATCATAAAATTTCATCCCCTCATTGACGTAACGGTGCATTGTTTGATCGAAAACCTGTTTTAAACCATCAACTTCTCTAACTGTAAGAGCTTTCCATTTAGAACTACCTAACAAAAGTTTTAAAGTACGCTCAGAATTCCATAAAGGAAGCAGTTCAGAATTAACAAACTCATTTAACTTAGAAGGTTCTTTTTTTAATGTCTTTTGTTGGGTAAACAATAGATGATCAATTTTTGATACGGCTTGGACAAAATACTGACTTACTTCATTCTCAGCAATTTTAGCCACATCTAATTTGGCAACTTTCGAAAAATTATACTGCTGAGTTACTACCTGCGGTTGAAATGCCGGAACAAGCACTGATTTACTTTTGGAATCCAGCCCATTTGCAATTAATGATGGAGGAATAAGAATAGAGAACATAAATAGGCTTAAAAAACCTAAATAGTTGCTTCGTTTGTCTGTCGTCATTACTAATACATCCTTGATGACTGAAACTTTAAGACTAAAAATAATCATGCTACGGAGAAATTATAGAGCCAAGTAAGGTAAAAAGCTATTGTAAGAAAATGGTGGACCTAGAAAGACTCGAACTTTCAACCCCCGCCATGTCGAGGCGGTACTCTAACCAATTGAGCTATAGGTCCTTTTCAAACTTCAGTTGACCGACTTCTATCGGTCTAATATCTAATCAGAGAACAGATATTTCAGACGGCGCGTATGTTAAACATTATAATGCTGATACGCAAGAAAAAACTTTAAACAGAAAACTTCACAAATCATTACTGCAAGTATTTTCCTTTTAGTCATAACCCATCGGATTCTGATTTTGCCATCTCCAAGTATCATCGATCATATCTGGCAACCCTTTTGTGGCCTTCCAGCCTAACACCTTTAACGCTTTGTCAGGATTAGCCCAACATTCGGCAATATCACCAGTTCGACGTTCAACGATCTCATAGGCAATTTTTTTGCCTGAGCCTTTTTCAAAAGCTTTCACCATATCAAGTACTGAATACCCCTTACCTGTTCCAAGGTTTAAGCTTGTGACGCCCTTTAAATCCAAAATTTTCTGAACCGATTTCACATGAGCGTCAGAAAGGTCGACAACATGAATATAATCACGAACTCCGGTACCATCAGGTGTTGGGTAGTCTCCACCAAAGACCGAAAGCTTCTCTCTTTTACCGACAGCAACCTGGCTAATAAAGGGCATTAGGTTATTAGGAATACCTTGTGGGTCTTCTCCAATGTCGCCACTTTTATGTGCACCCACTGGGTTGAAATACCTTAATAACACTATCTGCCAAGAATCATCGGCAATCGATTGGTCTTTTAATATTTCTTCAATAAAAAGCTTTGTCCGGCCGTAGGGATTAGTTGCCGAAGTAGGAAAATCTTCAGTAATCGGAACGCTCGCAGGATCACCATAAACAGTTGCTGAAGAACTAAAGACGATCCGTTTACATTTATTCTGATTCATAACCTTTAGCAGGTTAATCGTACCCCAAACATTTTGTTCATAATAAGTAAGCGGAATTTCAGAAGATTCACCTACGGCTTTAAGCCCGGCAAAGTGAACCACTGACTCAAATTCATGCTCATCGAAAACGGATTGCAATGCTTTGACATCGGTAATATCAGCTTTGTAAAATCGAATAAATTGATCCGTCAGTTTTTCAACTCGCCTTAATGATTCGAGTGACGAATTAGACAGATTATCAACAACTACGACTTCATAGCCAGCTTCAAGCAACAGCAAGCAAGTATGACTACCAATATAGCCTGCGCCACCTGTGACCAATATTTTTTTAGTCATAAAGCTCAATCCATGTATAAAATAAGATGGTTAGATTCTAGCACACAGTCAAGTTTAATGGGCAAAATAAGCTCGCTTAGAATAGACTATTTTTGACCACTAAACCGGACTACTATTGACTTTTAATTATCAGAAAAAAGGTGACTAAAAAACCAGTAAGCCATCTTCTGCATCCAGAGAAATCACCGAACCATGCTGAATTTGTCCGCTGAGTAACTTCTCCGCTAATGGGTTTTCTATCCACTGCTGAATGGCACGCTTCAAGGGTCTGGCACCATAGACTGGATCAAAACCTTTAGCCGCAATCAAAGACAAGGCATCGTCTGTAAACTCAAAATCAAAATCATTCTCTTTTAATCTGGCTGCTAACTGCTTAAGCTGTATTCTTGCGATCTGTTTAATATGATCTTTTTCAAGAGAATGAAAAATAACCGTTTCATCAATTCTATTGAGAAATTCAGGTCTAAAATAGTCGCCAATCACAGCATTAATTTTCTGTTTGAGCTCTTCATAGTTTTCTGCTCCCGCAGACTCCATAATCAAATCGGAACCCAAATTAGAGGTCATAATAATGACAGTATTTCTGAAATCAACCGTTCTACCTTGTCCATCCGTTAAACGACCATCCTCCAAAACCTGTAGCAGTATATTAAATACGTCTGGGTGCGCTTTTTCTACTTCATCTAACAAAATAACCGAATAAGGTTTTCGCCTAACCAGCTCTGTTAAATAACCTCCTTCATCGTAACCAACATAACCAGGAGGCGCACCAATCAACCGGGCAACCGAGTGTTTTTCCATAAATTCAGACATATCAATCCGCACCATAGAACTCTCAGAATCAAACAGAAAACTAGCTAATGCTTTACTTAACTCTGTTTTACCGACACCTGTTGGCCCTAAAAATAAGAAAGAACCATTCGGTCGATTAGGATCAGACAAACCCGCTCTAGAGCGGCGAACCGCATTTGAAACGGCCGATACGGCTTCCGATTGCCCAACAACACGGGTGTGTAAATGCTGTTCAATTTTGAGAAGCTTTTCTTTTTCACCCTCTAACATTTTGTTTACCGGGATCCCTGTCCATTTAGAAACAATATGGGCAATTTCATCTTCACTCACTTTGTTTCTGAGCAAGGTCATTTCTTGCATTTCAACTTGGCTCGCCATGTCTAGCTGTTGTTCCAATTCTGGAATTCGACCATATTGTAATTCTGACATTCTGGCTAAATCACCGGCACGTTTTGCGGCATCCAAGTCGATACGAGCTCTCTCTAGATCAGTTTTGATCGATTGAGTACCATGTACCGCAGCTTTTTCAGCCTTCCAAACTTCATTAAGCTCCGCAAATTCTCTTTCCATTACTTGAATTTTTTCTTCCAATTGAGCAAGTCGCTTTTTAGAACTTTCGTCACTTTCTTTATTTAAAGCCTCTCGTTGAATTTTTTGCTGAATAAGTCTTCTTTCTACCCTATCTAATTCTTCTGGTTTAGAGTCAATTTCCATTCGAATTAAACTCGCCGCTTCATCAATTAAATCAATCGCTTTATCCGGTAATTTCCTGTCCGAAATATAACGATGAGAAAGGGTCGCGGCCGCTACAATTGCTGGATCAGTAATATCAACACCATGATGAACTTCGTACCGTTCTTTTAAGCCACGTAATATAGCAATAGTATCTTCTACTGAAGGTTCGCCAACGACGACTTTTTGGAAACGTCTTTCTAATGCTGCATCTTTTTCTACGTATTTACGGTATTCATCTAAAGTCGTTGCACCAACACAATGTAATTCGCCTCTTGCTAAGGCAGGCTTTAACATATTACCTGCATCCATAGAGCCTTCTGACTTACCTGCTCCTACCATGGTATGCAATTCATCAATAAACAAAATAATTTGTCCTTCTTGCTTCGCTAAATCATTTAAAACCGCTTTTAATCTTTCCTCAAATTCTCCTCGAAATTTTGCTCCGGCAATTAATGCTCCCATATCTAATGAAAGAACGCGCTTTCCTTTTACGCCTTCAGGAACTTCACCATTAATGATACGCTGAGCTAAACCCTCAACAATTGCAGTTTTCCCTACTCCCGGCTCACCTATTAGAACAGGGTTGTTTTTAGAACGTCTTTGCAAAACTTGGATGGTTCTGCGAATTTCATCGTCGCGACCAATCACAGGATCAAGTTTTCCTTGCTCTGCACGCTCAGTTAAATCCACAGTAAATTTATCTAATGCCTGCCTTTGTTCTTCAGCATTAGGATCGTCTATTGATTGTCCACCACGAACTTTATCAATTGCCTCTTCAATAGCAACTTTCTCAGCATTGAGTTCTTTCAAAATAGTTCCAAGAGTGCCTTTATCTTCAATCGCTGCTAAAACGAATAATTCACTCGATATATATTGATCTTTTCTTTGTTGAGCAAGCTTATCGCAATGATTAAGTAGTCTACCTAAATCATTTGATATGTGGACCTCTCCCGGTGCACCTTCCACTTGTGGAAGTCGGTCTAAGGCTTCTGCCAATTGTGATCGAAGACTATGTAAATTAACATCAGTTTGTGCCATCAAATGACGCACACTTCCGCCCTCTTGATTTAGCAATGCTGTCATCATATGAACGGGCTCAATAAATTGATGCTCTCGACCAAGAGCTAAAGATTGAGCATCGGCTATCGCCAGCTGGAATTTGCTGGTCAGTTTATCCATTCGCATCGGAAATACCCCATAATTCTTTAAGTTAGTTATTTTATGGGGGCAATCAAGCAAACTTCAAGCACTCAAATACTTCCCCTTTAATCATTCCAATATCAATAACAAAAATAGAATCGATTAACATATCCATAATATTAATAGTCATCTTCAATAAACAGGAGTAATATCCATTTTTTCTTGCTTTATCTCTGATAGATTTTACTTATGCATCAAATATCTGGCCGATGGCAGTTAGGGCTGTTGCTTTCTCTTACTACGGCTATTTTTTGGGGTATCCTTCCAATAGCATTAAAAGGAATCATGGATACTATTGATTCCTATACCATTACTTGGTATCGATTTATTGTATCGGTCGTATTGGTTGCCTTAATGCTAAAAAGAAAAAACCGTTTACCTGATTTCAAATGGCTTCATAAGCGCAACTTTCTACTACTATTTACAATCTCTATCTTAGGCTTGAGTAGTAACTATATTTTATATATGTTGGGACTAGAATTAATTACTCCAAGTGCAGCTCAAGTAGTTATTCAACTTGCACCTTTATTACTACTTATCGGAGGAGTTTTAGTTTTTAAAGAGTCTTTTAGCCGACTTCAATGGGTTGGTGTTACTCTTTTTATATTAGGCTTAGTATTGTTTTTTAATCACCGCCTTGACGCACTGTTAAGCGATCATTCTAAGTACGCTTATGGGCTCCTTCTAATCACATTAGCTGCAATTACCTGGGCAGCCTACGCTCTGGCACAAAAACAATTATTAGTTCATTATGGTTCCCAGCAAATAATGTTTATTATTTATGTTGCAGCTAGTATTATTTTTCTGCCAACATCAAACATACTCTCTGTCGTTTCGTTAAGCAGCACACAGTGGGCTCTGCTCATTTTTTGTTGTGTAAATACCGTCATTGCTTATGGGTGCTTTGCTGAAGCACTTGAACATTGGGAAGCATCTAGAGTGGGCGCAGTCATTACTATAACACCTCTTTTTACAATCGGTTTTGCTTTTCTTACTAACCTCTTTTTTCCTCAATATATTGAACTAGAAAAATTTAATTGGATAAGCATAATAGGCGCTTTTATTCTAGTGTTAGGGTCTTTAATGACAGCATTAGCCAAACGAAAAACTAAGCCATAACAGAACTTAGATGTGAGTAAATTTAACGCGGAGAAAAATCTGCCACTTCAATACGATTACGTCCGTTATTTTTAGCTTTATATAAAGCTTTGTCGGCATTTGATATTAACCTTTCTGCATCATCTGGCTCGGGAGCAATCACACTAGAAATACCAACACTCATTGTGATTTTTTCTAATGGCGAACCTTGATTAGAAATATTCTTCAATAGGATTTGCTGTCTTAACTTTTCAGCTGCCTCTTGCGCATCGTTTGCTAAAGAACCCGATAAAATAATCGCAAACTCTTCGCCACCATATCTTGCAACAAAATCTCCCGCTCGTTGAAACTCTTGTTTTAAAATAGCAGCAATTGTTTTCAAACAGTTATCGCCCTCAATGTGCCCATAACTATCGTTGTATCCTTTGAAATAGTCAATATCACAAAACAACAAAGCAATATTTGTTTTTTCTCTTGACGCTCGCCTGATTTCCGATTCCAAAACTTTATCAAAATATCGGCGATTGGCTAAGTTAGTTAGACCATCTAGAAAGGCTTGTTCCGAAAGCTTGCCATGATTCTCACTTAATTTTTGATGAGTTACTTTGCGTTGCTCTTCTTTGGTTCTCCGAGTAAATACTTCTGAAATAAGTGACCCTAAAGGTTCTAACATTTTAGTATCATCAACTTTCCAATGTTTATCATCTGATTGATGGTCTAAAGCAATCCAACCAATAACCTTTTTATTACTAAAAACAGGGATCACCATACTACTAATAGTATTAACTTGAGCATAATGTTCAGACAACCCTAAACAAAGTCCTTCTGCTGGATCTTGAGTACTTTGCAAGGGAGAAAGGCATTGAACATTCCCTTCAAGCAGAAGAGAAAATTCTTTTAAATTTTTATCTACTTCAATTTTCTTAGAAAATACGTTTAAACTATCAACGTCTTTTTTTAACCACTCTAAATAAATTTTAGCTTTAGATGTTGTCTTATCTAATAGAAAAATAGATACGCGATCTAACTTAAAAAAATTAGCTGTTTCTGAAACAACTTGAGTTACTTCATCAGAAAAATTTTCTAATTTAAGATTAATAAATCGGTGAGCAAATGCTCTCAATAAATTATTCCACATAGATTGGTACAAAAGATCGGCTTGTTGGGATTTTTCATTACTCAAATCTTCGATTGATAACAAATAATGCTCTTTATTAAATTCAACATTATTTAACGAATGGTGACGACCAATCCGACATTTTACTGGAAGCCCCTGACCGGCTTTTGTAACCAAAAGCAGTTCAAAAGGTAAAGTGAAATTAGCGGGTTCATTTGCGAATTTTTCAGTGTTTTTATTATACTGCTTTATTTCAGCCAGAAGATCGGAGTAGAAAATTTTTGGAATAATTGATTCAATTGGCTTGTTTAACATTTCATTTTCTTTATAACCAATTAATTCTGCACATTTAAAATTAAAACTCACCACATTCAAGTTATCGTCTAAAATAATTGACACTCCTGGCATCTGCTTATAGGAAACTTTACTTATATCGATAACTTCCAGTGATGGACTAGATGGTTGCTTGATTAATTGAGGTTCAAGAGCTGATTCTGATTCTAGCTGAGTTTGAAGTGCCTGATTAGGCATATTATTAATACCCGTTCTAGAATCAGTATTTGATGAGCCGTTTCTAGAGATTTTTTCGAGTAAGTTTGCGATCGAGGTCAATATATCCTTATCCTTCACCCGGCGGCTTAAATAATCATCCGCACCGGACTTCAGCAATTCAACGGCAAGCTGGTCATCTCCTTTATTAGCTAATATTACAGTTATTGCAGAAGGAACAGCCGATTTAAAACGACGTAAAACATCGATAGGATGATGATGATTAAAGTTATCCGCCAAAAAGATTACATCGCTTTCATTTTCTAATGCGAGCTGGAGGGCTTCTTCAATATTATTTTTGAAGCTAATATTGTAGCCAAATAACTTTAAATAATCGGAAACGATTGAAGAAAAATCAGGATCGGGATCAACAACTAATACAGAACGAATCACTTTTCCAATCGCTCTTTGATCAGCACTATCTGGACTTGAGTCCAATGAAAATGGCTTAATAGAACTTGTTCCCTGCGATTTACGCACTCATAACCCCTATACTACAAACATCTTTTAGGCACAGATAAATGCAATCTAAACATATCCTATTCGCTATAACTTCTTGAAATTTCAGGTTTTATTGTAATAATTATATTTATTCTGAAAAATCATAATATAACGAATATACCTCTTGAATACAGATTCACTCTATTAACCCAATAAATTAACGAGTTTTCTCGATGATTGCAAGTCTTTTGTCTCATGCCTTCTAGCGTTGCGTACAGTGCCCCATGAGAATAAATTGATTAATTATTTAGTTGATTGAAACATGCTATTCCAAAACTTTCTTGTTAAAATGCACATCTTTCGATTTATCAACAGATAAGACTCCTATTTCATGAATAAAAATTTACTCTTGTTAAGCAGCTCTCGTGTTGGGGATTCAGGTTACTTGGAGCAAGCTCTACCCAACATCAAAGAGTTTTTATCGGATAAAATCGATAAGAAAAAAACACTTTTATTTATCCCCTATGCAGGCATTTCGATCGGTTTTGAACAATACGAAAAGCTCGTTCAAGAGGCGTTTGGAAAAATCCAACTCGAAATCCAATCTATTCACCACTTTGATGATAAATTACAGGCCATCAAGTCTTGTTCCGCTATAATTATTGGCGGGGGTAATACTTTTTCCTTATTAAAGGAACTTTATCAAAACAACTTGATCGAACCAATTCAAAACGCCATTAGTGAAGGTATTCCCTACATCGGCTGGAGCGCAGGTTCTAATATTGCCGCGCCAACGATTCGTACGACTAATGATATGCCAATTGTTGAACCACCTTCATTTGATGCACTTAATCTTTTACCTTGGCAAATTAATCCTCATTACATAGAAGGAAATCCTCCCGGACATAACGGTGAAACACGTCAACAAAGACTCGAAGAGTTCTTAATTGCTAATCCTAAAAAGCAAATTATTGCCTTACCCGAAGGAGCCGGACTCAGATTATCAAATGGAAACTTGCACTATTTTGGCCAAGATTCTGGCTGGATATTTAATCACCAAGAAAAAATAAGTATTCATAATAATACCGATTTAAAACAACTACTTAAAAGCAATGATTAACTCTAGCGATAATATCTACGCCCAAAAACAGTCAGCTAACCCTTTTCAATTTGATGAAAAAGTAGCTGCGGTTTTTCCTGACATGATCGAACGTTCGGTTCCCGGTTATGCAGACGTTATTCATCACATCAGATTATTATCGTCAATTTACATATCGTCTAAAACAAACTGCTATGATTTAGGTTGCTCATTAGGTGCAGCCACTTTAGCGATGAGTTGCGGAAATAAACAACCTGATGTGGAAATCATTGGTGTCGATAATTCTTTGGCGATGATAGAAAGATGCCGCAATAATATTGATAATTTCAAACACCAAACACCAATCAAGTTAATCAAAGAAAATATTCAGAATGTTGATATTAAAAATGCCAGCATGGTGGTATTAAACTATACCCTCCAGTTTATCCCTCAAGTCGAAAGGTATGAAGTGTTAAATTGCATTTTTAAAGGAATGGTTTCAGGAGGGATACTAGTTTTATCTGAAAAAATTATTTTCTCAGATCAGCGAATTAATCAACTGATGATCGAGCTTCACCATCAATTTAAAAGAGACAATGGTTATAGCGAGCTGGAAATCAGCCAAAAGCGTAACGCTTTGGAAACTGTATTAGTTCCAGAAGAACGCAATAGTCACATTGAACGTCTACAAAAGATTGGTTTCAATCACGTCGGTTGCTTACAACAAAAACTTAATTTTGCGACTTTTATCGCCATCAAAGCATAACAAATGATTAATTATCTCGAGCTCCACAAAGCAATTCAGTCATCCAGAGTCGCGCCATGGCATAAATTTTTATTAGATGCGGTGACCCAAAAATTAAAAACTTATACTCATGGTGAACTTGAAATTTGGCAAACTTTAATTTCACAACTCCCTGAAATTCCAGTTAAAAACGTCGACTTAACTAAGTCTGTTTCCATTGAACCGATTGAGCCTCTAAGCCTCGATCAAAAACAACAACTCACCCAGCAATTGAAACAGCTTCACCCTTGGCGTAAAGGGCCGTTTAATCTATTTGGTATTCAGATTGATACAGAATGGCGCTCTGATTGGAAATGGGAGCGAATCCAACCTCACATTGCGTCATTAAAAGACAAAAGTATTCTTGATGTCGGCTGCGGTAATGGTTATCACTGCTGGCGAATGCTGGGAGAGCAAGCGCGCTTCGTTTTAGGCATTGATCCATCTCAGAAATATTTAACTCAGTTTTCTGTCATGCAAAAATACATCAATAATCCTAAATGCCACTTTTTACCGCTCGGTATTGAAGATATGCCAGAAGATATGGAAAATGATGGATTTGACAGTGTCTTTTGCATGGGGGTTTTATATCACAGGAAAGATCCCATTAACCTTCTGTATCAATTGAAAAACCTGCTCACCCGTGGCGGTGAACTCATTTTAGAAACCCTAGTTGTTGACGGTGATTCATCAACCGTTTTAGTTCCAAGTGGCCGATATGCCCAAATGAGAAATGTTTGGTTTTTACCTTCGATACAGATGTTGGAACTCTGGCTAAAGAAATGTGGCTTTACCAATGTCAGAACCGTCGATATCAATCAAACAAGAATCGAAGAACAACGTACAACCGAATGGATGACCTTTCATTCACTAGAAGATTTTTTAGATGAGCAAGATTTGAATATAACAAAAGAAGGCTATCAAGCGCCAAAAAGGGCCACGCTAATTGCAAACAAACCGTAAATTTGAAAAAAAAATCATCTAGTTTAATTACTGTAACAACTCCATTTTGTGGTCTATAATTTGGGTGTATTAATTTATTTCGACTGAGTTTTCGATCTAGCGCTCTCAGCTACAAGTACTTAGGTTATTGAGATTCTTCATGGAATTGTGAACTTGTTCCTTCTATATTCATGAAAAGAAGATAACCTTATATCAAACGAAGAGATTAACCATCTTCTTAGAGTCGGGATAAATTTAGAAATTTGAGGTACCCGTAAATGCATCTTTCCACCCAAGAAATTCCAGTACACAGCCTGCAAATCGGCATGTATGTGTCGCGCTTGGATGTGCCTTGGGTTCAGACTCCCTTCCCTATTCAGGGTTTCCACATCACAAAACAAGAACAACTAGAGCAACTCGCTCTTTATTGCAACAAAGTTTATGTTGACCGCTTTTTAAGTAAAGTGGACGTAAAATCTAACCTATCACTGACACCTAAACAACCAAAACAGGATGATTTATTAGATTCAAAAACAAGACGTTTGATGAATGAAAAAGCTCGCTTCAAGCCTGCTGTTGAAAACTACGTCATATCAAGTAAATTAAAAAAAGAAGTGAATAAAGCTAGTCGGCTTTACGCTGACATTAACGGACAAATGGCTGTCGTTTTTCGTGATATGACCAAAAATGGCTTTGTTAATGTCCCCCAAGTAAGAGCCGCTTGTACTGAAATGGTCAATAGTGTGATCAGAAACCCCGACGCCCTTGCATGGTTATGCCGGATCAGTTCTGCTCACCAAGCACTTCATGAGCAAGCGATTCGCTCTGCAATATGGGGAATTATTTTTGGTCGGCATTTAGGTTTATCAAAACAAGATCTAAGAGATATTGGCACCGCTTTAATGCTTTCTCCAATTGGTAAAACATCATTACCACAAGAGCTATTATATGGAGAGTTAACGCCAGAAGAAAAGGCAATCTACCAAAGCCATATAAATCTAACCTTGACTGAAACAGAAAAAATGTTTTCTTCTAGTCATCAAGTTAATTACATTTTATCGGCCTACTGCGAAAGAAATAATGGAACGGGTTACCCAAGAAACCTAGTTGGCAATCGTATCCCATTTTTAGCTCGCATTGCTGGACTTGCTAGCCATTATGAAGAGCTGATTAATCCACTGAATGCCAAAGAAACATTAACTCCCGTTGAAGCTATATCAACCCTTTATAACGAGAGAGGTAATCTATTTCAAATTGAATTGATAGAATCATTTATTCAAGCAATAGGTATTTATCCAACAGGTAGTCTAGTCAAACTAACCAACAGTGCTATTGGCATCGTAATGGAACAACCCAAAGATTCTCGTTTAAGACCCAAAGTCGCCATTATAAAAAACGGAATGAACGTCACACTAGAAAAACCGCAAGTGATCAATTTAACTAATAATCCGACTGATAGATTTGGTATGCCACTTCAGATAGAAAAAAGCCTGAAAAGCTCTAGTCTAGAAATTGATTCTCACGAACTTCATGAAAAGCTTTTTTCAAGAAGCGATTGGTTTTCTTTTTTAAGAGTTTCTTAAAATTTCTTAGCCTACACAATCGCAATCAAATTTATTTATCCTTCACCAGTGATGTTTTTAACCCTTCTTTTTAACTAATTTATCAAGCTCTGTCTGAATAAAAATATCCATTTGTTGCTCTAAGATATCAAGCGGAATTGAGCCGTTTGCGAGAATAGCGTCATGAAACAATCGAATATCAAAACTATCCCCTAATACATCCTCTGCTTTTTTTCTAATTTCAATAATTTTTAATTCTCCGAGCTTGTAACTCAAAGCTTGGCCAGGCCAGCTAATGTATCGATCAACCTCAGTTTGAATATTATGTTTCGATAATGCTGAGTTTTCCTCTAACAATTTAATTGCTTGCTCCCGAGTCCAACCAAAAGCGTGAATACCCGTATCAATAACTAAACGAGCCGCGCGCCACATTTCATAAGAAAGACGTCCAAAATCACTATAAGGATCTTGATAAAAACCAGCCTCAATTCCAAGCTTTTCACAATAAAGTGCCCAACCTTCTCCAAATGCTGAGATATAAGAAAAACGTCTAAAATTAGGTATATTCTCTAACTCTTTATTTAGTGCTCCTTGCAAATGATGACCGGGAACCGCTTCATGAAGCGTTAAACTTTCAAGAACATATAAGGGTCTTTTATCCAAAGCGTAGGTGTTGACCCAATAAGTACCAGGGCGTGTGCTATCTAACGGTGCTGGTACATAACGTCCAGTCGTGTATTTAGGCGCGATTGAATCAGGAACAGGCTCTACAGCATACGGTTGCCTCGGCAATTTAGTAAAGAACTTTGGTAATTGGCCGTCCATTTTTTTAGCTATATAAGACGCTTCTTTAATAAGCTCTGTGGGTGTTTTAGCGTAGAACTGAGGGGATTCTCTTAGAAATTTTAGAAAGGCTTTAAAATCACCTTTAAATTCAAGCGAATCGATAATACCCTGCATCTCGCCTCTAATCCGCTTAACTTCACTCAAGCCAATTTTATGGATTGCTTCAGCGCTTAAGGTGCCAGTTGTATAATCCAATATTTGCTGCTGATAATATTGTTTTCCATTTGGAAAACCATAGGCTCCTAACGACTTTTTAGTATTTGGGATATAAGTCTTCTCAAAATAGTTAGCTAGATCTTTATATGCAGGCATGATCTCTTTCTCGATAATATATCTAGCCTTTTCAGTTAAATTCCCCTTGTCAGCCGCGCTCATAGAGTCAGGTAAAGATTTAAAAGGTGCATAAAAAGGACTTTGCTCGACAGAGTCTTTTTCTTGTTTATGAATAACTTCAGTGAAGCCTTTCATAACCACTTTCGGCATTGAATAGTTTCTGGCTAAACCAGCATTCATATTAGCTATATTTTGAGCAAAGAATTGAGGCACTTTTTCTAACCGAGAAAGATAAGAAAGGTAATCGTTTTTGGACTTGAATTCTGTGGTGACTGGCAAACGTGCAACGCTGGTATGAAAACCAGAATCAGCAAGAAATGGGATTTGATATGCCTTAAAAGAAAGCTCTTCAGCACGGTTTAATAATTGTTGCTTAAAAATTTGATAGTTAATTTTGTCACTATTAGACAATGAGTCAAAATCAATTTTTGCAAGTTTAGCAATAAATCCTTTGGTAATTTCTAGCCATTGTTGTTGAGCAGCTTCCGATACATCTGACAACTGATCCGCTTTCGAAGCGTCACCCATAGATTGAGCGAACTCGGGAAAACGCTCCATTCTTGCCTGCCATTCATCATTAAATATTTCATGTAGCGGCTCAGATTGATGCTTATCTGCATGAGCATCACTGAGAAAACTCAACAAGATGATGAAAAAACTGACTATATTGACCTTATCAAATTTCATTTTTTAGCTCTCTCTAGAGTTTAGCTAGAGCCAAATAAAATCTGAGCCATAGCAAGGAATTAATGCATTCCCGTTTTTAGAAGTTTGACAAAATTACAAGGGCGAAACTCTAAAGTCAATTGTTCTTTAATAATCTTTGTCCAAGCTGTTTTACAAGCTCCTGTTGATCCGGGTAAACAAAAAACAACCGTATTGTTCGCAAGACCTGCCATTGCTCGACTTTGAATGGTTGAACTGCCAATCTCATCATAGGATACCTGACGAAATAGCTCACCAAACCCAGGCATCGTTTTATCCAATAGAGGTGTAATCGCTTCGGGCGTTGAATCTCGACCATAAAAACCTGTTCCACCGGTGATAATGACCGAATGAATCGACTCATCCGCAATCCATTGTGAAAGAGCTGCTCTAATTTGATAGATATCATCAATTACAATCTTTCGAACTGCTAACTGATGCCCCGCCGCTTCAACTTCAGAGATTAAATATCCACCTGATTTATCTGTTTCAATGTTCCGAGTATCAGAAACCGTTAATACTGCAATGTTTAATTGCCCCATAAATCTCACCTATTTAATTGATTAACCTAATCAAATTTATTAAAAGAACGTCATTGACTCATTCTATTTCAACTTAGTCGATATACCGATGATTATATCAACCGAAACCTCCCAAATCGAACTGATTCTTGATATAGGTCATTATCATGGATCTTGATAAAACCGTCGACATCTCTTCATCTTTACACTGCAATTTTTTCAGGTATACTTGCGCCCAACTAGCCTTTGTTTGTATGTATTTAACGACTTTTCAAGTGTGCTAGACCGCTTTTAAACAATTCAATTTTCAATAACAGCTAACACCATTGTTGCTATCCTAGTATGGATGCATTGTATCTTTGTTAGTTAATTATCCGCAGAGGTGACTTTAAAATGCAAGCTCTATTAACCATAGCCGTTCGAGCAGCAAGAAAAGCTGGTGATTTTATCATTCGAGAAACGAATCATATTAGTTCGGTCGAAAGCAAGTCAGCCCATGATTATGTCACTAATGTTGACACTGCAGCAGAAAAACTGATTATTGAAACAATTTCGCACGCCTATCCTGACCACGGATTTCTTGGCGAAGAAAGTGGACAAAGTGGTGATAGCGACTATCAATGGGTCATAGATCCAATCGACGGCACAACCAATTATATTCGTAGAGTTCCTCATTGGGCGGTTTCAATTGCTTGTAAATATAAAGGTCGTACTCAAATTGGAGTGGTGTTTGACCCAAGTAAAGGTGAATTATTTACCGCTGTCAAAGGTCGTGGCGCTCAGTTTGATAACAAGAAAATGCGTGTTAGTAACACAAAAGGTCTAGAGCATAGCTTAATCGCAACCGGTTTTCCTTTCAGAGATGAAAAAAAGCTAGCCGAGTATTTAGATATTTTCGCCAAACTTTTTCCTCACTGTTCAGATATGAGGCGTGCGGGTTCGGCGGCTCTAGACTTAGCTTATGTTGCTGCTGGCCGCTTTGATGGGTTTTGGGAATTCGGTTTAAGCCCTTGGGATACAGCGGCTGGGGCACTATTAGTTGAAGAATCTGGGGGAATGGTTGCCGATTTACAAGGAAATCCCAATTATGAGAAACAAGGTTCAATTTTGGCAGCAAACCCCAAAGCATTTAAAACAATGTTGCAACTAATTAATCAAAAAAATGATTCATAAACCTAAACAATAACTTAGAGCAAAGAACTTACTTGACTGTTTTGCTTGGTTATTAGAGAATAGGGCTTGTTAATTATTAAGAAATAGGTTGTCTTATGCGTCTTACTACTAAAGGTCGATATGCGGTAACTGCGGTACTGGATTTAGCGCTCAATTGCGACGATAAACCCGTTAATCTGAGTGATATTTCTGAACGACAGGCCATTTCCCTTTCCTATTTAGAGCAGTTATTTTCTAAATTACGGAAAGACGGTATTGTAAGAAGTATTAGAGGTCCCGGTGGTGGTTATTTACTAAACAGACCTCAAGAAGATATCAGCGTGGCTCATATAATTAACGCTGTAAATGAATCTATAAGACTCTCCCGTTGTGACGGAAAAGCAAACTGTCATGATGGCAAGCAATGTTTAACTCACAACCTTTGGGTTGATTTAAGCACTAGAATTAATGATTTTCTTGATAATATAAACATTGGTGATCTTATTAGACAGCATCAGCAGTTTTCTCAGGACAATCAAGCAAAAATAGATGAAAACATTACCGATCGAATCGAGATAACATCTTTTCCATCTTAAAGCTTTAACCATGAAATACACTAAGAATATTGAGATAACAAATAATGTCTGATGTCATTGATGATTATGTAAACACTGAATACGAAGCGGGATTTGTCACTCAAGTTGACTCAAATACCATCGCTCCAGGAATAAGTGAAGACGTAGTCCGATTTATCTCCGCAAAAAAAAATGAACCTGAATGGCTACTAGAATGGCGTTTAAAAGCATTTAATCACTGGAAGACCATGCAAGAGCCTGATTGGGCTCATTTAAATTATCCTAAAATTGATCTGGATGAAGTTTCTTTTTATTCAGCCCCCAAAAGCATGGAAAATGCACCAAAAAGTCTTGACGAGGTCGATCCGGAACTGATTGCGACTTATAACAAGTTAGGAATTCCATTGCATGAACAAGAAGTTCTTGCTGGTGTCGCAGTTGATATTGTTTTCGACTCTGTTTCTATCGCAACCACTTTTAAAGCCAAACTTGCTGAAGCCGGTGTCATCTTTTGCCCTATCTCTGAAGCGGTTCATACACATCCCGAATTAATTAAAAAATACCTTGGCAGTGTCGTCCCCCAAAAGGATAATTATTTCGCCGCATTAAACTGCGCTGTTTTTAGTGACGGCTCTTTTGTTTATATTCCTAAGGGTGTCCGATGTCCGATGGAGCTATCAACTTATTTTAGAATCAATGAAGCCAAAACTGGACAGTTTGAACGTACTCTCATAATTGCTGAAGAATCAAGTTATGTTAGTTATCTTGAGGGATGTACTGCTCCCATGCGGGATGAAAATCAATTACACGCAGCCGTTGTTGAATTAGTCTGCATGGACAATGCAGAAATTAAGTATTCAACGGTTCAAAATTGGTATCCGGGTGATGAAAACGGACTCGGCGGAATTTATAACTTTGTTACTAAACGAGGTGTTTGTCATAAGAGTGCCAAAATTTCTTGGACTCAAGTAGAAACAGGCTCAGCGATAACTTGGAAATACCCTTCAGTTATTTTAAGAGGCGATCATAGTATTGGCGAATTTTATTCCGTAGCACTGACTAGAAACTATCAACAAGCTGATACCGGTACAAAAATGATACATCTCGGAAAAGATACCAAGTCTACCATTATATCGAAAGGAATTTCAACCGGAAAAAGTTCAAATGCTTATCGTGGTTTGGTAAGAATGAGCCCTAGAGCCGATGGTGCACGTAATTTTACCCAGTGTGATTCACTACTAATCGGCGACCAATGCGCGGCACATACCTTCCCCTACATTGAAAGCAAACACCCCAACGCAATCATAGAACACGAAGCGACCACCTCGAAAGTAAGCGAAGACCAATTATTTTTATGTATGCAGCGAGGGATCGATGCCGAAAAATCGGTATCCATGATAGTCAACGGTTTTTGTAAAGAAGTTTTTAAAGAGCTTCCTATGGAATTCGCAGTAGAAGCAGGAAAATTATTAGAAGTCAGCCTAGAAGGTTCGGTCGGATAATCCATTTCTTTATCACATTATTTAGAAGTATTAATTAGAGAGCTTTACATGTTAAGCATTAAAAATTTAGAAGCAAAAGTTGAAGATAAAACAATCCTAAAAGGGCTTTCTTTGGAGATCAAACCTGGAGAAATACACGCAATCATGGGACCCAATGGTTCTGGAAAAAGCACCTTAGGTTATGTTCTTTCGGGTCGAGACGGTTATGAAGTTACAGGTGGTAGCGCAACATTAAATGGTGAAGATATTTTGTCTTTAGATGCGGATGAGCGAGCAAAAAAAGGATTGTTCTTAGCCTTTCAATATCCAGTAGAAATCCCTGGTGTCAGTAATATGGAATTCTTGAAAGCGAGTGTTGATACGGTAAGAGATTACCAAGGAAAAGAACCACTCGATACCATTACTTTTATGAAACAAGCAAGAGAGAAATGTAGCGAAGTTAATCTTGATCCTAATTTCCTAAAACGAGGCGTTAACGAAGGATTTTCCGGCGGTGAAAAAAAACGCAACGAAATCATGCAAATGATGATGCTAGAACCTTCACTTTGTATTCTTGATGAAACAGATTCTGGACTTGATATCGATGCTCTTCAAGTGGTCGCTAATGGAGTAAATGCGTGTCGTGATGAAAAGCGTTCTTTTATCATTGTCACTCATTACCAACGATTGCTTGATTATATTGTTCCAGATAAAGTCCACGTTTTATCGGATGGCCAAATAATTAAATCAGGTGGTAGAGAGCTTGCGCTAGAACTCGAAGAAAAAGGATATAGCTGGATTGAAAAGGCCTAACAAACAATGACCCATTCTTTTCAACTATCCCCTAACAAACTATCTTCCGAAGACTTTAAACACTCTTTAAGATCTGGTCAGAATGAATGGTTAATAGATTTCCGTGTAGATGCTTATTCAAGCTTCCTTCGTCAACCTATTCCTTCTAGAAAGATTGAACATTGGAAATATAATGATGTCTCCTTTCTCAAGGATATAAATTTTCAGTTATCAGATAATCATGTAAACAAAATTAAATTTGATAAGTCACAGCAAATTTTTGATGATGCTATTACCTGTGTTTTTATCGATGGTTGCTATTCAGCCGCTGATTCAAATAACATTAATGAACTAGATATTCGTATTACTCGATTTTTAGATGCAAACAATCAACAAATTGATAACATTTCAAAAATATTAAATCTTTCTAAACAAGAAAGAAACTCTCTGGTTCAGTTAAATAACGCTTTATCATCAGATGGTATTTATATTGAAATTGAAGCAAATAAAAAAATATCTAAGCCTATTTATTTACTTTATATCAATTCGAATCAACCAGATAATCAATTGTCGAACAATCAAGTAATAATTAACTGTGGTCAAGGGAGTGAATCACTCATTACCGAACATTTTATTACTTCTGATAAAATTGACTGCAGCAAAAATAATTTATCATTACAGCAAACTATTATTCATCTAGAAGACCAAAGCCATTGTGAGCATTATCGGCTAAATTTAGAATCTAAAACATCCAAACAAGTAAGTCGATGTCTTTCAGTTTTAGCTAGCCATGCTAAACTAAATAGTTTTTATTATTCTAATGGTTCTTTACTCAACAAAACTGATATTGATGTTTATCATCAAGGCGTTGCAGCTGAAGCTAATTTAACTGGTATCTATTTGCCATCAGAAGAACTGACGATTGATTATCATACTAATGTGGAACATCAAGTTCCTCACTGTCAAACAAGAGAGGCCTTTAGGGGCATTGTGGCGGATTCATCCAAAGCAACTTTTAATGGTAAGATCCACATTTTTAGAGATGCGCAAAAATCAGATGCTCAACTTAACAATAAAAATTTGTTATTAACCAATCGCGCAGAAATAAATACAAAACCAGAACTTGAAATATATGCCGATGATGTTGTTTGTGCACACGGAGCAACAATTGCAAAGATTGACGATAAGTCCATCTATTATTTGCAAACTCGAGGCATTAATAAAACTCGTGCAAAAAAGATGCTTAGTATTGGATTTATTAATGAATTATTAGATCAAGCAAATAATAAAACCGTTAATCAGTTTTTGCATCAACAAGTTCAAGCTTGTTTATCCGATATCAGCTAGAAAGAGACAACTAAAGAAATTTAACCATGCAAGATATCAAATACCAGAATAAACCTTCATTTGATGTGGAAAAAGTCCGAAATGACTTCCCTATATTATCTCAGTCGGTTAATGGATCCCCATTAGTTTATTTTGACAATGGAGCAACCGCTCAAAAACCTGAGTCTGTTATTGAAGCGATTAGTCACTATTATCGAACAACTAACTCAAATGTTCATAGAGGCGCTCATTATTTAAGTGATAAAGCCACCCAGGAATTTGAGCAAGCACGAAGCGACATTCAACACTTTATCAATGCAAAATATCGAGAAGAAATCATATGGACTCGAGGTACGACTGAATCGATTAACTTAGTCGCACAATCTTGGGGAATAAAAAGCCTATCCGAAAATGACGAAATAATTATTTCAACTTTAGAACACCATTCTAATATTGTTCCTTGGCAATTGTTGTGTGAACAAACAGGGGCTAAATTAAGAGTCATTGAAGTAAAACCAAACGGTGCACTAGATATAGATAATTATAAGCAGTTATTAAACTCAAAAACTAAATTAGTAGCCATAGGTCATGTATCCAATGCACTTGGTGTTATCAACCCTATTAAGGAAATAATTGAACTAGCTCGTCAATATGACACTAAAATATTAATAGATGGCGCCCAAGCGGCTCCCCATCTATCTATCGACGTACAGGCTTTAGATTGTGATTTTTATGCACTGTCTGGACATAAAATGTTTGCTCCGATGGGGATTGGTATTTTGTACGGCAAAAAGGAAATTTTAGATTCAATGCCACCTTGGCAAGCGGGCGGAGAAATGATTGAAAAAGTAACTTTTGAAAAGACAACATTCAACCAGTTGCCCTACAAATTTGAAGCAGGAACCCCAAATGTTTCTGGAGCAATTGGTATTGCCGAAGCGGCTAAGTATCTATTAAATTTCAATCGTCAACAAGTTGAAGATTACGAAGCTTTTTTATTAGATTATGCGACTGAAAAATTAACTACTATCGATGGTTTAAATATTGTTGGATATAATTGTCCTAAAGTTTCCGTCATTAGTTTCAATATTGAAGGTTGCCACGCTCAAGACATTGGAATGATGCTTGATCAACAAGGTATTGCGGTTAGAACGGGCCATCATTGCACTATGCCTTTAATGGAAGCATTAAAGGTTAATGGTACAGTAAGAGCTTCTTTCTGTTTTTATAATACAACCGAAGAAATTGATCGACTCTGTACCGCGATCGAAAAAGCCAAATCAATGTTGATTTAACTAAGGTGAAACTTGTGAATAAGGTCAAAAAATTTGTTCCTTCAAATGAAGTTCCTGTCAGCTTTACTGGCAAAGCAATTTCACATTTGGAAAATCAAGTAGAAAAGCAATCTGCAAAAGGAATTCTATTTAACGTTAAAGAAAGCGGCTGCTCAGGACTAAAATATCTTTTAGAACTAGCCTTTGAAATCGATAATGAATCAAAATGCTTCGCAATAACTGACAATTTAAACCTTTATATCAACGCGAAAATTATTGAGTTTATTCGAGGTACTGAAATCGATTATGTGCAAGAAGGTGTTAATCATCGTTTAGATTTTAAAAACCCAAATGCAACGGCTAGTTGTGGCTGCGGTGAAAGTTTTAGCGTTGTAAAACAATCATGATTTCTTCTAGCTATCAAAATCGTAAAATGGTGGTTGCTCTCTATGATTGCCCTGCCCGTTTGGTTCCCGCAGGAACCCGGATCATGATCCCTAAAGATACCTTCGTAACTATTACTCAAGATCTCGGTGGAAATTATACCGTTGCTGTTAATGGTAATATGGCACGCGTAGATGGTACTGATGCGGGCGCTTTAGGTTTAAAAGCCGAACAACTTAATTTTGAAAAACCTAGCGATGAATTTATTTCCGAAGAACAAGTAGAGCAAGCTTTAAAAAGTATTTATGACCCTGAAATCCCAGTTAACCTTGTTGACCTAGGTTTAATCTATAATGTTGAAATAAATCAAAAAAATAAATCAATTCAAATTACGATGACTCTAACGGCTCCAGGATGTGGAATGGGGCCAGTACTTATTAGCGATATAAAATATCGCGTCGCAAAAGTACCTAATGTTGAAAATGTTGATGTCGAATTAGTTTTTGATCCGGCATGGAGCAGAGAAATGATGAGCGACGAAGCAAAACTAGAAACCGGAATGTTTTTTTAGTATGAATACAAGCGATGATATTGTTGAAAACATCAGTTTTTTTGATAGCTGGGAAGATCGTTATCGATATATGATCGATCTTGGAAAAGAAATTCCAATAATGGATGATTCTTTAAAAACTGACGATAAAATCATCCCCGGATGTCAAAGCCAAGTCTGGCTAAATTTTGAAAAACAAGATAACCGATTTATATTTCAAGCAGATAGTGATGCACTAATTGTAAAAGGTCTCTTAGCCATAGTCTTGGCAGCCTACAATAACAAAACAGCTGAAGAAATTTTAGCTTTTGATATTGAGGAATATTTTGCAAAACTTGATTTGATAAAGCATCTAAGCCCAACACGTGGTAATGGACTTAAAGCCATGGTAGAAAAAATTAAGAATATCGCTAAAAATTAATTTAATAATATTCCCGTCAATTTTATCAATTTTTTTCTAATCAACTCTCAACTAATTCTCGTTCTACCAATTCATTATTTTCTTTTAATGGCTTAATCAATAAAAGCATCACTGGCAATAAAGTGAGATTTGCAAGCAACGCAACTAACATCGCTAAACTGGTAAACAAGCCAAAATAGATTGACGGCATAAAGTTCGATAACACTAAGACCGAAAAACCAACAATAATCGTAATAGATGTAAAGTACATCGCTCTTGCAATGGTATCGTGACAAGCGTACATCGCCTTAGTGTAATCACCGTTTTTTTTGTGCTCAAACTTAAAACGGTGAATATAATGGATTGTGTTATCCACTGCAATTCCAATACTAATCGCTGCAATAGTAATGGTCATCATATCTAATGGTATTCCTGACCATCCCATCAAACCTAAAACGAAAAATGCGCCTATCAAATTAGGGAACATACCAATAACCGCAAGTTTCCACGAACGGAAAAGTACAATAAACATTGCCATAATAATTCCAAATACAACACCCAAGGTTAGGATCTGAGATTTAAATAAGCTCTCAAGCATATTGTTATAAAGAATTAACATTCCGGTAAAATGAAAATGTTCTTCAGAAATTTTTAATTCTTGAGTTAAGAAATTAGAAATGTCTGCTAGCAGTTTATTACGGTTTAAATTTGGATCGGATTCTTTAACCCGAATTAAAAAACGCACTTCATCATTTTCCCGGTCATAGAATGGTGACATAACTTGATCTCTTAAGTCCTTTGGAATTTTTTTTTCTAGCAAAGAAAGTTCGAAATCATCAAGCCGTTGATTGCCATTAATTTGTTCTACAATTTGTAATCCAGCGGACAAAGAAAGTACTTTTCCTGTCACTTCAATTCCAGAAAGAAAATTTTGAATTTTATGTAATTTTTCAATGCCGTAAGATGTCATCCATAATCGAGGCGACTCATCAGAGTCTATATCAGCAAATGCGTCATCAAACTCTTCATCCTCAAATTCATCATCTTCGCTCTCTTCTTCAACGAAAGCAAAATCAGCTTCAATAGCACCTCGCTCAATGATTATTTCAAGCGGAGTCGTGCCGCCCAATCTAGTATCAATCACCTTCATCCCTTGGTGAATTTCTGTATCTGTTTTAAAATAATCGATAAACCGATTATCCACTGACAAATAAATAATTCCCCATGCACTGACACTGCTCACAAGTAAGGCTATAGCTGCCACTTGCCAACGCCATTTATCACTCACTCGAGCCAAAGTATTTGTAAAGGCAAAAAACGCTCCCTTTTTTCTCTCATCTAACGATGTTTTTTTACGAAGAAGCATTAATAGGGGAAAGAATGTAAAAGCAATAACGAAGGCTAAACTAACACCCATAATCATCATCTTACCAAAATCAATAACTGGTCGAATATCGCTGACCATAAGAGAACCAAACGCAACAATTGTTGTTAGGCTGGTATAGGCGCAGGGAGTAAACATTGAGGAAAGGGTTTCATACACTTTCTCGTTATAGCTGAGCATGTCGAAATCACGCTCAACTTGCCTAAATCTTACAATTAAGTGAATCATTAAAGACATTGTAATAATTAACAAAAGCGCAACAAAGTTTGAAGAAATGACTGTAACCGGCCAGTCCAACCAGCCTAACAGACCAATTGCAGTTACAGCAGTGATAATACAACAGCCGAGAGTAATAATAATCCAACGAACTCTTCTAAAAATAAACGCTTGGATCAAAATTAATATAACAAATACTCCAATACCAAAAACCACGAGGTCGCTTTTAACGTAAGCGACCATATCATGAGCAATCATCGGAACACCACCAAGGTATATTTTGGCAACATCGCTATAACCTTTTTTTAACTCTCGAATTCCATTAATAACAATATCATTACGCACAGCCACCTCATCAGCAAGCAGTCTTAACTCATTCTTAAGATTTTGCATGGCAGCCAATTCATATGGGGTTAATCCCTCAACCTTACGTTGTTTCCACTGAAGCTTTCTTAACTCATCATTTAGTTTAAAATAATTCTTATTTCCTTTAAGGTTAGCTTGTAATGCTGTTATTTCACCATCTTTACTGATCAATAGATTCTGGTAAAGTGGGATGCCCATCATGTCTTTTTTAGCCTTAGCTAGATCAATCCCCTCATCCTTAACAAAATAAATATCATCTTCTATATTAGCCAAACTAACAGTTTCAGGGTCAAAAATTGGCGCATCAATCATTGATATAACCGTCTCTACATCCGGTAACGATGCGATTTGATCACGTAAAGCGCTTAATTGTTTGATAGAGTCAGGAGAAAAAAGAGGTTTTTCTGGAGCAAAAGTAATAAAAAGGTAGTCATCAGTACCGTACTTCTTTTTGACCTTACGATAATATTCTAATGATTGGTCATTTTCTAGTACTAGAGAGTCAGCAGATGCATCCATTCGAAAAGAATCGGCATGCGATGAAACAATAAATACAACACCCATTACAAGTATGAATGAAACGAGAGTATGACTTACAAAAAAATTGTTATATAAATATTTTAGCCAATTAGGCATATTTTTTCCTATAAAACTCATTAGCAAATGCTTAACTTAGAGCACTTGGTTGTCCAAATTAACTATATTTATCAGTATTATGACTATTTTATAACGCCTAGATTAAAGCAGCCAACATTATTTACTACAAAGGTGAACATAAGCTGAATAATGCTCATTAAGCTCCGTTCTCAATAACATATATCCTAATCTTTGCATTTCAAACAAAAATACAATAATGTAAGCAGAATCAAAATTTATATCTAAGTAACTTTATGAAAATATATTCAAGATCCTCTACCATTATATTATTTTTCTTTCTGACAGCATGCCAATCAGCCTATTACGGTGCACTAGAAAAAGTGGGAATTCATAAACGAGATGTCTTAGTTACCCGTGTAGAAAAAGCCAAGGACAGTCAGCAGGAAGCTAAAGAACAGTTTAAAACGGCATTAGAAAAGTTCAAGTCAGTTACTCAGTTTGATGGTGGCGATTTAGAGGCCACATATAACAGTCTTAACGATGAATACGAAGATAGCAAAGAATTAGCGGATGATATTCGCTCACATATTTCAGATATAGAAAATGTATCTGATGCAATGTTTGATGAATGGGATACGGAGTTAGATCAATACACTAATCAGTCTTTAAGAAGAAAAAGTGCACAACAGCTTGCTTCGACTAAAAGACAATATAATAAATTGATTAAAACAATGAAAAATGCTGAAAAAAGTATGGATCCCGTATTAAATATTTTTAAAGATCAGGTTCTCTATTTAAAACATAACCTAAATGCTAGAGCTATCGCATCACTAAAAGGTGAAATATCTACCATCGAATCAAACGTGTCTCGCTTAATTAAACAAATGAATACTTCTATTGATGAAGCTGATCGATTTATCCAATCGATAAATAACAAATAGTGTTCTACCCAGTTTTCAAAGCGTTCAAAATTCTGTGTCAGTTTAACTTAAATATCCCTCCCCTCCTTCGAAGCAGCCTCCAAAATCTAAACCTATTTACTAGGATGAAATCATTAAAACTGTAATCTGTTTCTTCAATTAAAGGTAATGTTTTTGGATGTCTATTATCATATTGGAGGCTGGAAGTAAGTCTGTGGGTTATAGAAGAGTCAGTTTAGATCAAAAGGTTTAATCCATGCTATCAACACCGGAAGCAATAGTAGATTGGCAATCAAAGCCATTATCATGGCTATAACAGTCAATAGAGAAAAATATATCGTTGGTACAAAATTAGACAGCATTAATAAAGAAAAACCGATCACAATGGTCATAGATGTATAAAAAATAGCATAACCAATACTGTTATGAGAAAGGTGAATAGCCATAAGATAATTGCGTTTTTGCGTGATTTCTTTTTTATAGCGATGAATATAATGGACAGTATCATCAACCGCTATACCCATAGCTATCGCTGCGATAGTAATAGTCATCATATCAAGCGGGATGCCCACCCACCCCATTAAACCAAAAACACTCGATACGCTAATGATATTTGTCAAGATTGCAATCAAAGCAATTTTAAAAGACTTAAACAGTATCAAGAACATAATACTCAAGACTAATACAACCAATCCAAGCGTTTTTATTTGTGAGTTAAACAGCGTTTGTAGCATATTGTTATAAAGTAACATCATGCCAGCAAGCTGTACACTCTCAACTTCGAGATCGGCCACTACAGGTAATTCTCGTCTAATTTTCTTGAGTAATGCGTCTCTTCGCAAGTTTTTATTAGAATCAATCATACGAGTGCTAAATCTAACTTGATTGTGTTCTAAGTCCAGATAAGGATTAATTGTTAAATCACGAAATTCTTTCGGCATTTTCGCATAAAGGAGTGCAAGCTCCAGATTATCAAATGATTCGCCATCCTTAATGCTGCGGCCAAGTTTTAATATACTTGCGAAGGAAAGTACCTTTCCGGTGTGTTCCAAGGAGTTCAAATAGTCATGAACCGCTTCCAGCCGCCTCATTTTAAACTCAGTAAACCAATAGGCGGGATCATCTTCTTGGGTCTCAAATTCGTCTTCAAACTCATCAAAAAATGCATCTGATTCCGGCTCGGAGTTTGATACTTCGTTTACTGTCGACTTCATATCATTTTTTTCACCCTCAGCAAATTCAATGACAATGTCCAGTGGCGTGGTGCCCCCCAAAGAAGTATCGATGACTTTCATTCCTTGGTGTATTTCAGAATCGCTTTTAAAGTAATTAATAAAACTATTTTCTACAATTAACTGACTTGCACCAGTGACATTAAACAGGAGTAATGCAACACTCGATAGAATAATGGAAACTCGGTATTTTGCAGCAATACTCCCAAGTTGCTTGGTCAACTTAACATGCTTTTCAAAACCGAAATACACTGGTTGTTTTTTCAATAACCCCATTGTTGCCGGGAAAACTAAAAAAGCAATGACGAAAGAAATCGCAACGCCGACACTCATCATCCAACCGAAATTCATGACTGGTAAAATGTTACTAATAGCCAGCGAACCAAATCCTGTAATGGTTGTGATCACCACAAAAAAACAAGGAACAAACATCGACTGAGTCGCTTCAACTACTATTTCTTTGTGAGAAAAATTCTTCTTTAAGTTCAATAGTTCGCGATAACGTACACAAAGATGGATCGCCAAAGACATCGTCATAATAAGTTGTATCGAAATAAAATTGGAAGAAATAACAGTAACTTCCCAGCCAAAGTAACCAAGCAAACCAGCAGTTACTACTATTGATAAGGCGGAAATTAATATAGGAATAACCACATATCTCATTTGCCGGAAAACCACATACAAAATAACAATCAGTAGCCCGATCAGGGTGCTACCATAGATCTTTAGATCATCGCGAATAAAACTAATCATGTCATCAGCTACCATGTTAACGCCGCCAAGAAAAACAACAGCCTTTTCCTGATGGTTGGTTAGAATCGTGCGTATTTGATTAATGGTTTGATGGTTCTTTTGGCGAAATATGTCACGATGGTTAGCAAACTCCAACTCTATGCGAGCGAGAGTTTCTTGACTAGCAGGTGTTAGTCCAAAATCATTTTTTTGTTTTAATAGCTGGTTGCGTTGGTTAATTAAATCGAAATAAACTTGGTCTCGCTCATAAAATATTTGTATTGCGGTAGTATTAAAATCATCACTGACTAAATTTTGTTGGTAGATAGGACTAGATAACAACTCATTCTTAACCTGATTGTTATCTAGATTTGTTGTTTTTAATGTTGGGACGTTTTTTAGCAACTCAGCTATTGGTTGATCTGGTGCCTGCAACAACGGTACGTTGAGCAATGAAGTAACACTTTCAACCAATTCAAGTTGCTCGATTTCTGTGGCGAGCTGCTCAATATTTCTAAGTACTGCCGTGTCCAAGAGTTGGCCTTGCTTGGGAGAATAGGTAACAAGCAGAAAGTCAGGATTATAATAATTTTTGTTAATTTTTCGGGTAAAGGCCAGATCTTTATCGTCTTTGAGTAGCAACGTTTCTGCTGAAGCATCTATTTTGATCTTTAAAGCCTGACTGCCAATTAATGCAACGCTTAGTAAAACAAAGACTAAGACTAGAAGGGGATATTGTAAAACAATACGGGCATAGAAATTTTTAAGCATAGTGACCAATCTGGAGTTAATGTTATGATTCGTTATTTCTTTTTTAATTCATTATCTTGTCTTATTTTCTCCAGGAAATCATCGATAGTGCAAGCATTTAACATCTCTTTAAATTGAGAACGTTGAGTCTGAACAATGCTTACCCCATTCACCCTGATATCATACGCTCGCCATTGATCTTCTTTATTATAAAATTGATACAATAACTCGATTTTATCACTATCATCAAGAATATAAGTTGAAACGGCAATTCGTGTTGGTTTATATTTCTCGGCTTTTTTGACAATGATTTCTTGCTCTGAATAGGCAAACATAGTTTTTAAATACAAAAACCTAATTCGTTCGATAAATAAATCCTGATATTCTTTTTTTTGTTTAGGATTGAGTTCTTTCCATGCTCTCCCCCCAATACTTAATTTTGCCATTAAGTCAAAATCGATTAAACCGTTGGCTATTAAAAATATTGCATCTGATTTAGCATTTTTTGATTGTTCAGAATCAACCAAAATTTCCAATATACTGTCGGTAGCGACTTTTACTTGCTGAAAGACCTGTTGTTCATCATTAGCGCCAGCATTGGTTGTCTGAAGACTAATAAATATCGAGACTATTAATGCAAGTATTATTTTAACAAGCTTCATCGACACCTCGACCTTGAATAGACGTTATCTAATGGTTAGTTAAACAACTGGGAGTTTTTCTAAGAGTCTATTTTTGATAGTTAATGCGCTGATTGTATTCTAAATTTTAATTCTTAGAATTGATCATTGTCATTATTCTGATATTTTAGTCGTGCTAACGTGTGAATGATCATCCGCTGTCATTAGTAATAGTCTTTAAAAAGGGATAAAAGAATGTATAAACATATCTTACTGGCAACTGAACTCATTAATGTAAGTCACGCCGTTGAAGAGCAGGCAGCGACTATGCAAAATTTAACCAGCGCAAAACTTAGTATCATTTATGTCATCGAACCCGTGCCTTCTGCATATGCCGTAAGCGAGGCAGCCATCGCATATGATTACAGGAAAAACAGTAAATCATTAGAAAAAAAAGTATTGAAGTTAATAGAGAATCTTGAGCAAAGACTTAACATTTCTGATACCCGTGTTGTTATCAGCAATGGACTTGTCAGTGACGAAATCTTACGCTATGCAAATAACGAAAATATTGATTTGATTATCATTGGTAGCCATGGCTGTCACGGTATTAAGCTACTTTTAGGTTCAACGGCTAATGCTGTATTACATGAAGCTAAATGCGATGTGCTAGCTGTAAGGATCAAAGAAGGAGAATAAGCCGTCAAGTATATTTAATCTACTCATAAATCGATTCATCTAATACTTCCTTATATAGCCCTACTTGCTTGTTGACATTTTTAATCGTTCCCTTACGCAGGTAAAAATAATCACTTTTGTGAGAAAAGTACAAAAGCTAGAACTAATGGAAAAATTATATAACGCATGATTAAGCTCTGTGATTAAAATAAAAAGAATCAAAAAATCCCAGATTGAGAACTATGATATTAGACTAAGTATAGTTTAGTTATGAAAATCTAATTAAAAAGATTGTAATTAGAGAATTAGTTTTGCGCCAAAAAAAAAGCCCCACCGG